>JACXTT010007505.1_pt1 | contig 15350 bp, 19 predicted proteins | sample 9270951 | NCBI WGS metagenome assembly JACXTT01 (sample SAMN15532306, study PRJNA645909) | rock metagenome | isolation source: weathered quartz diorite | place: Puerto Rico | collected 2017-06-21 | reverse complement strand
GTCCAGTCGCGCTCGTTACGGCTCCAGAGCTCGGCGCGGCGACCATCGAGGCGGGCGAGGATGCGGTAGCCATCGTGCTTGAGCTCGTGGAGCCAGCCATCGCCGCGCGGCGGCGTGTCGACGAGCGTCGCGAGCTGCGGCTGGACGAAGCGGGGGAACGCGGCCTTGCGCGCGGCCGGGACCTCCGCGGGTGAGGGGGGCGCGGCGTCGTGACCGTTGCGGTTCGAATGCCACACCCGATCCTCGGCGCCGGCGATCTGTTCCAGGGAGCGGCCCGTCGTGGCGCTGTTGGGCTCGCTCTCCGTGATCAAGGGCGCGCCCGGGCGGGCGTCGGTGTCCCGCTCCTTGATGAGGAGCCAGCTGCGCTCGTCGCTGCCCCGGCGGCCGGCGCCGATCCTGACGAGGGTGAAGCCGCCGCGAAGCTTCTCGCCGTGGAGCCTGAACTTGAGGGCGCCGGCGCGATAGGACTTGTGCGGGTCGCCGACGGGCTCCCAGGTGCCGTGGTCCCAGACCAGCACGGTGCCGCCGCCGTACTGCCCCTTTGGAATGATCCCCTCGAAGTCGCCGTAGTCGAGCGGGTGATCCTCGACGTGCATCGCCAGGCGCTTGTCGTTGGGATCGAGGCTCGGGCCCTTGGGGACGGCCCAGCTCTTCAGGACGCCTTCGAGCTCCAGGCGAAAATCGTAGTGGAGCCGGGAGGCCGCGTGCTTTTGAACGACGAAGACGCGCTCGCGCTCGCGCGGCTTGTCCGGGACCTCGCCCGCGGGCTCGGGCGTTTTCTTGAAGTCGCGCTTGCGTCGATACTCGCGCAGGCCCATCACATCAATCCTTCCACGGACCACCCCGGTCGTCCACCCGTTCCCGGAGTCACTGAGCCGCCGGCATGATTCTCATCAAGACGAGGTGGCTCGGGAGATAGACGAACAACGGGAACGCGATCGTGATCAGCGCCACATAGACCAACGGCGAAAACCAGGTCTGGGGCTTGCTGCCGGGCCCGAACACCCAGTTGATGTTCTCCGAAGGCTTCGTCAGCGTGTAGCAGAGGACGAACAGCGACGTGCCGAGCACGGTCTGAGCGAGCAATGCCCGCGGATCGTAGCCGATGCGGGTCAAGGTCCACACCATCAGCACCGGCAGCACCACGTGGAAGAGCGACAGCGCGCGCAGGAAGCGGGGAAGCGTCGTGTCGAACATGTACGTCGCCATCCCGAGCGGCGCGCGCCCGGTGAGCAGGCGGGCGAAGAAGTCGAGATTCCAGAGCGTCTCCGGCAGGACGACCGCCACGGTCAGCGTGCTCACGATCAGCGGGCTCTCGAGCCAGAGGCCGGGCACCATGCCGAGCAGGGCCACGTCCGAGAACCAGAGAAAGTTCGCGGGGCCGTAGTTCTTGTAGTAGACGGGAATCAGGTAGGCGACGAACAGCGTGTAGACGATCTTGATCCAGATCGGGATCTGCGCCGCCTCGCTGGTCAGTGAACACCCTCCGGTGTCGACGTCAGGGGCTTATGGTACGCTGCGGGCGACTCTCGTCGCACCGGAAAGGCCTCGATGGCAGAAGCGTTGACCTGCCCTCAGTGCTCGCAGCCACTCACGCCCGACGATAGCGTCGTCGTCGCGCCCGACGGCCGGCTTTCGCATCTGGACTGTCGAGAGCCTCGGGCCCTGACCCGCGAGGAGCGGCTGGCGCTCATCTGCTACTGCGCCGACCATGTGGTGGCCGAATGTCCGCGATGCCGCCGTGTCTTCCGCGAGATCGATCTCGTCGCCGACTACCGCCGTGGCGGAACGCATCTGTGCCCCGGCTGTCACGCCGATCTGACCGAAAGCGTGCGCCTCCACCTGGTCGACTGTGCATTGCTTCCCGAGGGTATCCGCCAGCGGGCTCGGGCGGCCCGCGAAGCGGCGCGAAGCCTCGTCAAGCAGAGCTGGCAGCTGCGTGACCGCGCGGACGTGCTGATGCGCGAGGTCGAGGCGACGATCGCCGCGCTCCGCGAGACGTGGCGCCGCTCGGCCTCGAGGGACCCTGATGCGCTGCGGCTGCTGATCCGCCTCAAGCTCGCCGACGGGCGATTGCCCTGCAGAGGCATTCCGCCCACGATCCCGGGAGTCACCGGCGATGGATCGATCTGCACCGCCTGCGACGAGGTGCTCAAGTCTGACGACCTGATGATGGTCGTCCCGGGAGCGGCCGATGCGCTCGATGACCGCCCCATCGTCTTGCACGCGGACTGTTTTCAGCTGTGGAACCAGGAGCGGCGGCTGTTCAAGTCGAGCCCGTAGGCTCGCCGCGCCTCAGCCCTCGTCGCCCTTACGGGCACGCTCGTCGGCCTGCTGCTCGGTGCGCCAGCGCCGCCGGTCCCGCGCGCTCAGGATCTCGTCCGAGGTGATGACCTGAGCGTCGGCGCCCCGCTCGACGCCGAGCGGTCGCGCGAGATCGTCCACGATGTCCTGATCTGGCGTCGCGACGCTGCCGCCGACCGCTTCCTCGCCCGAGCTCTGAGCGCGCTGCCAATCCGCGTCCACGTCGCCGCCGGTGTCCACGGGGCTCACACCGTGGTGCTCTGTCAGCTCGCGAAGCAGCTCGCCGGTGGCCGCTTCGCGCGCATCGACACCCGTGCGGCGTCGAGCTTTCTTGGCTCGCGCTTTGGGCCGCGCGCGCGTGCGGCTCTTCGAGCGCGGCTTCGCGGGCTTCCTGGTCTTCTTCATCGTGTCACTACTCCTGGCCCCTCTTGTGGCCGATCGCGGCCGCCAGCTCTTGCAGTGGCGGCTCGTAGATTTCGCTGAAGGTCGGGAACGCGTGGACGACGTCGGCGAGCACGTCGATCGTGATGCGCGCGCGGATCGCGACAACGGCCTCGCCGATCCATTCGTCGGCATGAGGGCCGATCGCGGTGGCCCCGATCAGTGTTCGCCGCTTCCGATCGGCGACGAGCACGAGCTGCCCGACCTTCGACCCGGTCGCGGCCGCGCGCGCGGTCTGCCCCACCGCCATCGTCGCGGTGGCGACGTCGTACCCCTGCGTCTTCGCCTGTTCTGATGAGAGCCCGACGCACGCCACGGCCGGTTCGGTGTACACCCCACGCGGGATCGCTCGATACTCCGCGCGCGCCTTTCCACCCAGGAGATTCGTCGCGATGACCCGCCCTTGATACTTCGCCGCATGCGTGAACAGCGCCCGGCCGGTCACGTCGCCGGCGGCCCACACGTGCTGCTGCCCACGGACTCGGCAGCGGTCGTCCACCTCGAGAAAGCCGTCGCGGCCGGGACGGATGCCGAGCGTCTCCAGGCCGACGCCATCGAGCCGCGGGGATCGGCCGGTCGCGACGACCAGCCGCTTCGCGGTCAAGCGCATCCCGTCGCTCAGATGAAGGGCGGCCTCGTCTCCGAGCTCGGCCCGCACGACTTTACCGTCCAGGCGTAGCTCGACGCCGTCGTGCCGAAGCACGTCAGCCAGCGCGTCGGCCACTGACGGCTCTTCTTTCGGAATCAGGCGCGGGCCGCTCTGGACGAGCGTGACCTTCGCGCCGAACCGCGCCAGCACCTGGGCGGTCTCGCAGCCTGCGGCCCCGCCGCCGAGCACGATCACGGAATCGGGAAGCTCGTGTGTCGTGTAGACGTCTTCGGTCATCCAGAATGCGCCCTGACGCAATCCCTCGATCTCGGGAACGTCGACGGCGCTGCCGACCGCGATGATGAGATCGGTCCAGCCGATGTCGCGTCCCGCGGCCTCGACGACACCCGGCCTCGCGATGCGTCCGCGGCCGCGAACAACGGCGATGCCGAGCTCTTCGAGCTCGCGCACCCGCGTGGAGTCGTCGAGTCGGTCGGCGATCTCGTGGCGCCGCGCCGCTGCGATGCGAAATGCCGCTCGTGCGTCGTCCAAGGCCGGCGGATGGCGCACCGCTCCGGCACCCTGAGCTTCTCGAACCTGCTGACGGACTGCCGCGGAGTGGAGCATCGCCTTGCTGGGCATGCAGGCGAAGTAGGGGCACTCGCCGCCGATCAGCCGCTCCTCGACGATCGCCGCCGACTTGCCGCCGCGAGCCAGGGCCGTGGCGACGGCTTCCGCGGCCGAGCCGCCGCCGAGCACTACGACGTCATGGGAGTCCATGGCAGCTCCGGGAAGGATTTACCGTGTAAATCTGTCGGGGCGGTCACCTGAAGCTCATGCGCCGCGCGGCCGGTGAGCGACCAATCGATAGAGGATCAGCAGCACGATCGATCCGATCACTGCCATGACGAAGCCGACGGGATCGCCTTCGCGATACAAGCCGAGGGCGCGGCCGAGGTAGCCGCCCAGCAGCGCGCCCGCGATACCGAGCAGCACGGTCACGATGATGCCGCCGGGGTCACGGCCGGGCATCACGAACTTTGCGACGATTCCGACGACCAGACCGAAGATGATCCATCCGATGACGCTCATATTTCCTCCTCGCGCCTCTCAGGTCGGGCGGACGAGCAACAGCAGGCGGCGGACGAGCTCGGTCGTCATGCCGTAGACGGCGTGAAGCCCGAATTCCTTGGCTTCCTCGCGAGCGGGCTTGCGGGTCGGGGGCGCGGCGAGCCCGAGCGCGGGGACTGCCACGACATGCGCACCCAGCCAGACCGCGATGCCGAAGGGAAGACCGACCAGAGCCGTCACCTTCGGTACGATCTCAGCCGCGGCGCCATACAACGTCCCGATCAGCCCGCCGAACGCAAAGTGGACGATCGAGCCGGCTCGCGACTCCTGATGCTCTGGAAGCTCGTAGCCGACCCGTCGAGTGACTGCGGACGCGACCTGGACAGTCGAATCCGTCTCTCGTATCGGCGGCGTCGTCTCGGCTTCGGGAGCGATCTGAGTCGCGAACTGGTGGGCGAGACTCATCGCACCCGCGGCGACCAGACCGCCGACCAGGCCTAGCAGCGCTCCACGTGCGAGTTGACCGCCGCCCACCATGATCTCAGCGGGGTGCAAGGCACGTGCCGCGGGAGCCGGCGCAGTCAGAGCTGGCGCGGCTCGCTGGTCGGGTCAGGTCGAGCGCTTCGGTGACTCCCGCATCGCCTCCCGCAGAGACTTCACGGCGACCTCGGTCTCGCGCAACAGGACTTCGGCCGCGTGAGTGAGCTCGTGACTCCGCTTGACGAGCCGCCTGGCCGTCTCACGGGCCTCCCTCGCGCGACGCCGGACGAGCGGCGGCAGCATCGTGCACTCGTAGAGATGTGCACGAACGCTCTCGATAAGGTCGCGATGGCAGAACGGGCAGTAGTGAGTCTGTCCCTTGACGAGCACCGAAATCAGCTCGGGCACGCGGTAGGCGCGCTCGCACGCGGCGCAGCCAGCGACCGCATGGTCCCAGCAGTAGGTGGCGAGCAGCAGGCGCTCTTCGGCGCTCAGCGTCCGCGGGCGATTGCAGTCGACGTGAAACAGCCGGCCGTTGTCGACGGTGACAGAGTCCTCGCTCGAGACGGCAAGACCGCAGGCGGTGCAGAGGGACTCTTGCGGTTTCATAGTCGCTCCTGACGGTGACTGAGGAACTCTGACAAGCGGAAGCTACCACCCGAGCCGAAGAGAGTCCACCGCTCGCTGGGGGGTCGCAGCTACACGACCCGGGTGTCGAAGCTACACGGACGGTGAAGAAACGGTGCGTAGTTTCTCCATCTCCGAGTAACGGGCCGGTTCCTCGTGATTGCTATCCGATGGAAATTCCCGCGACTTGAAATGCTCGGGCGGCTGGCAGCGTCCTTGCTGCCCTGCGTGCGGGGCTCAGAATGCACCGCTGGAGAAGTGAGATGAGGCTGATAATCCTCGGGGCGACCGTGGCTCTCGCCGTTCTGCTCTCGACGGGGTTAGCCGTTGCCGGCGACGTGCAGGGCCGGATCAGAGGCATCGAGATGACGCAAAAGGTCATTACCCTGGACAACGGTACGCGGCTCTTCTGGACGGACGACGTCATCGCGGAGCAGCTGCAATCGGGTGCTCTGGTCCGAGCGCGATACGAAGAGCGCAACGGCCGGTTCGTGCTGACGGACCTCGAGATCGTCGTCTAAATCGTCGTTTGACAAGAGCCGGGCCCTAGCGAGCCAATAGTTCGCCGCCCTTGACGTTTCCGTTCTCGGACCTGAGCGTTCAGCCTGTTGGCAGTCAGCAGTGGCGTAATTTGCTGTTCGTCCACTGGCCTGTACCGGCTGCGGCGATTCGCCGCCTCGTGCCTCGCCAGCTCGATCTGGATCTCTACGACGGACAAGCATACGTCTCGCTGATCGCATTTCTGGTGGCCGAGTCGCGGCCACTCGGCCTTCCGCGACTGATGGCAAGCCAGTTCCTCGAGACCAACCTGCGCACCTACGTGAGAGGCGCGGACGGCGAAGCCGGGATCTATTTCTTCTCCCTCGACGCGTCCTCACTGCTGGCGGTCAGCGCGGCGCGGCTGCTCTACGGGCTGCCGTACTTTCCGGCGGTCATGTCGATGAGGGCGGAAGAGCGTCGCACCGAGTACTCGTCGCGGCGGCAGGGCGCGCGTGACGCGCACCTCGACGTCGACTGGGTGGTCGGTGAATCGATGGGCACCGCGGTGCCCGGCACGCGCGAGCACTTCCTGATCGAGCGGTACAAATTGTACGTCCGGCGGGGCGGCGCAATCTATCGCGGCCGCGTGCGCCATAGTCCCTATCCGCTCCGCGAGGTCGCCGTCGAGCAGCTCTCCCAGACCCTGCTCGCGGCGGCGGGTCTTCCCGCGCCGCTCGCGGCGCCGCTGTACCATCATTCGCCGGGCGTCGACGTCGACATCTTCTGGCTGGAGCGGATCGGGCTGCGCGAACCCTATCGGGTCACCGCGAACGTGTTGAGTCAACGGCGCGCAGTGAATTGAACCCCTCGGCCGTAGCCTTCGTCGCGTCGCCGTGCTACCGTACAGCGCGATCATGGACGGGCACGGCGCGCCGATCGCGGATGGTGCTCGTACACGCACACTGCTCAGTCGCGGGCGGCGTTTGTGCGCACAGAGCGCCGAACTCGGGGCGAGGAGCACGATGCTCGTCGGCGAGATCCGGGAACACCTGACGCGAAGCCGCCGAATGATCCAGGGTTACTCGGCGCGCCGGCTCGATGTGGTGCGCGCCGTGGTACGACAAAGACTGCGAACGGGCCGTCTCCCGCACGAGAGTGCGCCCGTGATCGTCGGAGGCCCAGGCGCGGGGGGGACTTGCGCGGCGTGTGGCCGCCCACTCGAGACGAGACACCTCGTCATGGAGCTTCCGAGCCGAAGCGCTGCGGAGCTCCACCTCCACGCCGATTGTTTCATGCTGTGGGATCAGGTGAGGCGGTCGAATCGCGAAGCCCTCGCCAAAGGGTACTGAAGCCGGTCGCCGTCGCTCAAGGACGGGCCTGAGAGCCCGACCCACCTCTCGGAGTTACACTCGAATCATCGCTACTGGGGCGCGTTTCCGAGCGCCCCGGCCCGTGGTATGGTGCGATTCCTAGCGCCAAGGGAGAGGCCTTCGATTGTCTGCGCCGGAGCATTCGACCTTCGAGGTGATCGCCATCGCCACCTCCGCGGGTGGCTTGAAGGCGTTGAGCCAGGTCCTCGCGGCGCTGCCTCCCGATTTCCCGCCGGCCATTGTTGTCGTGCAGCACCTCGACCCGCGCCATCGCAGCCTCATGGCCGACATCCTGAGCCGGCGCAGCCGGCTGCCCGTCAAGCAGGCCGAGGAGAACGACAAGCTCCGCCCGGCGACCGTCTTCATCGCGCCCCCGAACAAGCATCTGCTCGTGAATCCCGACGGCTCGCTGTCGCTGACCCAGTCCGAGCTCGTCCATTTCGTCCGGCCGTCGGCCGACCTGCTGTTCGAGTCCGTCGCCGGCAGCTTCAAGAATCGGGCGATCGCGGTCGTCCTGACGGGTACCGGGAGCGATGGCTCGATGGGCGTGCAGGCCATCAAGAAGATGGGGGGCACGGTGCTGGCGCAGGACGAGTCGTCGTCGGAGTTCTACGGGATGCCCAACGCCGCGATCCAGACCGGTTGCGTCGACTTCATTCTCTCGCTGAGCGAGATCCCGTCCGCGCTGATCACGCTGGTCAAGACCGGAGAGGTCGATGAGCTCGGATGAAGAACGGTTCGAGCAGCTCCTCGACTATCTGAAGGGTGCGCGCGGATTCGATTTCACCGCCTACAAGCGGTCGAGCCTGATGCGCCGCATCCAGAAGCGCCTGCAGGCGGTCGACGTCACCACGTACGAGGACTATCAGACCTACCTCGAGGCGCATCCCGAGGAGTTCGGTCTGCTGTTCAACACGATCTTGATCAACGTCACGAGCTTCTTTCGCGACGCGGAGGCGTGGGGATTCGTATCGAACCAGATCGTGCCGCGCGTGCTCGGCGCCGGGCGCGCCGAGGCGGCCATCCGCGTGTGGAGTGCCGGGTGCGCCTCCGGCGAGGAGGCCTACACGCTCGCGATCATTTTGGCCGAGCAGCTCGGCATCGAGCAGTTTCGTCGACGTGTGAAGATTTACGCCTCCGACGTCGACGATGAGGCCCTGATGCAGGCGCGCCACGCCAACTATACCGCGACGCAGGTGCAGGACATCCCGAGCGATCTCCTCTCGAAATATTTCGATCGGGTGGACGACCACTACCTGTTCCACAAAGACCTGCGCCGATCGATCATCTTCGGACGTCACGATCTGGTGCAGGACGCGCCGATCTCTCGGGTCAATCTCCTGGCCTGCCGCAACACCCTCATGTACTTCACTCGCGACACCCAGGCCAAGGTGCTGAACCGTTTCCACTTCGCGCTGCGCAACGGCGGCTTCCTGTTCATGGGCCGTGCCGAGCTGTTGCTCACCCACGGCGAGCTGTTCACGCCCGTCGAGCTCAAGTGGCGGGTGTTCACCAAGACCTCGACCCAGAACGCTCGAGACGTGCTGCAGCACCCCGAGCGCGAGGAGGAAAGGGCCACGATGCCGAACGACGATCGCCTGCAGGTCCTTTCACTCGAGACTGACCCCATTGCGCGCGTGGTGGTGCGAGCGGACGGCGTTCTGAGCTTCGCGAACAATCGCGCCCGCGCGCTGTTCCGTCTGGGACCGCCTGACATCGGCAAGCGGCTTCAAGACCTCGAGATGTCGTATCGCCCGGTCGAGCTGCGCTCGCTCATTCAGGACGCGACGACCCAGCATCGGACGGTGTCACGACGCGACATCGCGTGGCCGACTGACTCGGCCGAGGCGCGCCATCTCGATCTCGAGGTGATGCCCCTGAACGACGAGTCCGGTGAGACGCTTGGCGTGCAGATCAGCTTCCACGATGTCAGCCGCTACCGGCGCCTCCAGGAGGAGCTCGAGCGCTCCAAGAACGAGCTCGAGACCGCCTACGAGGAGCTCCAGTCCTCGAACGAGGAGCTGGAGACGACGAACGAGGAGCTGCAGTCGACGAACGAGGAGCTGGAGACGACGAACGAGGAGCTGCAGTCGACGAACGAAGAGCTCGAGACCATGAACGAGGAGCTGCAGTCGACGAACGAAGAGCTCGAGACCACGAATACCGAGCTGCGCATGCGCAGTGACGAGCTCAACACCGCCAACGCGTTCCTGGCGTCCATCCTGACCGGGCTCGAAGTGGCGGTGATCGTCGTGGACCCCAAGCTTCAAGTGCTCGCGTGGAATCATCGCGCCGAGGACCTGTGGGGGCTGCGCGCGAGTGAGGTGCAAGGGCGCCACCTCATGAATCTCGACATCGGGCTCCCGGTCGAGCAGCTGCGCCACCCCGTACGCGCGGTGCTGGCGAAGGAAACCGAGCGGGTCGAGCTCACGCTCGAGTGCCGGAACCGGCGCGGGAGAATGATCAGCTGTCCGATTCGCTGCACGCCGCTCACCTCCGGGACGGGCGAGATGCTCGGTGCTATTCTTTTGATGGAAGAGGTTCCGTCGCCGAACTCCTGAACCTCGGGCGGCGCGTGGCATGGTGATGATGCCGTTTCGCTCAGAGAGCTCCGAGGCGCTCCGCGCCTGTGCTGACCGCCTGTGTCAGCTCGCCGCCGAGCAGCGTGTGGGTGAGATCCCCGCCGCGCGGCAGGAGCTCCAGCGCGCGCTCGAGTGCCTGACCAGCGAGGCCGACTCGCTGCAGCTCGAGCGGGACGACGCGCGCGCCGAGGTGATGAGGGCCGAGCTCAGTCTCACCGCGGCGCGTCAGATCCTCGAGGAAGGCCCCGACGGCTACGTCGTCACCGATAGCAACGGCCTCATCTTGCAAGCCAATCGAGCGGCGGCGCAGCTCCTGGGGGTGTCGGCGCGCTTTCTGTTTCACAAACCGCTCTCGCTGTTCATCGACGAGGCTGATCTGCGCATGTTCCGCTGGCGGGTGAACCACGTGCATTCACGCGGCCCGGGCGAGTGGCCGATGCGCGTGCGGCCTCGCCAGGGCGCGCCGATCGTGGCCGGTCTGAGCGTGGCGCCATTCAAGATGGGTGACCCGAAATCTGATCTGCGCTGGTTCGTGCGCGACATCACCACACGGCAGCGGATCGAGGAGCTCGCGGCCTCCCAGGAATTTTCGGCCCAGATGCTCGAGGCCGAGCGCGTGGCCCGTGAAGACGCGGAGTCCGCGCGGGCAGGCCTGACCCTCCAGGCCGACGTGGGCGGCGTGCTGGCCGAGTCGCTCGACTACACCGCGGCTTTGTCGAGGGTCGCCGCGCTGGTCGTCCCGACGGCGGCCGACGTCTTCCTGGCCGACCTCCTGGTCGGGGGCGTGCTCGAGCAGGTCACCATGGCGTGCTCGAGCGCGCAGCAGGCGGAGCGTCTGCGCGCGCGCCGCCCGCCGGACCCGGCGAGCGATCACCCGATCGCGGAGGCGATCCGCACGGGACAGCCGATGCTGGCGGCCGAGATCCCACCGTCGTGGATGGAGCGCTGGGCGCCCTCGCCGGAAGCGCGCGAGATCTGGCGGAGCATCGCGCCCACCACGATCGTGGTAGCCCCCATCAGGTCACATCGCCAGATTCACGGCGCGCTGACGTTCGCGTTCGGGTCATCCGGACGCCAGCACACGCCGGCGTCGCTGCGCGTGCTGCAGGACATCGGGGTCCGCACGGCGCTCGCGCTCGACACGGCGCAGCTCTTCCGAGCGCTCCAGGCCGAGCAGCGCCATCGCGACGAGTTTCTGGCGATGCTCGCCCACGAGCTGCGCAACCCGCTCGCAGCCGTCTCCAACGGGCTCGCGGCCCTCGAGCGGGTCGACCCGGTAGCCCGCGTCCACCTTCTCGAGATCCTGAGCCGTCAGTCCAAGCACGTCGCACGGCTTCTCAACGATCTGCTCGACGTGTCTGGCGTGCGTTTCGGTCGTGTCACGCTCGCTCGGGAGCGCCTCGACCTGCGCGAGCTGGCCCGCCAGTCGCTCGAGGTGTTCCAGGCGCCCGGCAAGGCCGCGAGCCCCAACATCTCGCTCTGCATCGACAGCAAGCCGGTCATGGTCGTGGGTGATGCCGATCGGCTTCAGCAGGTCATCGCGAACCTCCTGGACAACGCCGTCAAGTACACGCCGTCGCACGGCACGATCGATCTCTCGGTCGATACGGAAGACGACGATGCAGTCCTGCGGGTGCGCGACTCGGGCGTCGGCATCGCCCCGGAATTCCTGCCACGCATCTTCGAAGTGTTCTCTCGTGGCGTGAGCGAACCGGGACACGTCTCGCCCGGTCTCGGCCTCGGTCTCTCCGTGGTGCGCGACCTCGTCGTCAAGCATGGGGGAACGGCCTCGGCCCACAGCGCAGGAATTGGAAAGGGAAGCGAGTTCGTCGTGCATCTCCCGCTCGTACGCGCCGGGTAGTTTCTGCTCGCCCGCGTCTTCTACACGGTAATTTTGACGCGGGGCAGGGCAGCGGCGCGCGATCAGGGCGTTGCGCGGCGGCGTTTGAGAACGACACGCCCGCATTCGCCTGGCATATGGCTTGCGGCCGTAGCAGCGCATGGTCAACGAGGACGGTCTCGTCCGCGACCTCTTTGTTGTTGGGGGCTCGGCGGGCGGTCTCGAGGCGCTTATCGAGATTCTTCGCCGTCTGCCGGCAGACCTGCCCGCGACGGTTGCCGTGGTGATCCATCGCAATCCCGAATTCGCGAGCCAGCTTGCCGGCGTGATCGACCGCGCCGCGGCGCTGCCGGTGAGCGAGCCGAAGGACGGCGAGCGGTTGGAGCCGAGCCGGGTTTACATCGCCCCGCGCGACGTGCACATGGTTGTCGACGACGAGCGCTGGAGGCTCATTCGCGGCCCTAAGGCGCACCACATGCGCCCGGCGGCCGACCCCCTGTTTATTTCGGCCGCCGAGGCGCGCGGCCCCCGTGCGGTCGGCATCGTCCTGTCCGGCGGCGGTGTCGACGGCGTCGATGGGTTGATCGCGATCACGAGCAAGGGCGGGCTGTCGATCGTGCAGCGCCCCGACGAGGCGCGGCAGCCGTCGATGCCGCTCACCGCGATCCGAGAAGACGACGTTGATGCGGCGTTGAGCGTGGTCGAGATCGCCCAGCTGCTTCCGGTGCTCGCGGCCGGGCTGCCGTATCCACCGCCGGGCCACCGCCGCTGAGGCGGCGCACTCAGCTCGATTCGCGGACGATCCGACGGCGGGCGTGACGAAGAAGCCCGCGACTGCGCTCGAGTGCAATTCGCGACCGGACGACGAGGTCGACCGTGTTCGCCTGCAGGATCTGACCTCGCGCCCGGAGCCGCTGCCAACGCCGATCGGCCACGAACGCGGTGCTCTCGTCGGGGTGTTTTCTGAGGAAGCCCACGGGCGTGACCCGGAGCGCTGTTCTCCGGACGATGCATTCCTACGCCGTCAAGCCCAGGGTCGACTACGCCGCGGAGCCGGCCGTCGACCCTGGTGGTCTTCACGCTCGAAGAGACGCCGGGCGGCACCGTGCCGAAGGTCGTCGAGTCCGGCTTCGACGACGCGCCGCTCGCGCGGCGCGCACTCGCGTTTCGCATGAACGGCGAGCGCTGGACTATCCAGATGCGAGCGATCGAGCGCGATGTCGGCGCGGCGGGGTAGAGCGCGTCACCAGCTCGTCGACTCCGCGCCGGTGTTCGCGGCGCTGGGCGACGCGACGCCGTTCGGGCTGGTGGCCCGATTGTGGGCCGGCGGCCCGATGTCGATCGTGCGGCTCACCGAGGGCGCGCGCGTGACGCGCCAGGCCGTGACGAAGCATTTACCCATCCTCGCCGGCGCCGGCCTGGTGCGTGGTACGCGCGTGGGCCGCGATCACCTCTGGGAGATCGAGCCGAGACGACTCGGCGAGGCACGCCGCCGGCTCGATCACATCACGGGACCAGTGGGACAAGCCCTCGGTCGTCTGAAGGCTGCGCTCGAACGCCCTAAGGCTTAAGCTGGCCGCGGATCTCGCCGCCCTGATGCTGGGCGCTGTGCACGTTGACGTAGAGGTCGCCGTCTTTGAACGCCTTGTACTGCGTGTCGGTCAGCTTCACGCCCGAGGGAACCGTCCAGCCGCCATCGCCGCTCTTGCTGAGCGGGACCACCACGGGACCGTTCTTGCCGGCTGCGCCGTTGTGAATGTGGGCCATCGTGCCGGTGACCCCGGTGGTCGTGACGCTCCCGCTCACCGTCTTGTCGTCCTTGATCGTGATCGTGCCCTTGCCCGAGCCCGATGACGTCACCGGCGGGACTTCCTGGCTGCCGCTGAGCATGACCTGAACGTCTTCGGCATGAGCGGGGTAGGAAGCGACGGCCACGAGGGACGCCGCGGCGATAGTGCTGGCGAACAACGTGTGTCTGAGCATAGCGATCCTTCCTTTCATAGGGCGCGCTTTCCGCGCGTAGCTCAGTGACAACAGCATCAGATGTGCCAGCGAATCTGCGGCGCGCAGGGGCGGGATTCTGGCGGCAATTTTTCGTGAGAGCCGACGACGCGGGTAGTTGGTTCGCGTCGGGCGAACTCTTACACGGTAAGGTTTGCCCAGGCTCCTGTAATCATCTCGCGTAAGTCTTACGTCGCGCCGTGCGCGCCGCCCTTCGCAAACGGCTGATTGAGCAGTAGATCGCTGTGGCACGTCGGTTGCCCTCTCAGGGACTGAATCGCGAGCCCCGACATGTTGTCGGGGGATTCCCCGAGAGAAGAATAGCCGGAAATTTTCCAGGAGGGAACCGATGAAGCTCATGACGCTGCTACTCGGCGTTGCTCTTGTTTTCGGTGTCTTCGTGGTCGACACGCACGCTCAGACTCCGGCGGCGCCACCGGCGCAGCAGGGGGGCGCGTCGCAGCCGTCCCCGGGCGCCGCGGACAAGGCGACGACGCCTCAGGGGACGCCCACGCCGGAAGTTCGCGGCGAGCGGCCGCCGGCCGCCCAGCAACCGCCGAACGTAACGATCGACAATCGCAGCCAGACGCGAGGGGGCGGTGAGCGCGGCAAGTTCCTCGGCGTCGATCCGACGGTGGCCATGGTGATCGGCGCCGCGCTGGTCGTCGTCATCGTGATCGCGCTCGTCGCGATGTCCAAGCGCACCGAGGACATTCCGACCCACCGCTCGGTGTAACCGATTGGCGGGGCCGAGGCCGTGCGTGCCCAGGCCCCGCTCACATCACCAGTAGTAACGTCGTCCGTAATACGGGCGATAGTAGCCGTACCCGTAGACCGGCCTCGGCACGACCACGACCGGAGGCGGCGCCACGACGACGGGCCGGGCAACCGGGACCGGTGCAGGCACGAGCACACATCCAGCCGAGCTCAGCGCAACCGTTCCGACGACGAGCAGCAAAGCGGCCAGGCGGCCGAGTTTGTCGCGAGCCATGTAAATCCTCCCGTCGCATTAGACGCGCTCGGGAGTGGCGGTATTTCACCCGCGGGCGGGCGACGGCACCGCGGCTAGCTCGCGCGGTTCGCCGCTGGCGCCTGGCGCTGCTCGGCACGGCAGCTGGGACAGATGCCGTGCGAGGTCTGCGCGTCGAACCTGCGCTGAACGAATTCCTCGAGCGGGACCCACTCGCCGTCGAGGTGAAGCTTGCGGCACCAGGCGCAGAGACGAACGAACTCTTCGAGGTGGTGCAGGCGCGCGACGAGTCGCCGCGTCAAGACGACGACCGGGACGGCGACCAGCAGAATGATGACCGTCTCGAGCAGGCTCTCGGGCCAGCCGCCGAGATGGTCGGTTCCGAAGATCAGGCTCGGCAAGCCCAGGAGCTCGTTGACCCATGAGAGCGCGATGATCGCGACGAAGCCGAGGACCTCGTAGGCGATGATCGTCAACCCCCGTCGCTGCGAGACGAAGTCCCCCGATACGTCGGTGATCGACGCCATGGTCTCCTCCTGACGAGAGTGTCAGCCAAGACTCCGCGCCATCCGAAACAATTCGAGCGCGGGCGAGT
>JACXTT010007504.1_pt1 | contig 15352 bp, 11 predicted proteins | sample 9270951 | NCBI WGS metagenome assembly JACXTT01 (sample SAMN15532306, study PRJNA645909) | rock metagenome | isolation source: weathered quartz diorite | place: Puerto Rico | collected 2017-06-21 | reverse complement strand
GCGCCCACGGCGTCGGCGAGCGCGGCGACCGCGGCGGCCGCGACCGCTTCGGCGAGCGCGGGGAGCCCACCCGCGGAAGACACCGACGAGGCGGGCAAAGCCGCGCGCGCGAAGCTCGACAAGGCCAAGCCCAACACCGACTTGAAGGGCAAGTACTACGACATCCCCGGCACCGACGGCACGCTGCTCGTGCCCGACGACTACAAGGTCGACGCGAACGACAACATCATCCTCATCAGCGACGCGGACGGCGACGTGGGAATCGCCATCACCACCTACAAGAACGCTGGCGAGGCGGGCCAGAAGGCCGGCGTGCTCTCGAAAGCGCTCAAGCTGCACCCCGGGCCGGACGCGCCGTGCAAGTTCAAAGACGAGCCGAAGTTCATCAAGATCGGCGAAGAAGGGCTGGAGGCGCGCGCCACGGCCGACGTGTGCATGGAGACCGAGAACGGCAAAGAGATGAAGGTCGAGATCGTGCTGGTGTTCGTGTCCGGCAAGAGCACGAACCTGTTCATTCTCGCCGGCGCCGACGCCGACGCGCCGCAGGCCGACAAGGATCGCGTCATCGACATCATCAAGAGCATCAAATCGAAGGCGTGACGCGGTCGTTCCCGCGAGAGCGGGAACCCAGGCGCTACCGCGCAGCCGGATTCGTCACTCGAGGACGCCCAGCAGCAACAACCGGTCGATGCGCCCGAGGCGCGCGATCGCGTCGCACAGCTCGGCGAAGCGCGCGTCGCTGGCGGGCGAGGTGAGGAACGCGAGGTGCGTCGCCTCGCGCTCGTTGCGGCTGGCGCGGTTCTGCACTTCGATCTTGGCGCGGCGCAAATGGCTCTCGATGCGGCGCCCGAGGCCCGCGTGGGCCTCGCCGGTGACGCGCAAATAATGGCGGCGCGGCGCGTCCTTGCCGGCGAGCGCCATCGGCACCGGCATGGGCCAGCGGCCGCTATTGTCCTGCGCCAAGTCGATGAGATCGCCCAGCACCGCGGTCGCGGTCGGCAGCGCACCCGCGCCTTTGCCGAAGAACGACAGATCACCGGCGGACTCGTAGCGCAGGTACACGGCGTTGTACTCCTCTTCGACGTTGGCGAGCAGGTGCCAGTCGGGGAGCAACAGCGGCTCGACGGCGGCGTCGAGGCCCGTTGCGGCGCGGGCCGCGCGCGCGATGTGCCGAATGCGAAAGCCCATCGCCTCGGCGAGATCGCAATCGGCGGGCTCGAGCTGGCGAATGCCGCGCACCGCGAACTCCGCGGGCCGGAACCACGCGCCGAAGCTGCGGTAGGCGAGGATCGACAGCTTGGCGGCCGCGTCCAACCCATCGACATCCATCGATGGGTCCGCCTCGGCGAGCCCGAGCGCTTGCGCCTCTTTGATGGCATCCGCGAGGCTGAGCTCATCTTGCTCGAGGCGCGTGATCACGTAGTTGCAGGTGCCGTTGACGATGGCCATCAAGCTCTCGACCTCGTCGGCGCGGTGCGTGAGGTGCCGCAAGATGGGCAGCGCCGCGGCGGCGGCGGCCTCGCAGGCGAGGGGCGTTTCGGTGCGCTGCGCGAGCACGCCCAGCTCGGCGAGCCGTTCGGCGAGCAGCGCCTTGTTGGCGGTGACGACCGGTTTGCCGGCGGCGAGCGCGGCGGTCAGCACCGGATCGAGCGGCGGTTTGCCCCCGGCGACCTCGACGATGACGTCCACCTCCGGATCGCTCACCAGCTCGAGCGGCTTGTCGGTGACGGCGATGCCGCGCGCGCGCGGGCCGCGGTCTTTGGCGAGGTCGCGCACGGCGATCTTCTGCACGGTGAAGCGCACGCCGTAACGATCGGCGAGCGCGGCGCGCTGGCGCTCGAGCAGCTCGAGAAGGCCCCCCCCCACGACCCCGCAGCCGATCATCCCGATGCGAATTTCGCGCAGCGGCTGCTGGCCGACGCCTTCGAAGCGCGGCCGCACCCCGGTGCCGGCGGGGGTGGCGAGCGCGCCCGCGCCCACGAGAATTTGCGCGAGCTTGTCCTGATCGGCGAGGAACGCGTCGTGCCCGTAGGGCGAGTCGAATTTCCACAACGACGACGCGGCGCCGACGGCTTGCAGCTCGCGGTGCATTTCGTTTTGCAACGACCACGGAAACAGCAGATCGCCGGGAACGCCGACCACGAACACCTCGGCGCTGACGCGCTCGAGCGCTTGGCGCTCGGCGTCGCGCGTGTCGGCGAGCGTGCAGCGATCGATGGCCTCGCTCAGCACCAGAAAGGTGTTCACCGGAAACGTGTCGGCGAAGCGCCGCCCGTGATGATCGAGGTAGCCGGCGACCGGCGGGCGATCGAGCCCGGGCGCGAGCCGTCCGAAGCGCGTGTCGAGCTCGTAGCGGCTGCGGTAGGTGAGCATGCCCAGCTGGCGCGCGCGGATCATCCCGGTTTGGACGTCGCCGTTGCGCAGGCCGTCGCGCACGAGCTCGCGCTGCAGGTGGCGCGTGGCGGTGCCCCAGCCGTCGGGGCGCAGGCCCGCCGAGATGCTGACCAGGCGCGCGACGCGCTCGGGGTGGCGCACGGCGAGCGCCATGCCGACCAGGCCGCCGAGGCTCGCGCCGATGAAGGTGATAGGGCGCGTGCAGCCGATGCCTTCGAGCCACAGCGCGACCAGATCCGCCAGATCGAGGACGCTCAGCGCGGGGGGGGGCGAGGCGGCGTCGGCGAAGCCCTGCCAGTCGCTGCCGTTGCCGGGCCACGCCGGGCACAACACCGTGTGGCGGTCGAGATCGATGCGATCCTCGCCGCGCAGGGCGGGCCACCACCCCTCGCGTTGCGCTCCGTCGCGAGGCGGCGTGCCGTCGCCGAAAGGAAACGGCGACGCGGTGATGCCGCCCACCAGCATGAACACGGGCGCCTCGCCGAGCGGCCGCCCGTAGGCGTAGCCGGCGAGGGTCACCTTCTCGAGGCGATGCCCCGAGAGCTCGACGCTCGCGCGCTCGACGCGCATGAGGCGCGGCTCGGCGGGCGCGGGCTCGCTGCGGACGGCCGTGGACACGCGCGCATCCTATCGCGAGTTGGCGGACGCGCATGATATAATTCCAGCGAATGCGCCGCGTTTTTGGTGCCTTGCTTTTGCTGATTCTGGTGACACTGCCTCGCGAATCGCGGGCCGCAGATTGGCGCCGCAGCAGGGAGCGCTGCGATCCGAACCGGGATGTGGCGCTCATCACTGCCCATCTCACGCGCGTCGAGGCGCTCCTACGCGCCCGCGACTCATCGCGCCTGAATCCAGAGCAGCGCCGAGCGAGACGACTCGGACTCAGCGCTTTGCGGGAGTACATCGCGTTGCAGCAGTATCCGCGGAACCGCGATTTCCCAGGGCGCAGGGTGCCCTATTTCATTGACGCGGACGGCCGCGCCTGTGCGGTCGCGCAGCTCGTCATCGCGTCGGGACACCGCGAGTTGGCGGACGCCGTGGCCAACGACCAAAACAACGCTTACCTCGCGGACATGAGCTCGCCAGAGCTCACGCGGTGGATTGCGTCGTCTGGGTTCACGTTCGACGAGCTCGCGCTCATACAGCCGTCCTATTGCGGCTGGTGCGATCCCGTGGGGCTGTGCGACTTCGCTTACTGCGATCCGCCGGCGCCCATGTGGGGAACTTGCGTCCGTGGGCCGATGCCAGATGGCACCGCGTGTTACCCACCGAGCGTATGTGTCAAAAGCGCAGCCTGCCAATTCGGTCAGTGCAAGACGACCGCGGAAATTTCTTGCGACGACAAGGACGACTGCACGATAGATTCATGCGATCCCACCCTCGGGTGCCAGCACGAAGCCAAGACGTGCGACGACGCTGATCCGTGTACTCTGGATACTTGCGATCCGAGCAGTGGGTGTCACCACCGGGCCGACGATTGCGACGATGGTGACCCATGCACGCTGGACTTTTGCGACGACATTGGCGGTTGTCGGCACAAGCACCACGTTTGTGACGCTGGCCCTCCTGCGTCAGACGATGCCGGGAACGGATCGACGTGTGCCGCGCGAGCGATGTATGCCGTCGACCCGCGGGCCGAGAGGCACACTGGCTCGCGCGCGGCGTGGTGGGTTGTCTTGTCGGCGCTGCTGCTGTGGCGCCGCCGCGTAGCGAAGCGCGACGGCGCGGGGCGTTGGACGCCGCGGCCTGGGGCCCATTGACAGCGACTGCGTCTCCCGGCGGTGGTCCAGCCGGGCGACCGCGAATTCGCGCGGTCGCGGTTGGAGGATCTGTGCTGCCGCGAGGCCGTCCGGTATGATCATCGCTACATGAAGTGGCAGTGGCTGTGGCGACCGTGCGTGGCGGTCGGCGCGCTGACGCTAGCGGCTGAGGCGTGCACCGCGAAGGACGACGTGAGTTGTGCTTTCGCGGGCGACGGCGTCTGTGACGAGCCTGGCAATTGCGCGCTTGGCACGGACGAGGACGATTGCGCGGCGGCGTGCAGCTCGGGGCAGCCGCGCCATCGCTTCGCGGCGGCGTGCGCGTTCCGGGCGCCGCGCGTGCAACCGCCCGACGACGGCGTGCCGAGCGCGGGGCACGTGCACCTGACCGGCCATCGCGACGGCACCATCGACGTACCGAGCGGCGAGGATCCGGCGCGCATCGTCGCGCGCAACTACCGTTTGTTCGTGCCGCGCCACTACGACCCGCGCCGCTCGACGCCGCTGGTCATCATGATGGGCGGACACCGCGTGCCGCACGACGATCTGGCCGACTACACCGAGCTCGGGCGGACCGCGGATCACGACGGGTACATCGTGGTGTGGGCGGATCAGGAATGGCGCACCAAGGGCGAGCAGCGCTGGGCGTGGTGGACGGATTGGGATTGGGCGAACAAGGCGGCAGACAATCCCGATTTGGCATTTCTGCGGAAGCTCGTCGCGCGCGTGGAGAGCGAATACACCATCGACGAGAGTCGCGTGTTCTTGGCCGGACATTCGCGCGGTGCATCGATGTCGATCATCGGCGCGCTCGAATTGAGCGACATCGTGGCGGGTGGTTGGGTGCAGTCGGGGTTCACGGAATTCAATTATCTCGATCTCCGGTTGAAAACGGCACCGGCGCGCAAAGTGCCATTCGTGTTCATGCACGGAATTGCCGACAAGGACGTGCCCATCACCGGAAACGTTGCGCAATTCAAGGCGACGGACGCGGTCGTCGCGCGGCTGAAGGAGCTCGGTTGGAAGGAAGACACGGACTTCATCTATTACCGGCTCGGTGACGTCGCGCACCGTTGGCAGCCGTGGCTGAACCAATGGAGCTGGGCGTTTTTGGGCGGACGTCCGCTGAAGAAGGGGGCGCCGTGACTCGCGCCGCCGGATTCGCGCTGCGGTTCGCCGGGCTCGGGGCGTTGCTCGCGTTCACCGCGGGAGCGGGCGATGCGCCGGTGAAGCGCCCCACCGCGCCCGCGCCGGATCTTTCGCACATGGTGGCCATCGCCGCGGGCACGTTCACGATGGGCGATCCGAGCACCAAGGTCGGCCCTTACGGCGACGCGTGGTTCATCAACCAGCGGCCGGCGCATCAGGTGACGCTCGGCGCTTTCTCGATCGATCGCGACGAGGTCACCGCGGCAGAGTTCGCGCGCTTTTTGAGCTACGCGGCGGGCGAATACCACTTTGATCCGAATCAGCCGATCGAGCGTGTGGGTGGTGGCTACTTGCCAATCAAGGGTCGCGAGGCGCAACCGGTCAATTACGTCACCTGGGAAGCGGCACGCGATTATTGCCTGTGGGCGGGCAAGCGTTTGCCGACCGAGGCCGAATGGGAGCGCACCGCCGCCGGGCTCACGGCGCGAGAGTACCCGTGGGGAAGCGACGGGCCCACTTGTCAGCGGGCGACCTTCTTCACGGGGAGCGCGTATTGCCGCAGCGAGCCGCGCTCGACGGGCGCGACCGGGGCCACGCCCGAGGGCGTGCGCGACTTGGCAGGGAGCGTCGCCGAATGGGTCGGCGACGCCTATCAAGACTTCTACGATGCGGGCGCAACGACCGACCCGCGCGGCCCGGCGACTGGCCAATACCGCGTGGTGCGTGGCGGCGGTTATCTCGACAACGCGCTGACGCTGCGCACGCGCGCGCGTTGGGGTCTCGATCCGGCGCGCGGCGCGAGCAACGTCGGCTTCCGGTGCGCCTACTCGGGGCCGCCGTCCGATCCCGATCTGCGCGGCCCGCTGGCCGACATCGCCGATCAAGGCCGCGTGCCGACGGATCGCCCGCTCGCCAAGGCGGCGCCCGAGCCGCCGCCGATCGCGTCGTCGTTGGTCGGGCCTACGAGCTTGGCGGTGTTGGGCGGCACGCTCTACGCGCTCGATCGCTCGGCGGGTACGGTGGTGGCGCTAGCGAACGGTCAGGCCAAGACGGTCGTGAAAGATCTCGTGGGCGCGAACGACATGGCGAGCGACGGGGTCGCGTTGTGGCTCGCGACCGACACGGAGATCGATCGAATCCAACCGCCGGGTTTGGTGCCCATCAAGTTCGCACCGGCGAAGAAGGCGCTTCGAATCGGGGCGTCGCCCGACTACGTAGCATGGTCGGACTCCGATGGCATTTGGTTGGGACCCTCGCTCTCGCTGCTCCCGATCGTCGGTGTGCGGGGTTTGGCTATCGGCCAAGGCGCGCTCTACTACGCAACGGACGGCGCAGGCGACTCTGCGAAACGCGAAGTGGGCAAGATCGATTATCCCGTTCCAACGCCCCAAGCCAAGACGCTCGTCCCCGCGGCCGATTTTCCGACGGGTTACGCCCCCATCGACGTCGCGCCGGCGCCCGACGGGACAGTCTGGTATCTGCAGCGCACCGATGCGTGGCCGGGCGGCGGCCACCTCTGCAAGCTCGGCCCGTCCGGGCCGCTGACGTGCCTCACGCACGCACCCGCCTTCAGCGAGCGTCTCGCCCTGGGCCCCAAAGGCCAAGTCGTCTTGACGGCGAATCGGGTACTCGCGGCCCTCGCTTCGGACGGCACGACCTACACCACCTTGTCGCATTGGACCCACCCCGGCGGCCTCCTCTTCTCCCCGACCGGCACCCTCACCTGGACCGACTCCCACGCCGGCCTCGTCCTCACCGCCCCCCCCTAACCCGCGCCCGCTCCCACCAAAATCCGTCGCTATCAACGCATGCCGTCTTTTATCCAGTTATACGGATCTGGCTAATCCTCTGTTGAACGGGCGGAGACCTTCCGGACACCCGGTGCCAACCCCCCGCCGGTCGAACGGTGTAGCAGCGCCGGAAAAAAACAGTCCGCGCGGCGACAAGAGCGTGATACCGTCGCGACGGCTCGACTACCGTGTGGAGTTTGACCAACACGTCATGGCGCCCGCGACGCAACCGCCAAACGGCCTGGCCACAATACTTACTCGATTTTGCCGGGAAATAGCATCGGCCGTCGCCGAGGCTCGAAAGAACGGCGAGATTGTCGACACACGCGCCACGAAAATCCGCACCGTGGTCACGGAGTTCTCCTACCGCGACGAGGGATCTGTGCAGCACACAAGCACCCTTGAGCAGGAGGTCGAGGACGAGTGGCACTGGCGCGATCAATTTCGGTTTCTCGACAAGGTCGTGAAACAGCTCCCCGCATATGGCGAAGTGCTGGCGGCCATCAGCGGGGAGTTTCCGCAGCGTGGTGCGCCTGAGTTCGTCGTGACGCGGTTCGCGCAGCTCGTCGCGGCGGAAGCAGGAACTTCTCGAAATGGCGCGCTGTCGGACGAGCAAATCATTGAGCAGGTCGTCGCGCTACTAGACGACCTCAACCGCAACGCAATTCGTTGGAATGCAAACGTCTGGCTCAATGGAATATGGTTGCGAGACGAAACGGTTGCGATCGACGAGCGGACGGTCTTGCGCCGTCCGCGGGCCGACGATCTTGAGGAGCGAGTCGACATCGAGCGGGCGCTCTGGGGCATGCGGGACAGGCGTTCTTTTGACGGACTGCCGTCGGCAATATTGGAATTCCACCTGAAGACCATCGATGGGGGCGCCGTGCAAAGGCATGTGGCGCAACTGCTCGACGCCCTCCGCCTTTTTCGCGTTGGGTGCGTGGCCTATATTCGGCTTGCTCTTTCGAACCGTTCGATTGAGCGCGTGGCCGGTGTTTTTTCGCCCGGCAGCATAGCCGCTCAAGATCAAAAGTATCCGATAGCTGCTGCTGATAGCGCTTCGCTTGGCGCCTACGTCGCGCGGCTGTTACCCGCACTCCCAGTCGATCCCGCCTATGCCACGACCGCCGCCACGGAAGTTACTCCCATCGGAGTCGCGCTTGTTCGGTATCGTGACGGCCTTCTTCAACTTGTCACTGCCGAGGCCCGCATCGCTTCGGTCATGAGCTGTTTGGAGGCGTTGTATCAGAAAGCGCAAGAGCGCACGGAGCTGACCCATCGACTCAGCCAGCGGGTGGCCGCGCTAATGCGAAGCTACGGGTATCAGCCAATCAAAGTTTACCGCGAGATCGGCGAGGCGTACGACGTTCGGAGCACTTTCATTCACGGTTCGGCGATTCCTCGCGAAAAGTACGCACGCTGCTCAGAACTCCTCAAAGCGGTACTCGAGTACGCGCGAGTGTCAATGAACGTATTTGTACAGTTGCCTTCCGATACCGATCGCGAGGGGTTTGTTTCGCAGTTGGACAATTCGCTGCTTGAGCCGAAGGCGGCGCAGCGCATTGAAGAATTGCTCAAAACAATGCTCGTTCCGGTTCCCTAGCCCCGTGCGCCGTCCAACAGAGCGCTGGAGCCGGCAGGTCGGGCGGCCCTCGCCTCGATCGCACGCGCGGCGGCACCACGCTTCGCGAGCGCGCGCTCTGGCGCGCGCAGATCGCTCGCGGTGCCGCCGCAGCCGGTCGAGGGTGGTCGCGTCATCGTGAAGGGCCCGCCCCGCGGCTCAGCGCTAGGTCGTTGGACAGACGCGAAGCATGCCCGCACTCGCCGCGGCTTTATGGGCCGGCCGATCAAGCCGCCCCGTCAATGCGACCCGGCGACGGCGGTCGCGCACCGAAACCCCGCCGCGGGCAACATTGGTGAAGTCGGACCATCGACCGTCGCCGGTACTGTAGCGCCGATCAGCAGCAGCTCAGCTTCGGCAACCCCGGGATCCTGCCACGAGGTTCCGTACAAGACCCGCCAATCGAGTTGCCGGACGCTCGGCTCGATCTGGTGCTCGGGCGGCCGGCTGCTGGTCCATTCGTTCACGTTGCCCGCGGTGTCAAACACGCCAAAGTCATTCGGCCGATCGCTCGATTGGTGCTCGCAAGTGCCCGCGTGGCCCCAGCAGTGTCGCAGCGCCATCGCGTCCTCGAGCGGAATGACCGAATTTCCCCAAGGGAAAATTCGCTGATCGGGTCCCCGTGCGGCGCGCTCCCATTCGGGACCGGTTGGCAGGCGCTTTCCGTTCCATCGGCAGAACGCATCCGCCTGCCGAAAGGTCACACAATTGATCGGATGAGATCCGCGCCGAGTTTTTCGGGCCCAGTTGCACGCGTCGGCGCTCGCTAGCCCCTTCGAAGAACATGCTCCGGCGGAAACACACCGCGCATATTCCTCCACGGTAACCTCGCGCCGGTCTATCCGAAAACCGGCGACGTTCACGGTGCTGGTCGAACACCCGTTCCTGACCTCGGGCTCGGGGTGGCCCTTGGCGACGGCACTCACGGCGCGGGCGCACGCATCGAGAGCTCCCGCGGGAATCTCAACCATGTCGGCGGGCGGCGTCGGTCCCAACGGCTCACTGCTGGGTGGTGTCGTGGCGGCGGGACCGGTTGGCGCGGAGACCGTCGCCGGCGCACGCGCACCGGACGGCAACGGGGCCGTCGCCCCCGCCTGAGGTGCGGAGTGGCGGCGGCATGCGACCGTCACCAGCGTCGAAATCAGCACCGCGAGCAGACACCGCCGCACGCGTCACAGATTACCACCGCCCCTTCCGCCGAGGTCCGGCGTCGCGCTGCGAAACGCGCACGATGCATCGACGCCGCGGCGCACCCGTGCAGCTGCCGACGGGCTGTCCAACAGAGCGCTGCACCCGGCGGGGCGGGCGCCTCGCTTCACGCGCACACTCTTGGGCGGCGGCGGCACGATCGCTGCGGGAGCGCGCGCGTGAAGCGCGCGCAGATCCCGTGCGCCCCGCAGGGGCGCTGTCTTGTTGGTGCAAGTCCGACTGAGAGGAGGCCATCCCAATCAAAGCGAACCGCAACTGCGGAAGGGCGACCGACCGTGGGGAGGAAGCGGGGAGCGAAACCGCGGGCCGATGTACAAGAATCGGATAGGAGGCATCCGCATCGAGCGGGGCGAGCGGTCGGGAACACGCACTTCGAGAACGAAGCGATCAACCGGGAGACAGTCGACCAGGCTGCCGAAGTATTGGCGACCAGTGGCAAGAAAGACTGACGTTCGGCGCGATTCGCGGCCGCAGTCGCCCGCCCTCTTCAAGGATCCCCAAGAGAAGGCGATGCTTGAGGCCAGAAACGGCCTCCTCCAATTCGACGCGGTAATCCGCCTCATTTCGCTGCCCGGCATCCGGACCATTCCCGAGCAAATTGTGGAATGCCGCGACCCATACTACGCCGCGCTCGACGCAGCTGACTTGGCTTGGGGGCAGAATCGGATCGATGTTTCGAAAATGGAGGAACTCTTGTCCTCCCTCCTCGCTCGCCAGCTCATCGACGTCCATTCCGCAGCGACGAAAAATTAGCGAAGTGCCGCCCAACAGAGCGCTGGAGCCGTCAGGGCGCCTCGTCACCCTTCCACGAGCGGCGGCACGATCGCTTCGCGAGCGCGCGCCGGAAGCGCGCGCAATCGCTCGCGGTGCCGCCGCCAACCGTTTGCTCGCTCAGCGACGCGGTGTGGTTCTACGCCGAGCGCCGGTCGCGGCGTCGGGCGTGCGTTTCTCGACGAGGTATTCGTGATCCCAAATGGATCGCGATCGGCGCGCTCGAAGGGCCTGAGATCCTTGACCTTTCGAGGACGCCTCCAAGCCAGGTCGTGCGCGTGCCGCGCCCAGGCGCCTCAGTCCGCCCCAAGCTCCCGCCAACGCCCGGTAGCCGCGTCGGCTTCGCGTCCGCGACACCTGCGTCGACTTCGCGCAACGGGCTTTCGCGAAGCCATTGTCACGTGGCATCATCCCCGCGATGAGTCGCGTCCGTTCGCTTCGCGTCAGGAGACAATGAACATTCTCGGTTGGTTTCTGTGTGCCGTCGGGCTGGTGGGCGTCATCTTCGGCATCCTCCAGATGCTCAAGGCTAAGAAGATGCAGACGGTTCCGTACCGAAAGCCCTCGGAGATCCTCCAAATGGGCCCGAGCGCCGCGGACGCGAAAGGGCTCGTCTCGAGCGAGGGCCAGGTGCAGCCCGGTCCGCTGCAGCTCGTGGCGCCCATGAGCGGGCAGCCGTGCCTCGCCTACGAGATCACCATCGAGCGCAAGTGGGAGAAGATGGTGATGACCGAAAAGGGCCAGCAAAAGAAGACCGGCTCGGCCAAGGTGCACGGCGAGACCCGCGGTGCCGTCTTCGTGCTGACCGACGGCGTCGGCCAGCTCATCGTCGACGCGACGGCCGAGCTCGACGCCGACATGGAAAAGGGCCACTCGAGCACGGTGCAGATCGGCGCGATGATCCCCGGCACGCTGCAGTTCGGCCAGATGCAGATGCACACGCCGCACAGCCACGACGACACGCGCACCACGGCGTACGTCGGCACCGAGAAGCTCGTGAAGCCTTCGGCCACGCTGTTCGCGCTCGGCGCGCTGTCGCCGGGTCAGTACGGTTTGTCGATCCACACCCCCAAGGGCATGGGCACCGGCAAGCTGATCCTCTCACATCACGGCCGCGAGAAGCTCCTCGGCAAAACGAAGCGCAACATGATCCTCGGCTACGTGCTCGGCGCCCTGCTCAGCGTCGGCGGCGCGGTGCTGGGCATCCTGGGGCCGAAAGCGCAGTCGACCGGCTGCCCGGACACGTTGGCCGGCGCCGTCACGTGCGAGGACCACATGCACTCGAACGCCGGCAAAAACTACGATCTCAAGATCACCGACGCCGGCAGCTACCGCGTCATCATCTCGCACCCGCACCTCGCTTTTCCCGTGTTTCCGGTGGTCGAGGTCAAGGACTCGAGCGGCAATCTGCTCGGCAAAGCCGTCAGCAACTCGCCCGAAGAGCCGGCCACTCTCGATGCAGCCCTCAGCGCCGGCACCTACAAGATTCACGTCGCCGATCGCGACGACCTCACCGAGAAGATCGAGGGCGGCTTTACCATCCACGTCGCCGTGCAGAAGATGAGCGCTGATGCGCCCGCGGCTTCTGGCAGCGCCGTGGCGTCAGGTTCGCCGTCGGCGTCGGGCTCGACACAGCCCGCCGCCTCCAGCGCGAAATCCGCGGGGGCGACCCCGGCGAAGACGAAGCCGGTCGCTCCCGTCGCGTTGCCGAAGAAGAAGAAATAGCAGCGCCAGCAAACGCTTCGGCGCTCGCGCGCTCTCCGACGATCGATCGCCGCAGAGCGATGCTATCATTACGGCGTCGTTGAATGCGCTCTTCGAAAAACTGGACCGCGGGCTCACCGGCATTCGGCTCTATGGAATCGCGCCGCCGAAGCTCGCGACGGATCCCGAGCGGCTCGGCGAAATCGCGGCTCAACACGTAGCCCGACTGCGCCAGCTCGCGCCCGACGGCTTGGTCGTCTACGACATCCAGGACGAGCCGGGACGGAGCGGCCAGGCTCGCCCATTCCCGTTCCTGCCCACCGTCGATCCCGAGCGCTACGCGTACGACGCCCTCGCCGAGCTCGAAATTCCGAAGATCGTGTATCGATGCGTGGGCGCACAGCCGCGCGAAGCATTCTCGCGCTGGCTCGACACGGTGCGCGCCGCCGGCGGCCGCCGCCTCAGCGTCCTCGTTGGCGCACCAAGTGCTCAGTCGCGCGGCTCGGGATTGCCGCTCGCCGAGGCTCATGCGCTCGCGCGTGCGGCCCCCAGTCTGATGGTCGGCGGGATCGCCATCGCGGAGCGGCACGTTACGAAGTTGGATGAGCACCAGCGAATGCTGGCCAAACAGGACCGCGGCTGCCGCTTCTTCATCACGCAATCCGTATACGATGCCGCCTCGACGAAGTCCTTGCTGTCCGACTACGCACTGGAATTGCAAGCGCGCGGGCGCGCGCCCGCCCCGGTCGTGCTCACGTTTTCGCCGTGCGGCTCGGCGCGCACGCTCGAGCTCATGAAGTGGCTCGGCATCTCCTTTCCGCGCTGGTTGGAGAACGAGCTGCGCCATTCGGCCGACACCCTCGAGCGCTCCATTCACCTCTGTGAGCGCGTGTTTGCCGACGTGCAGGACTACGCGCGCGAAAAGAACTTGCCCATTGGCATCAACGTCGAGAGCGTCTCCATTCGCAAGTCCGAGATCGAGGCGTCGGTCGAGCTCTATCGGCGACTGACTGGGCAACTCGCGAGTCGCCCCTAATCGTCGAGAGCCTGCGGCTCAATCGAGCAGGCTCGGCAGGGCTTGCAGCGCCGCGGCGGTTTGCGTCCACGTCCAGTGGAGGATCTCGTCGGCGCTGAGGTGGAGGCGGCCTCCCTCGTGGTCGAAGGCTCGCCGCAACGCGGCCGGCACGTAGAACGTTCGCCGCGCCGTGCCCTTGGGGATTTTCATGGCGGCCACGGCCGCGGCGTCGGGAGCCAGCTCGCCCAGCGCGCCGAGCGACGCCTTCAAGCAAAACTGCACCACCCAGCTCGGCGACCGGTCCAGGCGCCTCGCCGCGCCGTCGATCGCCGCAAACAGCTCGGGCGCGCCTATCACCTGCATCGCAACTTCGTCCGTGATCGCCATGGGCCGCCTGTCGCAGTCTTGGCTGGTACGGCCGGCGCCTCAGGAATCTTCCTTCCGCACCAAATAGAAGAAGTCGCGGTCCGAGCGCGTGCCGACGTATTGATCGTCCGCAAACTCGAAATGCTGCACCAGCGGAATGGCTTTGAGCTCCTTCGAGCCGGGCTCCTTGACGTCGTACGTCACGAATTTCGGATACGAAAAATTGACGTCCAGCTGCGACACGTAGTTGGCGCCGGCGTGGTGCATCGCCATCGCGATGGTCTTGCCCGTCAGGAAATCGCCGATTCCCACGTAGAGGTGCTTGCCCGCGTCGTCGAGGCCGATCGCCGAGCGGCGGATCACCGTCGTGCCCGACACGCTGGCCGCGCCCCAACCCAAGCTGGAGTCGAGCAGCGGGTTGGCTTTGCCCTCGTCGAACATGCACAGCGGCGCCTGCCGGTACCACTGCATGTCGCCCTCGCGCGCGCTGACTTCTTCCCACGGGCGGATCTCGTAGTGCCCGTCCTTGAAGCGCGCGATGGTGCAGGCGCGCGGGCGCGGCGGCGACAGCGTCACTCCGTCGATCTTCATGCCATAGTAGCCGTGCGTCGACTTGTAGCTGCCGTTGAACGCCGCCAAAAGCGCGTCGTGCTGCTCACGCGGGACGATCGCCTTGCGCTCGTAGCTCTTCGCCTCGGGCGTGCGGCTCTCGGGCTCGTTCTTGCCGGCCATGGCGTCGAGATCCACGTGCTCGAGATCGACCACCACGACGGCGAGGATGGCCCACGAGCGGTTCTTGTCCGGGTGGAGGAAGGTCTTCAAGAGGCGCGTGCGATCCTCGGGGCGGCGCGGATCCACCATCGCGACCCACACGCCTTCGCCCTTGGCGGCGAGATCGGCGTACATCGGCCCCGGATCGCGCAGCGCGAACGGCGGCTCCACCGGCGCCCCGGCGGAGCCCGACGGCGCCGGGCCGGCCTTCGCGACCGGCGCCGACGGCACCTCCCACGCGGCCTCGGGCGCTTCGTTCGCGCGCGTCTTGCGATTCTTCCAGTCTTGAAAGCCGTAGGCGGTGTCTTCGAGCCACGCCACGAAACGCTTGCCGAACACCGCGCGCAGCCCGTCGGCCAGCTTCGGCCCGAAGCCCGGGATGTTGTGCACCGCGAGCCACAGCGCCAGCACCAGCACGGGCAGCGAGCCGAGCGCGATGAGCGCGCGCCTGCGCCATTTCTTTCGCGGCGCCTTCGCGGTGGTGGCCATGGTTGTGCCATACTCCGGCGCGATGCGACGCTTCGCAAGTTTGCGGCCGGATTTCTCATCATTTGTCACGCGGCCGCGACACGCGCCATGAGCTCGTTGCTGCTCGTGCGCCACGGCCAAGCGTCCGCCCACGCCGCCGACTACGACGTGCTCTCGGAGCTGGGCGCGCGGCAAGCGTCGCTCACCGGACGCGCGCTCGCCAAGTGGGTCGACCGCGTCGACGCCGTGTACCGCGGGCCGCGCCGCCGCCATCGCGACACCCTCGCGCATTTGTGCGAAGCCGCCGCCGCCGCGGGCCTGCGCCTCCCCGAGC
>JACXTT010007503.1_pt1 | contig 15352 bp, 8 predicted proteins | sample 9270951 | NCBI WGS metagenome assembly JACXTT01 (sample SAMN15532306, study PRJNA645909) | rock metagenome | isolation source: weathered quartz diorite | place: Puerto Rico | collected 2017-06-21 | reverse complement strand
CGCGTCAGCGGGGGTCAGATCGTCGCGCGCGCAGGACCGGCGGGAGGAGGCGTACTCCTTGTACGCCGCACGACCAGAGGTCCGAGCACGCGGCGAGATGGCCCCCGATCACGCGCCCGCGCATGGGGCGGGGCTACTCTACCGCGCCCCGCTCAGAGCAGCCCCGCTCCAAAGACCCAGTGCGCACCCGGCTGCATGCGACCACTGTCGTCGTGCCCGTACCAAACGCGCGCGTTCAGAGCGAAGACGAAGTGGATCAGCCCATCCTCGGCGACGGCCTTCGCGGGTGGGTTCTGGTCAAAGAAGATCTGGTCGTTGAGCGTGCCGAGGAGGACGCGGTCGGAAGAGAGGTTGCCTTGGCGCTGCTTCAGATAGACGTTCATGCGGCGGCCGTCCTTGCTCATGACGGCTTCGACCTCGACGTCGTCTCGGCCCTGCGGAACGGTGCCCGAGAAGATCATCTGCTTGAACTCCATGCTGAAGCTCTGGAAGACGCGGAGGCCGACGCGGCGGACGAACGGTGCGAACTTGTCGGCCTTGGTGTTGAGCAGCGTGAAGTCGCCTTGCTTCACGTCGGGTAGATAATCCGGCGTGCCGCGCTGGCCCGGGTCGGCCCAGAGCTCGGGGCGCGTGGCGAGCGAGGCGATGTCGCGGCTGCCTTGCTCGTCCTTGTCCTCGTCGCCTTCCTGGCCCTTGCGGAGCACGGGATCCTTGGCGAGCTCGGAGGGTCGCACGAAGAGATCGCTGAGGCCGAGCACGGGCGCGGTCTTCGTGGACGGCGCCTCGCGCTGGGGCTCGGTCTTCGCCATCTCCGTGCCCTTGTCCTGTCCCGTCTTCTCGCCGCGCGCCTTGCTCTCCATCTGCTGCGGCTTCGCCTGCGGCTTGGTGACCTCCTGCTTGGCCACCTTCTCGGGTGGTTTCGCGGGCGGCGCGGGCTCGCCGCGCTTGACGGTCTCCTGCAGCGTCTTGCTGTCGCGATCGCTCAGCAGCCGCGATTTTTCCGGCGTCTCTTCGGGGCTGTCGGGGGGCGCAACGATCTGGCTCTTCGGCAGCGGAACCGAATCCTGCGGGGCGGGCGGTTTCTCCGCGGGCTTCGGCGGCGGAGCCGGTTGTGCCTTCGCCTGCGCGGTGGACTGATCGGGATCGACGTACTTGACCTCGATCGGCTCCTCCGCTGGCTTCGGCCGGAGCGCCGAGGAGACGGCGAACGTCAACATCAGCAGCAGATGGATCAGGACGGAGATCGCGAGCGGGACGAGCAACTGCCCGGATCGATCCTGCGACTCCTCTGCAACGATGGCCATTCTCGCGGAGTGTAACCAAATCCCGAAAGGCCGTACAGGTGGATGGCCGAAGTGTTTTTTCGTGGCGCCGGACGGGCTTGCGGCCCTCCGGGTTCGCCGATAGCTTGCAAGAGAATCACGCCGTCCAAGAGGAAACGCGAATGTTCGGACTCGGTTTTGGAGAGCTGGCGGTCATCCTCATCATCGTGGTCTTGTTCTTCGGGCCGCGGCGGTTCGGCGACTTCGGCGGCGAGCTCGGCCGCGCGATCCGGAGCTTCAAGCGCGAGATGAATCAGCCGGACGCGATCGACGTGTCGCCGAAGACGGAGTCGAAGGACGCTCCGCCTCCGCCGGAATCATCGCCCGAGAAGAAGTGACCGGACGGCCGGTCGCCGAGCCCAGTGGCCGAGAAGCCTAAGCCGCCTGGGCCGAGACCACTCGGACGCTGAACTCCTTCACGCCGGCCGGTGGCGCGAGGAACACGACGCTGAAGCTCGCCGGCTCGCCGGGCCGGATCTCGAAGCGCTTCGGGGGCTCGAGCCGCTGCAGCAAGGAGATCTCCTTGCTCGACAGATCCTTCACGATCTTCAGCGACATCGCGTTACCGCAATAGATGTTCTTGACCGCCACCTGCTGGCCGGCGGGATCGTAGAGCACGCTCTCGATCTGCACGCCCTTCAAGGCTTCGTTCGAGGTGTTCACGGCGCGGCCCGACACGATGAACACGGAGTGGTCGTCCTTGAGCTGCTGGTAGACGGCCTCGACGTCCTCGAGATGCACCTTGATCTGGAGAAGCTGGTCCTGCGCGATGCTGTCGCCGACGAGCGGTACGGAGGCGAGTAGCTTCTCGGCGCGCGCGGGATGGTTCCGCAGGTCGAGCGCCAGGATCGCGTAGCCGAGCACGAGCACGACCAGGAACACGAAATACGATCGCGTCGGGCTCGCCGCCTGCTGCTCGCGGAAGCGCACCTCGCTCTGGCCGCGGACGAACCGCGGTTGATCCGCGATCGCGGCGTCGCCCTCGTCGTCGTGGTACTGCGGCTCTTCCTCGTCTCCGTCGTCGCCGAAGGAGAACTCGTGCGGATCCGCTGCAGCGCGCCGCCGCTCGACGAGCTTGCGCTGTTCCTCCTCGATGCGGAGCTGCTCTTCGCGCTCGTCGGGGCGCGAGAACGAGAACGACAGCGATTCGCTCGAGCGCGGGCGCTTCGGCGGTGCTTCTTCGGGTGCAGGCTTCGGCGGCGCGCTCTCGGCTTGCGGCGCAGGTGGAGGGGGTGCGGGCGGAGGCGGCGGAATGGCGATTCGCGGAGCGGGCTCGTCGTGGTCCTCTCCCTCGTCGTCGGTCTCGGCCTCGACGGTGCTTCGGGGGACCGGTGGAGGCGGACTCTCGATCCGCGGAGCGCGCGGCGCCTCCAAAGGTTTCACGGACATCGTCGGTGCCGACGCGTCGGCCTCGTAGGCGAAGATGTGCGTGCAGCGCGAGCACTTGAACGTCTGGTCGCGCTCCAGCAGCTCCTCCTCGACCCGGTAGCGCGCCCTGCAGCGCGGGCACTCCACGATCACGGCATCCGCCTCACCACAGTGCGATTGTAGGGCACCGCGCCGACATTGCAACCGCCGGTTCGGGGCGGCTCAGCGCTTTGCGGCGGCCGGAGTGGCCGCGGGTGCCGCGACGTCGAGCACGGCGAGATTTCCGGCATCGAGCTCCGACAGGTAGAGCCTGTGTTCCCGGACGGCGACGCCGATCGGGCGCGCCACCTCGACGAGCCCGGACTTGCCACCGAGCGATTGCTTCAGATTGCCGCGCGGATCGTATGCCGAGACGCGGTGGTTGAAGGAATCGGTCACCCAGAGCAGCCCGTCCGCGAACGCGAGGTACGGCTCGGTGTAGAACTCCTGCCACCCGTAGATCGGCCAATACATGCGGAGCTTGCCGTCGAGATCGAAGATCTGCACGCGGCGGTTCCCGGTGTCGGCCACGTAGAGCGATTTCGTCGCCTCGTCGACGGCGAGTCCGACCGGCTCGACGAACTTCCCCGGCTCCGCTCCTTCCCCGCCGATCGAGAAGAGCTTCCGCCCGAGCCCGTCGTAGGCGATCACCCGCTTGTTGCCGGTGTCGGCGACGTAGACCGTCCCGGCCGCACTGACGGCGATCGCGCGCGGTCCCCAGAAGCCGCCGTCGGCTTCGCGCCACTCGAGGACGAAATTGCCCTTGGCGTCGAGCTTCTGGATGCGATGGTTCCAGGTGTCGGCGACGTAGATCGAGCCGTCGGATCCGACCGCCACCCCGCTCGGCTGGCGGAACTGGCGGGGCCCTTCGCCCGCATCCGGGCCGCCCCACACGGCGAGCACCGCGCCGTCGGTGGAGAGCTTCTGCACGCGGTTGTTCTGGCTGTCCGCGACGAGGAGCCGGCCCTCGGCGTCGAACGCGAGGCCGCGGGGGCCGGAGAACTGACCGGGAGCCGAGCCCGCCGAGCCGAGCGTGCGACCGATCGCCGCGGCCGGAGGTGACGCATACTCGCGCGTCGGCGCCGCGCGGCGCAGGCGCGCCGTCGGGATCGAGCTCGCCGGCGAGAGATCCTTGGCGATCAACAGCACGGCGTCGGTCGTGCCCGTCGGGTTCCACACCTTCCGCCAGACCGCGAAGCGGAGCACGTTGGCGACGCTCGCGAGCGACCAGTCGGGCTGCCACCATCCGCGTACCGCGAAGCGGCGCGACTGGTAGCGATCGCCGAGGTCGCGGGCGACGCGCTCGGCATCCGCGGTGTCGACGATCACGATCGGCGCGCTGGTTTCGCTGGGCAGCGAGTTCCAGTGCACCGGATAGTCGCGGAGATACCAGCTGAGCGGCCACGTCGCATCGCCGACCACGACCATCGGCGTCTTCATGCCGGTGCCGAGCTTCTGCGTCGCGTCCTCGAGCTGCGTCATCAGCGAGCGGATGTCGTACGTCGACTGCACGTAGACGATCGGCTCGAAGTGCGCGTCGGCGGCAGGCTCCTCGGTGCGAGGGGCGTCGTAGACGTAGTTCGACGTGATCAGCGACCAGCACGCGTAGGCCGCGAGCGGTGAGACCAGCAGCCAGCGCCGCGCGCTGCCGCGCGCGAGCCAGCGGCTCGCGAGCAGCGCCTGCGGGACCAGCGACGGCACCAGCAGCCAAGGCACCTTCTCCTGCGCCCAGGCGTAGATCGCGGCGGTGAGGATCGCCCAGAGGAGCAGCAAGGCGTCCACCCGCGTGCCGACGAGGCCGCCGGCGAGCAGCACCGATCCGATCCAGGCGAGCGCCGGGAGCAGGATCAGCGACTCGTAGCCGAACTCGAGCGGCACGTAATACCACCACGGTCCGCCGATCCGCTGGATCTTCTGCTGTCCCCACCAGTACTGGAGTGCCCGCTCGGTGGCGTTCCAGTCCTTGGGGTGCTGCAGCAGCGAGGTGTAGAGCACGATCGCGACGACCAGCGAGATCACCACGCCGGTCGCGAGCTGCATCCAATTGCGGCGGATCCAGTCGACGACAGCCGCTCCCCAGTCGACGAGGTTCCCGAGGAAGCCGCGCTCCGCACCCACCACCGGGACCAGGCCGACCATCCACAACGCGTTCGCGAACAGCAGTGCGTCGAGGTAGATGTCTTCCTTGGTGGCGGCCGCCAATCCCATGCACACGCCCGCGAGATAGGCATGCAGCCGCCGGCCGCCGCGCACGAAATGCAGGAACGCGACGAGCCCCGCGGCGAGGAAGAAGGCGAACGGAACGTCGTGGCGAAGCGATCGCGAGTAGTAACCGATCGTCGGCGACGTGGTGAGCAGCAGGGCGTAGACGAGTGCGTCCTTCCGCCCGATCAGCGTCCGCAGCGGCCAGGCGAGCGCGATCAGGCCGATCCCGCTCGCGACCGGCAGCATGCGCGCCGAAAAATCCGAGGGCCCGAGCAGTCCTTGCCAGACCGCGGTCAGGTAATAGAGTGCCGGTCCGTGATAGACCGGATCGTAATGGTAGTCGCCGGCCCCGACCGTGAGGATCCGCCAGGAATAATAGGCGTGGATCGACTCGTCGTGATGCAGCGGACGGAACCCGAGCCAGAGCAGGCGTAGCACGCAGGCCAGAGCCAGGATCGCGAGGTGGAGGACGTGCTCGAGACGCAACCGTGCGTAGATCGGTCGATCGAGATCGAAGCGCGTGTGCATCCGCCGGAGGCCGGTTCTTAGATGCTGGTTCCCGGGGAGTCAATTCGCGAGAACACCCGGGCCCGAGTGCGCCGGGCGTTGCGGCGATGATCTCCGTCGTCATCCCGTGCTTCAACGAGGAGCGCCGGATCAGCCCGACGCTCGAGAAGATCGTCGCGTACCTGTCGGCCCGCGACGTGCCCTGGGAAGTCGTGGTGGTCGATGACGGCAGCGCGGACCGCACCCGCGAGGTGGTCCTGAGGGCGAGCGAGTCCGACGCTCGCGTGCGGCTCATCCGCCACGAGACGAACTCGGGCAAGGGCTACGCGGTGCGGGTGGGGGTGCTCGCGGCAGCCGGCGAGCTCGTGGTGATGAGCGACGCGGACCTGTCGACGCCGATCGCGGAGATCGCCGTGCTCGAGGCCAAGGCGAACGAAGGATTCGACCTCGTCGTCGGCAGCCGCGTCGCCCGCGGCGAGACCACGGTCGGGTCGCAGCCGATGCGTCGGCAACTCTCCGGATGGGTCTTCCGCAAGCTCGTCCACGGGCTCGGTCTCTGCTCCGTCAACGATACCCAGTGTGGCTTCAAGCTGATGCGTCGGCCGGCGATCGACGACGTGCTCCGCAAGATCGAGACCGAGGGCTTCGCGTTCGACGTCGAGCTGATCGCGCGCGCCGAGCGCGCGGGCCTGCGCATCGCAGAGGTAGCGATCGAGTGGCACGACGCCGAGGGCAGCAAGGTGCGGCTCTTCCCCGACGCGCTCCGCATGGCGGCCGATCTCGTGCGCCTGCGCACCCGACTGCGTTGATTCAGTCCCGCACGGCCTTCACGGCCACGTTCAGGAACGTTCGCGGATTCGGGTTTCGCTCGTTGCGCGCATCGACGCGTGCGAGACCGCGCAACAGCGCGGTCGCCAGGCGCGATCGGGATGCTTCCTCGTGACGGTAGCCGAAGCGATCGACTGCGTTCTCGACCGAGCGCGGCAGCCATCCCGCCATCAGCAGCGTCTTGCCGAGGCCGTAGAACAGGTGGTGCGCGAACGGGATACAGGAGTGCGTGAGGCGGCGCGCCTCGACGACGCGGAATCCGCCGGCCTCGACGCGGGCGACGATCTCCGGCTCGCGGTAGAGCCGCACGTGGTCGGCCCAGATCCCGCCGAGCCACAGCGGCTCGGGCGGAAGATGCGTGTGGAAGAGCGCCTCCAGTAGCTTGTTGACGGGGTCCCACAGAAACGGGTAGTCGGCGTGCGGCACGGTGACGGCCAGGACGCCCCCCGGACGCAGCACGCGGTGGGCCTCGCGGAGCGCCGACAGATCGTCCTCGACGTGTTCCAAGACCTCGCTCAGGATCGCCTTGTCGAAGCGCCCGGCCGCGAACGGAAGGCGCATGACGTCGCCGCGCACCAGCCCGGCACCGCTGCCGGCGAGCGTGCGACGGCCCTCCGCGACCCAGGAGGGCCGGAACTCCACGCCCGTGCCGCGCGCTTCGCTGATCTCGCGGAGCGTCCGCAAATAGAAGCCGTGCCCGCAGCCGGCGTCCAGCACGTGGTCGCTCGGCTGCACGTCGAGCATCTCGAAGACGGTGCGGACGCGACGGCGAAACGCCATGTCCGCCTCGTTTCGCAGCACGTCGTCGAGCGTGAGCGGGCGGGCGGCGGACGGATCTGCGGTCGGCCCGATCATGCGGCGGCTCGGAGCCTACTGCCCGGTCACGTCGCCCGCAACTTCGGCGCCGCCGGACGATCGTTTTGAGGATCCTCGCCGCACTCACCTACTACCATCCGCACTGGACCGGGCTCACCAAGGTGGCGGTCCGGGTGGCGGAAGGAATGGCGGCGCGCGGCCACGACGTGACCGTGCTCACGTCGCGCTTCGAGCCGGGGCTGCCCGGCGAGGAGGTGCGGAACGGCGTGCGGATCGTGCGCCTGCCGGTTCTCGGGCGCCTCAGCCGCGGCGTCGTCATGCCGTCCTTCCCGAGCGTCGCCCGGCGCCTGGTGGCGGAGCACGACGTCGTGCAGATCCACACGCCGATGCTCGAGGCGGCGCTGCTCGTCCGGCTCGCGCGCCGCGCCGGCAAGCGCTCGGTGCTCACCCACCACGGGGACCTGGTGATGCCGGCGAAGCCGTTCGACCGCCTCGTCGAGCGCGTCGTCACGGCGCTGTTGCGGCGCGCGTTCGAACGCGCCGACGCGGCCGTCGTCTACACCCGCGACTACGCGGAGAACTCGCGCTTCCTCGCTCCCTTCCTCGACAAGTGCCTGCCGGTCTGGCCGCCGACCGACATTCCAATCCCGGATCTCGAGGCCGCGACACGCTGGCGGCGCGAGCTCGGGCTCGCCGATGCACGGGTGGTCGGCTTCGGCGGACGGTTCGTCGAAGAGAAGGGCTTCGACTACCTGTTCGAAGCCGTTCCGGCGCTGCGCGCCCGCGTGCCCGCGGTGAAGCTCGTCTACGCGGGCGAAGCGGCCGTGTACGAGCGCTTCTTCGAGAGCTGCCGGCCGGCCATCGAACGCCTCGGCGCGACGATCGTGCAGGTCGGATTGCTGCGTGACACGCAGGCGCTCGCGAACTTCTACGCGCTCTGCGACGTGCTCGCGGTCCCGAGCCGCACCGACAACTTGCCGCTCGTCCCGCTCGAGGCCATGCTCTGCGGGACCCCGATCGTCGTGACGGACATTCCAGGCGCGCGCATGGCGGTGAAGCTCTCGTCGATGGGACGCCTGGTGCGGCCTCGCGACCCGGCGGCGTTGGCCGAGGGGTTGTGCGAGGTGCTCGCGGGCCGCGAGCGCTTCGTACGCCCCCGCGAAGAGATCGCTGCGCTGTTCGACCCGATGCGCTCTCTCGATGGCTACGAGCGCGCGCTGCGCGGCGATCGATCGGCGCCGGGTTCGCGCCCGTGACCGGAGACGACCACGACATCTCGCGCGACCGCGCGGCGCTCGGCGTCGCGATCGTCCTCGCCGCGGCGGCGTGGCTCCGGTTCCAAGGGCTCGACTGGGATCAGGGGCATCATCTCCATCCCGACGAGCGCTTCCTCACGATGGTCGAGAACGCGATCTCGGGCCCCGGCTCGTTCGCGCAGTACCTCGACACCGCGCACTCGCCGCTGAACCCGGCGAATCGAGGCTACCGCTTCTTCGTCTACGGAACGTTGCCGCTGTTCGTGGTGCGCTGGCTCGGCGCGCTGCTCGACGCCGCGGACTACGGGCGGGTCCACCTCGTCGGGCGTGCCTGCTCCGGGCTGTTCGACCTCGGCACCGTGGCGCTCACGTACGCGCTGGGTCGACAGGTCGCGGGGCGCCGCGTCGGTCTGATCGCCTGTGCGCTCGCGGCATTCAGCGTCACGTCGATCCAGAACGCGCACTTCTTCACCGTCGACGGCCCGGGCACGTTCTTCGCGACCGCCGCGCTCGTCGCTCTCGTCGGGTTCGCGCGCACCGGATCGGTCGTCGCGGAGGTCGGATTCGGCTTCCTGCTCGCTTGCGCGGTCGGGTGCCGCGTCAACTTGGCGCTGATGGCGATCACGTTCCCGGTCGCATTTCTCTACGCCTGCGCTCGCCACCGTGCGTTCGCGCGGATCGCGGCCGGTGGGGTCGTCGCCGTGCTGCTCGGCTTCGTGACGTTCCGTCTCGTCCAACCCTACGCGTTCGCCGGACCGGGCTTCTTCTCGATCGCGCTCGCGCCGTCGTTCACCGGCAGCATGGCCGAGCTCCGCGGCATGGTCGCGGGCGAGGTCCACTTCCCACCTTCGATCCAGTGGATCGGCCGCATCCCGATCCTCTTCCCCGCGAAGAACCTGCGCGGGTGGGGCATCGGTCCCGCGTGGGGGCTCGCGGTGCTGCTCGGGCTCGCGTTCGCGTTCTCGCCGCGTGCGGCGCGGGCCCGCGACGAGCACGGGATCGGCCGTGGCGTGCTCGCCTGGGGCGTCCTCTTCTTCGGCTACCATGCCTGGCAGTTCGCACCGACGGGCCGCTACTTCCTGCCGATCGTGCCCGTGCTCGCGCTGTCCGCGGCATGGATGCTCGGCGCGGGCTCGGGCCGTGGCCGGAAGGCCGCGACGATCACGGTGGTGGCCGCGACGTGTCTCTGGGCGGTCGCGTTCACGGCGATCTACCGACGCCCGGTCACGCGGGTCGAAGCGTCACGCTGGATCTACGCGAACGTCCCCGCGGACAAGACGGTCTCGATCGAGCACTGGGACGACGGCCTGCCGCTCGGGCTGGCGGACGTGCCGCGGCCTCCCTACCGCACGATCGAGCTCCATCTGTTCGACGACGACGACGAGGCGAAGCGGACGCAGCTCGTGGATCAGCTCGCGGAGATCGACACCGTCATCCTGTCGAGCAACCGGCTGTACCGCACGATCCCACGCGAGCCGTGGCGCTACCCAATGGCGCGCCGCTACTACGAGCTCCTGTTCTCCGGCGAGCTCGGCTTCGATCTCGTGCGCTCGTTCACGTCGTATCCGCGGATCGGGCCGCTCGAGATCCCGGACGACGACGCGGAGGAGGCGTTCACGGTCTACGACCACCCGCGGGTGCTGATCTTCGCGAAGACCGATCGCTTCTCGCGCGAGCGCGCCGCGGAGCTCCTCGGCGCCGTCTCGCTCGCGGGCATCCAAAAGCTCACTCCGCTCGAGTCCTCGCGGCTCTACCGCGCGCGGCAGCCTTCCGACGTGCCGGTCCCGTCGCTCGAGCGGGTCGCCGTACGCGCCTACCCGGTGACGAGCCCGGAAGCGCTCGCGCGCTGGCTGCTCGTCGTCGAGATCGTCTCGCTGGCCTTTCTGGCACTGCTCGCGCGGCCCTTCGCGGAGGCTCCGGACCGCGGTTTCCCGCTCGCCAAGCTGCTCGCCTGGCTCGCTCCCGGCTATCTCGCGTGGCTCGTCGCCTCGAGCGGGCTCGCTCCCGCGGGAGAGCCGCTGGCGCGCGGCGTGGCGACGATCCTCGTCCTGCTCGGCGCGCTCGTCGGCGGGCGCGACCGCGCGCGGCTCGGCGAATCGCTTCGCACCGCCGCCCGCGAGATCGCGCTCGTCGAGGTCGCGTTCCTCGTCGCCTTCGCGATCTTCCTCGCGGCGCGCGCCTGGAATCCGGCGGTGTACTGGGGCGAGAAGCCGATGGACTTCGCGATCCTGAACGCGCTGTCCCGCGCCCGGGCGATGCCTCCGCCCGATCCGTGGTTCGCCGGGGGGACGCTCAATTACTTCTACTTCGGTCATGCGCTCGTCGCCTGCTTCGGGCAGATCGCGGGCGTGGCGCCGGAGATGGCCTTCAACCTGGCGATCGCGACCGTCGCCGGCCTGCTCGCAAGCGCGGCGTTCGCGTTCGGGCGGCGAGTCGGCGGCGGGCCCGCCGCGGGGTTCGCCGCGGCGTTCGCAGTCGTGCTGATCGGCAACCTCGCCGGGCTCCGCATCTTCCTGTCCGCGCCGCACCGGCACTGGAACTTCGACTACTACTGGTCGATCTCGCGCGTGATCGAAGGCACGATCAACGAGTTCCCGTCGTGGAACCTGTTGTTCGCCGACCTCCACGCGCACGTGCTGGCGCAGCCGTTCGAGGTCGCGCTGCTGCTGGTCGGCTCGTGGTGGGGCGGAACGGCAGCTCCGCCGCGCCTGCTCGTCGTGCTGCTCGCGGGTTGGCTGTTGGGCACCGTCTCGGCGACGAGCGCTTGGAGCATGCCGGGCGTGGTGTTGCTGCAACTCGCGTTCGTGGTGACCGCGTGGCGGAGCCGCGAGCGCCGCACGCTCGGCTCGCTCGCCGCCGCGGTCGGGGCGTGGATGGTCGCGGTGCTGCTGTCGCGCGTGTTGTTCGCGCCGTTCTGGTGGCACTATCGCCAGCCCGTGCACGGGGATGCCGGGTTCGGCTGGGAGCGCGGGCAGGCGCCGCTCGTGGACGTGCTCACGATCTTCGGCGTCTTCCTCGTCGCGCTCGTGCCGGTGCTGGCGGTACGACTCGTGGCTGCTTGCCGGGAGTACCGCCGTCCGGCCCGTGCGCGCGCGGCCGTGACGGCGTCGATCGCCGGCGCCGCGGCGATCGCATCGCTGCGCTCGCCGAGCGCGGGGCTGTTCGCCGGCTTCGCGGCGCTCGGCGCATGGGTCTGGCTACTCGACACGACGCTCGAGCTTCGTATCGTCGGCGCGCTGGTCGCGGTCGCGGGAGCGTTCGGGCTCGGCACCGAGCTCGTCTACGCGTGGGACCGCATGAACACAGTCTTCAAGTTCTACCTGCAAGCGTGGCTGCTGCTCGGCTGCGCGGCGGGAGTGGCCGCTCGCGTCGCCTGGCGGAGCCGCGGCGCCTGGCGGGTGCCGTGGGCGGTGGGTACGGCCGCGGCGGCGATCGCCGGGTCGTTCACGATCGTGAGCGGAGGCATGGGCCTGCTGCGGTCGCCGTTCGTGCCGAGCGACGTGCCGACGCTCGACGGCATGAACTACCTTGAGCACACGCGCCCGCACGAGCGCGAGGCGTTCCGGTGGATCCGCCACGCCGTCGCCGGGGTACCGGTCATCCTCGAGGCACACGGCGATTCATATGGCGAGTTCGGCCGCGTCTCGATGAACACCGGTCTGCCGACGGTGCTCGGCTGGGAGTACCACCTGTTCCAGCAGAGCCACGACTGGCAGGACATCTACGCGCGCCGCGACGACGTGCAGACGCTCTACTCCACGACGGACCTCGAGCTCGCGGCGGCGCTCATGAAGAAATACTCGATCGACCTCGTGTTCGTCGGGGCGCTCGAGCGCCGCACCTATCCCGCCGAGGGCCTCGCGAAGTTCGGATCGTGGCCGGTCACGACGCAGGTCTTCCAGCGCGGAGAGGTGAGCGTCTACGCGCGGCCCGGCTTGCTCAGCAGCGAGAAGACCTGGATCGAGGAGGCAGGCCCGGGTCCGGCCATTCCCGTCGCGGCGCCGCTCGGTGCGTTCGCCGAGCCTCGCGATCTCGCCGCCGGGGTCGACGGCACGCTCTGGGTCGTGGATTTCGGCCATGGCCGGATCCAGCACCTCGACGCTGCGCGGAAAGCGATCGCCGCGTTCGGCTCACCCGGAGAGCCCGCCGGGCAGTTCCACGATCCCTGCGGGATCGCGATCGGCGCGGACGGCAGCCTGTACGTGGCGGACACCTGGAATCATCGCGTGCAGAAGCTCGCTGCGAACGGACAACCGATCGCGGAGTGGAGCGCCGGGTTCTACGGGCCGCGCGGCGTGGCGGTCGATCGTCTCGGGCGCATCTACGTCGCCGACACCGGCAACAACCGCGTCGTCCGCCTCGATCCGCGCGGAGGCGTGGAGCGCTCGTGGGGCAAGGAAGGCGACGTGCTGAGCCAGCCCGTCGGCATCGCGATCGGCCCGCGCGACGAGGTGTTCGTCGCCGACGTCGGCCACAAGCGCGTCGCCGTGTTCTCGCGGGACGGAGAGCTGCTCCGCGCCTGGCCGATCGACGGCTGGAATCCGCCGGCGCTCGTCGAGCCTCATCTCGACGTCGGGAAGGACGGGACCGTTTGGGTCGCCGACCCGAGCGGGAATCGAGTGCTACTGTTCGATTCCACCGGCAAACCGCTCGGCGTCGCGTTGCCGAGCTCGCCGCTGTCGGTGCCGATCGGCATCGCCGTGACGGATGCGATGCACGCGGCCGTCACGAACGCGGGCTCTCACTCGATCGCGGTCGTGGCGCGTACGGCGAACACCTCGGTCGTCCCGGCGCGGTAGACCGACTCGAAGAGATCGGTCCGCGCCGCGAACTTCGCGAGCGCCATGGCGTCGAAACGCTGGCGTTCGAGCTCCCCGACGAAGACGTAGCGGATGCGGTAGCGGGCGAGCAGCGGCACGATCGCGGTGGCGTCGGTGGCCGAGTAGAGCGTCTCCACGTCGCGCGTCCGCTGCGCGATCCGCGGATCCGCGCCGCGCCACACGCCTTCGTGATTGCCCCAGCCGAGGACGGTCGGCAGGCCGGTGTTCGTCGAGACGCGCGCGAAGTACGAGTAGGGATCGCCCGTCGCCTCGAGTACGACCGGCAGATCCGGCGTCTGCTCGGCGAGCCAACGAATCGCCGCGGCGTCGTCGCCATGGTCGCGGTCGAGATAGAGCGTGCCGTCGAGTGAAGAGATCCCGGCGTGCCTCGCCCGCTGCACGATCGCGGCGTAGGGATAGGCGAGCGAGAGCGCCACCGCGAGCGCGGCGATGCCGATCGAGATCGGTTTGAGGACTCCCCGGGCGCGGTCGTGGAGCGCCCGCAGGATCCCTGGCAGGGCGAGCGCGAGCAGGATCCACGCCTGGAAGTAGAGCTTGAAGATCGTGTTCATGCGGTGAAGCTCTTCGCCGTACGGATCGCGCAGGAAGACCAGCTCGCCCGCGGCGATTGCGACGAGCGCGGTGGTCGCGAGCGCGAGCGGTAGATCGCTGGTGCGCGCTCCGCTGCCGATCAGAGCGGACAGCCCGAGCAGCACCGACATGGTCGCGGCGATCAGCACCAAGCTCTGACTCGCGAGGTAGAGGATCAGCGCGGCGAACACGAACGTCGCGACCAGCAGGTCGCGGAGCACCGGCTCGCCCGGAAGGTCTCGACGAGCCTCCAGGAAGAGACGCGCCATGGCAGGAGGGGCGAGCACTCCGAAGACGAGCAGGAAGTCGCCGATCGTCGTTCGCTCGTGGACCTGGCCGATGCCGTGTCCCTGCGCCTTGAAGAAGAGCGTGAACGGAAGCGACAGCACCACGAGCGCGACGACCGCGACCGTCAGCAGTGCCGCGATGCGAACGGCGGACCGCGTCGCGTGCGCGTCGTCCCAGATGGAGGTCGCGGCGAGCAGCCCGAGGAGCGTGAGGTAGACGGGCACGTCCCACGGGTTCGTCAGCGCGAGCGCGCCGAGCAGCAGGGCGACGGATGCGGCTCCGAGCCCGAGCGCGCCGGTGTCGGGTGGCGCCTCGGAGGAGAAGCGTCGGGCGACCGCGAGCGCGAGCCCGATCAACGGCAAGACGATGACCAGCGCGGTCAGGTGCGGATGCAGGTCGCCGTGCATCAAGCTGAAGAACGGGAACTCGTTGATCGTGTGCGGCACGACGCGCGTCGGCGCCCAGGTGTCGAACGTGTCGATCGTGCGCTTCTCGCTCACGAACTCGCGAACCGCGTCGAGATTGCCGAGCCCGACGACCGCGAGCGGCGCGAGCAGCGCGCCGAAGCGACCTGCGGTGAGGCGGCCGATCGAGCTCGCCACGCTCGCCACGATGCCGCCGATCGTCGCGAGCGACAGGTTGTAGGCGATCGCGGGGGCCGCGTGCGCGATGCGGGCGAGATCGGCGAACAGCAGGTAGCCGAAGTAGTAGTAGTTGATCGGCACCCCGGCCATCCACGGGTCGACGGGGGGCAAATGGCGCGTGCGGATCAACACGTTGAAGAACGCGAAGTCCATGTACTTCTCGGCGCCGAAGATGTCCGGCTGGAGCGATCGGACCAGCGCGACGGCGATCGCGACCACGACGAACACCGCCTCCGAGACGATCCAGTCGTGGATCCAAGGCAACGGCTCGCGGCGCAACCAAGCGGCACCGGACGCTGCGAAGAAGACGACGATCGCGACCCCGAGCGCGACACGATGCGGCACTCCCACGCAGCTCAAGAGCCAGGCCACGTAGCACGTGAAGACGACCGCGAGCGGCTTTGCGAACGCCCGCCCGCGATCCACGAAGTCGGCCGGCACCACGCGCTCCACCACCGGCACGAACCCCACGCCTGCCACCGCCAGCACTCCCCACCACGCGCCGATCGCCGCCGCTGCTTCGAGCATCCCGCGGGTCAATAGCCGCTCTCCGCGCGGGGTTCCACCGGCAGTATCGTCGCCCCGCCCCGTGCGCGTGCGCGTGATCGGGGGCCATCTCGTCGCGTGCTCGATCGAGGGGATCCTCAGCGTACAAGGAGTACGCTTCC
>JACXTT010007502.1_pt1 | contig 15353 bp, 12 predicted proteins | sample 9270951 | NCBI WGS metagenome assembly JACXTT01 (sample SAMN15532306, study PRJNA645909) | rock metagenome | isolation source: weathered quartz diorite | place: Puerto Rico | collected 2017-06-21 | reverse complement strand
CGACGCGTGGCGCGCATGACGCGCCAGGTCGAGCGCGCCGTGGCCCCACTCTTGGCCCTGTCCGAGCCGGGACGCGCGCTCGCGCGGGAGCGCGTGGACCATCGGGTGCGACACGCGCTGGCGATCATGCCGGGCGCGGGGGAGGACGACGACGAGCGCCTGCATCGCGCTCGCATCGCCGTCAAGCACTGGCGCTACGAGGTCGAGGCCCTGACCCAGGTGGCCGAGGATCCACGCGGCTCGTCGCTGCGCTCACTGCGCGCACTGCAGCAGTGCCTGGGCGCCATCCACGACGCCGCGGTGCTGCGCGACTTCATCTCTCGTCGCGTCGAGCGAGCCCTCGCGCAGGGACGCGAGGCCGACGCCGAATCCTTGCGGGCATTGCAGGAGAAGGCGGCGCGGGCACGATGGCGAGCGTTGGAGCGCCTGCCCGCCGCCGTCGCGAACGCCGCGCCGCGGCCGCGCTGACCGACTGCGCGGAACGGAGGGCGATTCGCACCGGGCGCCCGAGCAGACGCTCCAGCGAAGCCGTACGCTGGCGCGCGGCCCACAGCTCGAGCTGAGCGTCGCGCACCGCGGTCACCCGCAGGACTATGCCGCCGCGCCGCCGCGCCACGTCGATCGACTTCACCAGCTGGTAGTGGCTGCGGTCCAGGCCCTCGGCCACGCGCAGGATCGTCGACAGCCAGCGCACGGTGCGACGCAGTCGCTTGCGCAGCGCGCGAATGTGATCGTCGCGCTTCCGCGGCCGACCACTCCCATGATACCGGGCCACGTTGGCCACGATCGCCAGCTCCTCGCCCGAGAAGCCGCGCAGCCGGCCGTTCAGGATCACGTAGCGGGAGTGCTCGCCGTGGCCGTCGAAGCCGATCGCCGACCCGATGTCGTGGAGCAGGGCGGCGTGACTCAACAGCTCCCGCGACTCGCTCGCCAGGCCGTGCTCCGGAGCCAGCCCATCGAACAGGGCCAGGGACAACTCCGCCACGTGACGCGGATGGGGCCCGTCCATCTGGAACTTCTGCAGCAGGGCCAGGACGCTCCGCAGCCGCAGGTCCTCGACCTGGTCCAGCGCTGACAGCTCGGCGGCGTGGTACTCGAGGTAATCGCTGACCAGGCCCTCGCGCACGCCGAAGTCCGAGATCACGATGCCCTCGGCGCCGAGCTTGTCGAGCACGTGCTCGAGGACCAGGGCGCCGGGCAAGATGATCTCGGCGCGCTTGGCGTCGAGACCCTTCAGAGCATGGCGCTCCGCCTCCGACATTCGCGCCAGGCGACGCGTCATGCGCCGCAGCGAGGCGAGGGCGAGCAGGTGGCCGTTGATGTGCTCGATCGGCCCGCCTTCCTCGACCCAGTGGCAGGCCTGGGCCAGCGCGTGGATCGACCCCGACGAGCCATAGACCGTCACCGGCCGCTGCTCGCGGACGCGCTCGATCGCGTGTTTGGCCTGCTTGCGGATGGTGCGCCGCAACGTCTCGAGCTGGCGGCGCGAGGGCGGATCGCTGTCGAGGATGGTCTCGCGCAGGCGCAGGGCGCCGAGCGGCGCGCCGGTCGCCAACATCATGCGGTCGACGTTGCCGACCACCATCTGCATGGTGCCGCCGCCGATGTCGATGATCAGGGCGGGCCGATGATCGAGCTGGAGCGCCCGCCGCACCGCCAGGTAGATCAGCCGCCCCTCCTCCTCGGCGGGGATGACACGTGGGCTGATTCCCGAGGCGCGCCGCGCCGCGGACTGGAAGTCGCCGCCGTTCCGCGCCTCGCGCACCGCAGCGGTGGCGGTGCACAGGATGCGATCCACCTGGAAACGCCTGGCCAACTGCACGAAGCGCGCGAGAGCGTCCACGGTGCGGCGGATGGCGTCGGGCCGCAGGCGGTTGCGGCCGAAGGACCCACGCCCGATCTGCACCACCTCACGCTCGCGCTCCACGACCTCGAACGAGGTGCCGCTCGTGGCTTCCGCCATCACCATGTGAATCGAGTTGGTGCCGATGTCGATGGCTGCGATGCGCACGGGGTCTCCGCTCGAAACCGGATCGGATGGAGTTCCTCGAATTATCGTCCGGCGGTCACGTTTCTACCACGTCCAAAGCGATTCTGCAGGAAAACCCACGGCCCGCGTACAATGCCCGCCGTGATTCCCGTGGCCGAGATTCGCTCCGCTCAGGAACGTGTGGCGGGTCGCATGCACCACACGCCGCTGCTGGGGAGCCGCACCTTGGGGGAGCGGCAGGACACCCCCTTCTTCCTCAAGGCCGAGTGCTTCCAGAAGACCGGCTCGTTCAAGGCGCGCGGCGCGCTGAACAAGGTGCTGTCGCTGTCCGCCGAAGAGCGGCGCCGTGGCCTGGTCACGGTCTCAGCCGGCAATCATGCGCAGGCCGTGGCCTGGGCCGCGCGCACCGTGTCCGCGGCCTGCGCCGTGGTCATGCCCGAGGGCGCTCCGCGCTCCAAGCTCGACGCCGTCCGTGGCTACGGGGCGGAGGTGATCCTCCACGCGGACCGCGCCACCCTGTTCGATCGGCTGCATCAGGTCGAGGCGGAACGGGGTATGACCTTCGTGCATCCTTTCGACGACCCGGTCGTGTTGGCCGGCGCCGGGACGGTCGGGCTCGAGATCGTCGAGCAGATCCCGGAGGTCGACGCCGTGATCGTGCCGGTGGGTGGCGGCGGGCTGATGGGCGGCGTGACCTCGGCGATCAAAGGCCTTCACCCACGGGCGCGCGTGATCGCGGTCGAGCTCGAAGCCGGCCCTGGACTCGGGCCCGCGCTCGCCGCGGGTCGACCCGTGCCGGCGCCGCGTCCCGCCGGGACCCTCGCCGACGGGATGACGCCACCGTTCGTGGGGGCGCTGCCGCTCGCCATTGCGCGCGCGGCGCTGGACGCGGTCGTCACTGTGACCGAGGCCGAGATCATGGAGGCGATGCGTCTCCTCTTCACCCGCGCCAAGCTCTACGTGGAAGGCTCGGGTGCGGCCGCCACCGCCGCTTGGTGGAGCGGCAAGGTCAGGCCTCGAGGCGGCGGCGCCGTGGTCGCCATCGTCTCGGGGGGCAACGTGGATCCCGATCGGCTCCCCGCCGTGTTCGAACGAACCGCAGAGGTTGGGTCATGACGAATCGATCGATGCAGGTGGCCGTAATCGTTCTCGTCACGCTGGGCGCCCGCGTCGCCGCCGCGGACGATTTCGACGACTTCCGGATTCCGGCCCATCACCACACCGACTGGACGGCAACGCTGGACGCGGACGGGGATCGTGATCGGGAAGGGACCTCGCGATCCGAGAGCCGGCGACGACGCTTCGAGGGAGGCGGCGGGACCGAGCTCCTCTGGTTTTCCGACTCGGACCCCCGGACGACACGGCTCCGGATCCAAGCCAGCGGGCTCATCTCGGGCGACTGGGAGTCGGGGTCCATTGGCGCTCTTCCCGGCCCCTCGAACTCCACCCAAGACCAGACTCGAGGCGCCAGGGAGCAGATTGTGCTCTCCCTCTTCCACCGCTTCTACCCCGGCAACGGACGAGTGGGACTCGCGCTGAGCTCGTTCGCCCTCGGGAGCTATCAGCAGGCGTGGGAGCACAATCGCTTGGAGCAGGCTCAAGACATCGGCGGCGCGCGCCAGCGCGGAATCTTCACTTCCTCCAGGCAATCCTGGCGCTACTTCCCTTTGATCCAGAACAGCGCTTCCGCCGGGGTGGGCCGAGTACGAGATGCCAGCGGGATCTACGAGGCGCGCCTGATCGAGGAGCGGCTCCAGTCCGCCGGAGCCTTGCGCCACCCCTTGTCGGCCGGAGCGCGCCAGAAGCTGGCGGCGCTGCTCACGGTGCGCGGCGACTACGAGAGCTTCCGCGATCGTCCCGAGAAAACCCTGTGGCAGCGCGTCGAGGAGATTCTGGTCGAGGATGGCGCGCTTGCCGAAGGCGGACTCGACGCGCGCTCGATCCTGCGTGTGGGCGAGTCTTTCGCAGGATTCGGAAACACGTTCGATGACCTTCCCCGGTCGCCCTTCGCCCGCCGGGTCGGTTGGTTCGCCGGGCCGACGCTCGCCGATCAGCACCAACGCTTCATCGAGCGCTCGGGGCAATCCAGCTCCACCCAGGTGTTCTCGGACGACTCGTTGCTCTTCGCCTCCGCGGGCTCGACCAGCACTCGATTCGACCAGGCGTTCGACTTGGTCCTGCTCGGTTTCGGGGCCGAAGTCCATCGTCCGCTTGGACTCGCCTGGCAGGCCGACGCGTCGGCCCGGGTGCTGCTCCCGGTTCAGCCGCACCGCAGCGGGGTGGAGGTCACTTCGAGCGGCGCGCTCGACTGGATGGTGGCGGATCGTTGGGTGGCCGCGGCGAGCTTCGCTCAATCGCGACACCTGCTCCACCGCGGGGGCGACGTGCTCGAGGATGACTGGTCATGGTTTTACGGGGTCAGCCTCAGCTACTTCCTCGAGGATCACCTGCAGGTCACGTTGGCGACCCAGGAAGTGCAGGATCACCTGAGCTTCGGGGTCGACGACATCTTCGACCGCTCCGGGCACTTCTCGCTGTCGATCGGGTATCGCATCCTGGGGCGCTTCGGCGCGCCCGGACTGATCGCAGCGGAGGCCATCGGCGCGTCGCTCTGAATCCAGGGGCGGGGGAGGATCGAATGGACGTGCGCGTGATCTCGCAGGCCGACGTCGAGCGCCTGCTGCCGATGAACGAGTGCGTGGACCTGATGGCGGAGGCGGTCGCGACGCTGGCGCGTGGCGACGCCGTGCTGCCTCTGCGCCACATGGTGTGGCTCCCCGATCGCTCGGGTTTGCTGGGACTGATGCCGGGCTATTTGGGCGCGCCAGCGCGCTTCGGCCTCAAGATCGTGAGCATCTTCCCCGGCAACGCCGGCACGGGCTTCGACTCGCACCAGGGCGCCGTGCTGTTGTTCGATCCGCGCGTGGGCAGCCCGTTGGCGGTGATCGACGCCAGCTCGATCACCGCGATCCGCACCGCGGCGGTGAGCGGGGTCGCGACGCGGCTGTTGGCCCGGCCCGACGCCGGCGATCTGGCGATCCTCGGCTCGGGGGTCCAGGCGGCGTCCCATCTCGAGGCCATGCGCGTCGTGCGCAGCCTGCGCCGGGTGCGGATCTGGGCGCGGGATCCGATGCGGCTCAGGGCCTTCGCACAGCGCGAATCGGAGCGGCACGGCATCGAGGTCGAAGTCGCGCCCAGCGCCCGCGCGGCCGTGGAGGGCGCGGATCTGATCTGCACCACCACTGCGGCGCGCGAGCCGATCCTCGAGGGCGGCTGGATCGGCGAAGGCGCCCACGTCAATGCGGTCGGCGCCTGCTTCAAGACCGCGCGCGAGCTCGACACCGCGGCGGTGACACGCGCCCGCGTCTACGTCGACCGGCGCGAGTCCGCACTGGCCGAGTCGGGCGACATCCTGATCCCGATCGCGGAAGGCGCCTTCGACGCGGACCACCTCGCGGGAGAGTTGGGCCAGATCCTGATTCGCGAGGTCCCGGGGCGGGCCAACGCTCGGGAGGTGACGCTGTTCAAGTCGCTCGGCATCGCCGTCGAGGACCTCGCCGCGGCTCAGTACGTTCTCAATCAGGCGATCGCGCAGGGGGTGGGAGTCGTGGCGCCGCTCGGCGCCATGCACGATGTCCCCGCTTGAGCCTCCGGCCCTGGCCGACGTCCTGGCCGCGCGCGAGCGCCTCCAGGGGATCGCGCTCCGCACCCCGCTGGTGCGGCTCGACGAGGACGGGCCGGCCGAGATCTGGCTCAAGCTCGAGAATCTCCAGCCGGTCGGCTCGTTCAAGATCCGTGGCGCCGGCAATGCCCTGAGTCTGGCGCGACGCGAGGACCTGGCGCGCGGCGTGGTCACGACCAGCGCGGGCAACATGGCGCAGGGGGTGGCGTGGAACGCCCGCCGGCTGGGGGTCCGCTGCGACGTCGTAGTGCCCGAGCACGCGCCCGAGACCAAGCTCGCCGGCGTGGCGCGGCTCGGCGGACGTATCACGCGGGTGCCGTTCGACGTGTGGTGGAAGACGATGGTCGAGCGGCGCTATCCGGGTCTCGACGGGCTGTTCGTCCACCCGGTCAGCGACCCCGCCGTGATCGCGGGCAACGGCACGGTGGCGCTCGAGGTCCTCGAAGACCTGCCCGACGTCGATGCGATCGTCGTGCCGTTCGGCGGCGGAGGGCTGAGCTGCGGCATCGCCGCCGTGGTCCGCGCGCTCGCACCGCGCGTCCGAGTGTGGGCCGCCGAAGTCGAGACCGCGGCGCCGCTGGCCGCGTCGCTGGCCGCCGGAGCCCCGCGCGCCATCGACCACGTTCCGAGCTTCGTCGACGGCATCGGTGGCAAGAGCGTGTTGGAGGAGATGTGGCCGATGGCGCGCGATCTGCTGGCCGGCTCGCACGTGGTCGCGCTGGCCCAGGTCGCGGACGCGATCCGGGCGCTGATCGAACGCGCGCGGGTCGTGGCCGAGGGGGCGGGGGCGGCCGCGGTCGCGGTGGCGCGCTCGGGACGCGTCACCGCGAGCAAGATCGTGTGCGTGGTCTCGGGCGGCAACCTCGACCCCGCGACGCTGATCGGCATTCTCTCGAAGACGATCCCCGAGGGCGCACCCGGCGAGTGAACCGGAGGCGTTACTTCCGCGCTTGGAAGTCGAGCGCCGCCGAGTTCATGCAATAGCGCAGACCGGTCGGGCGCGGACCGTCGTCGAACACGTGGCCCAGGTGTCCGCCGCAGCGCGCGCACACCACCTCGACCCGCATCATCCCCAGCGTGTTGTCGGAGTGCTCCTCGACGTGCCCCTTGATCGCGGTCCAGAAGCTCGGCCAGCCGGTCCTGGACTCGAACTTGGTCTTCGAGTCGAACAATTCGAGCCCGCACGCCGCGCAGCGGTAGATCCCGTCGGCGTGGTTGTTCCAGTACCTGCCGGTGAACGCCATCTCCGTGCCTGCCGTCCGCAGCACGCGGTACTGCTCGGGCGTCAGCTCCTTCTTCCACTCCTGGTCGGTCTTGACGATCTTCACGATCTTGTCGTTCGCGGCATTCTTGGCCGCCGCGCCTTTCTGGACGGCGGAGACGGTCGCCCTGGCGCCGCCCTGCTCGGCGGCACGGGCCACGCCCCGTCCTGGATTCGTCCAGGCGGCCACGACCAGCGCCACCATCAGCATGCTGCTCCGAGAAGCGCGTCTCATCGCGATCCATCCTCTCCAAGGTCTCGGCCCGGGCCCATCCCAGGCGCTTCGTCACTTCCTACGAAGCTCGCCCCGTTTTGCGATCGGGACGACTCATTGTGCCCTTGTCAATTCCGCCGCCGCAACGTGGCGAAGAATCAGGAGAGGATCGCGCGGCGGGCGCGCAGCGGCCGCCACGGCATGGCTCGCGTCGGGGAGGGGGGGCCTGGTGACCGGAGTTACTCCGGCGGGGTGAAGACGAAGGGCGTCTGGAAGACGGTCACGCCCGAAGGGATGGCCGGGAACCGCCAGTCGCGAATCTGCGACAGCGCGCACGACGCCAACCGTTCCGAGCCCAGCGTGTTCTGCACCACGGTCGCATCGGTCACTTCGCCCGACGCGGCCACCGAGATGGCGACCACCAGCTTGCCCTTGAGGCCCGGCACGCGCTTGAGCTCGTTGCCGTAGCAGTACTGGATCCCGGCGGCGTACTTCTGGATCACCGCCAGCAGCGACGCATTGCTGCGATAGACCCCCGGAGCGGAGCCTCCACCGCCGAAACCCGATCCGCCGTTTCCGTAACCGCCAGTCGTCCCGCCGGCGCCGCCGCCACCGCCACCACCTCCACCTCCACCGCCTCCGCCACCTCCCGCGCCGCCACCTCCGCCACCACCACCCACGGCCGCAAGGCTGCCGATCGCGACCCACGAGCCGCCGACCGTCGAACCGCCGAGGTCGGCTGCGCCCGCCACGCCGGACAGGTGAGTACCCACCGAGCCGATCTGGTCACCCGATCGTCCTGCAGCCACGCCACGCACCCGACGCCCCCCACCGGGAGCGGTGATGACCGCGCTCGAGCCGGCGCGGAGCGAGCTCGAGAGTCCCGCCAACGATCGCTGCAAGGACGTCGTCGTTCCAGCCAAGCTCGAGGCCACGACCGCTTGCGCGCGGGCGCGCCCTGCGGCGCCGGCGTGCGCAGCCGGCCCGAGCGCACCCGGCCCTTCCGGACCGGATGCTAGCTCCTTGGGCCCGACCGCCGGGGGTCCCGGCGGTTGGGCGAGGTTCTTCACCGGGCTGACCGGTCCGGGCTCACCCGGCGCGAGCGGCCCCGGCGCCCCCGGCGGCTTCTTGGGCTCGCCGCGCGCGCCTTGCTCGCCAGGGATGGGCGAGATCGGCTTGGCCACGATCAGCTTGGCGAAACGCGGTGGCAGCTGCTCGATGCGCGTGATCATCTGGGTGCTCTTGGGCGCCAGCAGCACGACGATCAAGAACACGAAGCCCGTGATCGCTGAGCCCACCAGGCAGCGGTGGAACAGATCGTTCTCGGCTCCGAAGAACGGGCGACGGTAAGTCTGGGCGAGCGCGCTGGCCATGATCGTCCTCAGGATTTCTGGAGCACCGCGAGCGCGATGTTCTCGTAGCCGTTCTGACCCAGCGTGTACATGACCTTCTGCAGCACCTTGAATTCGATGGCCCGGTCCCCCTGGATGGTCGCGACGCGATGCTCGGCCGGGGCGCTGCCGCGCAGCCGCGCGATCTCGTCCTGGTGGCGCCGCACGTCCTGCAGATGCGCGCTGAGCGGCCCGATCTCGAGTCCGGGCTCACCCATGGCCTCGGCCAGCGTGGTCACGCGCTCGTCACCGATCAGGATCTCGTGGTCGTCGATCGCGACGACCAGCGAGGTCTGCGGCGGCGCATCCGCGCTCGAGCTGGGGAGGTGGATCCCTGTCGGCGGCACCATGACCTCGCCGCCCGCTACGTAGCTCTTGAGCAGGAACAGGAGCAGCACGGTCAGGATGTCCATCATCGAGATCAGATTGACGCTCCCGCTCCCGGAAGAGCTCTTGCGCCAACGCGAGCCGAGCCGACGCCGTCGCATCTCAGGAGCCCTCCAACGCTTCCGCCAGCGAGGCTTCGGGCAGGCCGGCAGTACGGGCCACGTCCATGACCTCGACGATCTCCTCGTAGTGCGTGCTCGACTCCGACACGATGCGCACCTCGCGGTTCTGCGGGTGCGTGGCGGCCAGGGTGCGCAGTGCCTGCGCCAGCTGGTCGTGCGCGGCATCGGCACCGGCACGAGCCTGAGGATCGCGGGCGATGCTCTGCACGATCGACCCATTGATCTCGAGCTGGTAGGCGGCGGGGTGGATGTGGATCGCCAGGTCGAGCGAGGTCTCGGGCGTGTCGACCACCGCCGCCTGGTCGGACGGCAGGGTGGTCTTGATGACCGTCACCGGCACGAAGGCCGCCGACAGCAGCAACAGCGGAATGATCGAGATGAACACATTGAGCATCGGCATCAGCTCGATCTCCGCCACCACGCTGTCGCGATGTCGCCGCCGCTTGCTGCGCCGTTCCCGCATCGCCTACTGCCCTCCGTGCAGTCCGGTGGCGGGACGCATGCCCGACGCGGGCATCACGCCGGTGGCGCGGGGCCGTGCCATGGGCATTACCTGCCCGCCGCCTGCGGCAGGAACTCTGGTCAACGCCTGGCTGAGGCGCACGCTCAGCTCGTCGATGTCCTGGGCCACGTCCTCGACCCGGCTGTTGAGCCAACCTTGGATCATCAGCGTCGGGATCGCGATGATCAGCCCGAACGCCGTGGTATGGAGCGCCTCCGAGATGCCGGCCGACAGATAGGCCGAGCGCTGCGCGGCATCCGCCACGCCGACGCCCGAGATGGCGGTGATCAGACCGGTGATGGTGCCGAGCAGCCCGATCAAGGTCGCCGAGTTGGCCAACACGCCGAGATGGGGCAGGCGCTTGGTCAGGTCCGGCAAACACAGCGTGGCGGCGCCGTCCGCGGCGTTCTGGAGCGCCTCCTCGTCGCTGGCGCCCGACTGCAGCATGGCCTGCGCCACGCGCGCCACCGGGGTCTTCGAGCGCATCGACAGCCCGTGAGCGCCGGACAGGTCGCCGCGGCTCACCGCCTTCACCAGGTCGTCGGTCAGCCGGCGGCCGTTGATCGACGCGGCGCGACTGATGACGATCGCACGCTCGAGCACGATTGCCACGATCACGACCGCAATCACGAGCACGGCGTGCATGAACATGCCGCCTTCCTTGTAGAAGGTGGCGATGGTCGAGAGCTGATTCATCGCGGGTTCTCCTTTCGTGACTCCGTCGGTGCCGACCCGGTCACCCCGATCCACGTGGGGACCACCGTCTGCTCTCCGACCTGCTGGCTGGTCTTGAGATAGCGTCGATGTTGGAGATCGAGAAAGCGCCGCTGATCGCGCGCGGTGATGAACAGCACCTGAGGGACCGGAATCTCGCCCTCGATGTGGATGTCCTGGAGCGTGCGCGCGCCTTCGTGGCTCCCGGCGCGGCCGGCCGTGATGCTGTCGGCGCGGGCGGCCCGCGCGTGGGCGCCGGCGGCGCGTCCATGCGAGGAGGGGGTGTGGCGCGAGCTCGCCGCGTGCCGCGCGACTGCGAGCTTGGGCACTGGCGGTTGGGCGGGCGCCGCCGGGGCCGCGGTCACGATCGCGACGCTCCACCAGCCGATCAAGAACCGAGCGGTGGCTCGCATGCTCAATCCTTCTTCTCCGCCACCGGCTTGGGCGGCGTCTTCTCGAACACCTGCGCGAGTCCGTCGGGGTCGTCGGTCGCGCGCTCGCGATACTTGTGGAACCAACGCTCCGCGGCCGCGTCGTCGAGCCGATAGAATTTCTCGAGGATCGCCAGGTTGTAGTAGGGCCCGGGTAGGGTGGGATCGATCTCGATCGCGCGCTGGAAAGCCTTCGCGGCGGCCTCGGGATCTCCGGCGCGCAGGCGCGCGATGCCGAAATTGTTCTGGTCGGCCGCGCTCTTCGGATGCTCACGGACCAACGCGGCCGCCGCGGCGGCCGCCGAGTCGGGGGAATCGCCGCGCAGCGTGACGAACACGCCGACCGATCCGGCGCGGCCCTTGGGCACGTCGCGCATCGCCTGCGCGGCCTGGTCGTGGCGCCCCAGCGCCTCGTCGTGCAGCGCCAGCGCCGCCGACAGCTCGGGCGGGAAGCCGTCCGGGAATCGTCCCGGCGTCGCGCGCGCCCCTTCCAACAATCGCACGCCTTGCTCGAAGCGGCCGGTGTCGTAATAGATCTTGGCGAGCAGCGCGAGCGCGGGCGCGTAGCCCGCGTCGCGCGTTAGAGCGCGCTGGAGCGAGGCCTCGGCGCCGGCCAGCGAGTCGGCGCCCAGCTGGAGCTCACCCTCGCGGTAGGGCCAATAGGCGACGGTGGGCTGCGCGACCGCTTGCTCGCGGGCCTCGGCCAAGGAGCCTTTCGGGGTGTCGGCGGCCTGGGCAGCGGGCGTTGGCGGTACGGCCTTGGCGCCCAATCCCAGCGGATGGGCGAGGGTTCGCATGCTGCACGAGGCGAGCGGAAGCGCCAGCGCCACGGCCCACGGCCACGGGGCGCAGCGGCTCGTCTTCATGTCGCGCAAGACGCTTCGGATCATGGTTGCCCGTCCTCCCGCTGCGCGTGCTTGCCGCTCTTCTTGCCCGAATCGGCCGGTGCACCTTTCTCGGGAGTCGCCTCGCCACTCGGCTCGGGCGGCGCCCCGGCGATGATCGGGAAGTCGGCCTCGGGCCGGAAATAGAAGCGGCTGCCCAGGCGCTTCCACAACGCGTCCCGGGCCTGCGTCACCCACGCGTCGGGCTTCTCGTCCTTCCCGCGCTCGCGCAGCAGGTCGGACCACACGTCTTCGCCGCGGCCGTAGAACGTCTGGCTTTGCTGAGCGATCACCTCGTCGTACGCCCGCAGGTCATCCCCATGTAGATCGGCCGGTCGCTCGCTTTGCTCCAGCGCTTCTCCGAAGGCCACCAGGGCCTCGCCGATGCGGTAGGCCGAGGCCGAGGACCACTCCGGGACTCCCGCGTCGATGCTGGCGCGGTAGCGGGTCAGTGTGCTGTCGAGCAGCCGCTGCTTGACCGGGATCGACTTCTCGAGCGGCTGGGTGAGGTGGTACGCCGTGTAGTGCGCGCGCGCCTCCTCGCCCTGCAGGTAGCGCACCTGGGCGACGATGCCGCTGGACAGCAACTTGGGATGGAGGCGCCCGCGACGCAGATACTCCGCCAGATAAGACGGCGCCGGCCCGTCGGGGCGAGGGGTCCTGGTCGCGGCCCGCGAGGCGCGGGAACGCGACGCCTTGGCCGGAGCGGGCGACTCGCGCTCCAGCAACATCGAGACCGGACGCTCGGCGCTGACCTTCGCGAGATCGCGGCGCGCCAGCCCCTCGTACACTTCCATTCCGGTTTCGACGTCTCCGGGATGATCGTGCACGTAAGCTAGGCGCAAGGTGTCGGCGCGCGCGTCCTGGCCCGCTCCCGCCAGCAGGTCGGCGGCCTTCAACCAGGCCGGCGCGGCGCTGGAGTCGCGTGGGAAATTGCGGGCGAAGCCGAGGTAGGCGTCCGCGGCCTCGACCGCATGACCGTGCGACTCCCAGGCCTTGGCGATCTGGAGGTGGGCGTCACGGACGTACTCGCTCTTCGGGAAGTCGTGGATCAGCGCCTCCATCGCGCTCACACCCTCGCGCGTCTTGCCCGCATGGAGGTAGGCGAGCCCGGCCCGATACTGGGCCAGATGTGCCTGCTCGAACCGCGGCCAGCGCGTCGCCACTTGCTCGAACAGAGCGGCCTGCTTGCCGTAGGCGGTGGAATCGGTCGCCGCCAGGGTCTCGGCGGCGCGGAAGTAGCAGACCGGAATGGCGGCGGCGGCCCGCTTCTCGAGCGAATCGCGACCGGCCTCGTGCGCGACCCGTTGCGCCACCTCGAAGGCGGCCCCGGCCTTTTCGAAGTCGTTGGTCTTGAACAAGGCGTCGGCGCGCAGCGCGGCCGCCGTCGGCGCCCGCTGGTCCTTGGGATGCTGTGTCATCAGCCGCTCGAAGTCCTGCGCCGCGCGCTCGTTCCAGCCATGCGCGAACGCCAGATTGCCGAGGCGCCACGACACGTCGCTGGCCGCGGCATGGTCGGGGTAGCGCGCCAGCAGGCGGTCGCCGGCGGCGATCACGGCGTGCGCCAGCGAGTCCGGCCCACGCGCAGACGAACCACGGTCGCGTTCGTACCGGGCGTCGCTCACCGCCACGGTCTGGAACATCGCTTGTCGAGCCACGCTGTCGGGACCCGCCGCCGCCTGCTCGTAGTAGCCGAGCGCCGCGCCGTAATCGCCCAGGTGCTGACTGGCCTCTCCGGCGTAGAGCCGGTAGCTGGCGGCCAGCGAATCCTGGGGCCAGTGGTCGAGCACCGTGCGATAGAGGCGCAGCGCTTCGCTCCAGTCGGCGCGTGCGCCCTTCTCGCGCGCGGCGCGATGGTGATCGAGCGCCACCTGGAGCCAGGCCGAGCGCGCCCAACGATCGCCCGCGCTCTTCACCGAGTCGGAGGTCTGCGCCTGGTACCAGGGGCTGCCCGGAACGAATTGCGGAGCGACGTCGAGCCGCGCCCGCTCGGCCAGGTCCTCGTGGTCCCAGCGTTCGTACGTCTCGGGCAGGCGCTGGGCGCTGATCAGCGCGTCGGCATCGAGTGGATAGCGCTGCAGGTACAAGCGCTCGGACGCCGCCGCCTCGCCGAACATGCTGTAGCGCAGGAAGTGGTGGGACAGGTCGCGCAGCACCCTGCGCTCGTAGGGCCGACCTCCGACCGCGGCGAAGTGGCGCGCGAAGGCCTCCGCGCCGCCGGCGCGCGCCAGGGAGTGCACGAGGTAGGCCTCGGCCTCGCCTTCGATGTCGACGTTGATCTTGAGGTCACGTTGCGACTGGTACACGTCGAGCACGGCGCGGAAGGCCTCGGCCGCGTCGTCGAGTCGCTCGTCGTTGAAGTGCGCCCAGCCCAGCTTGTATAGCGCGATCGCGCGCAGGCTGAGGTCGCTGCCGGCCGCGGCGTGCTGGTAGAGCGGCACGCAATCCGCGAAGCGCTTCTGGTTGAACGCCAGGTCGCCCATGCGCAAGTAGGACTCCTGGACGTAGCTCGACTGCGGATAGTCGCGCACCAGCTGCGCGAAGAAGTGGTCCGCCTCGGGGTCCCCTTGGTCGGCCAACAGCATCGCGGTATTGAAGAGCACCGCGTCGCGGCGCTGGAACTCCGGGTCCTCGGCCAGGATCGCGCGGTAGAGCGCGAGCGCCGGCGCGGGGTCCATCAGCGGCAGCGCGCCGGTGGCTTGGCCCTTCTCCTGGCGCGCCACGAATTCCGCCATTCGCGCGCGGAACGTGCGCCGGGCGTCGACCAGCAGCAGATCCGCGAGCCGGAAGCGCATCTCACCGCGCGCCGCGGAGTGCGGGTGCTGCGCCAGGAAGCCCTGCAACGAAGCGATCGCCTGGGTGCGCCAGGCGGCCGTCGCGGGGTCGTCGACCTCGTCTTCGGGCGCCGCGGCCGAATCGCGGGTCGCGCCCGCGGCCGTGCGCGAGGCCGCCGAGGAGTCGCGGCCGGCCGAATCCGCGACGCCTGCCCCGAGGTGGACGCTGGCTCCATAAGCCGCCACGGCCAGCCCATAATCGATCCCTTCGCGCTCGGTCTCGAGCGCAGTGAGCGCGCGCTCCACGGCATCGTGAGCCACTCGCCGCGCCAGCGTGCGCTCGATCGCGGCCAACGAGTCGCGCTCCACCGCCCGGCGCCCGGCGTCGCGTTCCAGCGCGAGCAACACGGCGCTGGTCGAGGCGGAGTCGAGCGTCGCCGCGATGGCGGGGCTCAGGCGTTCGGCCCAGACGGCGAGCCGGTGGACCTCGTCGCGATTGGTCAGCGCGCGCTCGATCACGTTGGGCCGCCACGCATGTTCGTACGAGCGGTCCAACAGATCGGGAGCACGGTCGGCGAGCCGAGCCGTGAAACGCCGGGCCGACTCGACGAGGGCCTGCTCCGCGCGGGTCAGGCTATCGGGGCTCGGGTAACCCTCGGGCGCCAGCGATTCCCAAGGCTGATTGCCTTCGACGTAGAAGTGCTGCAGCGCCTGGACCCAGCTCTGCTGGGCCGCGGCGAGCCGATCGATGACCGCGGCGCGCGCCGCGACGCGCCGCTTGGCTTCGTCTCGCACCCGCAGCAGCTCGGCGTCGAGACCGTGCACCAGGCCGGCCACGCTGTCGAGACGCGCCACCTCGCCGCGCAGCGCGTCGTGCTCTCGACGCGCCCGGTCCAACCCTTGCCCGAGATAGCGGCGCAAATCCGCCAGGCGCGCACGCTCCGTCTGCGCGGAGCGGTCGACGCGCTCGAGCTCGGCCGCCGACTCCTGGGCTCGACCGC
>JACXTT010007501.1_pt1 | contig 15353 bp, 10 predicted proteins | sample 9270951 | NCBI WGS metagenome assembly JACXTT01 (sample SAMN15532306, study PRJNA645909) | rock metagenome | isolation source: weathered quartz diorite | place: Puerto Rico | collected 2017-06-21 | reverse complement strand
TCTGGAGAGGCGCGGCGGCGGGTGCCCCAGCGGAGGCCACTCGCCGTACTCGAAGGAGTGGCGGTACACGGGCGGTGGGGCGCTCCTCCGGCTCGGCGTACACCCGCTGGGAGCCTTGCTGCATTTGAAGCGGCAGGAGGGTATGCGGCGCGATGGCCGGCCCATCCGGCCGCGCACGGTCGTCGCGGAGGTCGGCGACCTGACGCGTGCCCCCGCATTCCAGAAGGAAGAAAAGCACTGGGTCGGCACCGGCTGGGTGGACGTCGAGAACTGGGGCTCGCTCATCCTCACCTTTGAGGACGGGGCCCGCGGCGTCGTCTTCGCCTCCGATGCGGTCCTCGGTGGCATGGAGAGCTGCCTCGACATCTTCCTCTCGAACGCCCGCATCCGGTGCAACATGGAGCACACGAACCTGGTGCAGGCGTTCGCCCCCGACCCGAAGATCTTCGAGGCCGAATATCTCATGGAAAAGCTGGAGACCAAGGCGGGGTGGAGCTCGCCTGCCCCGGATGAGGACTGGGCGCAGGGCCACCGCCACGCGATCCAAGATTTTGTGGAGAGCGTCGCGGACGGACGCCCCCCGCTCGCCGACGGACGCCTGGGACGTGACGTGATCGAGGTGGTCTACGCCGGATACCTCTCCGCCGCGGAGGGTCGCCGCGTCGAGGTGAGCCGGTAGGCGCCTACGCCGGCCGGGCGGGCTCGCGCGCCGGCGTCGCGGTCGCGGCGATGAGCCGGACCAAGCGTTCCGGCGTCACGGGACCTTCCGTGATCCGCACGCCAAACGGCGCGAGGGCATCTTCTACGGCGTTGGCAAGGGTTGCCGGCGGGGCGATCGCTCCCCCCTCACCCACTCCCTTCACGCCAAGCGGGTTCCGAGGCGACGGGTATTCGAGGTGGATCGACTCCAACCTCGGAAGGTCGCTGGCCCGGGGCACCGCGTAGTCCATCAGGGAGCCGGTGAGGAGCTGCCCGCCGGCGTCGTAGACGATGGCCTCCCGGAGCGCCCCCCCGATGCCCTGGGCGACGCCGCCGTGAATCTGTCCCTCGACGATCTGTGGATTGACGACGCGGCCGCAGTCGTGCGCGATCACGTAGCGCAGGATCCGGACCAAGCCGGTTTCCGGATCAACCTCGACCACGGCGGCATGGGCCGCGCTCGCATACGTCACCGTGGGCACAGTCTCGTACACAGCCGCCTCGAAGATGGGGTCCGCCACCCGCGGGCCCTGGAGCGTGGGAACGCTCGATTGGACGATCTCAGCCAGGGAGAGGCTGCGCTGCGCGCTTCCCCGGACAAACACCCGCCCCTCCGACACGTCCAGGTCGGCCTCGGCGGCTTCCATCAGCGACGCCGCGGCCCGGACGAGCTTCAACCGCACGGCGGCGGCCGATCGGGCGATGGCGTTGCCGGCCACCACGAGGCTGCGGCTCGCAAACGTCCCGACGCCGGTTGCGACCTCGCGTGTGTCGCCGCCGATCACCGTCACATCGGCGAGGTCGACGCCGAGGGCGTCCGCAGCGATCTGCGCGAATGTGGTCTCGTGCCCTTGGCCTTGCGAGCAGGCGCCTGTCGCGACGACGATTTTGCCCGACCAGTCCACCCGCACGGTGGCGCTTTCATAGGGCCCGATCCCGGTCCCCTCGACATAGGCGGCGAGCCCGATTCCCCGGTACACGCCGCGCGCCCGCAGCGCCCGCTGCTCCCGGCGAAAGGCATCATACTCCACGGCCTGGAGGGCACGCTCGAGCGCGCCCGAGAAGTCGCCGCTGTCGTAGATGAGCGGGTTGCCGTCGCGGTAGAGGAGCCCGACATCGTAGGGCAGCTCCTCGGCCCGGATAGTGTTGCGCCGGCGAAGGTCCGCCGGATCCATCGCGAGCCGGCGGGCGAGCAGGTCCAGCATCCGTTCCATCACGAACACGGCCTCGGGACGGCCCGCGCCCCGGTAGGGAGCATGCGGGGCCTTGTTCGTGACGATAGACCGCGCCTCAAAATAGGCGTTCTGGATCCGGTAGGGTCCGAGCAAGTGCGCGACCGTATTGTATGGCTGCACGATGCCCCAGGGGCTGTAGGCCCCCTGGTCGAGCAGAAAGCGATCGCGAAACCCCAAGATCGTGCCGTCCGCGGCGGCGGCGATCTCTGCCTCATGCAACTGCTCCCGCGAGTGCGCGGCGCTCGCGAGGTGCTCGCGCCGCGTCTCGATCCACTTCACCGGCCGGCCCAACCGGGCGGCGATCGCGGGGATCAGCACGTCCTCGGGATACACCAGGGCCTTCGTGCCAAACCCGCCGCCGACGTCTGGGGCGACGACCCGAACCTTGTGCGTGGCCAGGTCAAGGCTCTCCGCGATCGCGCGTTGGACGAGGTGTGGGGTCTGCGTTGAGGCCCAGACGGTAATGCCAGCGCTCCGTACGTCGGGCACCGCGAGGACCGCTCGAGTCTCGATCGGCATACCCGCGGACCGCGGAACCTTGAAGCGCTCGCGCACTCGGATCGGGGCGTCGGCAAACGCCCGTTCCGCGTCCCCGACGCCGACCGCGAAACTGACCGCGACATTGTCGCCCCACTCCGGGTACAGGAGTGGCGCCGCGGGGTCGGTGCCGCGCTCCACGTCCGCGACGACGGGAAGCGGATCGTACTCCACCTCCACGAGCGCGGCTGCGTCCTCAGCCGCTGCGCGCTCCTCCGCCAGGACGACAGCGACCGGCTCACCAGCGTAACGCACCGTGCCCACGGCGATCGGAGCCTGAGCAGCCACGCGCACTTGGATGTTCACACGGGCCTTGAGGGACGGGGTCGGCAGGCCGGACGATGGCATCGGACGCAATCCGCTCCCAAAGTCGTCCGCGGCGAAACACGCCGCGACCGATGGGTGCTCCCGCGCGTGACCCAGACGGACGGCGGCCAGCCGCGCATGGGCGTGGGAACTGCGCACGATCGCCGCGTAGAGGCACTTGCCGGCGGGCAGGTCATCGACGTACTGGCCCTGCCCCAGCCGCAGCCGGGGATCCTCTCGCCGGCGCACGATCGCCCCGACGTACCGTCCCATTATGCGAGCCGGGTCAGGCGGGAATCAGCGGTCAACGGCCCCGCCCTCACGCGTCAGGCACCACGCACCACTCTCGGGCGACATCGCCCAGGCCTTCGTGGCCGGTCGGCGTGACCACGACGGTGTCTTCGAGCTTGATGTGGCCGGCATCCGGATGGAGGTATTCCGTCTCGATGGACACCACCATCGATGCCTCGAGCGCTCCGTCAGTGTGCTCGCTCACTTCGGGCGGCTCGTGGCTGACCATCCCGAGGCCATGGGCCAGGAAGCGGCCGTACCGGCCGTGCGGGCCAGTGCTCACGGCGTCGGTGCCGATCCGCCACAGATCCCGGCAGGGCAGGCCGGCGCCCACCGCGGCGCGCACGCGCGCCTGCCCATCGAGGCACGCGTTGAAGAGTTCTGTCGCCAAGGCCGACGGCGCACCGATCGAGCCCATCCGCGCAATATCCGCCATGTACTCGTCGATCTCGGCGCCGGCGTCGACGTGCATCGCGCGGCCCTTCCCCCACTGCAGCGACGAGGGCGCGCGCAGAAAGCCCGGCCCCACGTTCGTGAAGACGTACAAGAACGTGGCGCCGCGTTCCTCGATTCCCCGTTCCACCCTGGCGGCGATCTCGCGCGTCGTTTGGTCCGGACGCCCCTCGTTCATCACCGCGCGCACTGCCTGCGCGGTCACCTGGTGGACGCGCGCAAGCCGTTCCAGCTCCGCGGGCCGCTTCACGGCGCGGAGCTCGGCGAGGATGGGCGTCGCGTCGACGAAGGACGCCTCGGGCAGGCCGCGCCGGAGCGCCTCGAACGCATCCGCCGGCAGGAACGGCAGCTCCACAGCGATGGTGCGCCCGGCCATCCCCTTGTCACGCAGAATCTGCGCCGCCGTCTCAGCGGCGGGCACGGACATGCTGGTGCCGCGCTTGATCCAGTGACGGTTGGTGATCCACATCGGGCCAAACACGTCGATGTAATCTTGCTCCTTCAGGACCCCGTCCTGCCGGCCCACGTAGAACGCCGACGACAAATCCGACTCCGGAATGCCGACCAGCGACAGGTATTGCCCGCGGCCAAACCGGGGCGTCCGCGCGTAGAAGGACAGGTAGTATCCGCCGGTGAGGTAGCGCACGTTGTGACGAGTAGACGCGAGAACGACGTCGACCTGACGGGTCCGCATCGCCCGCTGAAGTCGCTCGCCATCAAAAGGGATCATCAGTGCACCTCCCGGGATCGGGCGCGTCGATCGACGCCGGACTGCTTCGCTCCGCGAACAACCCCACCCTCTGAAACGTCGCGATGGCTATAAGGAACGAGATGGGAGGGGTTGTCTGTAGATGTCTACCAGCCTGTCATTGAGGGACTCAATATTGTACTTGTCCTCCACACAGGTGCGGCCGGCGCGGCCCATGGCCAGCCAACGCTCCGGATGTCCGACCAGTAGTCGAAGCTTTGCGACCAGCGCATCGACGTCCCGCTCGGGGACGAGGAAGCCTGACACTCCGTCCTCGACGAGTTCCGGGATGCCTGCGTGCCAGGTACTCACCACTGGCATCCCCGTCGCCATCGCTTCCTTGAGGACGTTAGGGATGCCTTCCTGATCCGCGTCCGCGCTCGTGACGCTAGGGGCGAGCATGATATGCGACGTCTTGAGAAGCTCCACGACCTCGTCCTGGCGTTTCAACCCCAGCAGCTTGACGGTCCCTCCCGCGCCCAACGCGCTGATGAGACGGTCGAATGATTCCCGGAGCGGTCCCTCCCCCACGATGGCGTGCTCGACCCGTGGGACTTCCTGCACCAGTCTGGCGACGGCACGGATCGCGTACTCGATTCCCTTCTTCTCAACGTATCGGCCGATGGTGACAATCCGTACGTGGTCACCGGGTGCAAGCCGACGAGGGCTGAAGGAAAAGACTTTGCAATCGATCCCGGACGGGTGCACGACAATCCTCTCGTCTGGACATCCGAGTTGAATCAACCGGTGTTTGAAATACTCACAGTTCGGCAGAAACAAATCTCCAGCATCAAACAGTCGGCGATAGAGACCGTGACCAAATTGCTTCAAATAGCGGCTGATATCGTAGCCTCGGAACGAAGTCACGAACCGTCCTTGGAACGCGCCGATTCTGTAAAGTCCGCTATATCTGAGGCCGAGTGACCCGAACTGGCAGTGCACGACGTCATGGGGGCCGCGACGCAGGAGGTGTCGAGCCTCGCACAAGGTCGTCCAGGTAATGTCGTCGTGGTATCGCCGGCCTGCGAACGCGCGTAGGGGGAGCGTCGGATTTCTCAAGGCGCTGGAGGCCAGTACAGTCAGGCCGGTCAGTCTCAGTTCAAGGAGGCTTCGCGGCATGACCGGCAGGTAGTGAGTGCGCTTCGAGGTTTCGTTCGCGGCCACTTCACGGGGCACTTGCGGCATCGTACCAGGACCGTCTGCGAAAATGTCCACGTCGTTGCCGCGCTCGATCAGCCCCGTAATCTGGTTGAGGATAAAAGTCTCCGATACTTGGGGGAACTGCCCAACAACCATCGCCACCTTCATCGCAACCAGAGCATAGCACGGTCGGGGATCGTGTGTAGGCGTGTGTAGGCCGCTTGAAAGGAGCCTTTGAGATACTGTGGGAATTCTCAGCGCCGGCCCGTTGGATCGGGGCGCGTCAACCGTTGCCGCGAACGGATCAACCGTTCGGTGGATGGAGGCCCTTCTTTCGAAGGATGTTCGCCACCGTCAGGGACGGTTACAATGGCGTGCGTCATCATCGAGGGGTCCCATCACTCTCGGTTCCGTGACTGAGCGCCTTCCAGGAGGGCCCCCAGCCGCGCCGACGCTGTGAGCGCTCAAAGCAAGCCACTTATCAGCGCGATTATTCCAACGTACAATCGCGCCGGCTCGTTGCATACGGCGCTGGTTTCGATCTACGCGCAAAACGGGGCCGGTGTTCACTTTGACGTCGAGATCGTCGTCGTGGACGACGCCTCAACCGACGCCACTCCGGAACTGATCGGCAAGCACCCCGCGGTCCGCTACATTCGCCTTCCAGCCAATCGAGGCGTGTCGGCGGCCAGAAATGCCGGTATCCAGGCCAGCCGCGGCCGCTACATCGCTTTGCTTGATGATGATGACATCTGGCTCCCCAACAAACTGCTCCAGCAGGTGGGTGCGCTGGAGGCGCACCCTGAGGCCGCGGCGGTCTACAGCCCGTACGTAGGCCGGGGTCCGGGCCCGAGGGACGAGCAGACCATCGGTGACGATCCCCCGTCCGGATCGCTCTTTCGCGCGCTGCTGCTGAGGGGGAACCGTTGCGGGCCGCCGATTGCCGTGCTGGTGCGCCGTGATGCATTCGACGCGGCGGGTGGCTTCGACGAAGGGGTGCCGACCGGAGAGGACTATGACATGTGGCTGCGCCTTGCGTTTCGGTTTCCTTTCATCTTCTCCCCGGGGCCTGTTGCCGTCCGCCATCGAGCGCTGCAGGGAAAGTATGGGAGGTTTCTCCTGGCCGGGAATGCCGGATGTTGCACCGCTTACGTGGTGAGACGGAGCGTTGTGGAACGGGCCCTCGCGCTGCTGCCTGGCGCGGAGCCGGTTGAGACGATCAGGCGGGAGGCGCTGGCCGCTCTCGAAACCCGAATCGGTGCCGAACTGTGCCGGTATGGGCAAGTTGACTTGCTGCGAGCGCATTTCACGAGCGCTTTTCGGCGGACGCCGTGGATCGTTCACTACGGATTCGCCCGCGCCGACATCGCCCAAGCGTGGAGGCGGTTCGCGATGACCGTGGACGTTCCGATCCCGGAAACCAGCGTGTTCTGTGGCGTACTGAGACGTGCGGCGCGCGGGCATGGGGTGAAGCACTGGGCCCAAACGCGAAGGTTGCTGGGCGGAATATGGAGGGAGCTGGGAATCCACCTCGCAGCCGCCGGCCGGCACAAAGAAGCCATGTACGCAGCCGGCGGTGCGCTGGTCCAGAACCCCCTCTTGCTGGGGCGCAGCACGCTTCCTCGGCTCATCACAGAGGCGGGCATCGGCGCCCTGCGTCGGACGCGGACCAAGCCACTAGTTGGCTAACCGCCACGCCCCTTCTGCGCGTCACGGCGCGCCACCCGTATGTACGGCGCAGCCACGCGAGCCGAAGGCTCAGGGTGTCGGGAAGCGGCTACTCGGAGCGCCTACTTTTTCGCGGCGCGCGCAATCGCGGCGATCTTGTCCGCGAAGAGCACCTGGCTGTCGTCATCGGGGGCGTAGCCGATCTTCTCGCGGGCGTTGGCAATGCTCCAGAAACGGTGGGTGTTGCCGCTGATCCCGTAGACGATCAAGAACGGCACCCCGCGCTCGTCCGCAATGTTCTCCGTCTCGACCATCCGGATGGCCTGCTGCACCTGGTCGCGCTTGGAGAGGAACGCTCCGAGGGCCCGATGCATGACCTTGATGTCCCCGGGTTCCACCCGGTCGATGTCGTCGTCGCGCGGCCCGCCGATGCGCCATTGGATGACTTCCAACTTGCGGCCGCCCACCTGCCCGGTCGCGAACACGAATCCGAGCAGCTCGTACGCCGATTTGGCCCAGCCGTACCAGTTATCCGAACGCGGCGGCATCTCAGGCGTGACCATCTCCAACTTGTCGGCCCAAATCACCCTCTCGTAGTAGTCCGCGGCATGGTTGGAGCTCGCCACCACCACGCGGCGGACGCCTTCCTCCAGGGCGGCGCGGTACACGTTGTAGGCGAGGGCCACATTCCGATGCTCGGCCCAGAACTTGGGGTCGCTGTTGTTCTGCCACGTCGTGGCGTCGAGCCCGGGCGCACTGACGAACGCACAGTGGATCACAGCATCGGCACGCCGAAAATGGCGACGGTACGCATTGCGATCCGGCTGGGTGAGGTCGGCGACAACAATACCGGGGATCGCCTTGCCGTCCCGAGTCGTGGTCGAGACGTCGACTGGCACCACGTCCCATCGCTCACGCAACTCCGGCAGCATGCGCTGGGCGATGTAACCCGCGGCTCCGGTCAATACCACTCGCCGTTTGGCCATTGGGCGCTCTTTCCACACGAAGTCGCAGTCGAACCGTCTCTTTCGTTCGATGCCTCCGTCCCTTCACCTTCGCTCACACTCGGCGGATGCGCCGCGGGAGATCTCAACCAACCTGTCACGGAGTACGTCCATGTCATGCCCTATCGACGGGCCGAGGCGTTCCGAGCGGGGTCGAAAAGAAAATGGCCGGTCAACGCCGCTCGCCCGGGCTCCGACGGGTACGCGCGAAAATCCCATGACCAATTCTTGATCTCAAACTGCGTCACCCGCCCGGCGGATGGCGGCCGCCGATTGTAGGCGGCCGCCACCGCGCCCAGAAACCTCTCGCACCGCAGCCTGTCATCAGGAATGAAACACGTGCGCAGGTAAATTCGAGCGCGATTCCCGGTGAGGGCGCCAATCGCGTCCGCGAAGTACACGCGGGACACCGCTCCGAACTCGTAGCGTGCGTACACATGCGTATACACGGCCTCACTCGCACGCGAGGCGTACATTGTCCATGTCGTGATCGGATAAAACTCGACGCGGTGGACCCAGGAAATAAGCAGCACGGCCATCAAACCGGAAACCGCGAGCGGCCACGCGAGGCGCTGTCGGGCCGCCTCCTGGACCGCCACGGCATGGTTGGTCGGCGCGATCCCACAGTCCGGCCCACCGTCGTAGGCCACCTGACCCTTGGTTGCCCCCACCAACCCCCGCATCAACGCATCTCGGACCTTCATGGCGTCGAGAAAGATCAGTTGCACCAACACGAGATCGTAGAAGAGGAGTTTTTGGAACACAAAAATACCGATGTGCATCAAGAACGCTGCGGTAGGTAGGATCCGCCGAGCCAAGGGGGAGACTAGGACCAAGCCGTACGACAGCTCGACGAGTAAGGCATAGAGACCGATGAGCGCGAACATGAGATCGGGCGCGCGGGTAAGGTGCACCGAAAACCCTGGGAAGAACAATGCCGCGGGTCCCTGCGCATTAAGGGTGTCCCGATACGAAAACGCCCGGATGCTAGTGGGATCCCACCAGAACAATCCCACATCTCGGAGTTTGCTCAAACCCGACTCGACGTAGGGAAGCGCGATCGCGATCCAGCACGCGTACTGCGACCATCCGTAGACGGCGGCGGGACGCCCGGCGGCCGGGACCGGTCACCCCCGAAGTCCCCTCCAGACACGATCGAGCGACCACCCATTGCCGCAGGGGGTCCACGACAGTACGATCAGCAGGTAGAGTGGGACGATGCCCTGATGCCAAAAGTAACTATACTGACGGAGGATGCCTTCAAAAACCAAGGTGCATACCGCGCCGAGCGGCACGACGATCCGGGTCCCCCACCCGACCACTCCCAGGAACAGCACCAGCGCGGTCACCCACTTGAACGACTGAAGATTCGCCGCGCTCTCGGCGAACCTCTGAAATCCTATGGGGAGTGCATAGAAGATCCTCATCGCACCCATCGACCAGCGCACGTCGTCAGGAAGGAGCGCCGTGCTGGCGAGATCTTCCCACAGCACGCTTCCCAGGAGGATCGCGCACGTCAGGATCCGTATTGCCGCCAGCGACTCGGGCGTCGCCTCATTCACGTACCGCTCAACGAATCGCCGGTTGGTAGTCCCCAACGCGATCAGCGCCAGTCCCGCAAGCGCCATCACTCCCATGGATACGCGGTGCGGAAGTGGTAGGCGCAGGAACGGTTCACCCAGGACGAGTGACGCGATGGCGAGGCTACATAGCCCCGCCAAGAGCAGGCGCAGGCGGCCTGACATACCGCTTGCTTGCTCGGGTGGGACGAAACTTCCTTCGTTTGTTTGGATGCCCCCCTCGATCTGACCCCGAAGGTTTCGGACCACGAGGGCTGGAAGCATGGTGCCAGATGGCGTTAACCCGGCGCGATCTGGCTGCCGCCCTTCCCGTCCTCGACGGATCGATCAGCGTACACGGGCTCACCTCGGGCGTCGAGATCTGCCGCGACCCTGAGGGCGTCCCGCACCTCAACGCCGCGACGCTCGCCGATGCCTTCTTCGCGCAGGGTTTCGTGCACGCGCAGGACCGGTTGTGGCAGATGGAATATGATCGGCGCCGCGCGTACGGACGATGGGCCGAGTACGCCGGACCGTCCGCGCTCGCGCAGGACATCCACTATCGACACCTCGGGCTGGGCGCGAGCGCGCGCGTGGACTATGAGACTGTGGACGCCGGTGCAGGGAGCATGCTCGACGCCTACGCCGCGGGCGTGAATGCGTTCCTGGTGACGACCCCGGCACTGCCGATCGAGTTCCAGCTCCTCGATGCACGGCCCGAGCCGTGGACGCCGGCGGACAGCGTGGCTGTCTTCAAGGTACGGCACGTGGAGATGGGACCGTGGCAGGCGAAGATCTGGCGGGCCAGGCTGGTCGGTCACCTCGGACCCGAACTCGCGGCGAAGCTGTGTCCGGGCACCCAGCCGAATCCCACTTTGATCGTGCCGCCCGGGCTCGAATACGACGGACCGGCGCCCGATGGGCTGGGGATCTTTACGACGCTCGCTCCCGCGCTCGCCGAGGCCGGTTGCTGGAGCAGCGGCAGCAACAACTGGGCCGTATCGGGCGGGCGCACCGCGTCTGGCCGGCCCCTGGTCGCCGGCGACCCCCATCGCCCCCTCGACGTTCCGAACGTGTACTACCAGAACCATCTCACTTGCCCGGAATTCGACGCGATCGGGTTCTCCTTTCCGGGGGTCCCCGGGCTGCCGCACTTTGGCCACAACCGGTTCCTGGCCTGGTGCGTGACCCACGCGATGGCGGACGCCCAGGATCTGTTCGTCGAGCGCTTCGACGTCGATGACCCCGGGCGATACCTGTTCAAGGGAGAATGGCGGCGGGCAACCATCAGCCACGAGACGATCCGGGTGCGGGAAGCGGCGCCCGTCACGTTCGACGTGACGGTGACGCATCATGGCCCGATCGCCCTCGGCGACCCGCGGAGCGGGCACGGCATCGCGTTCCGCTACAGCGCCACGGCGCAGCCAAACCGAACGTTTGAGGCGTTCTTGCCGATGCTCAGGGCCACATCGGCCGACGAGCTCGAGACGGCGATGCGCCCTTGGATCGATCCGGTGAACAACCTGGTGTTTGCGGACGTCCACGGGACCATCGGCTACCGGACCCGCGGCCAGGTTCCGGTGCGCGCCGCGGCGAACGCGTGGGTCCCCGTGCCCGGGTGGGATGGGGCCCACGAATGGATGGGCGTGATCCCGTTCGAAGAGATGCCGGCGCAGCGGAATCCGGGCTCGGGGTGGATCGCGACCGCCAACAGCCGGATTGCCGGGCCCGACTATCGCCACTACATCGGCCTCGACTTCGCCCCTGACTTCAGGACGCGTCGTGTGGTATCCCGCCTCGGCGCACTGCAGCGCGCCACGGCCGCCGACATGGCGGCGATCCATGCGGATCACCTCTCGATCCCAGCCGGCGAGCTGCTCGACCTCCTGGACGCTGTCGTCCCAACAGGCCGCCTCGCTCGCCAGGCCCTGGAGCGACTCCGGGCGTGGGACGGCGCGATGGCGCGGGAGGCCGTGGCGCCGGCGATCTATGCGGTGTTCCGGGAGCGCCTGATGCGAGATTTCTTTTCCCCGCTCCTCGGCGGGCTCGCTCCGGACGCTTTCGGGACGCTGCCCGGCGGTCCGGTCACCCATATGGCGAGGCTCCATGCGCTCCTCGCGGCGTGGATGCGCGCGGACGACCGGGCGCTTCTCCCCCGCGGGATTGGCTGGCCCGCGGCGTTGAGCCAAGCCTTTGACGCGGCGGTCGAGGAATTACGGGCGAGCCTGGGATCCGACATCGAGCAGTGGCATTGGGCCAAGCTTCACGTGACCAACCCGCGTCACCCGCTCTCCGCCGTCTTTTCCGAGGCGGCCCCGCTGCTCGATCCGCCCTCCGTCGCGGTCAGCGGCGACGGGGACACCGTCCAGGCTGGCACGTTTGTCCCAGCGGCCGGTTTTGCGGTCACGTCGACGTCGGTGGCCCGATACGTCTTTGATTTGAACGACTGGGACAACAGCGCGTGGATCGTCCCCCTCGGCGCGTCGGGCCATCCGGGCAGCGGCCACTACGCGGATCAAGCGCAGGACTGGGCAGACGTCCGGCTCCGGCCCATGCGCTACGCCTGGGACCGCATCCGCGCGGAGGCCGACTCCCGCCAGCAGCTCGATCCGGTCAAGGAGACCCAACCCAAGGTTTCCCGGGAGGCGTGACGCCGATGGCCGAGCGATTCCAAATCCGGCCCGGGACCGTGCGCGATGTCCCCACCATCCACGCGATGATTCGAGGGCTGGCCAAGTACGAACGGCGCCTCCATCGGTTCCATGCGACCCGGGCGAGCGTCCGCCGCGATGGGTTCGGGAGTCGCCGCCGCTTCCGGACGTTGATCTGCTTGCGTCACCGCACGCCCGTTGGCGTGGCGGTGTACCTGTACACCTACTCCACCTTCATGGCCCGCCCGACGCTGTACGTCGAGGATATCTTCGTCTGGCCGCGCCATCGGGGTCAGGGGGCGGGCCAGGCCTTGCTCGCCGCGCTCGCCCGCATCGCCGTGCGCGAGGGATGCCGCCGCATGGAGTGGACCGTCCTCGATTGGAACACGCCGGCGATTCGGTTCTACAAGCGACTCGGCGCAGGCCTGCGCAGGAAGTGGATTCTCACCAGCCTGGGGGACGCGCCGCTGCGCCGGCTGGCACGCGCTCGTCCCGCGGGCCACAGCGCCCCTCGAAAAACCGGCTCACGCCGGTCCGAAGCGGGCTGATCCGCGGGTCAGCGGGCCTGATGGGCCGGGGGTGCGACGCGGGCGCGACCTTCCAGTACGCGCAGGGCCGCCTGGAGCTGCGAGTCCTCGCCACGCTCCATCGCGGTCACCGAGAGGTCAACGGGCAGATTGGGCGAGAGCCCGATCCCCTCTACTTTCGCGCTCTTCGGAAGAAGGATCCGCTCAACGGTCACCGACATCCCGCCTTCCGGCAGCGACACGAGGATCGAGCCGGCGAGGGCGCCAGCGGTCTTGTCGCCGACCACCAATGCGCGCTGGTAGTCCTTGAGCGCGCCCGCGACGATCTCTGACCCCGATGCGCTGCCACCGTTCACCAGGACGGCGACGGGAACGCGGGGGACGAGTGGGGTAGCCGATGTCTTGAGAAGGTTGGGCGCGGATCCGCGCTCGAGCACTCTCGCCAGCGGTGTCCCCGCGGGCAGGAAGAGCCCGCCGACGTCTACAGCCTCCACGATGAGCCCGCCGGGATTACTGCGTAGGTCCAGGACGACAGAACGAATGGGCCCTTCGGACGCGAGCGCCTGGAGCGCCTTGCGCGCGGCGCTCCCGGCACCACGAGAGAACTCGAACACCTCAAGATAGGCGACGCCAGGTCTGACGAACTTCGCTTCGACCGGCGGGACCCGGATCGGCGCGCGCGCCACCGATGTCTTGATGATCTTGCCGCCGCGCTCGATCGTGAGCGCCACGGTCGAGCCCGCCGGGCCGCGCAACAACTCGCTCGCGTCGGGCGGAGCGACGTTCTTGAGCGACTTCCCGGCGGCATCGACGATCTTGTCAAACCGCTTCAACCCCGCCTGCGCGGCCGGGGATCCGGGGAAGACGTGCTCCACGAACACCCACCGGTCCCCCGCGGAGTCTTCCCGCGAGACGATGCCGACCCCGATGCCGGAAAACCCGGGGCGTCCCGAGAGCTGCCGCTGCCCTTCTCGCAACGCGGCCGGCTCGATGAAGAACGTGTGGCTGTCCCGCAGCGAGGCCAGCATGCCGGCGGTGGCCGCGTAGGCGAGGGTCGTCCGATCCGCGACCCCCGTCTGGGCGGCGCGTGAAAACGCGGTCGTGAACGCGGCGATGGCACGGGCCCTGCTCCTTCCGGATGGGATCTCCGGCAGGACATCGGTTCCCAGGCGGGTTCCCTGCCGGAGCACGGCCGTGGCCGCGTTCAGCAACTGCGCGGCATCGACCGGGTCCACGTACTCTTGGTCTAAGACGCGGAGCGCGGCGATGACGAGCGAGGCATCCGCCGCGTCCGCGCGGGTCCCAACCACCGGGGCTGCCAGCAGCGCAGCCACCACGATCAGCAGCGCGCCCCACGTGCGCCATCTCATCCTGCGGGCGTCATGCATCGCGGCGTGTTCCTCCATCATCGTTGGCGTGCACACCCGGCCCCCCCACCCTCGCCCCTGGTATACCCGCTGCCCGGCGAGGGTACACCTGGGCGCTCCCGCACCCGGTGGCCGTGTAGTCGGTTCAAATGATAAGGGGCTTTCATCCATTCGACGAAGGACCGTCCACGCCGCGCGATGTACCTGATTCGGGTGCACAGGCCGGCCAGACCGGGCACCGGAAGAGGCGCCGGATGAATCGAGATCGTCGGGGCGGCACCATGCCACCGCGAGCACAACGCGGGTTCAAGTTCGTGCCGCGGATCCCGCCGATCCGCCGGGTCAAGGACTTCTATCGAGGATTCTCGTACGGCAGAGCGCTCCTGCGCGATCCCCTCCCGTCCGACAGTGCCGGTGCTATTCGAGCGCGTCTGGCCCGCCGCTCCGACTCCTTCATCGCCATGATCGAGCAGGCGATCTTCGCCTACGCAGAAAGCCCGTATCGACCGCTCCTCGACGCCGCCGGCTACGACCTCGCTCGCATCAAGGTCCTCACCTACCAAGAGGGCGTCGAAGCCACGCTCCGCCGGCTCGCCCGGGACGGCGTCTACGTCTCCATCGAGGAGTTCAAGGGGATCCGCGAGGCGCAGCGCGGCGATCGCACGTTCCGGTTCAACGAGAACGATTTTCATAATCCGCAAAGACAGCCTGGAGTACTCGCATCTTCCGGTGCGACTCGAAGTCGAGGCATCATCACCAGGATCCCGGTCACCGATCGCCGCATCAGAGGTGAGCATCGTACCTTTCTACTGGCTGCGTACGGCCTGGAGAACGAGCGGGTTGCCGTCTGGGATGCCGACGCCCCGAGCGGCCTCCGTTCGCTGCTGAGCTTCGCCGTGATGCGCAAGCCACTGGTACGGTGGTTCGTGCAGATTCCTGGACGCGTCGCCAGCGCCGGCCAGCCTCACTCGTTCTACCTCGGGATCAAAGCGGCGGTGCGGCTCTACGGCATCGCGCTTCCGCGGCCGACGTATGTGCCGTTCGGTCAAGAAGCGCGCATCTTTCGGTGGATCGCGGAAGAAGCTTCCGGCCGCTGTACGGTTTGGGCCACGTCCCGGGCCGCGCCACGCCTGTCCCTGACTGCCCGGCGGGGCGAACCCAACACTGG
>JACXTT010007500.1_pt1 | contig 15355 bp, 11 predicted proteins | sample 9270951 | NCBI WGS metagenome assembly JACXTT01 (sample SAMN15532306, study PRJNA645909) | rock metagenome | isolation source: weathered quartz diorite | place: Puerto Rico | collected 2017-06-21 | reverse complement strand
CGCCATCGGGTATGGTAAAATTGCTGTCCCGGTACCAGCCTTCGCAAAAAGGCTCCCTAGCATATTGATCAAATTCAAGTACATGCCATTTATCGCCGTCGGGCTCGCCCTGGCGGATGTGCATCGCCCTGGCGGGCGTGGAGGGTTTGTAGTCGTACGTAAAATATTTGGTGATCGGCTGCGATAGCGCAGCAGGACAAACAAATAGCAGGGCCAGTAAAATGGGTTTGAAAGAAAGGTTCATACGATGGGTTTTTATATGGATCGATAAAATTATACTTTCAGCAATAAACCTATTGTTTTTTGTAATGTCGCCGTTTGCTGCCATGTGGCCAGCTTTGCATTTACAGCTGCGTTGGTTGCTGTGCTGGTATTGGCGATAAGTACTTCGGTATACCATTCCAGCAGCTTTTTCAGGTGCTTAACCGGCACATCAGGCAATACCGCCAGCAGCTCTTCTACCAAATCCTGTAATTGCCGGTTGTGCAGTGCCGATACCCCTATTAACTGCTGTTCCAGTACACCGTTGAACCGTTGCAGCGGAGCATAATTGCCACCCAGCTGCAGGCCCAGGGCGCCGCCGATATACTGCTGGTTGATATGCCCGCTGCCAACACCCTTGAGCCAGGTTTCAGCAGCCAGCTGGCACACCGTTTTATCGCCCGAAAGCATACAGGTGGCAAGAAACACCTGCTCCGCATAGCCATACGCTCCCCACAACTGGTATAGGGTATGAATAGCGGCAACGATAATATCACGGCCGGAGGCTTCATAAAAATTGTTGTACACCAGCTCCTGCACCAGCAGCTGCGCCAGCACAGGTCCAGGGTTGTTGGGCGCCAGCAGCAACAGTCGTGGTATATCGGCTGCGGAAAGCTCCACCCGCTGCTGCGGAAAACCAATATAATCGTACAGCAGGCTTTCCTTTAGCGGGTACAGCTTCCTGGCCGCCGCCGGCACAATAGGAAAAAGCACATACTTGCTGATATAGATATGTGTTTTTACTCCATCCGCATCCTGTACAGAACCATTATATACTTTCTCCTCCCTGAGCTGCCAGTTGTACCGTCCCGAATAATAATCAAACGGCTCACGGTAATACCCCAGCGGTTCAAGCGCCGGGTGTTTTTGCTTATCGGCCAATGCCAGTGAGGCGGTTAGCCATGCCGCAGTGTGCACAAAAGGCCCTTGCGGCTCCGGGTGCGTACCCAATAAAAACAACAGCAGGTGCAGCCATTCGCCCCGGAGCAAGGCGGTTGCCTGCCGGGTGGCCTCCTCGTTTTGCTGCAGGTGGCAGCGGCTTAGGGCTATTTGTAAATCGATGCTGTCGGGTTCTTGCCCGGCCTGCTGCCAGGCGGCCAGCCGCTGCACCAACGTAACCGGGTCTACCCGGCCGGGCTCATGCGTGGGCGTAGAGAGCAGTGGCAGGGTGCTGTTGGTTTGAAACATCGCTAACGCGGCCAGCAGCAGGGATTTGTGGGGTTGGAACACGATACTATTATCGGCGGTATTCCAGTAAAACAGTTGTTGCCCGCCGGCGCGGGTTATAAACCCGCTGCCCGGCCGGCTATGCTCTTTCGCTTCCATGCGGCTCAATACCTGCTGCAGCGCGGCCGTTTGCGCAGGATGGGTATGAATAAGATGCCGGCATACATCAATAAAAAAATACGCCAGCATACGATCAAAAAGGCCCTGCCCCGCCCGCAGGCCATCTCGGCTACAGGTGTGCAGCGCCCGTTGCAGAGCTGGCTCCAGCCGGTTGGAAGCTTCGCCCTGTAAGGCAGCGCACCATTGGAGCAATGCCGCCGGCAGGGCATCTATATGCCAGGGGTAATTATTGTCAAATGCCTGGCTGGCCAGGAAAAAAAAATCATCCAGGCTATGGGTTACCGGTAGCAATGCTGGCGTTTCTGCCGCCGGGGTTGTGGCGGGTAGTACCGTAGGTGCCGGCGCAGCGGGCCCGGTTGCTTCCGGCAGTTCCCCGAGTATGTTTTTTGCTGTTAGTTTGATCCTGTTGCGGTAAGGCGCCAGCTTTTCCGGGAAGCGTTCATCCAAATCCTTCCGCAGGCTATAGATCAGCTTGGCGGCGCGGGTCTGCAACGTTTCATCGGTATGTATAAATACCTGCGCCGCCAGTGCGGCAATGGAAGGGCGTAACGATGCATGCGTGGCGGCCAGTTTTTCCAGCAGGGCCAGCACGGCGCTTACCAGGCTTTTGGTGTCGCTGCTGAGCAGTGCCGGCGCCTGCTCCAGCAGCGCGGTACTGTTGAAGTTGGCATGGCCGGATATCTTTTTAAGTCCGTCCAGCGCGGTATTAACCGGCTTACTGTGCGGCGAATGCAATACGGTAAAGAGCTCCTGCTGCAAGGCCAGCAGTTCTTGCGGCGTGGGCTGCAGGCCGGTAAACAACTCGGCAAACCAGCCCGATACCAGCTTATTAAAATTATTGCCCGAAGCCAGCAGGGCTTCGCGCAGCAGGCGGCCGCGGTTAATATGCCCGGAATCGATAAAGCCGCGGAAGGCCAGCAGCCAGCCAGGCTGTTCCGGTTCTATATCATGGGCATTATGAATATACCGCTCAAACAGGTGAATATTGGTTTCGTACTGGAAAAGATACCAGATATGTTCGTTAAGCGTAACCGGACGGAGCAGCAGCACGTCGGGCGTATAATACACTTCTCTTCCCCGCCGCTCGTATATTACGTCATGGAGAGCCTTAGCCAATAATTCGGGTGTGGGATGCAGGTAACCGCCTTCGGTCAGTTCATTAATATATGCATAGGTAAGGTTATACGGCAGCTCGCGGTTGGCCGCCTGGCTGTTCACAAAATCGCTGAACCAATCGGGGCAATACCAGCCTAATACAGGGTCGAGGTTTTCTTTTGAGATCAGCCAAATGGTATACGGGGTTTTTTCATAGTCGGCCCGGTTCATACATACAAAAGCGGCCACCTGCAGCATATTGCTTTGCGGGGCCTTTCCTTTTTGCCCGTACGTATTGTTACTTACCTGAACTATTTGGCTGCAGTCTTTCAGCAGGGCATGAAGGAGCGGTATAAGTTCCTTTTTACCGGTTTTGTCCAGTGTGCGTAAAAAGGATATCCATTCCGGCAACTGCTCTTTTTGCAACAATTCCGTCATTTGCGCTTTCAGCATAGCGTTACTATTTGCCTTGTTTTTTCTTTACGGCCAGCACATGTTTGCACAATCCCCGTTCGCCCTGGTGGCGGCTAAACCAGGTGCAGGTGCAGCGCTCCTGTTCGCCTTCCAGCACCACGGTATGGGTTACCCCGCTTCCGCCTACGCGGGCTTCGGTGCGGGCGCCGGTATGCGATACAATGGTTACTTTATCTTCTTCCAGCAGTTTTTCGGCGCCTTTTAGCCGGGGGTTGAGGCTCATAATGCGGCCCAGCTTAAACGGCAGGCGGCGGTAAAAAAACTGGTTCTCGTCCAGGTCATAACCCAGCAGTCCCATGGCCGAGAGCCGCGCGGTAATGCTGTCCAGCTTTTGCAGGCTGAGCCCTTCATTAACGGCTACCAGCGCAGGGTTGAAGGCCTGGTTGGCATAGCTGTATTTATCGGCGGCATCAATCCATGCCTCGGGAATATCTTCTATCAGGGATTCCAGCGCGGCGCCCTCGCCCGAAAAACCTCTCCAGGCGTCTCTCGACAACGAAAAGCTAAACCGCACCGGCCCGAAATACAATTGCCAGGTGGTGGATTGCATATCGGCCTGCGGAAATACCCGCAGCTCATCGGTATAGGCCAGCAGGGGCTCTACCAGCTTTAGCCGGTGTACCCCGCCTACGCAAACGGCATGCTGCGAGGGCACCGGTGAAAACACCGGTTTACTGCCCCGTACCATAAGATAGTAATCGTTTTTTGATTTGCCCGTGGGCAGGCTTTGAAACAACTGCAAGGCCTGTACGCGGTTAAACACAAACTGCTGTTCGGCCTGCGAGAGGTATACCTGTACACTGGTAAGGCCCCTGATCCACTTTACGGGCAGGGGCACCTTGCGCTCTACCGTCTTGCCACCCTCCTGGTGCAGGGCTACTTCTTTTTTGCCTACCGACAGCATGACCGATTCGTTTTTATTGATGCGGCTGAGGGCCGTTATCATGGGCTGGTTGAAATCTACATTGGTAGTGCCGTTTTCGGGAAACTCGCCATCGTACCCACCGGGCAGCACATCTACCCGGGCATATACGCCGGCGCATTGCGAAAAGCCTTCAAAGCGGATGCGTTCGTTGCCCGCCGTTACAATGGGGTCTTTTAATTTAGCCAGGTCGGCAGCTGAAAGGCTGAAGCTGGATTGCACTACATTGGAAAGCGTAACCAGGCAGCGGGCGGTAATAAATGGTTCAGTAAGCCTGCCCCAGAAAAAACAGGGCGCTTCTTTCTTTTGTATTTCGCTGTATTGGGCCAGGAACAGTTCTTCCCTGCCCGCGGTGTTAACCAGCGAGGAAGGGGCGGTATAGCGATAGGTAATGGTGTCTGACATTGGGTGGGGAATATACCCTAAAAATAAGCAAACAGCCCGGTTTTAAGCAATAGTGGTATCGCAAAGGGTTATCCTGCCCGTTTCTTCCAACAGGCCAAACTGGTAGCGGCTGGAGGTGGGCAATACGCCGATTATTTTTGCATGGGTATTAAAGGTTTTGATGGCCTGTGGATGATCATCGGTTATTTCAAACAACGTGGCTTTTGTTTTTTCAGCCATCACAAATAGGTTTTCGGATAAAACAGTTATATGTGATGGTGTTAGTTCAGGGGCAAAAACAGGGCCCGGGTTCAATTGCCCGTTGGCCGGCCGGGCTAAAAAGCAACCGCGGTTGGTGCTGATAATAATGTAAAAGTGGTTAAACAGGTGAGAGGAAACGTACAGGCGAATGATAGTATCCAAATCAAACAAGTGCACCGACCCCTGTTCGGAAATAGTTAAGAAATGCTTGTGGTAATAAGTATAATAATATCCGTCTTTATGTATCAGTAATGGTTGTGCCGGATCGAAAGAAAGCGAAGATTGCTCCTGCTCAAACCGGCAGTGAATGGATTTTTTAATGTCTCCCTCCATGCTGTAATACACCAGGGTCATATCGCCGTTAACTACTTCCAGCCGGCAGATGGTTTTATCTTCCAGGACCACGAATTGTCTTGATCCTTTGTGCAGGAAGATGGGGCAATACACCAACAGCGATTCAGTAAAGTATTTGTTTTTAGGCAGGTTTTTACGGGTTACCGGGGGTTCATTGGCCGAATGTATAAATACCTGGTTGCTGTAATAAGGGGCATCAATGATGGTGAACCGGGTATACGGTTTAATGGCAATGCTCCAGGAATAATATTCAAAATTGCCGTACCAGTTGCCCCGCGCCATTTGAAGAAAGCCTTCCTTCATGCCCAGCACCAGGAACTGGTTGCGGTGCCAGGCGGCATTGGTCCAGGTAATGGACTGATCGAGATGAAAAACGCTTGTTTTATCGTTTGCGGGTTTAAGGGCTGCGCCGGCTAAGTAACGGCTGGTATCGGCTCCCACCAGCTTATCGGCCGGTAAAAATTTTTTCAGCTGGTGCAGGGCCGAGCCATTGCCTGCGGTGGCTTCCTGGTGGATAATATCGTAGGCAATATCGAGGCTGGCGCCGGCCAGGGCGGCATTTTCCTTTTTTTTATGGAGATATTCCAATACGTTTAAAAATGAAATGCGTTTATGCGCCGGGGTTTGGCCGGCATATATGGCCCGCAGTTCCTTTTCGGTGTGCCCGCTTTCACGGTGCGGCGCAATATCAAAATACTTCCGGAGGCAGGTTTCATGCTGGTAGATTCCCGTCCACCCATTTAGTAATACCTCGCGGGCCCGGTCGTTCTGGTGCAGTTTTTCATCAATGACCCTGGCGGCATCCAGGGCATCTTTATGAAACAGTTTTTTGTCGATATGCTTTTCATAATACTCCCGGGCGGGCTCCTCCTGCCGGAGGATCGTATACAGGTCGCCAATCTTCTCATCCCGGTCAAGATCTTTGTACAATTCAATGGCCTCATGGTACAAGCCTCCTTTTTCGAGGCATTCGGCGGCCAGCGGGATGTTTTTCAGGTGGTCTTTATAAACGGTCGCGGCCTCGCGGTACAGGCCGCCCTGCTGCAGCACATTGGCCGCCCCGCTATAATCGCCCAGCAAATGGGCATATACATAAGCTGCCTTTTTAAAATCCTTACGGTCTATTTCCTGTTGGGCCGCATTCAGGTATTTGCTGCGCAAATCGTTGTAGTAATTACTCAAATCCCAGCCATCAGCCGCACGGCCGCCACCCAGCTGGCTTAAATTGAATTGCGTAGACCGGCGGCTCAGGGTACCGGAGGGAGGTGCACTGCCCCGGTCTAAATAAGGTGAGTTCAGTGGAATAGCGTATTGCAGGGCTTCGCCGGTATCTTCGTCAAACAGGTTGAGCAGTCGTTCTATTTCATTGTTTCGTTTTTGCTGCAGCGCCTCCAGGTTTTGTTCCATCCAGTTGACCAGTTTTTGCAATATACCCGCCCGGCCTCCCGGTGTGGCATTGCCTTCCGGCAGCAGTTTACCGATAGCGTGGCCGGCCCCTAAGATACCTTTCAGAAGACTGTATTTGATTTGGTCGGCCAGTTTGCCCAATAGCGTGGTTTGGTGCTCTGGTTTTACCGGTATTTCTTCCAGCGGCTTTTGCCCAATGGTTTCTTTAATAGCATCCATGAGTTGTTCGGCTGTGGGTCGTATAACCTGTATGGAGTTAAGCTGCGGCCGGGCCGGCAGGCCGGGATGAGCAAAACTCCAGTCGGCCCCAATGGGTGCAGGGTAAGCAAACAGATCGGCCAGTTCAACCCTGTCGGCGCTTTCAAATCCCACCAGGCCCGATATGGGATGGAAAACCTGCAGCTCCCAGGGTAGCATACTTTTTAATTCATCCGGGGTGGTTGGAGGCCAAAGAGAGGCATCTGCCGGTATATACAGCCGCCCGCCGATACAGGTATAGGGCGCCTGGAGATCAAGCGACCCCGTCTGTGCGACACTGGCAGGGTCAAAAATCACGAAAAGGCCTGCGGGAACAAGATTGCGGATGGATTGGGGCAATATATAACAGCTAAGCGCAGTGGCAGGCAATGCCCAGCGGTTGATTTCCTGTAGCCAGCCCGCGGCATCGGCGCCGCGGATAAAGGCGGCGAAGGGCGTTGATGGAACAGGAGTATGATATCGTAATTCGAGTGTCATGGTTATACCAGCCGGCGGATAAAAGGTTGAATATAATTAGTATAAAATTCACCGGGAGAAATCATAACAGCAATTTTTTCATTAATAAAACGTGCGTTGCCGGTTACATTGCCATTGGAAGCCCAGCAGGCGGTTGGTGAGCCCGTGGTGAGCACAATGGTGATTTCGGGAAGGGTTTTGTCGGAGCTTTGCAGGTGCAGCAGCCCGCGGGAATCGATCACGGCCCGGCTGCCGTCTTCCCAAACCCTTACGGCACATTTAATGGCTTTGTTTTGAAACGGGCGGTAAAGCGTGCCTTTTTCGGTTGAATAAGCCTCTCCTGTTTTTTTAGCGGCATTTTCACCAATGTAGATGTCTTTGCTGAACCCCCTGGGCTCAAGGGTATAATTACCTATCACCAGCTTTTGATCGAGTACATAAAGTTGCCTGACTTTGAACATACTGTTATCGAAGTGTAGTAAGTCATTCAGCTCCGGCGGCCGCGGGCTTTGTGAAAAAACAGGCTCCTTACGGGCAAAAGAAAACCGGTCGTAGGGATGTTCGCCAGGGCCTTTTATGGTTTGCTGTTTGCAATTATATAAAAAAGAGCCGTCCCTGCAATCAATCATTACTTCGATGCCGCTGAATATAGCGCTTTTGGGATATTGTGCCAGGCCGGAAAGATCCCTGGCCATTACTACTTTTTTTAAACTGAGCAGGTCTATGGTATAGAGCTTGAGTAAATTTCTTTGATAGTTGGCTACTAAAATATATAAATCATGCAGTTTATCGTAACCAATGGCATAGGAACCTTTTTCGATATAGTTTAATACTTCATACGCCGCCTTCTTCTTTTCACTAATGTATAAAACCCGTTGGGTTTCGTTGATGGCCAGCAGGCTGCTTTGGGTTATTCTGAATAACCGTTCGTCATCCATCTTTACCCGCACCACCGGGAAAAGCAAAGGAGCGGATGATTGAGCTATAAAAGCCGGGGGCTCAAACGGCTCGCCGGTGCGCGGCTGCCCATGTGCTACGGGCCACTGGTGGTTTGCCGCCGGTGCAAATACCAGTTCATTCAAATCAAGCCTGGCTTTGCTGAGTAATCTTGTTTTGCCTTTAATGTATTCATACAACTGTAAGTTGCCGTCCCTGCTTACGGTGATCATAAAGCTGAGTGATTCGCGGGTGGCGGCCAGGGATGCCTGGAAGGCCGGGTTGCTTAACGAAACTTCATCGGTAATAAAAATGTATTCGTTTTGCTGTTCGGCAGGCAGTGCTGCAATGGCTGCTTCAAGGGCTTTGCCGCAGTGCAGGTCGGGATGCAATAATTCAAGAAAACGCGTTACACCTGCTTTAACGGCCAGGTCGGCTTCGGTATAGTCCTCGCCGCCCAGGGCATAGATTTCTATCAGTTCATGGTGCCGGGTGGTTTGCGCACAGGCCAGCGCGGCCGACAGGGCAAATACACGCGGAAGGCCCCACATTTTAAGGGTGGTATCTATTAGCAGGGTGCGTTGCCGAATGGGGTTGTCCGGGGGTTCTTCACGGCGTAAATAAAGCGCTTCATTGTTAATCAGTCTTGCTGTAAGCAGCTGATCGTCCTGCGCCAGCTCGCTCAGCAGCAGCTTATCGTAACTGCCGCGGTTGGTGATGTCGGTTATACCGCCATACGAATGATCGCCGCTGCCCTGCGAGTGCATGGGTATGCTCAACGCGGCCATGATGCGTTTGGCCAGCCGGGCAATGCCTTCTGTTTGCGGGTCTTTTGACAACTGGTCCAGCAGGTCGGCAGACGATGGTTCCGGTACCGGCATTTCGGCCGGGGTGGGGAGTGCATCCAGGCCGGTACTTAGCCTTAACTCCAGGCTTTCCGTCGTAGGGTACTTTTGCGCGGCTGTACCAAGGCTGGTAAGGTCTGCTTTAAACCGCCGCCGTGTAATGGCTTCCCCTTCGGCTATAATAAGGGAATCGAGGCGGCCACTGTCTAATTCATCCACCGCATCACCCAGGTTGGAAGAAGAGATCCTGAAATCGGGCTGTTCAAAAACCGTGTCCAGCAGGTGCATGCTGCGCTGCCGCCTTTTCAGTTCCTTTCGTATGCCTGAAACAGTATGCAGGAATTTTTGCGCCTGGTGTAGGTGATATTCCAGCACTTCCTGCGAGGGATCGCCTTCCGCCTCTGGTATTGTATTCAGCATACCCCAAAGCGTGCCCATTACCCGGCTTTCATCGTAATTGTCCCTGCAGGCGGTTAGCAGCAGCAATATGGTGCCCAGCGAAGGCAGTCCATAGTTGGATACCCGCTTAAGAATAAAGATCAACTCGTCGCGGTAGGCAATGGTAAGGCCATCTTTCCATTCAATAACATTGCCCTGCTCTCCCCAGCGCCAGAAATAGTTTTTGGGTGCCTGGAAATATTTTTGTGTATTGATTACTGCTTTAATCATGACTGTTTCTCCCGGGTTAGCCGCACGGCGCTTCTTTTTGCTTCTACAAAACAGGTATTGCCGATGGCTTGCCACTGGCCGTTGGTATGAAAAAGAAGGATAGAATCTTTTTGGGGATTTAGTTTTTCAAGGATGAAATCCTTCGCCATCGGCAGCTCAAAATCATACCCGCAGGGCAGTAAAATGGTATTGGTCAGCCAATACTCTTTGCCCGGCAGGGGCGGAAGGGGATGACCGGTAATCACAACTTCATTGTGTTCAGATACAGCAAAACGCAGGCGGCCCAAACGTACGGCCGGCGCCGTTTCGGCATATTGTTTCCATATAGCCAGGCTGGTTAGCAGTGCCGCGCCCTCCTGTACCTGCGTAGCAGGAACCAGTTGTATGGGAATGCGCTGGCTGGTTTTTCCCGGCAGGGCCGAAACGGGCGTCGCTACGGGTATAAAAGAAGACAATGGCTGCCAGCTCAACTCCTTTAGAATATCTATAGGGGTTAGGTTGCCGGGTATAAATAGCTGCTGCTGCCCGTTGATGGTAAAGCTGTTTTTAACAGGCAATTGCTTTAAAGCCATTGCTACCGGTTCGCGGATGCCTCTTAACCAGATACTTTGATCGTCCATTGCAGCGCTGAGGCCTTCCATGCAGCGAACCGCAGCAAGGAAGGCTATGTCAGACGGGTGGAGTTTAAAAATAAATTCCTGCATAGGTAAACCGGTTAGGCTGAATGGATGATTTTTTGCCATAGCGCGTCGATGGGCTGCTGCACGTAGTTGCGCTGCACTTCATTGCCTATCCATTCGCAACGGCCGCCCAGGTGCCTGAGCCTGTCTTTAATAATCGTCCGTTCCGCCAGGGGCAGATCGGCTTCCTGCCATTTTTCTGCCATAGCGGTTACTTCTTTATAAATTTCGTCGGCATCCGGCAATGCATGCTCCGATGCCCTGGGATGCCGGTGGGGCATTTCCTGATCGGATGCTACCACGGTATTTACAATCCCGGCAATCACTTCCTGCTGTTCTTCGGTATCCCAGATATAACGCATTACCCACATATCGGAGGGTATTGCCTTCATTCGTTTGCACAACAGGGCGCTGGCGGCTACCAGTCGCTGCAGCTTAACGGCCCTGCGGTCGCTTACCTGCACGCCGGCATTGCGCAGCATTTCTACCAGGTCAATATAAGCCGGGCGTATGTCCTGTACGTCTACTTTGCCAATCAACGACTGTAATTGAAAAATATCGTCGGCGGTTATAGACGGTTTGTTGGTCATTTCTTTTTGCTCCATCCTCCAGCCGGCTTCCAGCACATTATTGAGCAGGGCAGGGTCTACATAATCACAGCGTACACGAACTAAAAACCGGTCAAACAGGGCATGCAGGGCTTCATCTTCGGGCAAATGGTTGCTGGCGCCGGCAATCATGACCACGGGCAGGGGCCGGTTTTCCTTACCACGGCGAAATACCTTTTCATTGAGCACCATCAACAGGCTGTTGAGAATAGCGCTGTTGGCGTTTAACAGCTCATCGAGAAAAATGAGGTTGGCTTCGGGCAGCATGCCTTCGGTATTGGTAACCAGGTCGCCGTCGCGCAGTTTACGGATATCGAAGGGGCCGAATAATTCATTGGGTTCTGTAAACCTTGTAAGCAGGTATTCAAATGTTTTGCCGTTCAGCAATTGGGAAAGCTCACGCATCATGGCGCTTTTGGCCGTTCCGGGAGGGCCCAGCAGGAACAGGTTTTCACGGCCGGCCAGGCAGATGCCCATGAGATCGATGATATCGTCTTTACCAACAAATTTTTCTTTTAAATGCTGTAGTATCAGCTTTAATTGATCAACCAGGGTATACTGTTTTTCCAAATCCTGTTCCATAATTCATTTATTTTAATAAGGGTTCAAAGCCAGGCCATAGACCGGCTGTATGGCTGCCGGTGGTTTCCTGTAGTATTGTTTGGGCCCGGGCACCGGCAGCCCGCTGTTTATCTTTATTTGCTATGATACGGTCTATATAAGCCTGCCTTAGGGAAGGGTGTGAAAAAATAATTTCCTCGCCGATGACTTCCCCCAACTCCATACCCACGGAGGAAAACGGCCATTGACGACCTGTGTGGTACAGTTCCTGCACCAGTATATCTGCCGGCGCAAGCCCTTTTGCCAGCCCGCATAACGCAGGCAGGTGACGCAGCACCAGGTCGGCCGAATAAATGGTTTCCGGTGTATAACTGCCCTGGAAGGACATTAGCTGCTGCTTGATTTCGGCCTCGCCGGCTTCGCGGATTACCGTTAGCTGTACGGCGGTGTAAAAAAAGCCGGCGGCCCATAAGGCCGCTGCTGCAGCAAATGCAGGCGCTGTATAAGACATTTCAAGTGCATCTTCCCGGTAGTACTCCTCCAATAGCTTTTGGGTTTCCCCCAGGTCGGCTTGTTCAAAAGAAATCAATACGCCCCGGACGGTTAATTTACCCTCTGTTAGTAAGCCTTGTATGAAAGTTGCCAGTTCCACTCCTGTAGTTTCCTGCTGAAGATAAATAACCCGGCGTAGTTATTTTAGTTTTTTACTATAAATTGTCTTTTTTAATCTGGTATTTAAAAAACAATAACATGGGCTTATTTGGTTTTTTTAAGAAGAAACAGGGTTTAAACGTAAAACTGGCCGTACACCCGAACCTAGGGGAAGAAATGGAGCTCACGGAAGTAATACCGGGACTTTCGCTGCCCCGCGCCTTTGCCCTGCACTGGCCCGAAATAGAAAAGACCAGGCTTGCAGCGGTTGCAATAACCGCTACTCCTTCAGAAGAACTGGCATTGGAACAAAGCAAATTTGGTCATTATCCCTGTGTGCCCATTGATTTTGAGTATCCCAAAGATGCTGTGGGTAGATACATGTACCCGCTGGCGCAGATAAATTGTGCGGAGCTTCCCTTACTGGAGGGGTATCCCACATCGGGCTATCTCCAGTTTTATATTTCCGCATTTGACGATGTTTACGGTATGGATTTTGACGCTCCACGCACGCAGGGTGGGTTCAGGGTATTGTATTTTGAAGATCAGGACGTGGAAAAATACAAAGCCGATTTTTCCTTCCTCGACGAAACGATGGCAAGCGACCAGCTGCCGGTATATAAGCCGCATGCCCTGCGCTTTGCGTTAAAAAACGAGTATGTTGGTATTGGTGATGTGCGGTACAAAGAAAACGATCAGTTTAGTTTAGATGCTATTGCGGAAAAATACCCTGATGTAAAGAAACAGCTGGAAGACATTTCGTACGACCGTTTTTCCTGCAATGGCCATAAAATAGGTGGCTATGCCTTTTTTACCCAGGAAGATCCCCGCTGCGGCAACAGCGATTTTAAAGACTATATTTTATTGCTGCAGATAGATACGGACGATGAAATCATGTGGGGCGATTCGGGCGTGGCCAATTTTTTTATACATCCCGCCGATTTGGCGAATAAAGACTTTTCTAAAGTAGTGTACAACTGGGATTGCTGTTAAGCTGTCATTAAAACGAAAACGGGTATAAACGAAGCATCCCCTGTTGCATTTATACCCGTGTAACGCGGGCGGGCAATAAGTAAGTCTCAGCCGTCCACCTTAATAATGTAATACACATAGGCGTTGAGCGGCCTGGTTTCGGAACCGCCTTCTTTTGAAAACGAAATGTTTGTTTTGGAGGCGGCTACTGCTGCAGATTGTCCCATGTTCTGGCCCGATGGCACTATATTGCCTCCCCAGCTGTCGATGGTCATGGCCTTTAAATGCATCGCCCTGCAGGGAGCCGACAATATTGCCCCGGTTGCCGGGATTGGAAGGCGAATGCTGCAATTGCGGGGAATAACGATCATCCTTATCGGGGTCGGTATTGCTGTCGCCTGCCACCCCGCGCAGGAAAAGGCCTCTTAAATCGGGCAGGTAAAAATTGGGTGTTCCCGTGCCGCCCCAGATGGTGCCGAGCACTTTAAACAGCTGGGGGTAATTGTTGTTGGAAAGCACCTGGCCCTCGCAGGGCAGCCACCCGGCAGGGATATTGTTTTTTTCGCCCGCAAAGGCTATCACGGTGCCTACCGGTATAACACCGGTAGATAAAATGGGGTCTGACATGTCATTGATTTTTTTTGCCTACTCTAAATCCGTTTTCGGCTTACCGGTATATTTCAGGGGCAAATTACCGGGCGGGAAAAAAGAGCACAACCGTGGTAAAGCGGTTTTTGGAAGGGTGTTTTCACGTTAGCTGCCGGTAAAGGTGTTTTGCTTTGCTAAAAAAGGGTGAAATCACGGGGTGAGGGTGTGGTTCTTATTGAACATCTTGCAGGAGTAAAAACCTTCCTTTTATTCTTAAAATTTTATTTATGACAATCGACAAAACGCAATTTGGAAAACCAATAACGCACGATGATGCAGATTTGCTGTTTGACAGGTTCATTAAAATTAAAACCAGATCCTGCGACAAAATCAGGGATGCCCTTGCGGGCGATTTTGAAGCCATTCGTTATTATTGCGGCAGGACCGGGGGAGTACCGGCCAATGAGGACCAGGCCTATGTATTTACCAAAGAATCGCTTACCGCCATTATGAACAACATTTTAGCCGGTAAAGCCGATGGCATGATTTTATTTAACGGGGCAAGGGGTTGGAATGATAGCCTTGACGAAAACGGTACTCCCACGGATGTATCCGGCCGACCAACCCTGATTATGTTTCCTTTTTATTTTAAAACAGGAGATGATCAGATTACGCCTGGGGGTGATGGCGATTTGATACCCCTGCTGGATGATGGAGATGAACACCCCGGTACAGGGACAAATGGCCAAACCCTGGGTTTGAAGCCATTGGCGGTAGTGTCGATAACGCCTTTACCTGCCGCATTTAGTTCAGGCGATATTTATCCAGAGGTATAACCATGCATTTGTGATAAAAACCATTTTCAACCAAATATCCATTTGGATCATCATTCTCCCCCTGCTGGCGGGATTTATTAACTACAGGGGATTGAATAAAGATTCCAGGTGGATATTTTTACTGGTATGGGTGGCGCTGGTACCCCAGGTGTTGACTGCCATTATCGGCAAAGAAACTTCTTTACTGCATGTCAGCTACAACGTATATACCCCAATTGAATTCGGCATCCTCTATATATTATTCCGGGAAAAACTGAACGAAGGCATACACAAAAAAATTGTTTATGTATCGTTAGGGCTCTATATCGTCATTTCACTGGTTATTATGATCCGCGAAGGGCTTTCCAATTCGTTTCTCAATTCACTGGCCTGTGTAAACAACGTTATTTACATGGTTTGGATACTGCTCATCCTGAAAGAGCAATATAACGTGGAAGACTTCATTATCCGGAAATCAAACCCCTTTGCCTGGTATTTACTGGCCATTCTCATTTATGCGCCCTGTTCGCTGATTGCCCTGGCCCTGTATTATTATATCCGCAACCCCCTCAACCCTGTATTGCTCAACCTGTGGATCATTCAAAGCGTATGCAATATTTTATTGTATATCCTTTTTTCGGTAGGCCTGTTTTTGCGCCGGCAAACATGAGTATTTTATTTAGCTTTATAATGGTATGCACAACAACAACGATAATGAACTGCTGTTTGCCGTAATTACCGGCACCATCCTGTTTTTTATACTGGCAGCATTCAGCATTTCCTACCTGCTCATTTACCGCCGCAAGAAAAA
>JACXTT010007499.1_pt1 | contig 15355 bp, 14 predicted proteins | sample 9270951 | NCBI WGS metagenome assembly JACXTT01 (sample SAMN15532306, study PRJNA645909) | rock metagenome | isolation source: weathered quartz diorite | place: Puerto Rico | collected 2017-06-21 | reverse complement strand
CGGCGCGTGCGCCGCCCAGCTCGGCCTGTGCCAGCTCGCGCCCGCGCTCGGCCACGCCGATGCGCGCGGCGCGCTTGCCGCCGAGTTCGATCGGCAGGTTGATCTGGCCGGTGGTGGAGCGCGTGGCCTTGCGCGTGTCTTCCATCGACACGGCCAGTTCGGGATTGGGCAGCACGCGCGCCTGCGTGACATCGCCCTCGGTCGCGTCAAGCTCCTTGCCCGCGGCGGACAACGCGAAGCTGCCGGCTTCGGCCAGCGCCAGCGCGGCGTCGAGGGTCAGCGTGCCGGCAGGCTCTTGGCCCGGGGCCGGCGAGGATGCCGATGGCTGCGCCATGGCAGGGGGCGGCGTCTGCGCAACGCCATGGATCGGGCTGGATAGAACGGCCGCCAGCCCAAGCGGCAGCAAAAGTCTTCGCATCGAATTGCACCAGGAAAGAAACCGGGGGAATTCGGCGAGACGCCTGACGTCAGGAACTCAGGAAGATCAGGAAATGGAAGCGTCGTCTCGCCGGCTAGGCAAGACGCGGCCACTGCGGACGGTCGGGCGCCCGCGCACTGTGCGAAGAGAAGCTGGGCTGCGGCGCCGGTGGCGCCAGTTCCACCCGGCGCATGGCGTGTACGTCGGGCGCGTCGGCCCGTGCAAACGGCAGCGAAGCGATATGACACACGCCGCAGTCTGGATCGGGCAGGCCGAGCTTGGCCTTGTCCTGCGCCTTCTGCGCGGGCTGGTCCTGCTTGCCGCTGTCGGCCTTGTGCTGGTGCTCATGGTGCCCGAAATGGGCCTTGGCCGGAGCCGCCACCTCATGCCGGCAATACGCGGCGGCTCCCGCCCAGGCGAACTGGAGCGGCAGGACGAGCGCAAGAAGGATGAGGATGAGCCGTTGCATAAGGGAAGTGGCAGCTGCCCTGGCCGCCTGGCATCAGGCGACGGGGGGATTGCAGCGAGCCGCAAGTTTAACCGAGCCGCGCCGGGCATTCCGGCGACGGGGTCATTACATTTGCGTCATGCCACGGGTCGTTTCCGCCCTCGCCCGTTAATTCAATTTTTTTGAATAACTTTTCCGGCAACTGACCTGCTTCCGTATCGATGGCGCTCCTATAGTTCTGTACATGAACGGCACGCACACAACGCAAAGCCTTCTGACAAATTCAACGAGCTCAAGGAGAACCATCATGACCAAGACCACCCGCCTCGCTACCGCCCTGCTCCTGTCGCTGGCCGCCCTGGGCGCCGCGCAAGCCGCCACCGCCGCCGAACAAGTTCCCGGCGACAAGTACGGCTACAGCTTCCGCAGCACTGTTCCGGGCGACAAGTATGGTTATGAGTTCCGCAGCCATGATGTGTTCACAGAAGGCGCCCGCGTCGGCAAGGCCGATCCGTTTGTAGACGGCGCCCGCACGCTGGCCGGGCTGGAGCGCAGCGGCGTGTCGGCATCGCCGTCGCGCAGTTTCGACACCTTTACCGAAGGCAGCCGCGCCGGCGGCTTCGACCCCTACGGGGAAGGCGCGCGCGCCTGAGCGATTCCGGCACCCAGCCAGCAAGAAGGCCAGCGCAAGCGCTGGCCTTTTGTCATTCGTCGCGCCCCAGCCTGTGCATGGCCTCGCGCAGGGTCCGCATCTGGGCGCTGAAGCTGGTGCAGGCGTCGCAGATCGCCAGGTGGGCGCGCATGCGCAGCCGCTCGCCCCATGACAGCGGCCGGTCCAGGCCCTTCATGGTGAGATGGTGGACTTCTTCGCAGTTCGGCAGCAGGCGGCGGGAAGGGCGGGAATCTGGCATGTTGCTCAGTGGCTTATCCGTTGCATGGGCGGGCGCCGGGCTCAACCGGCCTTGCCGGGCCGGCCGCGCTGGCCGAACCAGTGCAGTTCCAGGCATTCGCGCAGGCGCATGCGGGCGCGGTACAGCATCGCCCAGGCATTGGTCGCGCTGATCTGCAAATGCTGACAGATTTCTTCGGTGTCCAGCTCCAGCCACTCGCGCATCATGAAGATCCGGCCGGTGCGCTCCGGCAGGCGGTCCACGCAAAGCTGCAGGATCTCGAAAAACTCGCGGCGCTCAAAGGCGCGTTCCGGGTTGCCCCAGTCGGACGGCGGGTCCTGGTAGTGGCCGTTGCGCGTGAACAGCGCGTCGAAGGCGTCGTCGTCGGATTGCGGCTGGCCCTCGGCATCGGTGGCCAGCGCCAGCCTGACCTCACGCTTGCCGCTGCGCAGGGTGTCGATGATCTTGTGCTTGAGGATGCCAACCAGGTAGGTGCGCAGCGTTGACTGGCCGGCGAAGCGCTCAGGGTGCTCCAGCGCCGCCAGCAGCGTTTCCGAGACGGCATCCTCGGCCACTGCCTCGTCGCGCAGCTGCAGGCGGGCAAAGCGCAGCAGGTAGGGGCGCATGGCCTGGAGTTCGGCGGGATCGAGGCTCATCGGGGATTGGGGGCGCGGTTGCCTGGACAAATGGCCCATGATACCCGCGCACCGGCGCCTTACCCTATCCCGCGGAACTGCCCGCACAGCCGGAACACGTCTTCCGACAGCGGAATTCCCTTGGCCTTGCCGTATCGGGTCGCCAGCTTCAGCAGCTCCTTGATGTCGCGCCCGCTCGCCTTGGGGTAGGCGGCGGTCAGCGCATCGACCAGCCCGTCGCCCAGGTCCGCGCCGAACTGCGCGGCCTGCAGGCGCCACAGGCGCATGGCGTCTTCCTTGCACGGCGTCTCGTAATGGATGGTGGCGATGCAGCGCGACAGGATGGCATCGTCGACGTCGCCGATGCGGTTGGTGGTCATGAACAGCAGGCCGTTGAAGTACTCCAGCGTGCGCAGGAATTCCGCGACGATGGCGTTGTGCTCCAGGTCGTTGTCGCGGCAGCGGATATAGACGTCGGCCTCGTCCAGCAGCAAGATTGCGTTCCAGCGCATGGCCCGGCGCAGGATCGTCATCAGCGTGGCACCGACCGACGCGGCCGTGGTGCCCAGCTGCCCGGAGTGCACGCGGTAGAGCGGCTTGCCCACCACCTCGGCGTAGATCTCCGCGGTCAGCGTCTTGCCCAGGCCTGGGGCGCCCTGGCACAGGATGGTGGTGCCGCCGGACTTGCCGGGCACGAAGTCCGGCACCAGCATGTCCATGTGCGAGGTCAGGATATCGATCAGGTCGCGGTGATGCGCGGGCAGGACCAGCTTGTCGCGCAGGGCCGGCTGGTAGCGATACTCGGTCAGGTGCTGCACATGCACCCAGATATTGCGATGCCACTCCAGGTGGAACAGATGCACATAGCCATGCAGCGGCACGCGCTCAAAGCCCTCCATGACCCCGGCATCGCGCCAGAACGCCGGGTCGCAGGTCATCTCGAAGCGGCGCTCCAGCCGTTCCTCATCATTCACGCAGCGCGCGCCCGCGGCGTCGGCAATCGGCGTCAGCTCGGCGGGTCCCTTGGCATCGAGCGAGAACGCCGCGCGGGTGGCGACAAACTGTGCGCCGAAGCGGCGCTGATAGCGCACGAAGCGCTGCGCCTGCTGCTCGTATTCGTGCCGGAATTCCGCGCACTCCTTGTAGAAGCCGAACTCGGCCAGCAACTCCGGGATGGTGCGGTTGGCGATGTCGTCGCGGGTGATCACCATCGACGTGGTCATGCCGGAGCGGCGCAGGTGGTGGTCGGTCAGCGTGGAGTTGGCCGACTGCATGGTGTTGGCCAGCATGTCCACCACCACATAAGGCATGCCCTGCTCGGGCGACACATAGCGCATCCGGCGCACCAGCCACGGCAGCAGCACGCCGTCGCGGCTGCGCTGGTACAGCCAGCCATCGATGGCATCGCGCGACAGGTAGGCGGCCAGCCCCGCCACCAGCTGATCCAGCCCCGGAATCACGCGCGCCTGCGGCGCGTTGTAGACATTGTCCAGCGCCAGCATCTGGAACATCAGCGCGCGCTCGTTCTGCGTCTTGCTCAGCGTGTAGAGCGAGCCCAGCGACTGCGCATCGAACAGCTTGCTCGACACCAGCATATTGCCGTGGCAGACGCCGTGTTCCTGCAGCTGCCGCGCCAGCGGCGACCCGGTTTCGATCATCGCCAGCAGGGGATGGATCAGCGCCTCCGGAATCTCGAAATCCATGTACCGCACTCCCGTTGAATGGCGTGGCCGCGCCGGCCAGCGGCCGGGGTTTCACTGCAGGAAGAAGTCGATCGCGCGCTCGACCACGGGCGGATGGATGACATGCAGGCCATCGAACTCGACGTACTGCACGTCGTAGCCCGCGGCCCTCAGCCTGGCCGCATGGGCGCGGCCGCTAGTGGCAACCGGCAGTTGCTCGTCGGCCAGCCCGTGCGCGACAAACACCCTGGGAGCGCCCTCCTGCATGAACACCGACATGAAGCCGCCGGAGAACGCAATCACATGGCTGGCAATGTCGCCGTTGGTGATGCCGACCGACAGCGCGTAGCTGGCCCCGTCCGAGAAGCCGGCAAAGGCAAGCCGGCCCGGGTCGACCCGATAGCGCGACGTCACCGCGGTCAGCGCCTGGTGCAGCCGCTCCAGGTCGGGGCCGTTGCCGCCGATCACGATGTCCCAGGTCGGGTAGAGCGAATGCGGCGCCAGCACCAGGAACTTGTGGCGCTGCGCATGCGGCTCGATATGCGGCAGCACCTTTTCCGGAAACCCGCCCGCGCCGTGGAACATCACCAGCAGCGGCACCGGCCCGCTGTCCGGCAGGCCGTCCGGAACGAACAGCACGGCATCGCGCTCCGCGGCCACGCCCAGCGGGTTACGCCCGGGTGGCAGCGGGCCGTCGACGGGATCCGCGTGGGTGAATGACAGGCGACCGAACAGCGAGGGATCGAGCATGGCGGCAGGAGGCGTTATGCATACTTAATATATTGTATATCACATATCTAAGTATGGACCATGAACTCCGGACCGACGGCGCGCTCCCTCCTCCGCAAGCAAACCAGCACCTGTCCTATTCCTGGTTCTCCAGCAGCGAGAAATGCCGCCCGATATCCCCGTCCTCGCGCAGGATGTCCTGCATCAGGTCCGCCAGCGGCATCTGCCCCCTGCGCCTCCCGTCGAGGCGCCGACCGGATTACCCGCGTCGGATCGAAGAGTATATTTCCATAATCATATTTTTATGCCTAAACTATATGGATAAGAAGAGAGCGTGGCGACGATCGTGCAGAGATTCCCTGGCGGTCGGCCAACAGGGCAGCCCGGCCGTCTTCTTGGCGCGCGCAGGAAGTTTAGGTATAAAGTAACTGATTGCGCGGGCTTCCTTCGCTTCGCAGGCGAGCCAGGCACGCTGCAATCCTGCAGGAGTGAGACGATGCAGACCGCCCCCCAGTCACCCGCCGACATACCGTCTTCTCCGGCGCGTGACCACAACTGCGCGCCGCAAGGCATGCTGGCGAACTACCCCTCATTCCGCTCCGAGGATGTGAAGGAGGCCCAGGGCAGGATCGCTTCGGTATTTTGCCCGCATGAACTGCGAGTGGTCGGTGCACTGCAGCAATTGCACGTCCAGCACAATCTGGTACGACTGCATGAGACCGCACTCAACTTCCTTGCCTATGGCGCCCATGTAGAGATCGACCCTGGCTGCCTAGAGCACTTCTATCTCGCCCAGATCCCGGTTGCGGGCCATGCCGAAATCAAGTGTGGCTCGCAGGAGATACTTTCCGACGTCCGCACGGCCAGCCTGCTGAGTCCAGACACCCCAACCCGAATGCACTGGCATGAGGATTGTGCGCAAGTCTTACTCTGGATCCAGAAGGAAGCCATCGAGCAGCGTTTCGCATTGCTGACCGGGCGCGATCCCAGCGGGCCCCTTTCATTCGATCCGGCGCTGCCCCAGCACGCTGGACTTTCGAGTCCATGGAGCCAGTCCGTACTCGACCTTACCAGGAATATCGACCAGCACGGCACCAACTGGCTCCAGTTTCCGGCCGCGGTGGCGTCGATGGAGGACTACCTGCTGCGGACGCTGCTGCTGCTTCAACCGCACACCCACACCTATCTCCTTGCGCGCAGCGCCGAGCCCGCCAGGCCACGTCATATGCAGCGGGTGATAGATTATGTCCGCGCGAATGCCGACACACCGCTGACCGTCGCCGACCTGGCGCAAGTCGCCTGCGTGAGTATCCGGGCGCTGGAGGAAGGCTTTCGCCGCCATCTCAATACGACGCCGTTAGCCTATCTGCGGGATGCCAGACTGGACTGCGTCCGACAAGCGTTGATTGCTGCCGCCGGAGCCGAGCAGGCCTCCATCACGGATATTGCATATCGCTTTGGCTTTACGCATCTCGGCCGGTTTGCGGCCTACTACAAGAAGCGCTTCGGCGTTTCTCCGTCGGCGACCCTGCGCAGGGGTGCGGCGGAGCGCCACGTCAGCGATGCCGGGCGTTGAAAATCCGCGGGCTCTCTAGACCTCGCACTACCCCTGCGGCATCGACCCGTTTCACTGCCTTGCAGTCGTTGATACAACAACGCCAGCCCGCGCTCGCGGGTGAACGGATACCTGCACGCCGGGCCATCCGGCAACGCTGCCGCCCCACCCTTTCCTGACTCCACCGCCTCCTTTTCCCGGTCCGCCAGCGACGGCTCGTTATCTGGATATTGGCCGGCGAATTGTGGATAGCAGCGTCATCACCGCTACACCAAACTACGTTGCACATGGCTACATACGAGCCAATACAACAAGTGGAGACGGACATGCAAGGAATCGAAGGCAAGACGGCGATCGTCACCGGTGGCGCAACGATGATTGGCGAGGCAGTGGTATCGGCCCTGGTCTCGGCTGGCGCCAACGTCGTTGTCGTCGACATCGACCAGCAAGGCGGTCGCAATGTTGCCGAGCGGCATCCGGAGCGCTGCCGCTATGTGGCCGTGGACGTGACCAGCGATGCCGACATCGCTGCCTGTATCGCCGACACCGTGGAGACCTTCCGTGGCATCGACCTGCTCGTCAACTGCGCCTGCACCTACGTGGATAACGGTGCCGATTCCACGCGCGAGCAGTGGCTGGAGTCCTACAACGTCAATGTCGTCGGCGCGGCGATGATGCTGAAGGCATGCGTGCCGGAGATGAAAAAGCGCGGCGGCGGAGCGGTCGTCAACTTTGCCTCGATCTCCGCGGGCGTGGCGCAGTCGGGGCGCTGGCTGTACCCGATTACCAAGGCAGCGATGCAGCAATTCACACGTAGCGCCGCATTGGATCTAGCCCCGGACAACATTCGAGTCAACTCCGTCTCGCCGGGCTGGACGTGGTCCTCCGTCATCAGCGCGCTGAGCGGCGGCGACAAGGCGAAAGCCGACGGTATCGCCGCAGATTTCCACCCACTCGGCCGGCTCGGCAAGCCAGAAGAAGTCGCGCAAGTGGTTCGCTTCCTCCTGTCAGATGCTTCCGCGTTTGTTACCGGCGCCGACTATGCATGTGACGGCGGATACGGCGCCCTCGGCCCCGAGGGTCGGCAAGCAGCCATCAACCGGCTGACGGCATAAACCGGCCGGTGATTCCGGGCGGCCTCGGTTCGCCCGGCACGAAGTGAATTACACACAAGACAATGCCACAGGAGAGACACATGATCCCCCATTCCATCGACAAGATCACGCCGCGCAAGATTGCGATTGTTGGCGCGGGTCAGGCAGGACTATTGCTCGGGTGCGGCCTGCTGGATCAAGGCTATGAGGTCACGCTAGTGACAAACCGCACCGCTGACGAGGTATGGAGCGGCAAAGTGATGTCGTCCCAGTGCATCTTCGACCAAGCACTCCAGATCGAGCGCAATTTCCGGATGAATCAATGGGAAAGGCAGTGCCCCACGGTGGACGGCATCGGCCTGACCATCCCTACCGACGACGGCAAGGGCGAAGTTGCCATCCACTGGCGCGCCCGCCTGAATGCCTACGCCCAGTCTGTTGATCAACGTGTAAAGATGCCCGGCTGGATGGCGGAGTTCGAAAGCCGTGGCGGCATTCTGCGTATCGAAAATGTCGAGATTCCCCAGCTTGAAGCCTTGGCCGGAAGTCATGATCTTGTTCTCCTGGCCGGTGGCAAGGGAGAGATCGTCAATCTGCTGACACGCAATGATGCACGCTCGCCTGTTCGTCATCCCCAACGCCAGTTGGCACTGGCTTACGTGACGGGCATGCAGCGCAGTGGTCCCTTTGAGTGCGTCAACTTTAATCTGATTCCCGGCATCGGCGAGTACTTTGTCTTCCCGGCCCTTACCACCCAGGGCAGTTGCGAAACTCAAGCCTGCGACATCATGGTCTTCGAAGCCATTCCTGGCGGCCCGATGGACCGCTGGGCAGACGTCAAGTCCGCCGACCAGCATCTGGATGTCTGCCTGGGCATCCTGCGCGACTACCTGCCTTGGGAAAGCGAGCGCTGTGCCAATGTACGACTCACCGATGCCAATGGGATCCTGAGCGGACGCGTCACCCCGACCGTGCGCAACCCTACCCTTTCCCTGCCTTCCGGCCGGCTTGTAATGGGGCTCGGCGACGCGGTCATGGTCAACGACCCGATCACCGGCCAGGGCTCGAACAATGCCACCAAGGGCGCCCTGCACTATTTCGAGGCCATCCTGCGCCATGGGGACAAACCCTTCGATAAGGCATGGATGCAGCAGACCTTCGACGGCCTTTACGAAGGCTATGCCGAACCGGTCATCCGTTGGACAAATTCCCTGCTTTTCCCGCCGCCGGACCACATCGTCAAACTGCTGGCCACAGCGCAGCACGCGCCGCGCATCGCCCAGCGCATCGCCAACGGATTCAACGATCCGCGTGACTATGGCAGCTACTGGTTCAACGAGGAAGCCACCGAGGCCTGGATCGCTGAAGAGTCGCAATCCAAGGCCGCCTGAGGCAAAAAAAGTCACCCACACGAAAGCAAGCAGTCTGCTCACCGCGCAACGGTTGAGCAGGCGACAGGAGACAACCATGACCGACGTTCGCGAATTTCGGAATGCCCTCGGCCGCTTTGCCACGGGCGTAGCCATCGTCACGACCCGCACCCCCGATGGTGAACCGTGGGGTGTGACTGTTAATAGTTTCAGCTCCGTATCGCTGGAGCCGCGCCTGGTGCTTTGGAGCCTGGCGAAGAAGTCCTACAGCCTCGGTGCATTCCAGAACACCGGAAGTTTCGTGATTCATATTCTGGCATCCAACCAGGAAGACGTGTCCAACCGCTTCGCACGCGGGGCGGAAGGCAAGTTTTCGGGCGTCCCCTGCACGGATGGCATCGATGGCTCGCCTGTCCTGTCAGGTTGCGCAGCGGTATTCCAATGCCGCAACACGCATCAGTATGACGGCGGCGATCACATCATCTTCCTGGGCGAGGTCCAGCATTTTGATACATCGGATCGGGAATCCCTGCTCTTCTACAAGGGAAACTACACGCGTACCGCTAACGCTCTTACCGAGCTGTCAGAGCTGATCCGCACCGAATACATCGCCGCGACCTGATTCCGGTACCGCACACGGCAGTCCGTCTGAAGGAAGCTGGCCCACGCCGCGACCGAACGTATTTGCCCACCTCTTATCCTTGCCCCCGGGATAGTCCAATGAGTACGTATGACGCCGTCATTGTCGGCAGTGGTATCAATTCGCTCGTCTGCGCTGCCGTTCTAGCCAGACGCGGCAAGCGTGTCTGCGTGCTGGAACGCAATGGCACGCTGGGCGGATGCATTCGCACAGAGGCCCTGAATGCACCGGGCTATCTCCACGACACGTTGTCCACGGCACATCCGCTGTTTGTCACGTCGCCGGGCTACGCGGAGCTGAAGGATGAACTTCATCAGGCAGGGCTCAGCTACCGCAATAACAGTACGCCCACTGGCGTACTGTTGCCCGATAACCGTTCGCTGATTCTGAGCACGTCCCGTGAGCGCAATGTCAGCACTTTCAATACCCTGGCAAGCGGCGACGGTGATGCCTTTCAGGCCGCCATGCAAGAGGTCGAGCAAAACGCCGGCCTGGTGTTCTCACTGCTTGGCAACGAACTGTGGAGTGCCGGTGTTGCAAGGACCGTGGCCGGCCGCCTGTGGAAACAAGGCGTGCATGACACCGTCGCCTTCTTTTCCCCTGCCCTGATGAGTTGCCGCAGCTGGCTGGAGACCCGGGTCAAATCCGACCTGGTCCAGGCGCTGCTCGCGCCTTGGGTACTGCATACAGGCCTTGGCCCGGAAAGCGCCATGTCTGCATTGATGGGAAAAGTCGTCGCCTTCACGCTGGAGGCGGTTGGCCTGCCTATCGTCCAAGGAGGCAATGCCCGTACTGTCGACGCCTTCCGCAGGATCATCGAGAGCCGGGGTGGTGCTTTCCACGTTAATGCCGACGTCGAGGACATCCTGGTCGAGAGCGGTTCGGCGCGCGGCGTAAGGACGCGGGACAACCGCGTATTCATGGGCAAGGAGATCATCTGCAACGTCACGCCCGGCCAGCTTTACGGAAAGCTACTGGCCGCCAAGCACGTTCCCCCTGGCCTACGTCAGCAGGCAGCCGAGTACCGCTACGGCAAGGGGAACATGCAGATCCATTTGGCGCTGTCCGCCCCTCCGGACTGGCCCCAAGAACATCTGCGCGACGTCATCTACCTGCACCTTACCTCGGGCCTGGACGGTGTCTCCAGGGCAGTCAGCGAAGCAGAGCGAGGCCTGCTTCCAGCCGAAGGCACGATTTGCGTTGCCCAGCCTTGCGCTGTCGACCCTTCCAGAAGCCCGGCCGGAGGCTGGGTGCTCTGGATTCAGGTTCCGGAGTGTCCGCGTCAAGTCAAAGGCGATGCTCTTGGAGAGATCGCTGTTCCCGCGGATGGTCGCTGGACCGCCGAACTCCGTGAGCGCTACGCCGACCGGATTATCGACCGCATTGCTCGCCAGGTTCCAAATCTCAAGGCGAGCGTCGTCGGGCGTACGGTCCTCTCCCCGGCGGATCTTGAGTCGATGAACGTCAACCTCGTCGGCGGCGATCCCTATTCCGGCGAATGCAGCATCGACCAGTTCATGTTCTGGCGTCCGGTCCCTGGCGTCAAGGATCACGCTACCCCGGTTAAACATCTGCACCACATCGGCGCCTCGACCCATCCAGGCCCCGGTCTTGGCGGTACCTCCGGTTACCACGTCGCAAATGCGCTCGCAAAGAAACGGTCGAAATCTAACTCATAAGTGAAGCCACCACAGGAGACAACAACCATGAGCAACAGCCTCGCCCACTTTGCAGCAGACCTGCTGTCCGGCCGCATTCGCGTGGTGGACCTGACGCAGACCTTGAGCTCTGAATTTCCGACCATCTCGTTGCCTCCGGAGATGGGCCAGACCTGGCCCTTCCGGCAAGAAACCATCTCGCGCTACGACGATCGCGGACCGAACTGGTACTGGAATAACTTCTCCTGCGGCGAACATACCGGGACCCACTTCGACGCACCAGTCCATTGGATCTCTGGTAAGGACTTGCCGGACAATACGACCGACACCATCCCTGCCGAAAAATTCTTCGCCACCGCCTGCGTCATCGACTGCTCGAAGGAGGCCGCGGAAGACCCGGACTACTTGCTTACTGTCGACGCCGTCAAAGCCTGGGAAGCACGGCATGGCCGCATCCCTGCGCGCTCCTGGGTCCTGATGCGCACCGACTGGTCCAAGCGCAATAGTCCCGAGGCGTACCTGAATGCGCGTGACGACGGCATGCACACGCCTGGCCCTGACCTGGGCGTGGTCCAGTGGATGATTGAAGAGCGCGATGTCCATGGATTTGGCGTCGAAGCAATTGGCACGGACGCGGGCCAGTCCTATGGCTGGGAGTTCCCTTTCCCGTGCCATTACCTCATGCATGGCAACAACCGCTACGGTCTGCAATGCCTGACCAATCTCGACCAACTCCCGCCGCAGGGTGCATTGATTGTCGCTGCCCCGCTGAAGATCAAGGACGGTTCCGGCAGCCCGCTTCGCGTCCTGGCTCTTATTCCCGGCTGATATTCCGCTAACCCGCCCATCACCACAAAAGGAGGAGAACGAAGTGAAGAAACGAGCAATCTCGGCCATGCTGGCCGGTTCGCTTGCGCTAGTCGGCAATCAGGCTCTCGCAAAGGAGGGCGCAGACCAGTATCCCAATGGAGCTGAAAGCTGGATGTCGGGAGCTTTGCCCCCGCCCGGCACCTATTTCCTCAACTACACCGGCTATTACGGCGGTAAGCTCAAAGACGGCAACGGCGACAACGCAAACATCGCCGGCGATCCTGCAAAGGTTGACGCCTGGTTCGACGCGTTGCGGGTGGTAAAGGTCACCAACATCACGCTTCTTGGCGCGAGCTGGGGCATGCAGGCCATCGTTCCGCTCGTCTACCAGTCCATGAATTTGCCCCAGATGGGCGGCCGTCGCAACGCCACCGGCTTGGGTGACATCACGATCGACCCGATAGTGCTCGGCTGGCATGGCGCGAACTGGCATGTCACGACGGGTCTGGACATCTACGTGCCCACGGGCCGCTACGACCAGAATGATCCCAGGGCCAGCATCGGCGCGAACTACTGGGCCTTCGAGCCAGTTGCGGCATTCACCTGGCTGAACCAGAGTGGCTGGGAAATCTCTGCCAAGTTCATGTACAACATTAAGGGGAAGAACAAGGACTCCAACTTCGGCGGCATGACAGGAAGCTACCAGTCCGGACAGGAATTGCACGTCGATTACGCCCTGGGCAAGCACGTCGGCCCGTGGACTATCGGCTTGAGCGGGTACTACCTGAAACAGGTCACGGACGACAAGTTCAATGGCGCCGTGGTGCCAGAAGTGCCTGGCGTGTGGAGCCGTGGCCGTCGCGGCGAGGTGCTGGCTATCGGCCCCAGCGTCTCCTACACCAACGCCAAGGGAACTAGTTTCATCACCCAATGGCAGCATGAAGCGTATGCCAGGAACCGGTTTGGCGGCGACAAGTTCTGGGTCAAGGTGGTCACCGCATTCTGACGGAATGGGCCCGCGCGGCCCTGTGCTGTGCTTCTGTAGCCATGCGAGAAGGCGGCGCTGATTTTTCGCCTCGGTGCGAACGGCAACGTGGCCTGCCGGTCAGGGCGTGCCGCGCCGTTGCAGATATGCTCCAATAGCAAAAGCCCTGCCGTCGAAAGCCAGCCCGTTAGGCTGACTCCTGTTTGAATTTGCGGCGGAGCGGAAGAGGTGAAGCATGGCCCTTATTAGCCGCCAGCTGTTCTCGGCCAGCCCGCAAATTCGGGTGCGAGATGTAACGCTTTCCGCACAAGACGACTTCCAAACCCAGCGAGCCAAGCTTGCAAGCATCATGCTGGACGCAATGTACCAGTTTGTCGGCCTGCTAGACGTCGACGGCAAGATGCTCGAGATCAATCGCGCAGCGCTCGAGGGAATCGGCATTCAAATGGATGACATTCGCGGAATGCCATTCTGGGAGGCAAGATGGTGGGTCATCTCTCCGGAGACCCAGCGCGTCTTGCAACAGCTGATCCGGCGCGCAAGCCAAGGCGAGTTCGTCCGCGGTGACTTTGAGGTATACGGGCAAAAGATGGGCGAGGAGACGATCATTGTCGACTTCTCGCTAGTGCCTATTAGAGACTCAGATGGCAAGGTGGTGTTCCTGCTGCCTGAAGGGCGCAACATCACGGAAAAGAAACGCACCGAGGCAGCGCTTGCGCGAAAGAACGAAGAGCTTCAAGCCAGCTGGGATCTGATCTGCCGTCAGCGCGATGAACTTCAGAGTCTTTACGATCGACTCATGGTCGAGCAAAAGCTTTCAGAGCGGCTGCTTTTGAACCTGCTGCCCTCTCCGATAGCTGAACGACTAAAGGCACGTCCGGAAGTCGTAGCCAACAGCATTCCTGAAGTCATAGCCGACAGCTTCCCGGAAGTGACGGTCTTGTTTGCGGACATCGTGGCATTCACCCGTTTCTCGGTGGGCATGAGCGCCGAGCGCCTGGTCGCAGTGCTCAATGAGATCTTCACCGAATTCGACACAATCGCGGATCGCCTCGGGCTTGAGAAGATCAAGACGATCGGGGACGCTTACATGGCAGCAGCTGGGCTACCGGACCCGGTTTCTGACCATGCTGTCCGAGCTGCCGACATGGCACTGGACATGATAGACGCGCTCAGACTGTTCAATCGACGCACCGGCTATAACCTCCGGATGCGAATTGGCATCAATAGTGGATCGGTCGTGGCCGGCGTTATCGGTAAGCGCAAGTTCATTTACGACTTATGGGGCGATGCCGTCAACACTGCTAGTCGGATGGAGTCCCATAGTTTGGCTGGACGGATTCAAGTTACCGACGCAACTCGCAATCGATTGGGAGAATCCTTTCAGTTCGAAGAACGCGGCATCATCGTGGCAAAGGGGGTCGGTGCAGTGCATACCTGGTTCCTGACTGGCCGCCGCGAGGCGCTATAGCGATAGTTGTTTGCATCAGCTCCTTCAGCCTCACTCGTTTGCGCAACACCGTGACATCGTCGACAACCGCAGTGGTGAACTCCTCGGCCTTCAACCATGCACCGGCAAAGGCATGCCCATGCGTGAACACGACGATTGGATGCTGCCCAGCCTGCTCCAGGGCGGCGCAGAACAATAGTGTTAAGTCCAGGCATGTCGCCAAGCCTGACTCAGCGAATGTCCGAGGTCAAACGACCCGCCCATCTCCTATACTCCGCATGACACATTTCATCCGGAGCCAAACCATGGATTACACGCCGGGCATCAGCCAGCTCGCCGCCCTGCTCGCCGACCCCGGCCGCGCGGCCATGTTGTGGGCGCTGATGGACGGCAGCGCCCGGCCCGCCGGCGAGCTGGCGTTGATCGCGGGGCTGTCGGCCTCTTCCACTAGCGGCCACCTGGCCCGGCTGGCCGAAGGCGGTCTGCTGGTGGCCGAGACGCGCGGGCGCAACCGCTACTACCGCCTGGCCGCGCCGGAGATCGGCGTGGCAATCGAGGCGCTGGCTTCGGCGTCGCTGGCCAGCCAGCCGCCGCGGCTGCGCGACGTGCCGGTATCGCGCACCGCTCCACCGGCGCTGCGCCAGGCGCGCACGTGCTATGACCACCTTGCGGGAGAACTGGCGGTGGGCCTGTTCGAGCGGATGACGCAGTCAGGCTGGCTGATGCTGGATGGACAGCGCGTAGACCTGAGCGGCGACGGCGCCCAGGCGCTGGCAGGATTGGGCGTGGATGTGGAGGCCGCCCGGCGCAAGCGGCGCCAGTTTGCCTGCACCTGCCCGGACTGGAGCGAGCGCAAGCCGCACCTGGGCGGCGCGCTGGGCGCGGCGCTGTTGGGCAGCCTGCTGGCGCGCGGCTGGGTCGAGCCCACGCGCACCTCGCGCGCGTTGCGCGTGACACCGGCCGGCCAACGCGAGATCATGCGCATCGCGGC
>JACXTT010007498.1_pt1 | contig 15356 bp, 18 predicted proteins | sample 9270951 | NCBI WGS metagenome assembly JACXTT01 (sample SAMN15532306, study PRJNA645909) | rock metagenome | isolation source: weathered quartz diorite | place: Puerto Rico | collected 2017-06-21 | reverse complement strand
GTTTCGCCACCGTCCTCGCTCAGATAGTGGCCGCCCGTCTAAATGCCGAGATGCACGCGATTCCCGTCGCGAATGATCGTGTGCATGCAAAGCCCGCCGTTGCCTGGCTGCCACTTGCGCGCGTGCTCATGGTTGCTAATGCCGGGCACCAGGTCCCACGAATCGCCGCCATCATGGCTCATGAACAGCGACGCCGGCTCCACGCCGCACCAAAGGTCCTTCTTGCCGCTGCCGGCCTCGAGTGCCCAGATATTGGCGAGCGCGCGTCCGTCTTCCTTGGGGAACGCCGGCCCCGACTTAGTCTCCGCGAAGCTCTTCCCTATGTCCGTTGAACGCAATACTTTCATGCCGAAGAACGGATTGCAGCTTGAGGCATAAAGGCGCGGCGTTCCGCGCGTGTCGATGAGCGTCGAGTACACTGGGACCCCGGGACCGAAGGGCCCGCGCAGCGCGAAGCTGCGCCTCGGCTTCGCGGAATCAGCGACGAACACGCCCTTCTTGGTGCCGATGGTGAGAATGATTCGATCCGCCATATTCAACCTCCCGAGACCGCCGGCAGGATCGTTACCACGTCCCCCGGCGTCAACATCGTATCGACGCCGTCGAGGTCGCGCACATTGTCCGAGTTCACAAACACGTTCAGGTGCCGGCGCAGCGTACCGGTTTCGTCACAGACATTGCGATACAAAGCGGACTGGCTCCACTCAAGGTCCTCAAGTGCGGCGCGCACCGTGTGCGCCGAGATCGATAGTTGCGCTGCGCCCCCGCAGTACGTGCGTAGCGGGCCCGGCACATGGATTGTAATGGTCGGCGCTGGCCCCATAGTGTGAGACGAAGCTTATCATTGGCGGTTGAGATGATGCAACGCTACTCCGCGCCACAATTCCAGCCGGTTGAAGGCGGCTCGGAAACGGCGCCGATTCGGGCGCTGTCGGGCCGTCGCGGGCAGCCCATGATCTCCTCGAGCCCCGTTTCCGGACCCCGGACACTGTTGCTGGCACCAAGGGCGCCATGAGACGTTCCTCCGAAACCCTGGCAACCGTGCGAGACTTAGGAGCAACGTGACTTCAGACAAGCTACTCGTCTCTGAGCGCTTCCCTCGCTCTTCTCGATACCACCCGGAATGGGTCATGTCGAGCGTCAGCGGAGGGGCCAATTCACTCTGGCTGACCGAGTGGCTCACGGCAATGTTGGATTTGCGGCCCGGTATGCGGGTGCTCGATCTCGGCTGCGGACGGGCGTCGTCGTCAATCTTTCTACACCGCGAATTTGGTGTTCGCGTTTGGGCAACGGATCTATGGTTCAACGTCTCGGAAAACGCCCAGAGAATCCAAGATGCTGGTGTCGGGGATGGCGTGTTCACGATTCACGCTGATGCCCGGTCGCTGCCATTCGGCGCGGACTTCTTTGACGCCATTGTGTGTATCGATTCCTTTGGTTACTACGGGACCGACGATCTGTACTTGAACTACCTGGCTCGGTTTGTGAAGCCAGGGGGCCAGGTGGGAATTGCCGGTGCTGGGCTAATGCAGGAAATTGAAGGGCCCGTTCCCGAGCATCTTCTCCAGTGGTGGACCAACGATCTCTGGTGCCTTCATTCGGCCGCCTGGTGGCGGCGTCACTGGGAGCGGACGGGCATCATGGACATCGAACTGGCCGATACCCTGCCCGATGGCTGGCGACTGTGGCTGGACTGGCACAAAGCGGTGGCCCCTGACAATGCGGCAGAAATCAATGCCCTTGAAGCTGATCGTGGCGACTACCTTGGCTACGTTCGCCTCGTGGGTCGCCGTCAACCTAAGGCGGCGCTCGAAGATCCTATCGTGTCCTTCCCAGCACAGTACTCGAAAAAGCCTTTGCTGCGGCACGAGGAGCCGTGATCTCCGGCGGGGAATAGTCAAATACATCGCCGCGACCGGGTAATTGATTATGCCTGTCGCCAACCGGCCGCGCTCCACGGCAAAGTTACCAGATGCCCGTATCTGGACAACTATGCGATCGCTCTGACGAGAGTTAAATTGTCGACGAGTCAGTAGTAATCCGGACCGCTGTTGGCTAATACGTTCCGTTTCCCGCCAAACAGCCATTCACGGGGAGCAGAAACACCGCGGCGGGTAGATGCGCGGCTTGACCCAGTGACGGCCTTACGGACAGAGTAGGTGTCTGATCTGAACCTATGGCCACCTGCAGCGTCGCACTGGAAGGCTGCAGATTGCGTCGAAATTGCTTATGGTTTTCAGCGTGGTTGCCTGCCACGGAACATTTCCGCGGCCTGCAGCGTCCAATGAGATCATGAGTTGCCCTAGCGTAACTTTGATGTTGACGTTGATAGCCTTGGCCTGTTCGGCACAGACCGCCCAGAAGGTTACTCCATCACAGAAGGCTGCTGCAAAAGCCCAGCCCACTAGGGTCGAAGAGGATTGGCCTGTTTGGGGAGGGAAAAAGCGCAACTTCTTGGCTAACTCGGCGGGTCTGGCCGACTCTTGGCCAGCAACCGGTCCAAAAAAACTTTGGAGCCGCCCATTAGGAGACGGCTACTCTGCGATAGCCGAGGAGGGCGGCGTCCTTTACACCGCGTTTCGCCGTGGGTCCAAGGACGTAATCATCGCATTAGATGCTGCCACGGGCAAGACACGTTGGGAATACGAATACGAGAACCCTTTCTCGAACGGAGACGTTGGACCGGGGCCTTATGCGATGCCGCAGGTGGTCGGAGACCGAGTCGTCACGGCCAGCAGTACCGGCAAGATTCATTCACTCGACAAGAAGACCGGCCGGCCGGTGTGGTCGCACGACTTGTATGCCGAGTTCGATGGAACCCGACTCCAGTTCGGCTACTCCTGTCATGGGCTGCCCTACAAGGACACGCTGATCTACATGTCCGGCGGGCACCGGAGCGGCGCCATCGCATTCCGCCAAAGCGACGGCGCAGTGGTCTGGAAAGCCCTCGAATTCACGAATTCGCATTCTTCTCCACTGCTGATCAACGTCGACGGCCAGCCCCAAGTGGTGGCGCTCGCAGCCAGCGTCGTGTTCGGCTTTAATCCGGATAACGGGACGCTTCTGTGGACGCACGAGCACAACACCAACTATGGACTTGCGGTCAGCACTCCAGTTTGGGCGCCCGGCAACCTTCTCTTCGTCGCTTCGGCGTACGGCACTGGGGCGCGGGTGCTGCAATTGAGCCAATCCGGCGGGCGCACCGCCGTGAAAGAGCTCTGGTATGACTCGCACATTCAACTTCATTTCGGAACTGCGATTCAGCGCGACGGGTATGTTTACCTATCGAGCGGCTATGATGGGCCCATTTTTATGACTGCGGTCGAATTGAAGACGGGAAGAATCAGATGGCGCGAGCGCGGGTTTGCGAAAGCCCAACTTCTTTCCGCCGATGGCAAGATTATCCTCGCTGACGAAGATGGAACCCTTGCCCTCTGCAAAGCGAGCCCGGAGAAGTTCCAAGTGTTGTCGAAAGCGTCTATGCTCCAAAGTATCGCCTGGACACCGCCGACCCTAGTAGGTACGCGGCTGTACCTCCGGGACCGCAAAACGATCGAGGCGTTCGACCTCGCCCGCTAGTCCGTTGAGCAATTCGCCAAAATTTGGCAAAGCTTGTACGCGATGAACTGGCTCATCGACGGCACGTCGGCTTATCGGTTCGCGTCACACTTGCTCGAACCCCGTATCCGGGGACCTTCGGGCCGGTGGCACTTCTACGACCACGCACCCAAGTGGATTTGGAGGGACCTCGCGCGGAGTCTCAAAACTTACCTTATTGCGAACGCTTGAGCCTTAGCCAGTGGTATTTGATCCTAGTCCTGGTGTGAGTTACCGATAGTCGTTGGGGTTTACGTCAAGCCCGCGTTCGCGGATCTCCACGATGTATCGCCAGATATCGGGCTGCGAATCGTCAATGTCCTTGAATCCATATTCGGTTGCGAGTTGACCGGAGCTGACCGATTTCTTGTTCCATCGGGCCCGGTCGGGATCAGCGGTCAACGCCACGACGGCGCGCCCGACGTATCGAGGCGACTCAGAAAGAGCGAAGTCGGCGGGGGCGGCTGGTTGGTCATGACCTGCGGTTGTCCGGATGGCGTCCCGCCAGTTCTCCTCGGAGACGCCGAAATTATCCAGCATCATCTCTGAGCGAAGCCATCCAGGCGTGATGGCTACCGCGGTTGCTCCATACGGTTCTAGCTCATGTCCCTGGGAGAAAGCCAGCCGGTTTATGGCGACCTTCGCCAGGTCGTAGAACACAGAGATTCGATAGTGTGATGCATTGTAATCGGCGGTGCCGTCCGTTACCTCGACGAGCAGGCTGCCCGGCTTGTCGATGAGCAGTGGCAGAAGATGGTGGGAAGTGATTAGGTGGGTGTCAATGGCGAGCCGGAGTATTCGGAGACCGTTGTCGAGATTGTGCGCCCATATGGGAGTGTTCCAATCAGCCGGACCACCTTTTAGCAGCTCGCCTCCCCAGATGTCGTTGACGAGCACGTCGATGTGTCCGTGTTGTTTCCGAATCTGCTCAGCCAGGTTTTTCACCTGGTCGGGTTCAAGATGGTCGACTGCGGCTGCAATGCCGGTGCCGCCAAGCTGCGTGACGAGCTCGGCAGTCTCTTCAATTGTCTCGGCACGGTTGTAGTCGGACCGAGTTGATTTTGTACTGCGACCTGTGCAAACGACTGTGGCGCCAGCTTCGCCCAAAGCAGCCGCGATGCCACGCCCGGCACCTCGAGTCGCCCCCGCAACGACCGCGACGCGCCCACGCAGTGCTTCTCGATTTGGCGACCATACCATAGCTCAAATCTCCTGAATCCCGAAACTTACTCTTTGTGGGACATTCTAGCCCGCCAACTCCAGGAATACCGGCCGGCCGGTTCACTTGGCCTTAGAGGAGATCGTTGGGGAAGAAGCTGTCCGCGACGATTACCCGCGAAAATGCCGTGTACTTGAGGAACCGATCATGTCGCGCCGTAACCGGATCGCTACCGTGATCCGAATTATGCTCGCTGCCAGGTGACCAGATCGTCGTTTCGGGACAACATCAGTCGTGCGCCGATGCGCCACGCGAAAGTTAGAAATCAGAATCGCCGCGGCGCAAGCTGCCGACCGAGGTTGCTGAAGCGGGCGTAGATCGCGACGGTGAGGGTCGCGGCTAGCGATCTTCGAAAGCCGCGCTGTGCATCTCCCACCACGTACGCAGCGACATGCCCGGCGGGAGGGGGTTGCGCTCAAGTTCCTTCAAGGCGTGCTGGAGGCTCTCTTTGCCGTTGTGCATGCCCGTAAGTATCGAACTCCGGATGGAAGCCTTTGCAGCAGACGGCAGATCTGGGTGACGGGCCATCACCGCGTCTATCATTGGAGGCTCCACTTCTTCAGACAGCGCATTTACCTGTGCCCGGATCGCGGAGAACATCGCAGCGTCATCCCAGTCCCCACGATCCAGGATCGCCTGTACCAACGCGCTTACTCGACGCTCCTGCACTGTCACCCCCAGCCGCTGCGCCTCCATCCCGGCCGCAAGCTCTGCTGACCCTTCGAAGGAGCCGTCATCAAACGTGGCGGCGGCAATAACGATCGGCACCGCCTGAGCGGTGCCGGGCGCCAACAAACCAAGCATCACTTCGTGGAGGTCGCCGGCGGCGATAACAGGATGTCATGACGTGCCAATCTCACTCTGACTGCTGCTGCCGCCCTTGCTCGCCATGCTCAGCAGCAGGACGGTGATATTCGTCGACGACAGATTCCGAAGCGAAAGCTTGTAGAAGGCGCGGTTCTGATCGACGCCTTCGACTCTGATTGCAGTCGTATCGTTGATGATCTGCAGAACAGTCGGTATTGGCGGCTTGTTGATCACCAGCCGCACGGGAGAGGCTCCAGTCCGTACCTGGCCAAACCAGTTAGTGTGGCGGTCTCGCCGAGCCGAAGCAGCAACACCCCGGCGCTTTCCTGCGGCACTCCTTCAAGCGATGGCGGTGTGTCATTGTGGTCGAAGGGGCCAAGCACGACGAAAGCTTCCAGCCGCACTCGGTAGTTTTCCAACCGGTAGGTGAGCTTTAGAGCAGTCGCCTGTGGACGCCTGCTGTCGCCGCGGTCCCACCCTGGCAGCCAGCGAGGCGTATGAAATATGCTCAGACCTTCACCACGTTCGGGAATGTCCGAAAAAAAAAGGCCGTTTAGATCGGGCCAATTTGGCATCTCGAGCGCCCAGTCACGCACATCGGCGCCTGGCCTCTGTGCCACCAGCAAACCGACTGCCAGCAGCATGACCCACAAACCGGATACGCCAGCCATGGTGCTTCGATTCTACGCCGGACCCCGATCGGCGTATACCCCTCTGTACTCCGCCTGAGAGTGGGTCGCTCTTCGAAGCCTGGTCCCGACGGTTTCGAGGAGCATTAGCGAAAGAGGAAAGGGCGGGATTAAGCCGAAATAGCCGCGCGATAACACTTCCGGACGTTTATTCAACTCCTCAACTACCGATGCCGATCAAGATCCTGATGCTTTCAGTTTCCTGAATCCCCGTTTTGGACCTGAATACCAGTCTCCTCTGATCTCGTGGTTCGGCTTCTGTCGTATGATGATCGGGTTTCCTCGGCAGTAGCAACATCACAAGGAGAGACAAATGAGACTTATTTTGGCGCTGACAACTTTGATGACGGTCGCCGTTTTGCTGGCCGCTGCAGATCGGGTATCAGGCGTTACGTACGTCGCCCACGAGAAGGTAACGGCGGCGCTCAGCAAAGGTGGCCTTCTCGTTAGCGCACCAGACCTTTTGGTTTCTGGCAGTCACAGGGACAAAGCGGGCCAAGTCGAGGTGCATGAAAAAGAAACGGATGTTATCTACGTGGTCGACGGCACAGCAACCGTCGTAACGGGTGGAACGATGGTCGGCGGAAAAATGACCGGGCCCGGTCAGCTCATGGGCTCAGACATAAAGGACGGGCAGACGCACCACCTGAGCAAGGGCGATGTGATAGTGATTCCTGCGAGGACTCCGCACTGGTTTAAGGAAGTTCCCCAGTCCGTCAGCTACTATGTCGTGAAGGTATTGAAGCCTTAGCCGGCGACGAAGAACCAGAAGCGCCCTGGAAGTCGGGTTCGAGTCAATTGACGCGGATACCACCGGTCCTGCCGCCAATTTGCGAGAATGCCGTTTGGAGACCGTCAGTGGCACACCTGCGGCATGTCGACACTGCGGCCATTAGGTCCCCTCAAGCTGAGATTTTTCAGTGCTAGCACACCTCCTAAACAGTTGGACGGCGGTCGTAATTTCGATTTTGCCGCGACAAACGGTTGACACCAAGATCTGCTATTTGCTACGTTGCGGTCGGCAAATCGAGGGCGGGATGAGGTGATCTACGACGTCTGCATTGTCGGTAGTGGTCCGGGCGGCGGGATCGCTACGTGTGTGCTGGCCAAGGCCGGCTTGAAGATCGCGCTCGTCGAGGCTGGGCCGCGGTTGCGCGCTGGCATTGACTACAACGCGCACGGAGCCCCGTACGCCAACCTCGAGAAAAGGCTGAGCGAAGGCCACCGGAATCCGATCTCGAGCGTTTGGAACGATCACGCCGAGCGAAATCACTTTACGCCGGTCGGTGATAATCCCGGACATGGCATGCTAAAAGCGCTGGGGGGGCGGTCGCTTTGCTGGGCGGGACACAGCCTTCGTTTTGGACCGCTTGATTTCCAACGCTGGCCCATCTCTTACGAGGAAGTCGCTCCCTACTACACCAAGGCAGAGCGCCTGATGGCGGTTTACGGCAATAGAGACGGCCTGTCGAACATGCCTGACGGTGATTTTCAAAAGCCCGTGCCCATGCGCTGCGGCGAACAGTTGCTGAAGCGCGGCGTAGAGCGGCTCAAGACGCAGGGGCGCAAGATGGAGTTCGTGAGTCAGCGGAAAGCCATGCCCACTGAATCGCGACCCGGTCAACGAGCTAAATGCCACTACTGCGGTCACTGCATGAGCGGCTGCGAGGTGGACGCCAAGTACACATCAGCCAACACCCCCATACCTCTGGCCTTACGCACCGGCAACCTGAAGATCTTCACTGAATCCACGATGACCCGGATTCTCACGGATCAGGCCGGACGTAGAATCACGGGAATCGAATACACGGACGGTCGCGGAAGAGTGGAGAAGATCGACTGCAAAGTGCTCGTGCTGGCGTGCAATTCGATCGAGACCCCGCGGCATCTGCTCATGAACCGGACGCGCGAGTTCCCGAACGGGTTGGCAAACAGCAGTAGCCAGGTGGGGAGGAATCTCACCAGTCACTTTGGTCTAACGGTGGTGGGCGTTTTTCCGGAGTTGCGCATGCGGGACGCTTCCAACGACGACGGCACCGACTACTACCACGGATTGCTCACCGGCTTGTACTGGGACAAGCCAAACCCGCGCTTTGAAGGAACCTATCAGGTGCAATGCGGCTCAGGGTTACATCCGCGTAAGCTTGGGATCAGTGAAGTGCCTGGTTTCGGTTCGGACTGGAAGCGCCGTTTACGTGAGGTGAACGTCTGCCATGCTTCGATGAATATGCAGGGCTCGCTCGTGTCGTCGTCGAAGAAGTACGTGGATCTCGATCCTGAGAGGAAAGACCGCTTTGGGCTGCCGCTGCCTCGCGTCCACTTGCATTACGAGCAGAACGACATCGCGATGGCGGAAGACATGATCCAGACTTGCGAGGAGATCATTCGCACGGCCGGCGGCGAAGTCCTCTCTTCTCCGGGCCACGTCAACGTTGGCAAATTGCAGATCGACTACAACCACTGGGTAGGAACGGTACGGATGGGCCCTGACCCTAAGTCATCCGTGCTGAACACGGCATGTCAAAGTCACGACATTACTAATTTGTTCGTCGGCGACGCCTCAGTGTTTTCGGCATACCCGGAGAAGAATCCGACTTTGACAAACATAGCGCTCTCGTGGCGCATGAGCGAGCATTTGATCGAGAAATTCCGGCGAGGAGAATTGTCATGACGTCTGATCGAGTACCCATGGACCGCCGTGAGTTATTCAAAATCCTCAGTGCTGGCCTGGCAGCAAACCGTCTTGCGGCGCAGCATCATGACCCCGGCTCTTCGCCACCCGTGGATCTTGCTTCCTACCAGCCGCGCTTTCTTTCCCCGATTCAGTACCAGACGGTGGATCGCTTGTGCGAACTGCTCATCCCGGCAGATGAAATGGGCCCAGGCGCGCATCAGGCCGGCGTGGTGTTCTACATAGATTCGATTCTGCACTACGCTTCCTCCGCGGAGCAACAAGCTTGGCGGCGAGGCCTCGGCGGAGTTGAACACGAGGCCAGCGTGAGGTTTGGTAACATCTTTCTCGAATGCACTGTGGGGCAACAGAAGCAACTTTTTGCCGCGATGGCCGCGAACGAAGAGAAGCCGACAACCGAAAGCGAGAAATTCTTCAGCCAACTGAAGAAACTGGCGGTCGAGGCGTATTGCATGTCGGAGGTCGCTCAACGTGAATATTTCGGTTATAGAGGCGACACTGAACTGGCCGAGTTTTCCGGCTGCATCCATCCTGAGCACCAGCGCTAGAATCCGTCAGTGGCCGAGCGCGTTTGCCGGTTTGATGCCTTTGACAAATCAAACGTGCGCCGTCCGCCTGCGAACCCGAATTTTTCTAGGAACTTCACTCCCCAACCTTTCGTTATTGACCATAATCGGCGCCAACTTGCAAGATGGCCGTATCCCAGCATTTGCTGCTGGGCTGTCCGGCTGCGCCGACCAGGTCACTTCCATCGATAAGAATACGGAACGTATGGACGAATCGGACAAAACGGCGCAATCCTCCACGCCACGGCAGCAAAGCAAGATTCTCTGCTTCTCCGAGTTTGCCTTGATCGCTGCGGTCTACGTGGCCGATTTTTACGACCATCTATTTCTGAACAAGGTTCCGTACTTGTTTCTGTTGGCATGGATATCGTTGCGCTTAAGAGGACTCGGCTGGCGCGATATTGGATTACGCGTGTATCGGAACTGGGGCAAAACCCTCGCGCTCGGCATTGCGGCCGGCGTTGGCATCGAACTCCTGGAGCTCTTTTGCACTCAGCCCCTTCTTGCTCGAATCACAGGCCAAATGCCTGTTTTGTCTGGCTTCGACCGCGTGGCGGGAAATGTGAAATGGTTGTTCATTTCTCTCGTATTTACGTGGACGCTATTCGCGTACGGGGAAGAGTTAGTTTTCCGGGGTTACATAATGAACCGTATCGCCGGTCTGTCCGGCTTTACGCAGAACGGCTGTGCTATCGCTTTGGTATTGACAAGTGCGCTGTTCGGATTTTCGCATCTTCACCAAGGGATCATGGGGGTGAGTGAAAATTTCATTGACGGACTCATTCTCGGTATACTCTACTTCGGGTCTAGCCGGTCCCTGGCTGTTCCGATCCTCGCACATGGTGTTACGGATACCGTGGACTTCCTATTGATCTTTTATCATAGGTATCCAGGTTTGCATTGAAGACGGCCCGAATCGCATGATTCCCACTATTCGAAGTTTGAACGAATTCGAAGTCCGGTTCTATTCGTTTGAGCCCTGAAATAGTGGCTGGCACGGATGGTCTCCTCGATCCAGTCAGTACTGCGGGGCGTTCTGAGCGGAAAGCCGATTTCCTGCGTCTTAATCCCGAGTGTGCAGGTGCCCAAGGGAGACTATTTGCTTGTGCCCGCGGTGAATGAATCCGTCGTGCGGACCTACGGTTCTACTTGTGATTTCCGACGGTCAGTTCGCGAGCGGCGGGCCGCCCGGCAGCACGATGGCGCTCGATCCCGCCGCATAGGGCCGCCGCGTCGCCGTGAACTTCGCGTTGAGGTATTCGCCCATGTAGAGCGTACCGGAGAAGGCATCGCCGGAGCCTGTGCCCGCGAAGATATACGGTATCGAATCTCCGCTGCCGCGCTCGGTGGTGTTGCTGCGAAGTTTTATATGGCCGCCTTCGATAGTGCCTTGCACGTCGCGTACGGAGAAGTCGCTCTTGTGCGAGCCGTTGACGCGGCCTCCGTCCTGCTGCAAGAACAGCACGTGCTGGCTCTTGCTGCTGAAGAACTCGACGTTGACGTCCCAGCGTCCGCTGAGATTCGCTTCCGGCGCAGCCGGCTCGGGTCGCGGACTGCGCCTTATCGAGAGCACCTCGTGGATGCGGTCGGCCACGATCTTATCGTCGCCCGGCTGCATCATCCAGGCGGTTATCGAAATCGAGGTCTTCCCGTTATCGGGCTCGCGCCTGTTCCGGCCGCCGCCTTCCCCGCCGGCCAGTGCGATCCTGGGCTTCGTACGTGCCAGTTCTTCGGCTATTTCCTCGCCAGTGACATGCAGCTTGGCGGGATCCCAACTGACTACCAGCGCCGGGCTGTGATTCGAAAGCCCCATAGGCTCGCGAACCGACGTCTCGATGCCGTCAACGGCCGATACACGCCTGGAGATCGTGTCCAGGTAGGACAGCCACTTCTTCCACTCGGCATCGTGATCGCGCTTTACCCAGGCTTCCACGGCCGCGAGAAGTCCCAGAGTTTCCTCGCGCCCGACCTTGTTGTCGCGGCCCGGTCCATGATGGGGTGAGCTCGCCTGCCAAGCCGACATCAGGATATCCTTGCGCCCCGGCAGGAGCCCCGAGCACTGCGGACCGCGGATCGCCTTACCTCCGCTATAAGCCACAACAGTTGCGCCGCGCTGAAGGCGCACGTTGGGAATCGTGAGATTCTCGGCTGCCGCGTCCACGAGAATCGGAATGTCTCTCGGCTTGGCCAGCCTGGCCACATTCTCGAGAGAAAGTGGCCCGGAGACTGAGGGCCCGCCGGCAGTCAGGTAGATCATCGCGGTGCGAGGGCTGAGCGCATCGGCGAGTTCTTCCGCCGTGTCCACAACGATGATCTTGACGCCGGTATTGCGCACGGCGTGATCGTAGACACTGCGCGAACTGCGCGGAATGACTACTTCGGTCTTGTCGAAGCCGGTGAGATCCGGAATGCGGATCAGCTTCTCAGGATTCCCGCCCGCGACACAAGCGGCGGTCACGTGTTTCAACCCCGCGGCGCAACCGGCCGAGACCATCCCCCACTCGGCGCCGGTCAACTCGGCCAGGCGCCGTCCGACGCCTTCGGCCAGCTCGTCGAGCTGCACGTAATACTGGGCCGCGTACTCCATTGCCGCGCGGACCTCCGGGACTTCAACGGATGCGCCGATGATCGTGAACGTCCCGCGGCAATTAATAACAGGTTCGACACCGATGGATTGGTAAATCTCCGGTCCGGGTTTCAGCGGGCCGATGGTCGCACTTTTGGCCGCGGGTGCGCCCAACAGCACGGGCCATACCAGCGCATTTCCAATTTGGAAGAGCTCGCGCCGGGTCGCCCCGTCTGACGCTTTCTTCGTCGATACTCGAGATTCCTCGTGAGCCATAAATCCTCCACGTCCTCGCGGGAAGCCCACCGCGCCAGGTTAAGAATGTATCACGCCTGACCAACGACCCGATATCGGGGGTAGTGTCCTAAACGCTGACTTAGGACACTACCATATCAGGCAGGCCGCCACGCCCAGGGTCTCTGTTGGGTGGCGTCAAGACAGACCTTGAGCAAAGCAAACTGATTCACGGTTAGACTGCGGCGCTTGGGTACACTATACAAAACCTTATGTACATTCGATATCTTGCGGAATTAATCCTGCTGTTGTTGCCCGTAACGTCTCTCGCGCAAAATTACAGGGCGGAAGAGATATCCGATCATGGTGTCCCGATCGTGCGTCTCACGGATATTCCTCACAGCGTGGAAGTCTCAATAGTGCCATCGATCGGCAATCGTGCTTATGAGATGAAAGTACATGGGAAGAACATTTTGTATTTTCCATATGCCGACGTCTCTGAGTTTCAGAAGCGGCCAAGACTATGTGGCATCCCATTCCTGGCGCCGTGGGCAGATCTGCTGGACAAACCAGGCTTCTGGGCGAATGGCAAGGAGTACCTATTCAACATGGGTCTAGGCAATGTCCATGGGGGGAACCTGCCTGGCCATGGCCTGCTGGTTAATTCGCCGCTGTGGCGCGTGACGGAAGTCGCGGCAGATGCACAATCGGCGCACGTGTCGGCCCAGCTCGAGTTCTGGAAATATCCGGACCTGGCCGCGCAATGGCCGTTTGCCCATAAATACGAGATGACCTACAGCCTGGCCGGCGGCGTCCTCGAACTGAGGACGACGATCACCAACTTGAGCGCCGAGGCGATGCCTGTGGCCATTGGATTTCACCCGTTCGTTCTAATCCCGGATATCCCGCGCGATGATTGGACCGCGCATATTCCCGCTCGGGTGCACGTCATACCGGGCGAGCACAATATTCCGACCGGGGAAATGCGGCCGCTGGACATACCCAATCCGCTGCAGCTGCGGGGGCATACGTTGGACGAGGGATTCACCGATCTGGAGCGCGATGCCGAGGGACGGGCACACTTCTCGATCGAATCGCGCGGAAAGATGGTGGAAACGCTGTTTGGTCCCAAATACAGCGTGGCCACCATCTACCTGCCGCCGTTTGCGCCTGGACAAGACCGAGAATTCATTTGCTTTGAGTCCTTGGCCGCGATTATCAGTGGCGTCAACCTCGCACACGAAGGCAAGTACTCCGGCCTGCAGACGGTGCCAGCCGGAGGGATGTGGACCGAGAGTTTCTGGATACGCGCCCGCGGAATCTGACCAACCACATTGTATACACGGACACTTGGGCGGGAGAATGACGCCGCCATCGGATGAAGCCCCGGAAGTCCGGTTGTAGTCAACTGCGCCGTCTCGATTCGGATCGCACCCTCATTGTCCTCGAACGCCGTCTGGAGCCAACGCGACACCGAAGGTAAACAAGTGGCGACTGGTCTTCGCAAATTAGACGCCATCGGTCCGACAGCGCGCCCCGCGCTTGCGGTGAAAACGTTCAGCCATGCCGGATGGAAGTTCGCTAATCAGCCGCTAGCTGCCCCCGCGCCCGGCTCAGCTTAATGCTATCCCTCAAACCAAGGCTCTGATAGATTTGCGCGTAGCATCCGACTTGTTCAAGGTGAAAAAGGATGCCACGCACCTGGTAATCCAGCAGGTGAACACGCGGAAGGCAGCCAAGAATGCGAGGATCAGTTTGAGCACGAATCAACCGTTGTAACATCCCATAACACTCCGGGGCACGCCTGCAGTCCCGGATCACAAGCTGTTGATTTGAATCCCTCGGGAGCTTTTACTACAGACAGGGCGTGCCGCAACGGCGAATGCTCACGCTAGCCGATTCGGACGGAAACACGAGACGCGGGACGCCGGCGAGCGCCGATAGGGTGAGAGAAACTCGGCGGAGCGGCCATCGGCGGTTGATCAATAGCAAGGTGTAGAATATTTCATTCGCCGTCCGGACAGCGATCTCGCAGGAGACTTCCTAAATTGGCGACTTCAATCGGGACCGCGGTTTCCACAAGCAGTGTCGACCCGGGCCGTTGGCGTTCCCTGGCAGTTGTCTTGTCGGCCTCATTTCTGGTCACCCTGGACTTTTTTGTCATCAATGTTTCTATCCCCTCGATCCGTGCGGACCTGCACGCCTCCTTTGCCGACCTGCAACTGGTAATCGCCAGTTACGGGCTTACATATTCCGTTCTTCTGATCACCGGCGGCCGGCTTGGCGATATCTACGGCCGCAAGCGCATGTTCCTTTGCGGAATCACCGGTTTTACCTCGGCTTCGCTTCTGTGCGGTATGGCGCCCAGTCCCGGTTTTCTCATCGCGAGCCGCGCCATACAGGGAAGCATGGCCGCCATGTTGTTTCCGCAAGTGCTCTCGTTGATCCAAGTGACGAATGGTATGACAAACCGGGCGATCGTTCCACCGGCTGGATTGGGCTCCAAGCTGATCTGTCCGTTATGGGCTTCAATAAACGCCTTGCAAATGGCAAGTCCAAGGCCGAGGCCAGTAGATGAGCCGGATTCCGCTGCCCGATAGAATTTGTCGAATACTCGGCCGAGATCTTCCAGAGGGACACCAACCGGTGGTGCAGACGATCCTCAATGGGGTTGCGGCATTCGAGAAGCAGCCGGTATGACTGGCCTGCTCCAGGATGGCCTCGATCTGCTTTACCAGCGGGCATCGAGCACCTCAGCCCTGCCATCCCCATCTGGCGATCGCTCGTGAGAATCTGCACAAGGCGATTTGTAGAATCGAGGGACAGAACGCATGGACGTAAGCAAAGACGATGCCCCGCCGGGTGCGACTACTTCGGCGACGTGGACCTGGTGAAGTCTGGTTTCGACGGCGAACATACTGAGTCAAACCATCGGCTAATGTACACCTGAGCGTGGGCTTCCCCGCAGTAGTGGCGTGCTCCGGCC
>JACXTT010007497.1_pt1 | contig 15360 bp, 9 predicted proteins | sample 9270951 | NCBI WGS metagenome assembly JACXTT01 (sample SAMN15532306, study PRJNA645909) | rock metagenome | isolation source: weathered quartz diorite | place: Puerto Rico | collected 2017-06-21 | reverse complement strand
AATTTTCCATATCTGTCCGTTGTTGTAAAACGACATGAGGTAATTGCCATCCGTATCATAATTAAGGCTGTTGGCATGCATCCAATCTTTTTTTGTTTTAAGCAGATGCGGATCTTTCAGCGGATCAAGTACATTAAATACGCTCCACCTGTAAATTTCCTTACCGGTTTTGTCCATTACCAAAATGCCATCGCCATTAACAGTATCTTTTTTACCACCGCCAACTGAGGTTAAATCCATTATTTTTTGATCAACAAACAGGGTTACCAATTGACCTTTATTATTTTTCGAAATTTCATGATGGATGGTTTGTTTAAAATCTCCATCACCCTTTTTTAGGTGAAGTAAAGTATCCCCTGCCAAATTAATCTCTAATATCTCACTGCCGTAACTGGTAGGTTCGTCGTTACGACCAAGGATGGATAGCAATGTGTTATCTTTTGTAAAATTAATTACCTTAAAGCCCAACCTATCAATCATATGATACCACCTGATGCGGCCTTTATAGTCAACCAGGTAGGCAACACCCGGTGCGTACCGCTTATTGATGAGCATTAAACCATCTTTAAAAACAGCCGGCAATATGGCTTTATCTGCTGTTTTAGCATTAAACTGATCTTGCAAAAACAGCGGCAAATCGTGCGATTTAAAAGTGTAGATCTTACTTACCGTTTTTTTACCACCGGCAACCGTTACAATATCATAAGAGTAGGAAGTATTTGGGGTGATATTGCATAACACAAGTGAATGAGCATCTGCATTTTTGGATACTACAGAAGTATATTTTGTATTTGCGCTGCTATCAGCCCAATACTCGGCATAAACATCGGCCCTATCTGTAGTCGTAACATCAATCCTAATCTTCAGGTCATTGTTTTTATGTAACCCTAAATGAATCTCTTTCACCGCTACCGAGCTGTTGCAGCCTGCTAATACCATGGCAGTAATCAACGTTATAAAATAACTATAGTAGTACCTCATTTTTAATTCCTTTATAAACCTTCATTTATCCGCAGTTTTACTTTTATTGTCATGCCGAACTTGTTTCGGCACCTCACTTGCCAGATGTTCTTCACGCGGGCTATCTGTCCTGTGGGTTCCCGAAACAAGTTCGGGATGACTTCCGTTTCCGAAGGAATGCCTTTCTTTCCCCAAAATAGCGATGGGCCTAAACCCATCGCTAAAAACAACTCAATCAATCAAAAAAAGCTTATTGTTGCCTGCCCGCGTTACTCAAATTAGGGTTAATTTGAGTTTGGCTAAGCGGGTAAGGGAAAAACTCATCGCGCGGCAATTGTACGGTTTGCGTTTGACCGGTACGTTTAAGGTAGCCGTTTACAACAACATCGTATTTGCCAAATCTTTTCAAATCGGCCCTTCTTTTACCCTCGTAGTATAACTCCCAGCCACGCTCCTGTAACAGCGCGTCGCGGAAGGTAGATTGGGTAAGTGCCGATGCTACCAATTGGTTTGCATGTGAACGGGCTTTTACCATGTTCACCAATGCAACAGCTTCGGCAGTGGGGCCACCCAATTCATTCAGTGCCTCTGCCCTGCTTAATAATACATCGGCATAGCGTAAAATATCAACACTATGACCATCGTAATAAGTATTAGCTCCGTTTGGATCGGCATACTTCATAGTAGCCACATCCGGCATATATAAAACACCAGCCGGCGCGGTAGCACCCTGCGTAGGCGCTTGTTTATGGGTTAAACCATCAACACCATCGTACTGGGTAAAAAACATTTTTTTACGGTCATCTTCATCTCCATAACTGTTATAAAAATCCCAGGTTACGGCGTAGTATTGCCATCTATCTGTAAGTACCGGATGGCTCAACGGACCAAAGTGATTCAATAACTCGGTGCCATTCACGTTAGCATCACTTAATACCGAAAAGATATTTTCAGAACACCAGGTATTAGCCTCTTTAAATAAGCCGGCATAGCTTGGGTAAAGCTGATAAATGTTTAAGTCCATTACCTGTTTGGTTAAATCGGCAGCTTTTTGCCATTGGTGTTCACGCAGGTATATTTTAGCTAATAAAAACATGGCGGCACCTTTGGTGGCACGGCCAACATCATTGGTAGTATAAATGTCGCTTTTGCTGTAATCTGTTGGCAATACAGTGATGGCATTTTGCAAATCGGCAATCATCATGGCGTCAACATCTGCAATTGGCGATGGCGCGGTCTTGGCTTTATAATCGGGGTTTGCAATATCCTTTTCGGTATTCAAAATAACAGGGCCCCATGAATCTGTTAAATCTGAATAAGCGATGGCGCGCAAAAATTTCATTTCGGCCAGGAACTGACTTTTTTGAGCCGCGCTGATAGAAGTCATTGCCGAAATATTATAAATGGCGTTGTTCGCATTGGCTACCAGCTTGTAAATCTGCCTGTAATCCTCACCTATCAGTCCATTGGCCGAGTTCCATTGAACTAAGGATAGCTGACCAGGGTCGCCGGTGTAACTGCAATGGCCTACATCAGTAGTTAAATCCGTAAGCGCAAAGTGGCGCACTGTCCAGTAGTCAAAGTTATCGCCAACGGCCGGTCCTTTGAGGCGTGCGTATACCGCATTGACTGCCGCAATGGCGTCTGATTTAGTTAAAAACGCGTTTTGACTGGTTAAACTACTGTAAATCTTTGGCTCCAGGCTTGATTTGTTGCAGGAAAACGTGCCGAACACCGCTGCTGCCAGGAGAATTATATAATGTTTTTTCATTTGAATTATCTTTATGTTGATCCGTAAAATGGATTATTATCATTAATGAACAGAAACTTTAATACCGAATGTTACCGTTTTAAATGCTGGGAAAGAGTTAAAGTCTAAACCTCCACCAAGGTTATTGGTTGAATTATCAACCCCTGCAACCGGATGAGCATTTACTTCGGGATCTGTGCCTTTGTAACCGGTTATTGTTAACAGGTTCTGTGCTTCGCCGTATATCCGAATACCTTGTATAATTTTCATATGCTGAAACAGCGACGATGGGAAGTTATATGCCAGCGTAAGTGATTTCAAACGTACATAAGAGGCATTTTCAACAAAGCGGGAATTTACGTAGCTGCCGTAGGTGCTAAGGTAATAACCCTCACGAGGTACAGATGTATTTTCGTTTTTACCGGCTACAAACCTGTTTAACGCCGCAACGCCGGTTGTTGATTCCAATACCATAGCGTTCATATTATACAGGTAGTAATCAAATGCCCCCTGGAAAAAGATGCCCAGATCAATACCTTTATAATGAAAATCATTACCGAAACCAGCCATGTAATGCGGGTTTGAATTGCCCAGATAAGTACGATCGGCCGGAGTGATTACACCGTCACCATTAACATCTTTATATTTTGGATCGCCGGGTTTTGATTTTGGTTGCGGGCCATAAGTTTCACCGGTTTTAACAACACCCTCATAAACGTAACCATAAAGTTCGCCTAATTCAATACCTGGCACTATCCTGGTAAATTCCTGGGCAGATACCGTACCGCTCGGGTTAGCTGTATTTGAGCTGATAACGCTTACACCCGGACCTAAATCCAAAGCCTTTTGTTTGTTAAAAGCAAAAGTTACATTACTGTTCCATGAAAAATCTTTTGTACGAACATTGTTGGTGTTTACCGATAGCTCGATACCCCTGTTTTGGATAGAGCCACCATTTACATACTGGCTGCTAAAGCCCCACTCCTGTCCAATCGGGATCTGGATCAATAGGTCGGTGGTTTTTTTGCTGTAAAAGTCAATGCTGGTATTAATGCGTCCGTTTGCAAAGCCCATATCTAAACCGGCATCAAACTGCGCGGTGCTTTCCCATTTAAGGTTAGGATTAGCCAAAGTTTTAGGTTCGATGCCTGGCTGTAACTGCCCGCTGCCATTAATCACCGTGTTATAAGGGCCAAAGGTTGAAAGGTACAAGCTTGCCGGGATACGGTCGTTACCGGTAACACCGTAGCTTACCCTTAGTTTTAAGTTTGAAAAGGTGTTAAGGTTTTTAATAAAATCCTCATCGGTAAATTTATAAGCCACAGCGCCCGCCGGGAAAAAGCCCGAACGCTTTTTTGAACCGAAGTTTGAAGACCTGTCATCCCTGTATGAAAAAGATGCCAGCAACTTATCTTTGTAAGCATAGTTAAGCCTGGTATAGTACGAGGTTAACAAAGCTTCTGTTTTACTGCTACCATACCCGTTGGTTAACGAGCCCGCTCCTAAATTGTAGTACAGGAAAGCATCCGTCGAAAAACCTTTAGCACTCGCCTTTAAGCCATCGGTAACATCTTTTTGGTTTGAGTTACCCAATAAAACGGTAAAGTCATGATCTTTATTGATGTTAAACTTGTAGGTAAAGTAATTTTCAACTATCCACCTAAAAGCCGATGAGTTTTGCTCACTTGCAACACCGCCCTGTTTTGCACCCGCAATGGTTGTTGTAGGCAGGTACTGACCAGCCGTAGTTTGTGTATACTCGCTACCGGCTGTAAGATGATAGGTTAAGCCTTTTATCAGTTTATAATCTAAACCAATATTGGCGTTTACTAATTTGGTACCGCTATTGTTAGTTGGCTCCAAAAGACCGGATAATGCATTGCTTTTTGCACCCTGTATAACATAATAGTTATAAGTGCCATCGGCGTTATAAGGCGCATAGTTTGGTGGTGCTGTTAACAAGCTAAACAATGGCGCGGTAATATCGCCACTGTATGATTGCAGGGTTGAGTTTGAACTTGCACCATAAAAATTAGCGCTCAGTTTTAAATTCTCATTCAATGTTTTTTCGGCCCCTATTCTTGCAGTATATCTTTCATAACCGGTATGTTGTAAAACACCTACCTGTTTAATATAATTACCAGACGCGTAAATTTTTGAGTTTTGATCGCCGCCGCTTAAGCTAACACTGCGGTTTTGTACCGTAGCATTTTGCGTAGCCAGTTTTAACCAATTGGTATTGGCGGGTACAAAGCTGGTTGGGAACGGTTGCGGTTTACCATCTTCAATAGCTGTAGCATTTTGGATATCGGTATATTGCTGACCTGTTAGCAAACCTGGTTTATAAGTTAAGTACTGCGTACCGCCAGATATGTCCGCATCAAGTGAAACAGTACCATTTTTTCCTTTTTTGGTAGTGATTAAAACTACGCCATTACCACCCCTTGCGCCATAAATAGCCGTGGCCGATGCATCTTTTAAAACCTGGATATCTTCCACGTCGTTAGGATTCACCTGGTTACCGTTATCACTGATAAAACCATCAACCACATATAATGGTGATGTAGAAGTATTGATTGAGTTACCACCCCTTACAGTGATATTGATGCCCGACCCTGGTGCAAAGCTTGATTGCTGCACCTGTACACCGGCGGCTTTACCTTGTATAGCCTGGCCAATATTGGTAGTGGTACCGCCAAGCGTAAGGTTATCACTTTTAATAGAACTAACGGAACCGGTAAGGTCGCCTTTTTTAACAGAACCGTAACCTACTACCACTACTTCGTTTAGCTTGTTAAGGTCTTCCTGTAAAACTATGGCTACTTCGCTGCCTGTAACGTTAACTTCCTGTGGTTTATATCCTATATATGATACAACCAATACATGGGCATTACCTTTAAGCGTAAGTTTGAATTTGCCGTTCAAATCTGTCGAGGTTGTATTTTTAACGCCTTTTTCTGTTACCGTAGCGCCAATAATTGCCCCGTCTTTATCCTTTACGGTACCGGTTACTATCGTTTGCGCGCTTGCCAGTGCAGGCAACAATAAAAACAGGAAACAGCAAGCTACCTTAAAAAGAGAATTGCCAAATCCCCCCTTTTTTGAAGTACTTCTGAAACCTGGGTCGAGGTGTGAGTAAACTTTAATCATACATTTCTTGTTTTAGTACCAATTAATTAATTGTTAGATTTTTGTTAGTTCTGTGCTTGTTTCGAATATTGGAAGTTAGATATACAACCTTAAAAAAGCTTGTTTTTACACAGCGCAAACGTTTGCTTAAGGGTAAACTAACATCACGCAAACGTTTGATAAATAACATTTTGCGCTTTTGATACTCACCCAAACCGGGTGGTTTGATGCTACTTACAGATGATTTAACAGCCTGTTAACATGGATAATCAGAAGATTCTGCGCGTTTTTAGGTGATGGCTGATTTTTTTGATTTACAGGGTGTTAGGAAGTGAGCTGACAACATATGTAAACATTGTACTCCTGCGAGCTATCAGCTCGTTGGATGCCATGGTTGAAGCTTTCAGCTGCCGGGGAGAGGTTGATAAATGGACTTAGATACTTTATATAATTTAAGTTAGAAACTTAAATTATGCAAGCCACGAGTTACGCTGCGCTAAACTCGCGGCAGCAGCGGTATATAAAAACAACAAGCCCTGTGCAACAATTGCTACACAGGGCTCAATATTAGATTGAATGAACTATTAAAACCCGCTATCATCTAAAGCAAAAACATTCTTCCTATCCCTCCATTTACCTTTGGTAAAATCAGGAAACTCAATTGAGGCATTGCCTTTTTTAAGCGATTGGGTTGATAGCGGCGTGATCACGCTCATGGTAACAGAATCATATACGTCAATTGGTGTTTGTTTCTTTTGCTTTACCGATTCAATGAAAGCGTTGAACACAAACCAATCCATCCCGCCATGACCGGCACCCTGAGCCAGTTTTTCATATTTTTTCCATAGCGGATGATCGTATTTATCAAACCATTGCTGTGCCGGGTCCCAAGAGTCGTCCTCTTTTGATTTATGGTCGATGTAAACGCTTTTGTTCACATCCATCCACAGGCCTTTAGTGCCTTGCACCCTAAAGCCCAGGGAATACGGGCGCGGCAAATGCGTATCATGGCTTAGCATTACTGTTTCACCATTTGCACAATTGATCATGGTGGTAGTTACATCACCATTTTTATAGTTGATCTTAGCATTCGGGTGACCGGGCGATAGTTCCTCAATGTAAGTCCCCAAACCACGTGCCTTCGAGCTAAATGATACAAGGTTGGTGAAGCGGTTACCTGCATTGATATTGGCATAATGCATACATGGCCCGGCACCGTGAGTTGGGTAAATATCGCCGTCCACATCAATATTAAACTGGGTGCGCCATTGCGCTTCGCTTAAAGCCTTAGCACCAAACTCAACCCCTGTGTTGCCATAACTACCTTTACCATCGTTAAATAACACTCCTCTTAAATTATGCTGATAGCCGCCTTCAAGGTGAATAATTTCACCAAAAAGGTCCTGCCTTGCCATATTAAGCGCGGCCATTACGTCCCGGCGATAACAAACATTCTCCAGGGTCATGTAAGGCATGCCCGTTTTTTCAGACGTGTGTACAATATCCCAGTGATCTTCTACCGTGAGGCCCGCAATAACCTCGCAGCCTACGTATTTACCGGCCTTCATGGCATCAATAGCCTGCGGATGGTGAAACTGCCACGGAGTAGCGATAATTACGGCGTCGATATCTTTATGATCTAACAGCTTTTTGTAGGCATCCAATCCGCCGGTATATTCTTTTACCGCTGGATGTCCTTTTTTGGCGATGTATTCCCGACAAATCTTCAACGAATGTTCCTGCGTATCGCATATGGCTACAACCTCTACATCATCGCGCAGCAAACCTTCGGCAATATGGCTCATACCGCGGGCACCTACGCCAATGTAACCTAACCTTACTTTGGCCTGTGGCGATGCAAAAAGGCTGCCCGTTGGCAAAATACTAAACCCGGCAGCGGCAATAGCGCTGTTTTTTATAAATTCTCTTCTTTCCATATATGTTTTTATGATTGGCGGCAATTATATGCCCATGGTTTATTTTAAGGATAACTTATCAAAATCGATAACCGGTTTTACACCAAGTGGCTTTCTGTCTATAATGGTGCGCAAAGGCTTATAGTCGTCAAAAAAGCCGCCGTTTTTCAAATAAAAATCTGTCGCGTCGGCACCACCGGCATAATCTTTCCTGTAGTTGGCGTTCGCGGTAGCATCGCCGGTATACATGGCTTTAGTCAGTTCAATCCAGTTGTTATCTGTATCGGCTATCCACTGGTTGGTGAAAAATGCTTTACGGGTTTTATCACCATAATCGGGATCAAAATTCTCAACAAACGAATATAGATCGTTTAAATAGGTGGCTACTTTTGGGCGGTTAAAGCTGGCTATCAGCATCCATTTATTGGCGCTTACATCTTTAAACCAAGCCGTAAACGTGGTTGAATTTGTAGCTGCGTCTGGTTCTGCTTTTAACAAAAAGGCATAGCTTTGTCCGGCAACCCAGGGATAGTTCCTATAGCTTTGGCCACCAGAACCTTCGTCACCAAATTCACCTATGTGTACGCCTTGGCCACGGTATACTGGTTTGATCCGCATATTCTCGGGGATACTTTTAGGATCTTGCGTATCATAAGGGCTCCATACTGAAAACAGCACCCTCCTTTCGATAGGCGAGTTTACCTGCATACCAAAGTAACCCTGTCCAAAACCGTCTGCCATAAAATATGAACCTAAAATATCGCCTCCTTTAGGTACATGAATCTCGTTGTAAAACCATTTTACCTTTCCCTGAACATTCCTCGGAACATCAAACCTTAAATGTACCGAAGGCCCCCTTTTGCCGAAATAAAACGAGCTGCCCTGCTTTACGTAGGCCACATCGTTATCAGCTTTATTGGTTTTAATAATTACGTCGGTTACATCAGCATACACATCGCCAGTTTTGCTGATACCCTGCAGGTTTACCTTAATGTGGCCCGGCTGCGCTACATTTATTTTACCAATGGATATGGTATCAAATACGGTATTACTTATTTTTTTGTCGATAATTTTGTTTCCAACCGTCACCCTGATGGTACTTTCGCCCTGGTGTACCCTCAATCTTAAAAACAGTTGGAGAGGTTGCTTTACCGAAACCCTAAAATAAATAGTGCTTACCGATGCAGCGCTCGTCCAATGAGCGAGGCCATCGTCGGTAATTGTGGCCGGCGCGCTTGCCCAGGCGTTACCACCAATCGGGATAATTTTGCGCAGGGCGGTATCGGCAACTGGCCGCGTTTTAGCCCCTGCCGCGTTACTAAAAAGTAACGCACATATAACAGGTATGTAAATGCTAATTGTTTTTTTCATGCTTTAGTTTTAGGTATATCGAAAGTGTATCGTTTTATAAATGTATTAGCAATTCAGCGCTTTACCGAAAAAAGGGCGATTCAATTTAACGCAAACGTTTGAAAACTGGTCATTTTTATCCCTTAAATGGCGTTTGTTGTAAACTCAAAAATGGTTTTGCTTTTAAAAACCGCTCCGGGTTTTAACACCGTTGATGGAAAATGCTCGTGGTTTGGCGCATCAGGATAATGTTGTGTTTCTAAACAAAAGCCGCTGCGGTGCATATACTGAGCGCCGTTTTTACCCGGCGAGTTATTTTCAATAAAATTGCCGGTGTATAAATGGACCGACGGCTCGGTAGTATATACATTCATTACCCTGCCGCTTACCGGCTCGGTTACGCTGGCGGCCATCAGCAAGCCCTCAAAATCTTCGGTTTTGATTACGAAGGAATGGTCATACCCTCTGCTTAAAATTAGCTGTTCATCTTGGTTTTCTATCCGTTCGCCAATCCGTGTGGCTTGCCTGAAATCAAAAGGAGTTCCGTCAACCGGTGCAAGCTCACCTATTGGCACTTGCTTCGCGCTTACGGGTAAATAACTTTGCAGGGGCATCATCAATTCATGGCCCAAAATGGAGCTACCAGCCTGCCCCGATAAATTAAAGTAGGCATGCTGAGTTAAATTAACCAGGGTTGTTTTAGTGGTGATTGCCTTAAAATCAACAATCAATTGATTTTTGTTATTCAAGGTATAAGTAACCGTAGTAGTCAGTTCTCCCGGGAAGCCTTCTTCGCCATCCAGACTAACATACACCAGCGTTACCCCTGTTTTACCATCCTGCGCAAAATGCTTTGCCGACCATATTTTTTTATTAAACCCAATCGCCCCACCGTGATGATGAAAACCACCTGGCTTTATAGTTAACTGATATTGTTCGCCATCCAGCGTCACCAGGCCGCCATCAATACGGTTTGCAAACCGGCCCACAATGGCACCGGTAAAATATGGATCATTAATGTAGCCTTCCACATCATCGTACCCCAAAACAACATCGGCCATATTACCATCCTTATCGGCCGTGGTGATGGCCTGTATAGATGCACCGTAATTGGTTATGCAAACCATCATTCCGTTTGCGTTACAAAGCTGGTAAAGCAAAATATCTTTTCCGTCTGCTTCGCCCCAGTTTTTCACTGTAATAGTATTGGCATTCATATTTAAGGCTTATTGAGGTTTTAATTTAATAAATTGTGGCAAAGTTTTGTTGCCGTTATGAAAGTAGCTATTAAGCCCTGTAAACCGATGATTTATATGCAAAAACAACACGCAAACGTTTGCAATACCTTGCCTGCAAAGCGTAATTACATAATAATGTCCTAACTTTAAATTTATAATCAATACCCTACAGGTTCCATGCAATCAAAACCAACTACAATAAAAGAGATAGCGCAGCTGCTTGGTATTTCGGTATCTACGGTATCAAGGGCATTGCATGATCACCCCAGTATTGGCTTAACCACAAGGGCAAAAGTCAAAAAACTGGCAGGCGAGCTTAATTACGAACCCAACCAAACCGCTATATTTTTACAGAAAGGTAAAACCCATACCATAGGCGTTATTTTACCCGAACTTTCAGAAGCTTTCTTTTCATCAGCGATAAGCGCTATTGAGGATACCGCTTATAAAAAGAACTATACTGTTTTGCTGGCCCAATCGCACGATGATGAGTTGAAGGAAAAACAATTGGTGGAGAAAATGAAAAATCACAGGGTAGATGGTTTGCTGGTATCCGTTGGCAAAAACACGTCATCCTTTCAGCATTTCGAAAATCTCAAAAAATACAATATCCCGGTTGTTTATTTTGACCGCATCCCTAATATTCCCAATATTCATTATGTAGCCTGCAATATGGAAATTGGCACCATTGAGGCCGTAAGCTTTTTGCTAAAAAAAGGCCACCGGGCAATTGGTATGATTAACGGCCCCCAAACCATGGTTGCAACCGGCGAACGCAAAGAGGGTTATATTAAAGCCATGACAAAAAACAGGCTCAAATATGATCCATCGCTTATTGTATCCTGCGATTTGACCGAAGAGGGCACAAAAAAAGCGTTAGACGAATTATTGGCCAACAAACGCAAGCCAACCGCAATTGTAACCTTTAATGATTACGTGGCACTTTTCGCCATCAAATATGCCCAGAAACTTAATATAAAATTAAACCAGGAGCTTGAATTTGTAAGCTACGCCAACCTACCTTTGATCAATTATATGGAAAATATCCCCGCGGCTTCTGTTGAGCAATTCCCCTACCTGCAAGGACAAAAAGCTACCGATATTTTGATGGATTTGCTGCATCACCAGGATAAAGGCAGCAACGAGCAAAGTGCTTATTACAAAATCATCATCGAATCTCAACTCATCGAAAACAAAAAATAAACCAATATAAAAAACGGTCAAACGTTTGCGCATGGGTTTCATTAACCTATTAAGTATGTTTGATACTGTTAACCACAATAATATGTTTGATGATATACTAAAACGCTTTGGACTAAATGTTGCCGAGTACCAAACCAGCCCTTTTGGCTCTGGTTTAATAAACCATACCTACAAGGTTACCGGTAATAACGAAGCCTATATTCTTCAGCAAATTAATACGGCGGTTTTTACACACCCGGAAAATATTGCCGATAATTTAGCTGCGGTAAAGCGATATCTTGGTAAAAACAATCCGGATTACCTTTTTGTAGCCCCCTTACAAACAACTGATGGTGAATTGATAGTTAAATCATTGGATGGAGCTTTTTACCGACTATTTCCGTTTATTGAAGGATCGCACACTGTAAATTTTTTGCAGGATAAAAATGAGGCTTTTGAAGCGGCGGCACAGTTTGGCAGGTTTACCCTTTTGTTAAACCACTTTGACATTAAACAACTTAAATATACCTTATCAGATTTTCACAATCTTCAACTAAGGTTTGACCAGTTTAAAACGGCATCACAAAATGCTGATGCTGCTAAATTGGCCCAGGCGGGTGCCGAAATCAAGGAGGTTTATAATCATTTTGATATTCTGCAAACCTATAACCAAGCGGTAAATAATAACGAAATACCGCTAAGGGCAGTTCATCACGATACCAAGATCAACAACGTGTTGTTTGATGATAACCACAAGGCCCTTTGCCTGGTTGATTTAGATACCGTTATGCCAGGTTATTATTTAAGCGATGTAGGCGATATGATGCGCACCTATCTTTCGCCGGCTAATGAAGAAGAGAAGGATTTGAATAAGATACATATTCGTGAAGATTTTTTCAGGGCGATATACAAGGGCTACATGGCCGAAATGGGTGATATTTTAACGGAAACCGAAAAGCAGCTTTTCATTTTTTCGGGCAAGCTGATGATTTATATGCAGGGGCTTCGCTTTTTAACCGATTTTTTAAATAACGATGTCTATTATGGTGCCCAATATCCCGGTCATAATTTAACCAGGGCTAAAAACCAGTTTAAACTACTTACCGAATATGTAAATGCCGAACCTGTATTTAAAAATATGATTGGCAGCGTAAACCGTGAGATTTTAGCCGCTGCCAATCAAAAATAGTTACCGTTTCTTTTCGGCAGGTACAAATTCGTTCATTACCGCTTCCCTGATCAAGGCGGGCGGCAATAAACCTTGCGACAGGATAAAATCATGAAAGCGTAAAGCGCTAAATTTATCGCCTAAAGCAGTTTCCGCATCTTTGCGCAATGCCAGCATTTTAATGTAGCCATAAAAATAGCTATTAGCCTGGCCTGGAGATTTCAGTGAATAACGATCAACTTCCTGCTGGGCAAAAGCTTTTGATTGTACCACATCGGTCATCAAAATATCAAGCGCCTGCTGTTGCGTAACTTTACCGGCCTGCAATTCAGGATCTAAAAAAGCGCGGGCTGCTCTTAACAACCTGTAATCTAAAGAAACCAGTTGCCCTTCAAGCGGCATATACGGGCGAACAATGTATTCCGAGTATAATCCCCAACCCTCGGCATTGGTAGAGTTAAAGGCATATAAAGCACGCGCCTTTGAAACCCCTTCTTCAACCATTTTATCAAACTGCAACTCGTGCCCAGGGCGAGCTTCGTGGGCGGTGATAGTCCATGACGCGGCGTCGAAAGTAAAATCGTCATACTTGGCACCACTTTTTTCGCCTGGCGCCGGTGGCATATTCAGCGGCAATACAAATACACCACGCTGACCGGTATTATTCAAAAACGGCGGCGGCACCATGTGCGGTGCAGGACCCTGCGCGGTTTCGGCAGCAGTTGCCAAACGGATAATTGCCTGGCGGTTAGGCAAAGTCACCAACTGATGTTCGCGAATAATACCCTCTATATCCTTTAAATGTTTTTCGTAAAGCGGAATAATTGAATCACCGTGAATCTGCTCTTTCTTCAGTTCCTTAATCACGTCACGATAATCTGCCGAAGCAAGGTGCCTGTTTTGAGCCACCTGCGTCGCGATAGGCTGCATTTGGGCCTGTATATCGGTAAACGCGGCATGAGCAAGTTTTGCTAATTCGGCAGGTGGTAAATCAACGCCGTAATCTTCCAGGTTTAAGGCGTACTCTTCCGGTGGCAACCTAAAATCGGTACGCGATTTTACCAAAACGTTATCGCGGGTCCATTGGTTATAATCTTCAACCTGCTTTTTAAGCTTGGCATAGGGTTCTTCCCAACCTGTCAGGTTAAACTTTTTGCAAAGCTCAGGGATACCATCCATGATACTGGCACTACGGGATAGGTCAAGCTCCATTTGTTGTTTAGATGGATAAATCATATCTCCCTTGGCAATCTGGGCGGCAACACGCTCCTGGTAAATGGCAGTAAGGGGCTTGTAGCCAGGTTCGATACCGGCGTATTTGCGTAAACGGGCAATGGTAGCTGGCCTACGTTCGGCCGGGGTTTGATCATCAAGCAAAATTTCCAGTCCACTGTAAACCGCGTCTGCGGCGTTGTAAAAAAGCACTTCGCGTTTTATTCCAAAATCCTGCTGACGGAAACCTAATTTCAAATGCGCTATCAGAATTTTAAGATCCTGCGCAACCCTGGCATCCTTTTCTGTTTTAAGCGCCGCCGTAAATCTGGCCACTAAAGTTTCCTCTTCTTTACGTTCGGCTAACTGGTTTGCCAAAGTAGGTACACCTATTTGGGTATCATAAATAGTAACACCTTCTGTTGAGCCAAACTCTGGCGAGTATTTCTCATCAAGATCTATAAGCAACTGGGTAAAACTATCCGACCGTTTAACCCATTCTTTACCGCTACCTGCCCCATCTTGCGCTTTGCCCACAAGTGGTAGCAAGCTGATGCCTGCAAATAACACGCCGGGTATCCATTTTTTTTTCATATCAACTTAAATGATTTATAGGGCCAATTTAGCTATATGTTTTCATTTTTAGCTGATCACTCCTGGTTAATCATCCGGCAAACTGGCCAGCTTATCGGGTTGGATACTCGCGATAGGTATTGGTATAGTTTTATTAATTGGGTGTTGTAGCAATAAGCGGCACAAATTCGGTTATAAAAACCTTACAAAAAAACATCACATTACGTTTGGGCTTGTTGCAAGCATCAAGACTGCTAAAATGCTGCTGAAAAGTTTTAAGCAAATACAAACGATCTTCTAAATTCATAGTGCTCCAGGCAATCCAGGCCTGCCGATACTCATAAAAATTAGTGTTTCCCTGCACCGCCGTAAGCTTTAACAATTCGTCGAAACAACTTTGTTCGTCATTTGAGGATGGCACCTGCTCATCTAAAAAAGCTTCATAACCATTTGCGTAAAGTTCGGTAAGTTTTGTTTCCAACCGGTCCCGCAATAAACATGATACCAGGTTATCATCAATTATGAATGATCTACTTAACTTTTCAGGATACATCGGCCGCGGTATTAAGTTTACAAACCAATGTGGCTATTTTGGTGGTTAATAAAATACCTTTTTGCCCGCAACCTGTATCAATTGTATGGAGGTATTTAAAAGAGTGGCTTAGGTTATCATACCCCTGATCTATCAACCTAACCAACACATTATCAAAGTTAAACAGCCGGTTATCCTGAAGGCATAGTAAATCCTTTTGCCCTTGTAACTGAAAATCCTGATCGTAACCGGTGTTGTGCAATTCAATCACTTTGTTTGTTAGTGAACTGTTTAGCTTACGTACGTTGAATACATGTTTGATTGTTTTCATAGCCTGATCTTTTAAAGTT
>JACXTT010007496.1_pt1 | contig 15360 bp, 17 predicted proteins | sample 9270951 | NCBI WGS metagenome assembly JACXTT01 (sample SAMN15532306, study PRJNA645909) | rock metagenome | isolation source: weathered quartz diorite | place: Puerto Rico | collected 2017-06-21 | reverse complement strand
CCGACGCCGGTCGGCCGCGGGACTCCGCTCTGCGTCGACGCGGTTCTCCCGTTCGCGCCGGGCGCAAGCGGCCGGGCTGCTGCCACGCCAAGCTCCGCCTCCCGCCGCCAACGCGCCCCGAGAACGCCGATGAGGATCTCCTCCAGCTCGTCCGCGGCCGTCGCGGCGCTCGCCGGACGGCCGGCCGGATCCTTGGCCAGGAGCTGCTCGACCCAGCCCGACAGGCGAGGATCGAGCTCCGGCCTCACGGACCGGAGCGGAGCAATGGGCTCCTTGACGTGCCGCAGGAGAATCGCGATCGGCATCTCCCAGCGGTCGAACGGGACGCTGCCGGCGAGAAGCTCGTACGCCATGACGCCGAGGGCGTAGAGATCCGTCCACGGTCCGATCTCGTTGCCGAGGGCAAGCTCCGGAGCCATGTAGGCGGGTGTGCCCACGGTCGATCCGCTCGAGGTCAGCGAGCCGGTGCCGGGCGTCGCCTGGAGCGCCTTGGCGATGCCGAAGTCGGTGATCTTGACACCGCCGTCCGAGGTGACCATCACGTTCTCGGGCTTGAGATCGCGATGGACGATGCCGCGTTTCTCCGCCACCTTGAGGCCGGCCAGGACGCCTTCGAGCACCCCCGACGTCTGCGGCAGCGTCAAATCGCCGACGAGCGGTCGCAACGACCCGCGCTCGAAGTACTCCATCGCGATGAACGGCGCGCCCTCGTGCTCGAAGTACTCGTGGACGGTGACGATGTTCGGATGGTTCAGCGATCCTGCAAGCCGCGCCTCGCGGATGAAGCGCTCCGCAAAGGTCGGGTCGGCGGCGTGGAAGGCTGCGAGCTCCTTCAACGCGACCCGTCGCTCGAGATCGGTCTGGCGCGCGAGATAGACGACGGCCGTCCCGCCTCGCCCCACCTCCCGCAGGATCTCGTACCGTCCGACCTTTCGGAGAACGGCTTCGTCCTCGAACGTGAGATGGGTGTCGGTCAAGCCTCTCCCCCGAGATTGCGAAGCGAACGGAGGATAGCCCCGGCTACCGTCCGCATGGGTGCCGTGTTAGGGAAATGAGAGCGATGTGTCCGATTCTCCACGCATGAGCGGATCGCTCGATCGGCGCGCCTTCCTGTCCCGGGCGGGCACGCTCTCGTTCGCTGCCGGTCTGGCGCCCTGGTGGCGCCTGGCGCGGGGGTCGCGAACAGCCGACCCTCGCGTCCTGGCCCTCGCTTCGCAGCTGCAGGGACCGGTGTTCGGCCGCACCGACGCGGGCTACGACGCGGCCCGCCTGGCGTACTTCACCCGCTACGACGGCGTGCTGCCGCTCGCGGTGGCTTTTTGCGAGCGGTCGCGCGACGTCGCACGCGCCATCCGGTGGGCTCGCTCGCACGACATCCGCATCTCCGTGCGGAGCGGCGGGCACAGCTACGGCGGCTACTCCACGGGGACAGGGCTGCTGATCGATCTCAGGCGTCTGAAGAACGTTGCCGTCAACAGCTCGGGAACTGAGGCGGGGATCGGGCCCGGCGCCCGCCTGATCGACGTCTACGACCGGCTCTGGCAGCGCCGCGTCACCATTCCGGCCGGGACCTGCCCCTCGGTCGGCGTCGGCGGGCTCGCGCTCGGCGGCGGGCTCGGGTACACGGCCCGCGCTTTCGGCACAACGTCGGACAACGTGCTCTCGCTCCGCGTCGTGGACGCGAACGGGCAGCTACTGACGGCGGATGAGAACCGTCACCCGGACCTCTACTGGGCGTGCCGCGGCGGCGGCGGCGGCAACTTCGGGGTCGTCACCTCGTTCCGGTTCAAGTTGCACTCGGTCGGCACGGTCACGACCTTCCTCGTCGAATGGCCGTGGGCGCAGGCCGAGCATGTGCTCGATACGTGGACGAGCTGGGCGCCGAGCGCCGCCGACGAGATCTCCTCGGTGCTGTCGCTCTCCACCTGGAGCCCCTCCCCGCGCGTCGCCGTTGCGGGCCAGTTCCTCGGCGCCAAGGCCACGCTCGACACGCTGCTGACGCCGATGCTCGTCGGCACTCCCATGCGCGCCGTCTCGACGGAGCGGACCTTCATGGACGCCGCCATGATGTTCGCCGGCTGCGGCGGGACACTCGAGGAGTGCCACCTCCCGCCCACCGGCAACGTCGGCCGCGGGAACTTCACCGCAAAGTCCGACTACCTGACCCAGCCGCTCTCGGCGACCGGCGCCCGGGTGATCATCGGTGCGATCGAGGCACGCCAATCCACCGGCGCGACCGGCACCGTGCTCTTCGACGCCTACGGAGGCGCCGTCAACCGTGTGCCAAAAGATCGGACGGCCTTTGTCCACCGCGACGTCCTCTGCTCACTCCAGGAGATCGCATCCTGGGACACGCCGGCGGGAATGCCGGCGGCTGTCACCTGGCTGCGCGGGTTGAAGTCGGCGCTCGCGCCGCACGTGTCGGGCCAGGCATACGTCAACTACATCGACCCCGACCTCCCTCACTGGGGTCTCGCTTACTACGCGTCGAACTACAGCCGTCTGCGAACGGTGAAGCGGAAGTACGATCCCGGCAACGTGTTCCGTTTTGCGCAGAGCGTCGTTCCGGCCCTCCACTAGGCATGGCGAAACGCGCCCTGATCGTGATCGACGTCCAGAACGAATACTTCGAGGGTGCCCTGCCGATCAGCGATCCGCCGCCGGACGTCAGCCTGGCCAACATCGGCCGCGCCATGGATGCCGCCACGGCGGCCGGCGTCCCGGTGATCGTGGTTCGCCACACCGACACCGAACCTGACGCGGCGATCTTCCGCGAAGGCTCCCACGCGTGGGAGCTCCACCCGGAGGTTGCGCGCCGGTCGCGGGATCACCTCGTCGACAAGACGTACCCGGGCTCGTTCACCGGCACACACCTCGAAAGCATCTTGAGCGGGGCCGGAGTCGACACCGTTGCCATCACCGGCTACATGACGCACATGTGCGTTGACACGACGTCGCGGCAGGCGGCCCACCTCGGCCTGGCCGTGGAAATCCTGAGCGACGCCACCGGCACGCTGCCGCTCGAGAACAGCGGCGGCAAGGCGCGAGGCGAGGAGCTGCACCGCGCGACGCTTGTCGCCCAGGGCCAGTTCTTCGCCGACGTCCTCGAGACCGACGAGTGGCTTTCACGGCTCGGGTCAGGCCTTCCGGCCTGATCCGCCTTTCAACGCATGGATCGCTCGGGAAATCGGGTCTGGCCGGAGGGCCAGACCCCGGGACGCGGCTTCAGGTAAAGGCCGGTTCAGCCGATGAAAGAGCTGTGTTCCACTACGCGCTGAAGCTCCGCTATCCGAACGGGCGCACGTTCGACTACGTCCGCGAGAGCGACTATCCGCTCGACATCGGGAACGAGTTCGACGCGTTCGGGCGCACCTGGCGCATCGAAAGCGACGTCAGGCCGTCGCGGTTCAGCGTCCAGCAGGGAGCATTGCCGGAGGCATTTCTCTGCCATCCGGTCTGCGACCGCAAGGCCTGAGCCTCCCTCTCTAGACTGCGAGCGGCAGGGTGAACGACACGCGCGTCCCGCCGCCCGGGCGACGGTCGGCCCAGATCCGGCCGCCGTGCGCCTCGACGAGGCCCCGCGAGATCGCCAGACCGAGGCCCGCCCGCCGGCTCGACCGCGCCCTGTCGCCGCGCCAGAAGCGCTCGAACATCCTCGACTGCGCCTCGTCGTCGATCCCTTCGCCCGTGTCCTCGACCGTTACGTGTACGGCCTGGTCGTCCGTATGCACGAGGACGGCCACCGTCCCGTCCGCCGGCGTGTGGCGAAGCGCGTTGGTCAGGAGGTTGAGCAGCACGCGCTCGATCTTGTCCGGTGCCAGCCGGGCGACCGCGGGCTCGGCCACGTCCGACTCGAGCCGGATGCCGCGCGCTCTCGCCTCCGCCTCCACACCCTGGAGGCACGAGCGGACGAGATCTCCGACCGGGTACTCGCGCAGCTCCACCGTGAGAGCGCCGGCGTCGATCTGGGCCAGCTCGAACATGTCGTCGACGAGCAGGGAGAGCACACGCACCTGCTCGTGGAGCGCGGGCACGTAATAGCCCGGCTCGACGAGCCCGTCCTCGGTCGCCTCGAGCATGGCGCGCATGTTCGCGAGCGGCGCCCGAAGATCGTGACTTGCCCACGAGACCAGCTCCTTCCGCGCGTCGAAGAGCCGCTCGATGTTTCCGGCCATCTCGTTGAACGACTGGGAGAGCTCGGCGATCTCGCGGGGGCCGTCCTCGCGCGCGCGCGCCGAAAGATCCCCGCGGGCGAGCTGAGCCGCCGACTCTCGCACCCGCTCCAGGGGACGGATGACCGCCTCGGCCAGGAACAGCCCGGCGACGACCGCCACCGCCGCCGACGCCGTGGCGACGGCCAGGATCTTGACGTCGTCCCCCATGTGGAACATGACCCAGCCGGACAGCAGCACCGACGCCAGTGGGAGCCCGACCGCGAGCGCCGCGAGAGCGGCGAGCTGGACGCGCACGGTCGGCAGCGACCGCAGCAGATAGGCGAGGACGAGCCCGGCGGCGAGCGTCGCTCCGGCGATCGCGAGGCCGTTTTCGATCACGGGGCGAGCCTGTAGCCGACGCCCCACACGGTCTGCAGATGACGTGGGTTCGACGGGTCGCTCTCGATCTTCTCCCGTAGCCGGCGGATGTGAACGGTGACGGTGCCCGTGTCGAAGGCCGCCTCGTACCCCCAGACGCTGCTCATCAGCTGATCGCGCGAGAAGACGCGGCTCGGGTGCCGAGCGAGAAACCAGAGCAGGTCGAACTCCTTCGCCGTCAGCCGCAAGGGATTGCCGGCGCGCCGGACGTCGCGAGTCCCGGCGTCGATCTCGATGTCGCCGAAGGTGAGGCGTTCGTCGGCCGACTCACCCGGACCCGCCCGGCGCAGCACCGTCCTGACACGCGCGGCCAGTTCCCGAGGCGAGAACGGCTTGGTGACGTAGTCGTCGGCGCCGAGCTCGAGACCGACGATCCGATCCGACTCCTCGCCGCGCGCGGTGAGGAGAATCACCGGTAGGTCGGAGCGGCCGCGAATCCACCGGCACAGCTCGAGCCCGTCGGCGCCCGGCAGCATGACGTCGAGCACGACGAGATCCGGGTTCTCGGCCGCGACGAGGTTGCGGGCCCGTTCGCCGTCGGGAGCCTCGAGCGTCGTGTGACCGTCTCGCTCGAGGTAGCGGACGACGACCTCGCGGACGATCTGCTCGTCGTCGACAACGAGGATGGTCGCCATCACTACTACGAGGGTCGGTCGAGCTCGCGGACCCACTTGGCGTGATGCCTGCGCGCCCAGTCCTCGCGTACCTTGCCGGTCGTCATGCCGCGGAGCGAGTGACGCGTCGTGGGGTGGATCAGCGCCAGGTAGAGATGCCCGGTCAGGAGCACGAGCGAGAGGTACATCAGCGTGTCGTGGAGGAACACGGTGCCGGGCAGCCGGAAGCGGGTGTCACGCTCCCCGTACCAGAGGAGAAACCCGGAGGCGGCGAACAGCAGGGCAAACGCGGCCGTGAGGATCGCGTTCACCTTCTGGCCGGCGTTGAACCGTCCTTGCGGCACGCGTGTGTTGCCCGTGAGGAAGCGCCGGTCGTCGCGGTCGAAGAGATCGATCTCGCGGATCGTGCGCACGACGGCGCGGCGGTTGCCCACGAGGACGATCAGCGCGAGCGCGCCCGCCCACGAGACAGCGGTCCAGATGTGGATGTCCTTCATCAGCGGGCGCCGTGCAATCGCACGCGACAGCGCCGGGATGTAGAGCACCAGGCCCGAGCCGAGCAGGACGAAGAACGCGGCTGCGTGGACCCAGTGCAGCAGCCGCTCGGTGAGCGTGAACCGCTGCACAAAGCGCGTCACGGAAAGACCGCCTTGTTGGAGCGGCCGACCCACGCGTCGACGTCGTACCCCCGCTGCTCCCAGTAGCCGGCCCTCGGCTTCGCAACGACCTCGATCCTGTCCACCCATTTGACGTTCTTGTAGCCGTACATCTCCGGGATCACGACGCGAACGGGTGCGCCGTGCTCCCTCTTCAAGAGCTGCCCGTCCATCTCGTAGGCGAGCATCACGTCGGGAAGCGCAACCTGGCGCAGATCGAGGTAATCGTCGTACGGGTGCTCGGCCGAGACGAAATGGAGTGCCGACGCCTGCGGCAAGGGCTTGGCGAGCCCGAGCAAGTCGTGGAACCGCACCCCGCCCCAACGGACGTCGTTGACGATCCAGCCGGTGACGCAGTGGAAGGTGGAGACCTGCTCCGACTTGGGCAGGGCCAGCAGCTGGCGGTGCGAGATCTCCACGGGTCGCTCGACGAGACCGTCGATCCGAAGGCGCCAGGTCACGGGGTCGAAGCGCGGCATCGTGTCGGCGACCGTGTAGATCCGCCAGCCGCCCGAGGGCACGAGTCTCGTCAAGCCGGTCGCGTCGGAGACGGGATTGGTGACGCGGCTCGTTACCCGCGAGATCGCCTTGCCGTAGAAGATCGTGGCGATGCCGGCCCCGACGACGCCGATGAACCCGGCACGGCCGAGCCTCCGCGCGCCGACGTTCTCACGCGGAACCTCGCGCCGGGCCGGGTCGTCGTTGCTCACGCCTCTTGTTCGCCTTTCACCGCGAATGTCGATGCGCTCATGATGCCGCTCGCCCGGGCTACCCGTGCATCCCCACGACGAGTTGGCCGCGGATGGCTCCCGCCGGGTACTTGGCGGTGTGGATGTTCACGTAGTAGCTGCCGGGATGCTCCTCGATGCGGTGATCACCGTCTTCGAGGCCTTGGTGCAGCCCTTCGCCTTGTAGGCACCGCCGAAGGGGACGACGATCGGCCCCGACGCGCCGGGCTTCGCCTTGTGGATGTGCGCAGCCAGCGGCTTGCCGATCTTCACGACCTTGGCGAACGTCCAGCAGACGGTTCCCTTCGAGGTGTCGAGATGCACGACGGCGAGACCGGAGCCGGTCGGCGAGCCCTTCGGCACCTCGTTCTTGCCCAGCAGCTTCGCCGAGACCACCGGGCTCATCATCGTCGAGCTCGCCACCGCCGTGACGGGAACCATCACCGCGACAATCGCTGCTGCGATCAACAGCCTTGGGCGCATTCCGAACCTCCAGTCGTTCGACCCCTTGCTCCACCGACATTCGACCCGACCAGGGATTACGGGTTCCTTAAACCTCGGTGCCGCGACCGGTTGTGGTAGGAGAGCGGGCAGACTGCCGTGATCCAGCTCTCCGTGCATCCCGACCCCGAGGCGGCCGCCATGGCTGCCGCGGACCGGATTGCGGCCGGCGTCGCCGAAGCGCAGTCGGCGCGGGGCGCGGCGCACGTCTCGCTCGCGGGCGGCACCACGCCACGGCGGGCATACGAGCTCCTCCCCGCGCGCCTGGTCGACGCCGCGCATGTCGACTGGTGGTTCGGCGACGAGCGGTGCGTGCCGCCGGACGACCCGGAGTCGAACTACCGGCTCGTGGCCGAGAGCCTTCTCGCGGACACGGCGATCCCGCCGGAACGCGTCCATCGGGTTCACGGCGAGGATCCACCGCCGGGCGCCGCCTCGGCCTACGCGGAAGAGCTGGCGCTAGCTGTTCCCGCCGGCGAAGGTGGCGTGCCGGTGCTGGACGTCGCCGTGCTCGGGCTGGGCGAGGACGGGCACACCGCCTCGCTGTTCCCGGGTGACCCGGCGCTCGAGGTGACGGACGCGCTGGTCGTCCCCGTCGTGGCGGTCAAGCCGCCGCCGAACCGCATCACGCTGACGCTGCCCGTTCTGCGCTCTGCCCGCGAGGTGATCATCCTCGCGACGGGTGCGGGCAAGAGGGACGCCGTCTCGCGCGTGCTTGCCGGGCCGGACCCGGCCACGCCCGCGAGCCTGCTGGCGGACGCCGACGTCACGCTCGTCGTCGACGGGGAGGCCTCGCCGTGAGCGAGACACCGGTCGCGGTGCTCTTCGACATCGACGGGACCCTGATCTCGACGGGCGGCGCGGGGGCAGAGGCCTGGCGCCGTGCCTTCACCGATCTCTACGGCATCCCGGCCAACATCGAAGACGTGACCGAGGCAGGCATGCCCGATCAGACGGTGGTCACAGTCACGTTCCGGCACGTGATCGAGCGGGAGCCCGAGCCCCGGGAGATCGCCGCGCTGATGGCCAAGTACCTCGACCATCTGCCGGAGACCGTGACCGAGTCGACGGGCTACGTCGTCTTCCCCGGCGTGCACGACCTGCTGTCGCGTCTGTGTGACTCGGGCCACCTCCTGGGTCTGACGACCGGCAACATCGAGGCGGCGGCGCACATCAAGATCGCCCGGGCAGGCCTCAACCGCTTCTTCACCTTCGGCGGCTACGGCTCGGACTCGCCGAACCGCGGTGAGCTCACCAGGATCGCGATCCAGCGCGCCGCGACGATCCTCGGGGCCCAGCCTGCTGCGTCCTATGTCGTCGGCGACACGCCGCGGGACGTCGAGGCGGCGCACGACGCGGCTGCGATCGCCGTCGGCGTCGCGACCGGCCACTACACGGTCGACGAACTGCGGAGCGCAGGCGCCGACTACGTGCTGCGGACATTCGCCGACGACCCGTTCCCGACTGCGGCGCAGGCCCACGCCTGAAGCCGTCGAGGAGGCCAGCATGCAGAAGTCGCTGACGGTCGCCGAGTTGCTTCACGAGGCCGCCGAGACACATCATGTCGTCTATCGCATCGTCGACGGCGACGATCCCGACTGGGCGTCCTGGTACGCGGACTGGCTGCTCGAGCTCTCGGAGCTCCCCCAGCTCCTCGGTCTGGCACCGGTCCGTAGCCACCTCGTGCACGCGCTCGTCCGGCTCGACCGGGACTACATTTCGGCGCCGCAGAGCGAACGGTGGGAGGACGTCTACGCCCGCGGGCTCCTCGAGGAGTTCGGCGCTCGTTGAATGAACAAGGCCCCTTGTTCAAGGGGGCCCTGTCTGGATGAGGACCGCGTTTGTCCGCGGCGTATGTCGGCGATCTTCCCGCCGTCATCGAAGGTAGCGCCCGCCGGCACGCAGGACATCACCCAAAGGTCCAGGTTCGCACGATCCTTTCTGGTCGCCTTCGCGGCAGCGACCCAGTGGGGTCACTCCTACAGCGCCTCGGCCAGCGGGATCTCGATCTCGAACATCGCGCCGGCTGGACCGGACGTTGCCGACGCCGACCCGCCATGCGCCTCCGCGACCGCGGCGACGATGGACAGGCCGAGACCGACACCTCCGCTCGCCCGCGCTCTCGACGGATCGGAACGGAAGAAACGCTCGAAGACGCGCTCGATCTCGTCCGCGGGGATGCCCGGACCGGAGTCCTCGACGACGATGTGCGCCATCCCGCCGGAGTTGTGGACGGCAACCTTCGCCCTGGCGCCGGCGGGAGTGTGGGCGCGCACATTGCCCAGGAGGTTGTCGACGATACGTCGCAACCGTTCACGGTCGCCTAGGACGACTGCAGGCTCGACCGAGAGGTCGATCTCCCTGTCGGGCTCGACCGCGCGCGCAGTTTCGACCGCTTCGCGAGCGACGTCCGCCACGTCGACGGGCTCCCGCTCCAGCGGACGCCGTTCATCGAGGCGCGCCAGGAGAAGGAGATCCTCGACGATCACGCTCATTCGCTCGCTCTCGCGGCCAATCCCGCTCATGGAGCGCGCGAGGTCGTCCGGCCGCCGATCGGCCCCGCGCTCGAACAGCTCGGCGTAGGCGCGCACTGCGGCCAGGGGCGTCCGCAGCTCGTGCGAGGCGTCGGCGACGAAGCGGCGGAGCCGCCGGTCGGATTCCTCGATCCGTCCCAGCATCGCGTTGAGGGCGAGGCCCAGCCGCCCGACCTCTGTTCTGCTCTCGGCCCGCTCGACGCGCCTCGAGAGGTCGCCGGCCGTGATCGCGTCGGCGGTCTTCCCGATCGCAGCGAGCGGTCGCAGGCCGAGATGGACGATCCACAAGCCGAGCAGGACGATCGCCGCCGCGACGGAAGCCGTGACGAGGAGCTCGATCAGCAGCAGCCGGTGGAGCGTGCTGTCGACGTCCCGCAGCGACCGCGCGACGATGAGAACGGCTGTGCTTCCCGGTTCCTCCGACGCCCGGACCCGGTAGCGACCGCTCCCCCTGACCGCGTTCACGGTGAAGTACCGCGCGCGGTCTGGGCCGTGACCGGCCTGCGGCGCGGACGGCAGCTCGATCCTCGCAGGCAGCCGCGGCGGGGACAGGGGCTTCTCGTCGGGGAACCGCGACGAGTTGCTCGTGAAGAGGACGTGACCCGACGAGTCCCGGATCTGGATAAAGAGGCCGCCACCTGCGGCACGAAGATCGTCCTGATTCGAGAACGCGCCCTCGACGAAGTGATGGTCGGTATTGAGCGTGTTGTCGGTGCGGTCGAAGAGAAACGAGCGCAATGACGCGTAGGTCGCGACGTCAGCCGCGGCCAACCCGACCGCCGCCAGCGCGAGCACGCCCAGCACGAGCCTGGCTCGCAGGGACAGACGCCCGAGTATGACTACTCCTTCGCGGCCTCGAGCATGGGCTACTCCTTCGCGGCCTCGAGCATGTAGCCCGCCTGCCGAATGGTCTTGATCAGCGGCGGACCGGCCGCGTCGAGCTTGCGGCGCAGATAACTGACGTAGGTCTCGACGACGTTGGAGTTGCCGCCGAAGTCGTAGCGCCACACGTTCTGGAGGATCTGCGCCTTCGAGAGCACTCGCCGCGGGTTGAGCATGAAGAACCGGAGCAGCGCGAACTCCGTGCCCGTGAGCGTGACCTCCGTCTCGCCGCGCCGCACCTCGTGCCGGTCCTCGTCCAGCGTCAGGTCGCCGAAGCGCAGGACATCCCCGGGAAGCGGGCCGGCCGCGCGGCGGAGGATCGCCTGGACCCGCGCCACGATCTCGGCGAGGCTGAACGGCTTCGTGACGTAGTCGTCGCCTCCCGCCCGCAGCGCCTCGACCTTGTTCTCGGTCGCGTCCTTCGCAGTCAGGAAGAGGACAGCAGTCTTGTATCCCTGCTCCCGAAGACGGCGGCCCACTTCGATTCCCTCGATGTCGGGGAGCATCCAGTCGAGCACGACGAGGTCGGGATCGAAGCGCGCGACGACCGAGAGCGCCTCGCGTCCTGTTGCCGCCTCCTCGACGACGAAGTCCTCGTAGCGGAGCGCCGTCGCGACGGCGTCGACGATCGATGGCTCGTCGTCGACGACGAGGATCTTGTGTCTGTTCTCACGCTCCGCCTGCACACCGGTCATCGTGACAAAGGATCCTGTGAGTTTGCTTGGAAGAGGCCGATTCACAGCACCTTCACAGCGACCGGCGCTACGGTGCCCGCATGGACGAGCAGGCACAGGACATGGAGAGGCTGATGACCCGGCGCGGGTCGTTGCTCAAGCTCGGCGGCCTTGTCGCAGCGGGGGTCGGCGGCTGGAAGACGGAGTGGGCCGAGGCGGGAACCGGTGGGATCTCGTCCGGTGCGATCAGCTGCGTCCTCGCGCCCGAGCAGACAGAAGGGCCGTACTACCTTCCGAACGAGAGGGTCAGGCGCAACATCACCGAGGGACGCCCCGGCACGCTGCTGACGCTGCGCCTGACAGTCGTCGACACGTCGACGTGCAAACCGATCCAGGGAGCTGCGGTCGACATCTGGCATTGCGACGCGCTCGGCGTGTACTCGGGTGTCCCGCCCGCAGCGGCGTCGACCACGTTCATGCGTGGCATCCAGCGGACCGGCGCTGCAGGCTTGGCGACCTTCCAGACCGTCTACCCCGGCTGGTACCCGGGCCGGACCGTGCACATCCACGTCAAGGTGCACGCCGGCGGCAACGTCGTGCACACGGGCCAGCTCTACTTCCCCGACACCCTGACCGACTTCGCCTACCGGAGAGCGCCGTACGCGAGCCGGCCTGGACGCGACACCCGCAACGCCGTCGATGCCGTGTTTCGCAACGGCGGCCGGAAGTCGCTCCTGCGAGTGCGGCGCAGCGGCGCCGGCTACGTCGGCTCGATGGCGATGGGCGTCCACCGATCGGTGTAATTCAGCGCGCCGTAAGGATCGAGTTGGCTACGCTCGATCCATGAGCGAAACCACCATCACCGACGCCGAATGGCGCGAGCGTCTGACTCCAGAGCAGTACCACGTGCTCCGTCAGGCCGGCACCGAGCGCCCGTTCACAGGCGCGTATGTCGACACCGAAGATCCCGGCGTCTATCGATGTGCCGGGTGCGGCGCCGAGCTCTTCCGCTCGGAGACGAAGTTCCACTCCGGATCCGGCTGGCCGAGCTTCTTCGAGCCATCGTCGCTCGACAGCGTCGAGACGCGCGTCGACTCCTCGCACGGAATGCGGCGGACCGAGGTGCTCTGCGCAGCCTGCGGCGGCCACCTGGGTCACGTCTTCCCGGACGGCCCGGCTCCGACGGGGCTGCGCTACTGCATCAACTCCTGCGCGCTCGATCTCGAGCCGACGTAGAGTCCCCCCGCACCCGAACGAGGAGGCGACCGTGGGGAACTGGACGATCAAGCCGCTCGACGAGATGCAGGACGTCCTCGGCGACTATCCGGGCGAGATGCGCATGGCCACCTACGAGATCGGCGCCGAGCAGGTCGCGCTGACCTACCGGCGCATGCCCGCACAGACCGGCGGCAAAGGCTCCTACGGTCACGCGCACAAGACTCAGGAGGAGCTCTACCTCATCCTCTCTGGGACCCTCCAGTTCAAGCTCGACGATGAGGTGGTCGACGTGCGGGCGCGGAGCGCGGTTCGCGTCGCGCCGGAGGTCGTGCGCTCGGTTTGGAACGAGGGCCCCGACGACGTCGAGCTCGTGATCGCGTCGGTGAGGATCGACGACGCACGCGGGGACACCGTTCTCACCGAGGGGTTCTGGCCCGAGTAACCGCGCCGGGCTAGCCGCGGGGCCAGCCCAGCACGGTCGCGAGCGGACGCCGCCACAGATCATGCGACGCGGGTCCAGTCGGGCTCGTGCCGTAGGCGAACGGCGCCTCGTTCGGGATCTGGACGTACTGGGCCTCGCCCCAGGGCCCGGTGAACGTCATCCACGACGGCGACGTGGCGGTGATCGGCACGACGGCCTCGTTCGCGATCGTGCGGCCGGCCAGAATGACGTCCGGAAGGCGCACGTGGTACTGGTCGAGCAGCGCCTTGGCCTGCGGCGGCAAGCACTGGTTGGGGATGAGCTTGATCCCCGGCCCGAAGTAGTTCGCGTGTGAGCCCCGCGCAACGTAGATCACCGGATGATCGCCACGGCGGCGCACCTTCGCCCAGTCCCGCCGAGCGCCGCTGCAGTGCCGGCTCGTTGCGACGAAAAGAGGCTTCGACTTCGCGTCCAGGACGACGGCGACGGCCTCCCAGTCGCCCTCGTGGTCCTGCCAGACGGACCCGATTGGATTGGCGAACCGGTAGAGGTCGAAGTAGTAGAAGAACCAGTACTCGAGCACGGTCCGGCCGCCGGCTGTGAAGAGGGCGCCGTAGACGGAAGGCAGCTCCGCATGGCCCCTGTCTGCCGCGGAATAGCACGGCTCGGCAGCGGGCCCGCCCACGGCCTGGCACGCCGACTGGTCATAGCCGGCTGCGGTGACGGTCGAGTCGGCGATGAAGCCGTCGGCGCTCTCGGGAGTGAATGCCTCGCCGCGCGACAGGACGATCACCGGTGCAAAGCGCGTAAGCAGCTTCGCGCGCGCGGTCGTGTGCGTCGGAGCAGCGAATGCGGTCGCGGCGCCCGCGAGCACGGCGAAACAGAGACCCAGCCGGCCGAGGCGCGGCACGCGGGCCAGTCTACGCGTGCTCGAGATAGACGCAGGGACGCGTGTCGAACGGGAGCGGTGACGCGCCGACCCGCGTGACGACCAGAACACCGTCGTGCTCGGGGATCTCCACGTGGTCACCCAACGCGGGCGCGCCACCGTCGCAGGCAACCAGGCGGTAGCCATCCGCGGTCGGCGCGAAGGCGACGAACGACGTGTGCTCGGCTCTGTCGGTCGCGGGCGGGACATCGACGCCCGTGAGATGCGCATCCGCACCCGAGATCGCGTGGCCGAGCCCTTCGATCGAGCGGCCGAGCGCGCGACCGGCGTTCAGATAGCTCGCCTCTGCCGTGGTCAACCTCTCACCGAGAGCCGCGAGACCGTCGCGCACGGCGACCTCGACGGCGCGCGACGCGGTTTCATCGTGTTCGCGGCGCTCGTCGACTCGCTGCTCGATGCGCACCACTGCATCGCGCAACTCACGAAGATCCTTTCGCTTCACCTGGTTGCCTTCCAGCTCGGCGAGCCGTTCGGACGTCGTCACGCGAACGGCTTCGATCTCAGCGTTCCGCTCCACCGCCTCGGACGCCATCGTCTCGATGAGGCGTGACTCCAGCCGGTCGACGCGCGTGTAGGCCTCGCTGATCGCATCGGTCCAGCCAGATCCGTCCGACAGCGCGGACTCGACCGTCTCGAGCCGGGCACGGAGTGCGCTCAGCTCCGCCGAGCGACCAGCCGCCCGCTCTTCGGTGTGTCGCTGGAACGTCGCCTGCTCGCCCCTGAGCTCGTCGACGCGCGCCCGATGCTGCTCGACTGCCGACCGGAAGTCCGCAACCACGTCTGCGTCGACGATGCGCTCGGAGATCTGGGTCAGCTCCGACCGCAGCGATTCGACGTCACCGGCCGACGTTGTCGACAACGTCGACGTCCGGGCCTCGACCGCAGCGATGCGATCCTCGACGGCGGACGGAACCTCTTCGGCAGCCGCACGGACGTCGGCGATCGCGTTCTCCACGGAGTCGATCCGGTGCACGAGCTCCTGCTCGACGATGCCCGCGTCGCGACGACCCGCGAGCTCGTTGAGTCCCCGAGCGAGGGCCTCGATGCGGTCGCTCTGGTGATCGGCGCGGTCCCTCAGCTCGTCCACCACAGAGCCGAAGCCGGCCGCCGCAGCCGACTCGGTGGCGAGGCGCTGCTCGACCTCGTCCACGCGTCCGGCTACCGCCGCCACGGCAGCGATGCGGTGCAGGACGTCGTCGAGGGCAGACGTGTCGTGAACCTTCGAGGACAGCTGGTCGAGGCGTGCGAACACGCCGTCGAGCGTCTCGGACTGGATGCTGCTCGCGAGGCGCTGCTCGATGTGGCCGACACGGCTGTCGAACGTCTGCGCGAGGTCTGCGAGCTGGGCTCTGATCTCGTCGGACGGCGCCGGAATGGCGTCGAGTCGAGCGGTCAGCCTGCCCACCTCGGAGCGCAGTGCATCGAGCTCTCCGACGGTCGTAGGCGTGATCTCCCCCTCGATCCGCTCCAGGCGCGTGCGCAGATTCTCCGCCACCTCCGCCAGCTCCGGCCGCCACTCATCCGTACGCAGACCATCCAGCCGACCCGCCAGCTCCGCCACCCGCTCCCGCCACTCCTCCGACGGCACCGG
>JACXTT010007495.1_pt1 | contig 15360 bp, 12 predicted proteins | sample 9270951 | NCBI WGS metagenome assembly JACXTT01 (sample SAMN15532306, study PRJNA645909) | rock metagenome | isolation source: weathered quartz diorite | place: Puerto Rico | collected 2017-06-21 | reverse complement strand
CTGGATGTGCTCCTGGGCAAGGATCGGCGCGCCGGCGGCGACTTTGCCGACCAGGGGCAGGCCGTATTCCTCGTTGTTGGCGGCATCGTCCTCGCTGCCGAGAATGCGGATGCCGCGCGAGGAGCCCGCCATCATTTCGATGGCGCCCTTGCGCTCCAGGGTGCGTAAATGCTCTTCAGCGGCATTGGGCGAGCGAAAGCCCAGTGCGGCGCAAATCTCGGCCCGGGTCGGCGGCATATTGTGCTGCGCGATCCAGTCCTTGAGAAAGTCGAGAATTTCCTGCTGTCGTGGGGTCAGATTGTCCATGACTATATTTGTATACAGTTTCCACAATAATTGCAAGCATTTCAACAAAATTACCCTGGCCTCCCTGCTTTGCAGCCGGGGGCCACGAGGGCGATGTTATTCTTTCCGCTGTTTTTACTGTCGGCGCCGATGAAATGAATCCTTTCCGCTACCTGTCGATCACCGCGTTTGCCCTCGTCTTCGCCTGCAATGGCTTCGCGGCGCAGTTGCGCGCCGGACCGATGGTCGGCGCCACCGCGATGCGCGCGGTGAAGATCTGGGTACAGGCCGATGCCGCGGGTTCGGCCCAAATCGAGTACTGGGATGTGCAGACGCCCGACACGATCTTGAAGACAGCGTCGCTGTCATTGCTGGAAAGCAGCGATTTTGTGGCGCAGTTCGATGTTGTCGCGCTCGAGCCGGGCCGCAGTTATGGTTACCGCGTCAATATCGACGGCCACGAGCAGAAGCTGGGGCAATCGCTCACATTCAAGACGCAAATGCTCTGGCAGTGGCGACGCGATGCGCCCGACTGGAAGATGGTCTTCGGCTCCTGCGCCTATACCAACGAGCCCGCCTATGATCGTCCCGGCATCCCCTATGGCGGCCCGCCGGAAGCCATGCAGATCTACAGCAGCATGGCGAAGCAGCAGCCCGACCTGACCTTGTGGGGCGGAGATTATCTGTATTACCGCGAAGCCGATTACGACAGCGAATGGGGCCTGCGCTACCGCTGGAAACGCGAACGCGGCCTGCCTGAAGTGCAGACGCTGCTGCGCACGGGCAGCCATGTGGCGATCTGGGACGACCACGACTTCGGCCCGAACGATTCCAACTCAAGCTATGTGTTCAAGGGCACGACCTTTGGATTGTTCAAGCGCTACTGGGCAAACGCCAGTTACGGCTTGCCGGAAACGCCCGGCACTTTCGGCAATTTCACTTTCAACGATGCGGAATTTTTCCTGATCGACAATCGCAGCTATCGCGACAGCGACAAGCTGCTGGCGGACAATAAAAGCAAATTGGGCGCGGGGCAAATGCGCTGGTTGAAAAATGCGCTGCTGGCTTCCAGCTCCCCAATCAAAATCATTGCCCTGGGCAGCCAGATGACCAACAACGCCAATACCAAGGCGGAGGGCTGGGACAAGTTCCCGCAGGAGCGCGCCGATATCCTCAAATTCCTGCTCGATCAAAAACTCGACGGGGTGTTGCTGCTGACCGGCGATCGGCACTTTACCGAGTTGCTCAAGACGGAGCGACCGGGCAGTTACCCGCTTTACGAGCTGACCTGTTCGCCGCTGACCTCCGGCGTGCCTTCGGGTCTGGAAGCCGAAAGGGCCAACCCGCAAGTCGTTGCCGGCACCTTCATGCCGCAAAGAAATTTTTGCACCCTGGAATTTTCGGGAGCTGCCAAGGCGCGAAAGATCACCCTGCGCAGCTTTTCGACGAGCGGCCAGAAATTGTGGGAGCGGGACATCAAGCTCTCGGATTTGCGCACGCCAGAACAGTGAAGGAAAGCGGGGAGCCGGCCTGGATCCGGCGCGGCCAGGCGCTGCCAACAGCAGGGGACGTCTATGCTAGTCTCTGTGGCAGATGTGGTGGCCGGCAGTCGGCCACCGAATGCAAATCCCCATCATCGAGGAAGGCCGCCGAAAATTGACCGCTTCGAGTCCGCTGCCGACTGAGTCAAGTTCCGAGGTGCCGGCAACAGCAGAATCCCGGCTGCGCGGATTTGCCGCCTGGGCTCTCGGTTTTTGGGTGCTGTGGCTGGCGATCCTGCCGCTGGGCCATGTCACGGCGCTTCGTACAGCCCTGGCGTTACCGATTGTCGCATTGACCATGGCAGTGGTCATAAAGGAAGCCAGCTGGTTGGCGCTGTCACGCGTACCGGGCCTCGCGATCTGGCTGCTGCTGCTGTCCTGGTGCGGCCTCAGTGCGTTGTGGTCACCGGCGCCGGATGTGACCTGGTCAAAGTTTCGCTTTGATTTGCTGTTGCCGTTTTGTGCTTTTATCAGTGCGCATATCCTGGCGCGATTTGCCGGCGCCTTGCGGTATTTGCTGGCCGGGGCTCTGCTCGGCATTGCCCTGCTGGCGCTGATCTCCCTGTTTGCCTGGTTGCCGGCGCCTACCTGGCTCAAGACGGAGATTCAGCAGGGCACGTTCACACCGATGCCATTCTGGTATCCGGGTGTCGGTGAGGCCAGCGCCTATGCGGTCCTGTTGATCGGCCCGCTGCTCGCCTGGCTGCTGGTATGTCGGGGTCGTGCCAGCGTGCTGGCAAAATGGCTGCCTTCTCTTTCCCTGTGCGCGATTTTCGTCATCGTGGTGGCCACCAATCGCCGAAGTGCCTTGGTGGTACCTTTGCTGGTCGGGCCGCTGTTCTTTTTACTGCTGGGGCGCAGCGCAAAGCCTTGGACGCGCAAGAAGACTGCCTTGTCATGCGCCGCGATATTGCTTGTGGCAATGCTCCTTGCCGGCCTGTTCGAATATGGTGCGCGCGAACGCCTGTCGCCTGCCGAGCGCAGCGCAATGCCGGCCGGCACCAGTGTCGCAGTGGAACTCCTGAAGTCCGAGCCGCGACCGCAAATATGGGCCTATTACCTCGACAAGGTATTCCAGCACCCCTGGGTTGGCGTCGGTTATGGTCGTACCGTCCCGGCGATTTACCACGACACCCAGAACAATCGTGCCCTGCTGGCAATCGAGGCAAATGCCGCGACCCATGCCCACAATATCGCCCTAGACTGGCTATTGCAGGTCGGCCTGATCGGTTTTGCGCTGTTCGCATGGTTGCTGGCATCCGTTGCCCGCCACGCATGGGCTGCGCGCGCGCGCAGCCGGGTGCATCGGCTGATGGCCAGTGCCGTGATCGCGACCATTGCGGCGATGCTGTTGCGCAATATGGTCGATGATTTCCTGGTGTATGGCATCGCCATCATGTTCTGGGCGATTCTGGGCGCCTTGCTCGGATTGATCCAGCGTGCGCCTGACTAGTAGGCGTTCTTGCTGTAAAAGCCCTTGAATACCGTCAGCACGATAATCTTGATGTCCAGCCAGAGCGACCAGTTGCGCATATAGGCGAGATCGAACTCCACACGTTTTTGCATTTTCTCGAGCGTATCGGTTTCGCCCCGCCAGCCGTTGACCTGTGCCCAACCGGTGATGCCCGGCTTGACCTTGTGGCGCAGCATGTAACCGGGAATCAGGCAGCGGTACTGCTCGTTATGCGCCACCGCATGCGGACGCGGTCCGACGATCGACATATCGCCGCCCAGCACATTGAAGAATTGCGGCAGCTCGTCAAGAGATGTGCGCCGAAGGAAGGCGCCGAAAGGGGTCACGCGCGCGTCCTGCTTTTGCGCCTGCTGCACCATGGCGCCATCATCCGAAACCCGCATGCTGCGGAATTTCCAGATTTCAACCACTTTGCCGTTGAGACCGTAGCGGCGCTGCTTGAACAGGATCGAACCAGGCGAGCTGAATTTGAGAATGATGGCAATGAGCAGCATCGGCAGCAGGGCCAGCAGCAATATGAGGCCACCCAAGACCATGTCTTCCGCACGTTTCAACCAGCCATTGAATCCTTCGAAAGGCGACTCATAAACGCTGACGATGGGAAGACCATTCATGCTGGTCCAGCGCGCCTGCGCCAGTTGAAAAATGAACAGGTCGGGAACGACGAACACCGACACCGTGGTGTCGGCGAGCTGGTTGATCAGCCAGAGGATGCGGGCTTCTTCACGCGTCGGCAATGCGACATAGATATAGTCCACTTCGCCATTGCGCGCCGCCTGGATGAGGTCGTCCAGCGTGCCGATGATATCGGCCGGCCGCGGGGCGTCAGTTCTCGCTGGCGTATCCTCGTAGAACCCGGTGATCCGCAGGCCGGCCCATTCTGCCGCCATCACCTGCTGGGCAGCATTGCGCGCCGAGGGGCCGGCTCCGGCGATGGCCAGCGAGCGTGTATTGCGGCCATGCTTGCGCGCCGAGCGCAGGATCGCGCGGACGGCCAGACGCTCGAGCAGCAGGAGCGAATAGGAGAGTCCTCCCCAGATGACGACGGTCACCCGCGAAAAATCCGTTGAGGCCTTGGCCAGAAAGGCGATTCCCGCCAGGCCGAAGCCGACCAGCACGCAGACCATCAGCAGTTCCATGGCCTCCTTGCCCAGCGAATAAATGCGCCAGGAACCGTAGAGATGGCTCAATTCAGCGCTAAAGGCAAACATAATGGCCGCGCTCAGTGCCGCCAAGGCATAGCGCGTATCGAATGCTACGCCATAGATGGCACAGGCCGCATACAACGCCATGAAGATGATGGCGCAATCGGTCAGCCGGTGGACAACCGCCAGGCGCGAAGCATGGGGGCGCAGCAATGCGCTGTTGGCCTTGTTCATAGGCGAGTCTGCCGCGCAAGCGCTCGTTGCACGAAATTTCTGAACTGAACGTTGAAGGCCGCGATCGAGAAACGCTGCGCATTTTCGCGGCAGGCGTCCGCCGAAATCCGCCGGTGCTCACGCTCGAATTCGCCGACCGCGGTGATCAGTGAACTGATCGATTGCTCGCCAAAGAAGACGCCGGTGGGATTCCGCGCATCCAGGCCGCGAATGGTTTCCAGCGCGCCGCCCTTGCCGAAGGCAATGACCGGCGTGCCGCAGGATTGCGCCTCGATGGGCGCAATGCCGAAATCTTCTTCTGCCGCGAACACAAAAGCGCGCGCCTGCTGCAAATGCTGGCGCAGCACGGCAAACGGCTGGTGGCCAAGCAATTGCACATTGCTTCCGGCCTTGGCCTTGATTTTTGCGAAGTCGGGACCATCGCCGATCACTAGCAGGCTCTTGTCCGGCATCGCGGAAAACGCTTCGACAATCAGGTCGATTTTCTTGTAAGGGACCATTCTGGAAGCGGTCAGGTAGAAATCGGCTTTTGTCTTCTGCAGGGTGAAGGCCTCGGTATCCACCGGCGGATAGATTACCGTTGATTCGCGCCGGTACACCTTGGCGATGCGCCGCGCGATGAATTCCGAAATGGCGATGAATTCATCGACACTGTTGGCGGTGCGGGCATCCCAGATGCGGATTTTGTGCAGCATCCATTTTGCCAGCCAACCCTTGAGGCCGCGGTCGAGTCCGGATTCGCGCAGGTACTGATTCTGAAGGTCCCAGGCATAGCGGATCGGCGAATAGCACATGCACAGATGAAGTTGATCCGGGCCGGTCAGCACCCCCTTGGCCACCGCATGGCTGCTCGAGATCACCAGATCGTAGCCGGAAAGGTCGAATTGCTCTATCGCAAGAGGCATCAAGGGCAGGTAATTGCGATATTTGCTGCGCGCAAACGGCAGCTTCTGAATGAATGAAGTCTGGACCGGTTTGTCGAGGATGAATTTGCGTGCGTCCGGCGCCAGGGCATCAACAATGGCGAACAAATCGGCCTGGGGAAAACAAAGCAGCATTTGCTCCAGCACACGCTCAGCGCCGGCATAGGTCACCAGCCAATCGTGGACGATGGCGACTTTCAATGTGAATTTCCGCTGGCGCCGCAGGCCTGAATTGCTGACCAGGTGTTGCGCGCGCAATCGGCCCAGGTGAATTGTTGAGCCCTTGCCTGCCCCCTGAGTCGCAATGAATCACGCAGGAGCGGATCGGCCATCAGGCGTTCTATATTTGCCGCCACATCGGCAATATTGTGCGGGTCGCAATACAGGGCTGCGTCACCGCACACCTCAGGCAGTGAACCGGCACGGGCAACAATGACCGGGCTGCCGCACGCCATGGCCTCAAGCGGGGGCAGGCCGAAGCCCTCATAAAACGAGGGGTAAACAAAGCAGGCTGCATGCTCATAAAGCGCACGCAGCTCCGCATCGCTGACGTAACCAAGATGCCTGACATTTTCCGGCAGGCGCATGTCAGTCTGCCCGAAAATGCGCGCATTCAGCCCCCCGGCAATGACCACTTGGGTGTCGGATTTCAACAAAGGAATGGCATTCACGATCGCTTGGAAGTTTTTGTGCGGGCTCATGCTGCTGACCGCGAGCATAAACTTTACCTTGTTCAAGCCATTTCGCGAAACGATGCTTGGGTAGGCCGCGTCGGCGCGTATATGTTCGCACCCCAGGTAGACCACGCGAATTCTGCTTGCCGCAATTCCGCAGTGTTTGGTCAGTTCTGATTCCGAAAAGCGTGAATCGGTCAGGACCAACATCACACGCTTGCCCAATACCCGGTGCAGGAATTTGTACCACGTGCGGAATCGAATTCCATAGGCCTGCGGAAAACCGAAAACCGAGGCATCGTGAATAGTCACCGCCTGTCGGCGTTTCATCAACGGAGCCGAATTGCAAAGGTTGAGGAGAAAGTGGCCGGATGCATGCATTGGCAACTCGAGTTGCTCCCATAACTGGCCGCGGAGCCGGCCTATCCGTCGCAGCGGAATATTTCGCAGATTCATGTCTTTCGCGTCGCGGGGCGCCAGCAGCGTGAACTGCACCATGCTTTTGTTGAGTTCGCCGCTGTCAAGCATGGCGTCCCAGGCCTTGACCAATTCTATGGCATAGCGCTGTACTCCGGTTGTGGCCTGGGTCAGGAAGCGCGCATTGATCAGGATCGGTGTTGGCATGGCTCTGTGGTTTCCGGCTGATCAGCGCGGCGGCCAAGCGAGCATGAACGGGCTGCGATCAAGTGCCAGGTTGCGGTTGTAGCAAGGGTCCTGCGTCAAGAGTATCCCCCAGCGCTTTGCGAACCGCTTTGCCTCCGCTTCGGCGCGCGCGCGGCGCTCCGCACTGTGGTCATAACCGCGACTGGCGGATTCATGGTGGTAGAGCTCGACATGCGGCGTCCACAGATTGCGGTAGCCACGTTGCTCAATGCGCAGACAGAGGTCGACGTCATTCATTTCAATGACGAACTGTTCGTCAAAGCCGCCGACTTCATCGAATACCGCTTTACGCAAGACCAGACAAGCCGCCGTCACCGCGCTGTAGTTTTGCGTGCACCGGGTACGCCATATCGGACCTGGTCGCTGTTCAAGTCCAAATCTCGGCTGATGAGCGAACACATGTTTTGCATAACCGCCAAGTCCCAGTACGACACCGGCATGCTGAATTCGCTCATCCGGGAAATAAAGCATGGCGCCGACGGCGCCAGTATCCGGTTGCAATGCATGTCCAACCATCTCGGTCAGCCAATGCGGTGAGATCACCTCGATGTCGTTATTGAGCAGGCACAATATCTCACCGCTGGCGTGTCGTACGGCGGCATTGTTGATTGCCGAATAGTTGAACGGCGCATCGTAGTGGACGATCGTGGCAATGCCGCCATCTTCCAATGCGCGCAAATAGGCCTTGGTGTCAGCCTGTTGCGACTGGTTGTCGACAATGATGATTTCGTAATCGGCATAGTCCGTCTTTGCCCGGATGCTGTCGACCGCCTGTCGAAGCAGAGCGAGACCGTCGCGGGTAGGAATCACAATACTTACCTGTGGCACCTTGTCCGGCAAAACATATTCCACGCGAACCATGTCCCTCGCAGCGGACACGACGGCATGCCGATTCAGCCTAAGCAGATGTGCCTCCACCAGACGAACGCCTTGCGCCGTCCCGAAGATTGGCTGGCTTGCGCTGCGCGTTGCGGTCACCCAATGGTGCGTCAACACCGTGGCGATATGCACGATCTGCCGCCCGTGAATGGTACTGGTGGCGGTTTCCAGGCTGCCGTTGTCGAGCATCTCAGTGGCGCGCAACGCAAGATCCCAGCCGCTGCCGGCCACATCCGATTCTCCATAGCCGCCGACGCTGCGAAGATGCGTTGCCGCAACTGCGTAGGCGGCGTGCAGATAGTTGCAGGCATTCAGCATTGCCGGATTCCAGTCTGGCTTGAAGTCCGGATTGCAGCGCTTGCCACTGGCGTCGAAGCAATCGTGATCCCAGTAGATAAAGCGCGGCGAATCGGCGCCCGTTCCCAGCGACGCGGCTGCGATCCAGGCGACTGCCTGCGGGTGCAGGAGAAAATTGCAGGCGTGCAAGACAAATTGTCCGCGTGCGGCATCGAACAATGTATTGAGTTGCGTGTGTTCGGCGCCAGGCTCAACCGCAATGTGCCGAATGCGCGCATTGGGCGGCAAGGACAGCGGACGGCCGGTCGATCCAATCAGTAACTCCCAGGCACTCGACGACTGTGCGATCAAGCTGGCCACCAGCGATTGCAGCTCGGCCTCTTCAAGGGCATCAGCCAGCACCAGTACGCTCAGCACCGTCGCAGTTGTACTGGCTGACGTTGGCGGTGCAGGGGTATCAAAATTTGTCAGCCACTGCCCATAGTCCAGATAAGGATCATCAGGGGGCGCATGGTGCTTGAGTGCACCCAGTAAGCCGCGCTTTTTCAGCATATCGAAAACGCGGCGCATCAATCCCATGAACTGGCGCGGATTCCGCAGTGTGGGTTTCAACTGGCGCCAGAACAATGTCGCCGCGACCTTGAGGCGCGCGATGTTCATGCTGGCTCTCCGTCCGGCGCAGGCCATTTTTTCAACAAAGCGCCGATCAATTCAGTACTCCAACCTTGCGTCCGACCAGGCGGCTCACCCAGGTTGCTTTCTCGCTCACCGCCAGACTGTAAATCTCGGCCTGAAAAACAGCCTGGTGTCGATAAAAAAACAACGCGGCGAGAATGTTCATGAGTTTCGCCGGACACAATGCAATTGCCAGGCACTTTAATTTGAATATGCCGCGAGTGCGTGCAGCCAGAAAACGCCGGTATTGTGCGAGCGCGTACCCGCCGGAAGCGCGATAAACCAGCAGTTGTCTGAAGTCTCGCCACGGCTCGCGGGGCGTCACCTGGGCCCTGGCCGATTCGGAGAACTCGGAGAACGCCCAGAGCATCTGCGGCCACATAAACATCCAGATTTCAAAACTGCGGGCTGTCCACATGGCATTGCCGTAGCGAATGACGATCAATGGCGCGGCGATGAAGCTGGCGCGGGTGATTGCCGGCCTCTGAAAAATGACGCCGGCGTGAATGAACAGGCTGCTGTAGTAGCTGGCACGATCGCGTGCCAGCCACAGGTCCCGCTTGATCACCACGCAGCCGATAAAGGACAGTCCCTGGGCCATGTCGATGAAAAACGATTCGGCATCCTCTGGTCCATAGCGCCTGTCGCTCGCCTGCTTGAATCGTGACGGCGTCAGGAGGCGAGAGAAGTCGGCGCTGCGTACCTCCTCGTTGACAATGACCAGGTCGTTGATGCCGTCGAGTTCCGCCACCAGGCGCGGAATCGCGCCCGGCACCAGCAAGTCATCATCGGTCATCAGCCAGCAATACTCGCCGCTAGCGTATTCGACAGCCTTGTCGTAGTCGCGGTCAACTCCGGAATTCTCCGCCTCGCGGATATAGCGCAGCGCCGGGAATCGGGCCACATAGCCTGCCATCACCTCGGGCGTATTGTCGGGAGATGCGCCATCCACCACCACCAGTTCGATGCCGGGAACCATCTGCGCAAGAATGCAATCCAGCGTCTCGCCGATGAATTTGCCGCGCTTGAAGGTGGCCATGCAAATCGACAGCCTGATGCCTTCATGCGCCGCATCTCTGTGCCGCTCACTCATGTGTTGCATCCCACTCAAAACCCCTTTTGTACAAACTGCCTTGCCGCTGTTTTTTATATATTTCAGATGGCCACGAATTTCTGATTTGCGATCATCGCGAATTGCTGCTCATCGGAAATGCGGAACTTCCGGTGCTGGTAGCGATTTGGCGCGAATGCTTGTCCTTGCACCTGATCGAGGAAGGCGCTGTCAAAGCACGCGGGGTCGACGAAGAAGCCGTTCACGCCATTGGTGTCGGTCGTGACAAAGCGATAGCCATGGCGGGCAAAGAAATTGCGCCAGCCACTGATCGATACACCGTAGTAGAGCTGTGAAGGGTGTGCCTTCGAAAAAACGAAATCGGCCCGGTACTCGACAGTCATGCTGCGTTCTGCGCCGAACACCGAGTTGTATTCAACGACGAATATTTTCGGGCGAAAACCGGCGGCGAACAGGGCTTCGGCGATGTAGTAATCATTGCCGTCGATATCAAGGGAAAACACATCGGGGTCGTGATGAAACGCCAGCGCCTTCAGTTCGGCCACGCTTTCGCGCGTCACGAACATATTGCGGCATTCCGCGCCAATGCTGTATGGAATCACCGCCCGTGTGGCCGTTGCAGCCAGCTTGGGGTCGCCCTCGACCATGATCCCGCTGTAGCGCTCGGCCACTACCAACCAGGCTGAATTGTTCTCAAGCCCGTCGGCCGCGCCGATTTCGATGAAATAGCGGTTTCCCGATTTCAGCTGTTTGCGCAGTACATCGAGTATCCCGTCCTCGCCGTTCTGACTGAATCCGGAGAACTCCCAGCTTGCCGGGCGCGTCAGGTCAATATTGCGGGCATGCATCATTGCACCGCCCTTGCTGAGCGCAATGATGATCTTGTGGCGCTCGCGCGCCTGCGCCATGAAGAAACGATCGAGACGGGATTTGATCAGGTCGAGCATTTTTTGGGCTCTTGTTTGTGTAAGGTGCTCAGTTGTCGGCCGGCTTTTTGCCGACCCCGATTTTGTTCATTGCCGTTGCGAGAACGGCGATGCGAAGTGCCGGCGAAGCAACGAGGCTGACCAAGGCGGATGCTCCTGCCAGTGTCACGCCGCCGAGCAGTCGAAGGTAAATTGAAGCATTCATGTCGCGCAAATAAAACCAGGCAAGCCCGCCTATCAAAGCGGATATCACCAGTGGTGTGCCGACCTCCTGCAGCAACCAACTGGCGCCCAGGCCTTTCAGCAGGGTTTGATGGGTCATAAATGTACCGAGCAGAAGGTAAAGAAAATGCAGCGTAAACCAGGCGAGGGCGCCTCCCAGTGCACCGAAGGACGTGGCCAAAATCACAATCAGGGGCACCAGTACGACCATCAGAATTGCGTTGATTGTAAGGGGTAATCGGGTCATGCCATAGGCCAGTTGCAAGGCGTAGGGCATATGCATGACGCCATGCAGCGCCGAGCCGATCGCGAGCAGCGCGATAACCGGGGCCACCGCTGCGGCCATCCCGGCGTTGCCGGTCCAGATGTGGACCAGGTCTTCTCCGAATACGGCGAGCAGCATTGCGATCGGAAACAGGATGGTGCCCAGCAGACGCGTACTCAGCTGGTAAAGTTCAACGAGCCTGGTGGTCTCCTGGCTTGCGACCAGGGCCGAGAAACGCGGATACATCGCGTTGAACAGTGGCGTGATAACGACATAAAGGCTGCTCACCACCACCGTGGCCAGGGCGTAACGACCGAAATCGGCAAGGCTGATCAGTTTGCTCAGTACGAGCTTGTCAAGCTGTGTAAACACCAGTCCGGAGAAAGCGACAGCCATCATGCCGGCGGAAAAGCGCCAGACCCTGTTCAGGGCAAGTCGATCGAAACGGTTCGCGGGGGGGCGGCCCAGGGCGCGCCATGCAGCCCAGCGCATGGTGATCGCATGCAAGATCCCGATGCCGGCCTGCCAGATGAAAAATGCCTCGATGGTTGGCGATACGAAGGCGATGATCGCCACGGCACCGAAACTGGCCAGCGTCCCCATCAGCATGCTGATTCCGCTCGAAGTGCTGATGCGCTGCGCACCCATCAACGCACCAAGGTAAAGGCCTATCGGCCAGCGACAGGCAATCACCAGGCCCATCAACATGGCGGCGTGCATTACGGTGTCACGCGGCAAGTGGTTTGCTGTCAGCCAGTTCGAGGCGATAATTGGCGCCAGCGCGACGACCACGACAGCAATCAGGGCTGCGATTGCCCAGTAGACAGTGGCGAGCGTATGCAGCAAGGTTTGCGCCTGCGCCATATTGCCGGTGGCCGAGCAGCGTGCCACCTCGCGATTGATGGTGGGCGCAAGACCGAGATCGAGGATCTGCAGCAGCGCCTGCGTCATGGCCAAAAAGCCGATCAGGCCATAGGCTTCAATGCCAAGAAACTTGAGATACAGCGGCACTACAGCAAAACCGACCAGGGCGATCCAGATTGAACTTGCCAGCCCGGCCAGCAAATTTTTGCCGAGGGTCATGTAAACAGATCAGCCTGCGCCAACGCCTTGCCCACCGCATCCTTGGCCGACAGCAGCGGTGCAGCGTCGATGGGCCACTGGATGCCGATCTCGGCATCGTTCCAGGCAATGCAGCGTTCATGCGCCGGCGAGTAGTAATCCGTCGTCTTGTAAAGCAGTTCGGCGGAATCGGACAGCGTCACAAAGCCATGCGCGAAGCCGGCAGGCACCCACAGCTGTTTCTTGTTCTCGCCCGATAATATCTCGCCAACCCATCGGCCGAAGGTCGGCGAACCCTTGCGGATATCGACCGCCACATCGAACACCTCGCCAGCGATGACCCGCACCAGCTTTCCTTGCGGCTGCTGGATCTGGTAGTGCAAACCACGCAGCACGCCCTTGGCGCTTTTGGAGTGGTTGTCCTGCACGAAATCGATCGCAAGCCCGGTCGCCTCGCGAAATGATTTCTGGTTGAAGGATTCAAAGAAGAAGCCGCGCTCGTCGCCGAACACCCTGGGCTCGATCAGCAGTACTTCCGGGATGGCGGTGGGCGCGACCTTCATGGGTACACCTTGTCGCGCAGCAAGCCCAGCAGGTACTGGCCGTAGCCGGATTTGGCCAGGGGTTGGGCCAGCTGCTCCAGGGCGGCATCGTCGATCCAGCCGTGGCGCCAGGCAACTTCCTCCGGGGCGGCGACTTTCATGCCCTGGCGCTTTTCCAGGGTGTGGATGAACTGGCTGGCTTCGAGCATGGATTCATGGGTGCCGGTATCGAGCCAGGCGAAGCCGCGGCCCATGGTCTCGACATTCAGCCGGCCCTGGTCCAGATAGAGGCGGTTGAGGTCGGTGATTTCCAGTTCCCCGCGGGCCGAGGGCTTGACGGTCTTGGCCAGCCTGACCACATCGCTGTCGTAGAAATAGAGGCCGGTGACGGCATAGCGGGATTTGGGGGACTTGGGCTTTTCTTCCAGGCTGACCGCCTTCCCGTGGCCATCGAACTCGACCACGCCGTAGCGTTCGGGGTCGTGGACCGGATAGGCGAACACGGTGGCGCCGGATTCGCGGCTGGCGGCGCTTTCGAGCAGGGGCGAGAAGTCGTGGCCGTAGAAGATGTTGTCGCCCAGCACCAGGGTGCAGGGGTCATTGCCGATGAACTCTTCGCCGATGAGGAAGGCCTGGGCGAGGCCGTCCGGGGAGGGTTGTACGGCATAGCTCAGATTGATGCCCCAGCGCTGACCATCGCCCAGCAATTCCCTGAACAGCGGGGTGTCGTGCGGGGTGGAGATGATGAGGATGTCGCGGATGCCGGCCAGCAGGAGCGTGGTCAGCGGGTAGTAGATCATCGGCTTGTCGTAGATCGGCAGCAGTTGCTTGGAGACGGCCTGCGTGGCCGGGTACAGCCGTGTGCCGGAGCCGCCAGCGAGGATGATGCCTTTGCGATTGAATGTCATGATTTTTTTTCAGCGGAAAGTACTTCGGCAAGCATGCGTTCCAAACCTTGCCGCCAGTCGGGCAGGGCCAATCCGAATGCATCGCGGAATTTTTGCGTGTCCAGTCGCGAATTGTAAGGGCGCGCCGCCGGCAGAGGATAGCCGGTGGCCGGGATTGGCTTGATCTCCTCCGCTTTCACCTTGACGGCCATGCCATGGCGGCGCGCGAATTCGATGACATGGCAGGCATAGCCATGCCAGCTGGTTTCGCCGCCGGCGGCCACATGGTAGAGGCCGGCCAGCGCAGGCCTTGTCTGCAAAGCACGCAAAGCATGAGCAGATACATCCGCCAGCAACTCGGCCCCGGTGGGCGCACCGATCTGGTCGGCGATCACTTTCAGGGCATCGCGTTCCTGTGCGAGCTTGAGCATGGTCTTGGCGAAATTCTGGCCGCGCGCGGCATAGACCCAGCTGGTGCGAAGTATTAAGTGCCTGTGCCATGCGGCGACCTGCTGTTCGCCGGCCAGCTTGCTACGGCCGTAAACGCTGAGCGGCGCCGTGGGACTGCTCTCCTTCCATGGCGTGTTGCCGCTGCCGTCGAACACATAGTCGGTCGAATAGTGGAGCAGCCAGGCGTCGAGCTTTTGCGCCTCGGCGGCCATGGTGGCGGGCGCCACGGCATTGATGGTCTGCGCCAGTTCGGGTTCGGTCTCGGCTTTGTCTACAGCGGTGTAGGCGGCCGCATTGACGATGATGTTCGGCGCCTCATGTCGGATCAGATTGGCAATGCCCTCGAGATCGGAAAGGTCGCCGCCGATACCCTGGCGACCCGGCGCGATCAACTCACCGAGCGGGGCCAGACTGCGCCGCAGCTCCCATCCGAGTTGCCCGTTGCCGCCAAACAGGAGGATTTTCAATTGCGCACCGCGTAATTTCGTTCCACCCATTCGCGATACGCGCCGCTCTGCACATCGGCCACCCATGCTTGGTTGTCGAGATACCAGCGCACCGTCTTGCGGATGCCGGTGTCGAAGGTCTCGGCCGGCCGCCAGCCCAGCTCGCGCTCGATCTTGCGCGCATCGATGGCGTAGCGGCGGTCATGGCCGGGACGGTCGGTGACGTAGGTAATTTGTTTCGAGTAAGACTGGCCGTCGGCGCGCGGCTTCATCTGGTCGAGCAGTTGGCAGATGGTCTGCACGATTTCGATATTGGGTTTCTCGTTCCAGCCGCCGATGTTGTAGGTCTCGCCGGGTTTGCCGGCTTCAAGTACCCGGCGGATGGCGGCGCAGTGGTCAGTGACGTACAGCCAGTCGCGGATCTGCTGGCCATCGCCGTATACCGGCAATAGCTTGCCGGCCAGGGCATTGACGATCATCAGCGGGATCAGCTTTTCGGGGAAGTGCCAGGGGCCGTAGTTGTTGGAGCAGTTGCTGGTGAGGACCGGCAGCCCGTAGGTGTGGTGCCAGGCGCGGACCAGATGGTCGGAGGCGGCCTTGCTGGCGGAGTAGGGGCTGTTGGGCTCGTAGGGATGGGTTTCGGTGAAGGGTGCATCGCCCGGTTTGAGGGAGCCGTAGACCTCATCGGTGCTGACATG
>JACXTT010007494.1_pt1 | contig 15361 bp, 16 predicted proteins | sample 9270951 | NCBI WGS metagenome assembly JACXTT01 (sample SAMN15532306, study PRJNA645909) | rock metagenome | isolation source: weathered quartz diorite | place: Puerto Rico | collected 2017-06-21 | reverse complement strand
GGGCTACGTGGTCGTCCGTGGTTCCGCGGTCGGTACCGCGGAGTCGTTCGGTCAAAAGGAGTGGGCGGAGAATGGCGGGGACCTGTTCGGCTTCATTGCGTGTGGGTATGACTACGGTGATCGGTGCCCGCACGCGCTCCTCCCCTGGTCCGGCGACGGTCCATCGCTTCACGATACACGGCTTCAGTGCGCTCGACCAAGCGGTCGAGACTGTGCTCGCGGCGGACATACTCGCGGCCGGCGCCGCCGGTCCGCGCCGCGAACGCCGGATCGCCGAGCATGCGCTCGAGCGCGGCGGCCCACGCCAGCGGATCCAGGGGCGGAACGAGCAGCCCCGTTTCGCCCGAGCGAATCAGGTCGGGGTTGCCGCCCGCCCTTGACGCGACCACCGGGAGACCGAGCGCCATCCCCTCCAGCAGCGCGAGCGAGAGCCCTTCGATTCGGGAGGGCAGCGCGGCCACCGTCGCCAGCCGATAGAACGCGAGCGGCTGATCGGTGAACGGAACGTACACGACGCGATGTCGGGGCGGCATGCGTGCTTCCAGCGCGCGCAGCTCTGCGTCGGGCTCGATGCCCACACATGCGACGACAACGGGGCGTTGAACCGTGGAAAGCGCCTCGAGAAGAATGTGCTGGTCTTTGCGCCGCGCGAGGACGACGATCACGGCACGTCCCGCGACGTCCCCCAATGCCGCGGCCGCCCACGCCAGCGACGCGGGAGACGGTGCCGCGTCCACGCGCGCGAAATCAATCCCGTTCGGCACCACGCGGAGGCGTGCGCCGGGATGCAGCCGCCGCCGCAGCCCGCGCGCCACCGCGTGGCTCACCGCGATGGTCCGGTCGGCCGACAAACCGATCGCGAGCAGCTCCGAGGGCGAGGTGAGCGGCATGGTGTGGCGCGTGACGACGAACGCCTGCGACAGCCGGCGCTGCCACCGCAGCCACGTGAGCGCGCGGCGATCCCGCGTGTCGTGGCTGTTGACGAGATCGATCTGCTCCCGCGCGAGGACGGAGGCGAGCGCCTCCGAGAGTGAACTGAGGCGCCGGAAGTCGAATGGCACGACGGGCAGCCCGTCAGCTGCAGCCAGCTCGGCGAGCAGGCTGTCCGGCCGGCAGCCCACGAACACGCGGTGACCCCGCCGAGCCAGCGGGGCGCACAGACTGTGGATCATGAACGTAGAGCCGGCCTGATGCCCCGCGTGCGTGATCTCGAGGATGGTGAGGGGGCGATCTGCCACGACCCCCAATCTACTCCTCGCTTAACGCTCAAGACCTGCTCGTGCCGTCTCGTTTTCGACAGTGATGGAGGCACGCGCGTTCGACGCGATTTGCACCCGCGCCGCCGCGTCCGCCGGATCGAGCGGCGTGCCATTGCGTGCGAACCACGACGCCACCGGCAGCGTAATCGTCACGTTGATGGGCGCCGGCAGGCCGGCGGCGGGCACGTCGATCGCGGGTGCGAGTGCTGCTCGGAACCGCCCCGGGATCGCGAGCGGCAGGGTGAAGTCGGTGCCGTCGTAACGGCCGCGGACCTCGATGGTGGCACCCGCCGGCCAGTCCGGCGTCGCAGCCAGGAGAGCCGGCGGCGGCGGCACCAGCACGACCTCGGCGGCTGAGTAATGCCCGGGCGCGAGTCGTTCCGCGGCAACCGAGACGGGACTGCCGTCAAGCGGCACCGTCACGACTGCCGGCTTGAGGTTTCCGCCTTGTCCGTTGCCCTGGCAGTCAGCGCATCCGAACTCCGCGCCGTTGCCGAGCCCAGCCTGGCGGATGACAAGACGCACGTGCGTGATCTCGAGCGCGGCGGCGTAGTGGCGGGGATGCAGCGTTGCAGCGTTCGTTTTCAGGAGCACCAGCACGGCTTGGGTGGCGCGCGGGCTCGTCGAACTGCAGGCGCCCCCGACGAGCAGGGCCGCAGCCAGCGCTAATCCGCCGGCGCAGTGATCGCTCCTCAACATGCGTTCCCCCCCGTGTGTAGGAAGGAGCGCACGAGCGATCGGAACGTGACAGCGACTAGCGCAGCTCGAAGACGTAGGGTCCGGTGATGCTCGATCCCGTTTTCTCGAACAGCACTCGACCGGCAACAAGAATCCGGACGCGGCGTGCCCGTCGCGGAACAAGGACATCGTAGCTCGCCGCGCTGCCGCGGTTATGAACGATGACGCCACCGGAATAGACGCGATAGGTAACGGCGGCCGTGGGGGCGATCATCAGCTTGGCCGAATCGGCCAGCAACACCCGCACTGCCCCGGCTGACTGCGGGGCGTCGAAGCTGATCTCCGTTTGCGGCCCCGGAACGAACGCAATGCCCAGCTGGCCGGGCGGAGGAGCCGGGAGCTGTGGTGGAGGCGGGGGCGCTGAGCGAACGACAGCCCGAATCTGCTCCACCAGCGCGCGAACGTAGGGACGTAAAGCCGTCGCCCCCGCGACCGTCGCGACGCAGAGCGCCAGGGCCGCCGCGATGGCGCCCCAGCGCAGGCGCGGACGGCGCGCCCGCGCAACGATCGACTCGATGCGGAGACCGGGTGAGGCACTCGGCAGCACGTTCAACAGCGCGGCCGTCTCCTGAGCGGCGGACTCGAGCGTGGCGAGCCGGGCACGACACACGCTGCACGCGCCGAGGTGTCGCTCCACCTCCTGCCGCTGCGCCGACGGCAGCTCGCCGTCGAGGAGCGCGCGCAGATCGCCTTCAGCGTGATGGGCCGAAGAGTCCATGGTATGCCTTGCGAAAAGCCTCGCCTGCCCGCACGAGCATGGTACCGACGCTAGTGGGAGTCAGCGCGAGTGCGGCGGCGATCTCCCGATAGCGATATCCCTCGTGACGCATCAGCAACAGCTGGCGATCACGGAGCGACAGCCGCTCGAGCGCCTGCCGCACCCTCTCGACCTGCTCGGCGGCGAGCGTGGCTTCGTCCGCGCGCGCGTCGTCCGCCCCGCCCCCCAGGGGCAGATCGGTGCTCCACGCCAGGGTGAGCCGTTTTCTCCGTGCGACACGGCGATGAGCGTCGCGCAGCAGATTATTCGCGACCGTCATGAGCCATGCGGGGGGATCGTCCGGCATGGCTCCGCGCCGATGCAGCTTCACAAAACACTCCTGCACGATGTCCTCCGACAGCGCCGGATCACCACTGACGCGGTTGACGTAACGGTACAAAGCGGCGGACCGCTCCGCGAAGAGAGCGTGAAATGCGTCATCGAACGACTCATGACTCATGGCCGGCGTGGAAAGGAGCGCGCGAGGGCGGCGCTTTGTGCCGGCTACCGCGCGAGATACCACCTCACCCGCACCGTGACCGTGCGCGAGGGCAGGAAGACCGGTCGCGTGCCGGTCGGAGCGACGGAAGCGAGGACGTTGTGACGATTGAAGAGGTTCCCGATGGTCAACGCGGTGGTGATTCGGGGCGCCCCGCTTGGCGTCACGCCCCAGCTCTTGACGAATCCGAGATCCGCTCGCGCGTAATTCGTGCGTCTGCCTCCGTTCGGTCGCCCTGGGACTCTTTCGGGACTCCCCGCGAGCTCGCCCGTACCCAGGAGACCGGAAGATTCCAGCTGCATGCCACTCTGGAGGAGGGTCGTCGGGCGTCCGGCTCCGACCCAAAGAGCGAACCGCAAGACCATGCTCCTCGGGAGACGATAGGCCAAGCCCGCCGCCAGTCGGGCCCGCGCGTCCCCGCTCGGATACCGGATCGCGCCGGCGGTGCGGTAGGAGCTGAGCAGGCCGCCTTGAAAGTGCAGGTCGAAACGGCCGGCCGGGTAGGTGAGTGTGGCATCTCCGCCCCAAACGGTGCCGCGTCCCGTCGGGATCATCGCGTCCGCGAACGGACGCCCCGTCGCGAGCGGCGTGAGCGCGAGGCCCGAGAGCCAGCGCCTGTAGAGATCGAGCTGGATCGTCGTGTGCGCGCCGAGCTGGGCGTAGATCGCACCGCTCAGCTGGTCAGACCTCGCGGGGGGAAGTCCTCCGGAACCCGCCGCAATCGGAAAGTCAGCCCCGATCAACGCGTCGACAACGGATTCGTCGTTGCGCGCCGACCGCACGTATTGGTGAACGCTCGCGAAACCCAGAGACAAGGAGGTCGTGCCTTCAGCACCGAGCGCGACCTGGGTCCACACGCGAGGCTCGACGAACAGACCCCAGGTCGGTGTGGCACTCACACGCAGACCCGTGGAAACCGTCCAAGAGCGCGCGGGCGTCCAGCGTTGGGCTGCGAACGCCGCCCCGATGACGGGAGCGGCATTCATGGTGAGGATCGAGCTGTCGTGCTGCACGCGGTAGGCCGTCGCGATACGTGAGAGGCTGAAGCCGGCCTGCGTGTGCGGGGTCGTGTAGTCGGCTCCGGCGCCGAACTCCTGCAAGTTCGAAGCAGCGGTCAACGGTCCCCACGTGGATGCCCCTTCGACTTCGCTGTACCACGCGCGGGCCTGCGCCCTACGATCCTCACCCACGTCATTGGTCCAGACAACGCCCCCCAGCGAACCGTTGGCGAAGAACTCGTTGTGAACTGTCGCACTCGCGTCAGTGTCTGCCTCCGCGACTTCCACCTGCGCTGGGAATGCGAGTTGGTGTTTGCTGCCGAGGTAGTAGAAATCGAGAGCACCGCGCGGGACCGGCGCCGACAGGCGCGCGAAGGCATCGCCGAAGCCGTTCCCATTCTCGCCGGTTTCGTCTGCCTGACTCCAGATTGTCCGATATGACTGCCGCGCACTCAGAAACAGCGTTGCGCCGCGCCGGCCCAGCGGCATTCCGACGGCCTGCTCCACCGCGGTGGGATCAGCGCCGCCCTCGGCGCTCAGGTGCCCACCGATCTCCGGTTGGAGCACGATGATACTCGACAGCGCGTCACCATAGCGCACGGGTGGGACCGTCGTGTGCACGTCGATCGCCGTGACCGCAGTGCTCGGTAATATTCCCGCCACACCGCCGGGCGGGCGCGGCCCGCGCCACGGCAATCCATCGAGGAGAACCAGGTTTTCATCCCCGGACCCGCCACGCACGCGCAACGACGTCGCCAACTCCTCTCGCCCACTGGCGAACTGGCCCGCCGCCAGCCCTGCCAAGGCATCGGCCTCACCGACGAGCGGATCATTTCGTGCCGCGGCCCTCGTCAAGCGGACGCGGCCAACTTCGGCGGCGTCCGCGGTCGCCGGCGACGCGGGGACATAGAGTGGAGCGACCGCGAGCGGCGAGAGTGCAACGGCGGCCGGGGCGAGGTCCACGTCCACGCCGCCACCGCTCGTTCCCGACATGACGTCAACGGTCAACGGCTGAAAGCCGAGCCGTTCGAACAGCAGCTCGAGACGATTTTCCGGCAGGAGGTGGAGCACGTAATGTCCGGCCGTATCGGTGAGGGCCAACTCGGCGTGGCCGCGCACACTCACCCGCACTCCTGGAATGCCTTCACCGGTCCCGGCAGCGCGGACCATGCCGTGCACCGAATCCGCCGGCGCCTGGATGAGTGTGGCTGCAAGCAGTCCGAAAACGATCATCGCACCGCCCTTTTGATACCGTCGGAGCTCGAGCGTCCCAACAGACTATTTACCGCGCGGTCGCGCGCTCGCAACCGGGAGGGTACTTTCTCCGCTCATGGCGGCGAAATCCCCCAAAGAATACCCCAACCTCACGGTGCTGTCACACCCGTTGATCCAGCACAAGCTCACGATCTTGCGCGACAAGCGCACCAGCACGCGCGACTTCAAGCAGCTGGTGAATGAGATTGCGATGCTGATGGCGTACGAGGTGACCAAGGATCTGCCCCTCGAGCCGGTAGAAATCGAAACGCCACTTGAGAAAATGACCGGCAGCCAGGTAGCCGGGAAAAAGCTGACGCTCGTTCCCATCCTGCGGGCGGGCCTCGGCATGGTCGAAGGCATTTCCCAGCTGATTCCCTCGGCCCGAGTGGGACACATCGGCTTGTATCGGAACCACAACACGCTCCAGCCGGTGGACTACTACTTCAAGATTCCCTCGGGCGAGGCGGATCGCGCCTTCTTCCTGCTAGACCCCATGCTCGCAACGGGCGGGTCCGCGGTGGCCGCCGTGAGCGCGCTGGCGCGCGCGGGAGCCCCGGTGCAGCGGATTCGGTTCATGTGCCTCGTGGCCGCCCCCGAAGGGCTGAAGGCGATGCTCGCGGCCCATCCCAAGGTACCTGTCTACACCGCTTCCCTCGATCGGGAACTGAATTCCAAGGGCTATATCCTTCCTGGCCTGGGGGATGCCGGCGACCGCCTTTTTGGCACCAGGTAGGCCTCGCGCACGTAACCCTTTTGTCGTCCCCCGTGTCCCATCAATAGTTACGAGACCAGCCCGTCACCTCGGAGCGCCGTGGACGAATCAACGCTGATTGCCCGCGTCCGCGCCGGGGATAGCGTCGCGGAGCGCGCGCTGTATGACGCGCATGTGGACCGCGTGTACCGCCTGGCCTTCCGGCTCGCGGGCGACGATGCCCTCGCGCAGGATTTCACCCAGGAAACGTTCATTCGCGCGTTCGACCGGCTCGGCTCGTTCCGTGGCGATGCCGCGTTTTCGACCTGGCTGCACACGATCACCACCACGGTCGTCTTGAACGGCTTGCGGAAGGTGAAGCGGTTTCGGCAGCGGGAAGCGGAGATCGACGACGCGCGCGACATCGGCATAGCGCCACGGCACGCCGAACCGGATTTGAAAGCGCGGCTCAAGCAGGCGATCGATGATCTACCGGAGGGTTACCGGACGGTGTTTGTGATGCATGATGTCGAGGGCTACACACACGAAGAAATCGGCGTCGCATTGGGCGTCGAGACGGGCACGTCGAAGGCCCAGCTGTCTCGCGCGCGGGCAAAATTGCGCGTGGCGCTGGCGGACTTCGCGGGAGAATGGGTGGGATAATGGACCAGCACGAAGATCCCAAGTTCGAGCAGTGGCTGCAGGATGCGGCGAAGTCGTACCACACACCGGATCCCACACCGCGTGAAGCGATCTGGAAGCGCATCGAGGACGCCAGACGGAATAGACGCGTCATCGAGCTGCGGCCCTGGATGCGCTGGGTCGTTGCGGCCGCCGCGGTGCTCGTGCTGGGTATTGGCATCGGTCGCTGGTCGACGAAGCAGGCGGGCCCGCGAGTCGCGAATGAGATTGACTCCCTGGCCAGCGTCGCCTACCAGGTCGCCGCGACGCAGTACCTCTCGCGCACCGAAGCGTTCCTGACCTCGTTCCGCGCGGACGCCAATCGTTCGGCAAACACCGCACGGCTCGCGCGCCAGGCGCGTGAGCTGCTGACGACTACACAATTGATGCTCGATTCACCCGCGGCTGATAATCCGCGCCTGCGCTCCTTGCTCGAGGATCTGGAGCTCGTACTGATGCAGATATCCCTGCTCAATCCGGTGCGGGACGGTCACGACCGCGATCTCATCACCCAAGGCATGAACCAAACGAACGTGTTGCCCAAGTTGCGCTCGGCGATTCCCGCCGGGCCCGTACCGGTGCGCACAGAAGGAGCACTCTGATGTTGTCTTCCCTGTCCCTCTTGCTCGCCGTCACGGCCGTGCAGGCTACCCCGGCACCAACTCCACACGCGCGGGCGCACAAGCGCGCGCGCGCCATCACCGTCGCGCCGCTCGTCGCGCCCGTCGCCGCGCTCGAAGCCGGGGCGCAGGCGCTCATGATGACCCAGCCGGATATCGAAGCACTCACTGTGGAGGCGCCGGTCCTCGCGATGGCGGCGAGCGATTTGGAAATGGCCGCGTATTCGCTGGCGGTGCCGCCGGCCGCGTTCGCCGCGCCGGTCGTCAGCTTCTGGAGTGGCGGTGATGCCGAGGAAGAGATCAGCGAGCCAGTCTGGCCGGATCAGTCGCAGGCAGACGTCGCCGACTCACTCTACCGCGCTGCGCGAGAAGCGCTGAACCGAAACCAGTACACGCGCGCCGCGGAGCTGTTCAGCGGCATCCGCGACAAGTATCCGCGGTCCACCTATGTGCCCAACACCTATTACTGGCAGGCCTTCGCGCTCTATCGCGATGGATCGGAGGAAGCGCTGCGCGCGGCGCGCGAGGCGCTAGGTACGCAGGCGTCTCGGTTCCCCAAGGCCACTACGCGACGTGACGCCGAAGCACTGTTGCGCCGCGTGCAGGGTGGGCTGGCGCGCCTGGGCGACCCCGACGCCAGGGCCTACGTGACGGCGGGCGCTGATAGCGTCGCTCCGCCGAGTCCTGTGATCGCGTTGACACCAGGCACACCCCCTACCGGTCCCGGTCCGTACGTCGTCGCGCGCCCCGGGCGTAGGTATCACTTGCGAAACGAATCGTGTGAAGATGACGAAGACGACGTCCGCATCGCTGCAGTCAACGCCCTGCTGCAGATGGACGCGGATCGTGCCGTGCCCATTTTGAAGACCATTCTCGCGCGGCGCGACACCGGTTCAACCTGTCTCCGCCGCAAAGCGGTATTCCTGGTCTCACAAAAACACAGCCCGGAAACCTCGGCGCTTCTGCTCAACGCGGTTCGGTCCGACCCCGATCAGGAGGTTCGCGAGCAGGCGGTGTTCTGGCTGTCGCAGGTGCCGGGCGACGAGACTGTGGCCGCGCTCGATTCGATCTTACGCGATCCCAAGACGCCTCCCGAGATCCAGGAAAAAGCCATCTTCGCGTTGTCGCAACATCGCAGCGCCCGCGCGGGCGCGATTCTGCGGGACTTCGCCATGCGGCGGGACGCCAACACTGATCTGCGCGAGAAGGCGATCTTCTGGATCGGGCAGAGTCGGTCGCCCGATAATGCGCAATTCCTCAAGGATCTGTATGCCAAGGTGGAGAACGACGATCTCAAGGACAAGATCATCTTCTCCCTCTCGCAGATGGGCGGCGCGGATAATTACCGCTGGCTCATGGATATTGCGTTGAACACGAAAGAGGACATCGAAATCCGCAAGAAAGCGCTGTTCTGGGCCGGACAGGGCCACAACGTCGATGTGGCGGACCTGGTGAAGCTGTACGACAGCATGACCGACCGCGACATGCGGGAACAGCTGATCTTCGTGTACTCGCAACGGCGCGAAGAGTCCGCGCTCGACAAACTGTTTGCAATCGGGAAAAACGATCCCGACCGCGAGCTCCGCAAGAAAGCGATCTTCTGGATCGGGCAGTCGCGGAGCCCGCGCGCGGCGGACTACCTCCAACAGCTGATCAATCAATGATCGCCCTCACACTTGCAGCGCTCGTGCTGTTCCAGCAGCAGCCGCTGGAACGGCGGGTGTCGGCCGCACCGGACGGCACGGTGCGGTTCAGCTTCGCGGCAAAACCCGGCGTCTACGGCAACGGCCGCAACATGATCAGCTGGGACTGCGACAACGGGAACTGCCACAGCCGGCAGGTCGACAATTACTCGGACGGCGACCATAACGACTGGAACATGCCCTGCGATTCCGGGCCGGTCCGCGTCGCGTTGACGAAACGCGGAGCCACCGTCACCGATCTGCGCGTCTACGTCGGCGGAGAATGGCGGCCCAGCACCACCGCGACGGATCTGGGCACGATCGGCGCGAAGGACGCCGCGTCGTACTTGCTCGCCCTGGCGCTCAAGGATGAGAGCCGCGCCTCCGAGAAGGCGATCTTCCCGGCCGTGCTCGCCGATAGCGTCACGATCTGGCCCGACCTCGTGAAGATCGCGAAGGCGGACAAGGTCTCACGGAAGGTGCGCCGCTCGGCCGTCTTCTGGTTGGGACAGGCAGCAGGTGATGCCGCCACGCGCGGACTAACCGATCTCGTCGACGACGGGAGCGCGGACCGCGAGGTGCGCGAGACGGCGGTATTCGCCCTGTCGCAGCGGCCGCGCGACGAAGGGGTGCCGGCGCTCATTCGGATCGCCAGACAAAACAAGGACCCCGACCTGCGGCGCAAAGCGATCTTCTGGCTGGGGCAATCGGACGACCCCCGCGCCTTGTCGTTGTTCGAGGAGTTGCTGACCCGCCCCTGAGTATCTTGTGGCATGCCTTTCTGGACCGGACGGCGTGCCCTCGGCGGGATCCTTCTTGCAGTCCTCTTGATCGCCCTCGTCTGGGCGGCGGTGGTCGTCACGGTCGCGATCACCGCTGCGCATGACGAGGCCACCGGCGCCGACGCCATCGTGGTGCTCGGCGCCGCACAGTACAATGGCCGGCCCTCACCCGTGTTTCGCGCTCGCCTCGATCACGCCGCGACACTCTACCAACGGGGGTTCGCGCCCACCGTGCTGGTTACGGGCGGCGTTGGCGTCGGGGACACGCTCAACGAAGCCGACGTGGGTCGCGACTACCTGATCCGACTTGGCATCCCTGACAACGTCGTGCTTCCCCTCATCGGCGGTCACGACACGTTCACGTCGATCGATCAGGTAAAGCGCTGGTTCAATGGGCGAGACAGCCGTCGCATCCTGCTCGTCAGCGACGGCTTTCACATGCTGAGACTGCAGATCATTGCGAGACGGCTCGGGCTGACGCCCTATACGTCGCCCGCGCCAGGCTCACCCATTCATGCAAACGTGCGTCGCAACGCCGGCTATCTGTTCGCCGAAGGGTTCAAGGTGCCCTTCACGTGGCTGTTCCAACGCTGAACCACGCACGGGGGCACTGATGCAGCTCGCCAGCAAACGCATCCACACCGGCCGGGTCATAAACCTGGATGTGGACACGGTGCGCTTTCCCGACGGCTCCACCGGAGAGCTCGAGATGATTCGGCACCCGGGCGCCGCGGCGGTGGTTCCGTTTGCCTCGGATCCGCGGGGCGCCGATCCCACGGTCCTGCTCATTCAACAGTTCCGGTACGCCGCTACGGGGACGCTGCTCGAAATCCCGGCCGGCCGGCTGAACCCTGGAGAGGATCCGCGGGTCTGTGCTCAGCGGGAGTTGCTCGAAGAGGCAGGTGTGAAAGCCGGGCGGATCGAGCGTCTTACTACTATATGGACAACGCCTGGCTTCACGGACGAGCGCATTCACCTTTTTTGGGCAGCGGACCTGAGGGCAGACAAACATGCCCGGGAACCGGACGAATTCATCGAGGTGATGCCAAAGCCGCTGTCGGAGGCCCTGGAGCTTATCCACCGCGGTGTGATTACAGACGCAAAAACCGCCCTGGCGCTCCTGTTCGTGGCTGGTTTCGCCATGGAGCATTAGTCCTCTCAGCTCTTCGGATCTAGATCAAATGTGCAATTGCGTCGTCCCCAGGCTGGGACAATATTCCCATTTCGCAGTTCACTGCGAATCGTAACAGGTTACTATATAGAGAGTTACTTCCGATGCTTGGGAGGCACGGTTTGTGCCGAGTCCTTCTAAAGTGATTCAGGGCAGGGTTTTCCCTGTTCCCGTTCGAAACCCAAGGGTAGCCATGCGGACCACTCTCAAGCGTCCCACGCCCGCCATCGACCCGCAGCGCGCGCTGCAGCGGGAAGCGCTGCATGAGCTGGATGATGGGCAGGTTGTGATGCGCCATCTGGCCGGCGAGCCCTAGGCGTTCGGGACGCTGGTCGACCGCTACCAGACTCGGCTGCTCAATTTCGTGAACCGGACGATCGGCGACCGTGAGCGGGCTGAGGACCTCGTGCAGGAAGTGTTCATTCGGGTCTTCCGCCATCTGCACCGCTTCGATCAGACCAAGAAGTTCTCGACGTGGATCTACACGATCGCGTCGAACCTCGCGAAGAACGAGCTGCGGAACCGCAGCCGCAACCCCCTGGTGCTGTTCCAGACCATCAAGAAGAACTGGGAAGCCGATCACCGGCCTCTGCAGTTCGAAGACACCACGGCACGGCCCGATGATCTCTACCGCAAGCGGTTCCTCAAGGACGCCGTCGACCAGTGCGTCCAGCGGCTGCCAGAGCACCACCGGGAGGTATTCGTACTCCGCGAGCTCGAGGGAAAGAGCTACCAGGAGATCGCCGAAATCACCGGGTGCAACTTGGGGACTGTAAAGAGCCGCCTGAATCGGGCCCGAAACAGCTTTGCCCAGCTGATCGGCCCCATCCTCGTTTAGCTACAACCTGCCTTGTTTGAGCCCCGCCCGCGGAACACCTCGTGGCCGCGGTGGTACATTTCTCCCATGCTTTGCAGGGAATTTCTCGAGCGGCACAGCGAATACCGGGACGGGTTGATCACGTCCTCCCGGGAGCTGCGTCGCTTTGCGCGACACGTGGCCCACTGCACAACGTGTCGACGCTACGACGCCACGATCCGTGAAGCCGTACAGGCCCTGCACTCCGCATCACTCATTGCGCCCTCGCCCGATTTTCGTCAGCGTCTCGACGCGCGACTTGCGGTCGAGCGCCGGCGCGTTCCCCGGCCGCCCGCGCAGGCCGGCGTGTCGGCGACGATGCTGGTGATCGCCGCATTTGCACTCTTTTTCTTCGAGCTTGCGCAACGCCCCCGCATCGCGCGAGCCCCGCTGCTGCCTCCGGTCGCATTCCCGAACCCGGTGGTCAGCGCGGGCTTGCCGTTCGTCTCGTTCCAGGACCCTCGCGCTCGCGTCGTCAGCAGGAATCCATATCCGTACGGCACCACGTTCTTCACGCCCGCGTCAGCGTCGCGTTAGCGACTTTTCGGCCTTTCTCCGCGCACAGGGGCGCGGTAACTTCGCTGGATGGCGGCGCTCACCTTCGATGCGCTCCTTCGCAGTTTAAAGAAGGGCGCTCCCCTCCCCGAACCTGTCTATCTGCTGCACGGCGACGAGGATGTCCTCAAGGACGAGGCCGTCCGGGCCCTCGTCGATGCAACCGTTGGGTCCAGCCGGGACTTCAATCTGGACGTCCGGTTCGCCCCAGATCTGACACCCGAATCGTTTCACGCGCTGGTGAATACGCCGCCGATGCTGGCAGAGCGGCGCGCGGTGGTGATTCGCGGCGTAGAACAGCTCGGCAAACGCAAGACCAAGTTGCGCGACGAGGTGCTGCGGTACCTGGCGTCACCCAATCCGACCACATTGCTTGTGCTCGTCGTCGCCGCGGGCGAGGAGCTCGATGCCGATCTTGTCCGCGCGTCGACCTCCGTCGCATTGGACGCGCTCGCCGCCGAGCGGGTACCTCGCTGGCTGCAACACCGCGCAGCGACGCTGGGGGTGACCCTGGCGGCGGACGCCACCGAGCTGCTGCTCAAGGCGGTCGGCAACGACCTGAGTACGCTCAGTCGCGAGCTCGAGAAGCTTGCGTCGCTCGCGGCGGGAGCCGCCGCGCGTCCGGTGACCGCCGATGATATCTCCAGGCTGGTGGGTGTGCGTCGCGACGAAACAGTATTCGACTTGGTGGAAGCAGCCCTGGAGCGTCGAGTCGCGCGCGCGGCCCAGCTCGTCGAGCCGGTGCTCGAGCAGGCAGGCATGAGCGGCGTAAAGATCCTGTCCCTGCTGGGGACCCATCTGGTGGGGACAGCGCTCGCGCGGGCGGAGCGCGATCGGGGGGTCCACCCGGCGCGTTTGCCGGACACGATCTGCCGGCAGATACAGGGCGTCCGGCCGTACGGAATGCGCAGCTATAAAGAGGAGGCAGCGCGCTGGACCGCCTGGAGTGCCCTCTGGACTGGGCGCGAGGTCGGCCGGGCACTCCGCGCCGCGCTCGTCGCCGACAACGCGCTCAAGACGGCCACCGTGTCTGATGATCGGGGGATTGTGACGCAGCTTGTGCTAGGATTTGCGGCGACCAAGCGAGAAGCCGCGTGAACCGACTGTTGGTTGTGCTACTGGTGCTTTTCGCCGTCCGGCCCTCAGGCCGTCTGGCTGCCCAAACAGACGCCCGTCTCATCGAGGCACTGCGCCTGGCCCAGTCGGGCCAAGTCGATTCCGGCCGCGCCATCGTGCGACGGCTGCTCGCGACGCTTGCGCCGAGCGACTCCGTGTTTCCGCAGGCGCTCCTCGCGGCCGCGAAGATCGCACCGGACGCGCAGACGGTCGCCAGCCATCTCAACCGCATCGTCGTCGAATACGGGGCCGGTCCCTGGGCCGACGATGCGCTACTGCTGTTGACACAGCTCTACTTCGCCCAACATGACCCGGCGCAGACGGTGCAAGCCGCTGAACGATTGAATCGTGACTACCCCGACTCGCCGCTTCGCCCGCGCGCCAATTTCTCCGCCGCGCGGGCTTACTTCGAGCTCAAGAACGAAGTGCGGGGCTGCGAGCTCATTCAGAACGCGCTCGATGGCGCGGGCGACGACGTCGAATTCAAGAATCAGGTGAGCTTCTACGCGGCGCGCTGCAGTCCGCGATCGACCACGACATCGACCACCGCGACCCCGGCGGGTGCCGATACATCGGCAAAGGTCCCCCCCGGCCCGCCTGCCCCCCCCGTGTCCCCGTCGGCGGCGCACGCCTACGCCGTCCAGGTACTCGCCGTCAAAAGCGCCGCGCAGGTCGATGACATGCTCACCCGCCTCAAGGTGATGGGCTTCGACGCGCGCGTCGTGCGGGACTCCGCCGGGTTCTTCAAAGTCCGCGTGGGTCGCTACGCCACACGTCCGGAAGCGCAGCGCGCACAGGCGCGCCTGAAGCAAAAAGTCGGCGGCCAGCCATTCGTGGTGGACGAGCCGTGACGGCAGTGACCGAGACGCCACTCATGCAGCAGTATCGTGACATCAAAGCCCGCCACCCTCAGACCATCCTGTTTTTCCGGATGGGCGACTTCTACGAGATGTTCGAGGACGATGCCAAGCTCGCCGCGCGCGAGCTGGGGCTGACCCTCACATCGCGGAATAACGGGGGTGCGGCGGAGGTCCCGCTCGCCGGTGTTCCGGTGAAAGCCGCCACCGAGTACCTGCGCCGGCTCATCGCCAAAGGGCACCGCGTCGCAATCTGTGAGCAGATCGAAGATCCCAAGCTGGCCAAAGGCGTCGTTCGCAGAGCCGTGGTCGAGACCGTCACGCCCGGCACCGTGCTCACGGACGACTGGCTGGTTAAGAACCGCAATAACTATCTGGTAGCGGTGGATCCCCGCGGCACGGCGGCGGGGCTCGCTGCCCTCGACATCACGACCGGCGACCTCATCCTCGAGGTCGTTCCCGACGCTGACGTCGAGTCCGCGCTGGGGCGCTACGAGGCGCGCGAGCTCGTCGTTCCGGCCGATCATCCGGTGCCAGCGTCCGCCACCACGCTGACGACACGCGAGGGATGGGAGTTCGACCCGGAGCTCGCGCGCGAGGACTTGACGCGCACCTACGGCATCGCCTCGCTCGATGGGCTCGGCGTCGGCGCGGACGACGGCCCGGCGATCGGCGCCGCCGGCGCGTTGCTGCGCTACGCGCGCGAGCTGAAGCCGGGCGGCCTCCCCCATCTGGCGCACCCCACCATCGTGCGGCGCGGCGACGTGCTGCCGCTCGACGAGATGACGCGGCGCAATCTCGAGCTCGTCGAGCCGCTCCGGTCCGGAGGAGACACCGGGGGC
>JACXTT010007493.1_pt1 | contig 15362 bp, 13 predicted proteins | sample 9270951 | NCBI WGS metagenome assembly JACXTT01 (sample SAMN15532306, study PRJNA645909) | rock metagenome | isolation source: weathered quartz diorite | place: Puerto Rico | collected 2017-06-21 | reverse complement strand
GGCCGAAGCGCGGCTCCAGGAACGACGACCGCAGCCACTCCACGAAGTACGGGGCGACGTCGCCATAGTTGGTGCGGCGCGTCGTCAGCACCAGCGGATAGGCCTTCCAGAACTCGGCGTCCTCGGGCGCGAGATAGCCCTGATCGCGCATGAGGTTCAGGATGGCATTGCGGCGCAGGACGGCGCGGTCGGGATGCGTGCGTGGATTGTAGTTCCCGGGCGCCTTGGGCAACGCCGCCAGCGTCGCCGCCTCGGCAACGTTCAGGTCGCGCGCGGACTTTCCGAAGAACACCTGCGATGCCGCTTCCACGCCAAAGACGTTCGGCCCGAGGCTGATCTGGTTGAGGTACAGCTCGAGAATCGTGTCCTTGCTGAAATTGCGCTCGAGCTCCACCGCCACCCGGGCCTCGCGCAGCTTGCGCGCCAGCTTCTTTTCACGGCCAAGGCGCTCGGGGAAGACGTTGCGCGCCAGCTGCATCGTGATGGTCGAGAAGCCCTGGGTGTAGTGCAACGTCAGCAGGTTGGCCTTGAGCGCCCCGAGGATGCGCCAGTAGTCTATGCCGTTGTGATTATAGAAGCGCTTGTCTTCGACCGCGATGAACGCCTGCCGCACGTGCACGGGGATCTGTTCGAGGGGCAGCACCGTCCGCATCTCGATGCCGAGCTCACTGATAAGGCGGCCATCGGCGGCATAGACCTTGGACGTCTGCAGCTGCTGATGGCGCTCGTTCGGCTGCAGCCGCATGATGCTAGGGCAGCGGTCGCCGGAGCAGACGCGCGTCCATGAGCCGTACGCCAGGCCGCTGCCGTACAGCAGGGCGAGCACGGTCGCGATGATCGCCCTCCGGCGTTGGACCGGATCGTACCACCAGCGAATGAAAATCGGGCGGCGAGATACGGCGGCGGCGGAAAGCGGCGAATGGGGAGTCGCAGAGGCCATCTGTGTTACAACCTAGCAAGGCGATAGATTCGCCGCCATGAGTTCTGCTAACGTGTTGCAAGAATTGGAGTGGCGCGGCTTCGTCCAGCAGGCGACGCCCGGCCTCGCCGCCCATTTCGCCAAAGGACCGGTCACGGCCTACTGCGGCTTCGACCCCACGGCGCCGTCGCTGCAGCTCGGCAACCTGATGCCGCTGATGCTGCTCGCCAATCTGCAACGCGCCGGGCACCGGCCCATCGTGTTGATGGGGGGCGGCACGGGACTGATCGGCGATCCGTCCGGCAAGGCGGGCGAGCGTCCGCTGCTCTCGAAAGAACAGATCCGCGAGAACCTGCAGCATCAGCGCGATCAGATGGCGCGCTTCCTGGAGTTCGGTGCCGGGCCGACGGCCGCGCTGTTGCTCGACAATGCGAAATGGCTGGGGGCGCAGGGACTCATCGATTTTCTGCGCGATGTCGGGAAGCATTTCACCGTCAACGTGATGCTGCAAAAGGAGTCGGTGAAGGCACGGCTCGAAGCGGGCCTGTCGTTCACGGAGTTCAGCTATATGCTGCTCCAGGCGTACGACTTCCTGCACTTGTTGCGCGAGCGCCAGTGCACGCTGCAGGTGGGTGGCAGCGACCAGTGGGGCAACATCACGGCGGGCGTCGATCTGATTCGCCGCATCGCGAACGCGGACGCGCACGGTCTGGTCGCCCCGCTCGTCACCATGGCGTCGGGCCAGAAATTTGGAAAGACGGACGCCGGCGCGATCTATCTCGATCCGACGCTCACGTCGCCGTACAAGTTCTATCAGTTCTGGATCAACGTGGACGACCGCGACGTGGAGAGGTACCTCAAGCTCTTCACGCTGAAGACCGGTGCCGAGATCGACCAGCTGACGGCACAACAGAAGCGCGATCCGGCTGCGAGAGCCGCGCAATGCGCGCTCGCCGCCGATGTGACGACCCGTGTGCACGGCGCCGACGTCCTGCACAGCGTGCAGGCGGCTTCAGCGATTCTGTTTGGCGAGGAGCAAGCCGAGGTCCATCCGCAGGTGTTCGACATCCTGGCGGGGGAGATTCCCACCATTGTGGTCGAGGGCGGCTCGGACAGCCTGACGCTCGTCGATCTCGTGGCTCGTTCCGGTCTGGCCAAGTCCAAGAGTGAAGCCCGCCGCAGCATCGAGCAGGGTGGGATCTACGTGAACCAGCAGCGCATCGATGACGTCGCCCGAACCATCGCCACGGGTGACTGGATCGGCGGCCGGAATCTGTTACTGCGCAAGGGAAAGAAGGATTACGCGCTGCTGCGAAGAGCCGTCTGACATGGACGCTCGCGTGCAGCTGCTGCTCGAAGTCTTCGATCAAGCCTATACCGCCCCGTCGTGGCACGGTACACCGCTCAAAGGCACGTTGCGCGGGCTCCGCGCCCGCGACGCGCTCTGGCGCCCCGGCGCCAAGCGGCACTGTATCTGGGATCTCGTCCTCCATACGGCGTACTGGAAGTGCATGGTGCGCCGCCGGCTCAAGCGCGATCCCACGCTGCGATTGCCAAGCTCAAGCCGGCGGATCTAGGCCGGCGTGGTTGGCGCTCGAAGTGGCGTGTCACAGCGGAGATCTACGGCATCGCGTCGCACGATCTCTATCACGCCGGGCAGATCCAAATCCTCAAACGACTCATGAGGAGCTAGCCCGATGTTCATCGGCCATTACGCACTCGGATTCGCTGCGAAGCGAGTCGTTTCCCGGACGAGTCTGGGCACGCTTTTCGTCGCTCCGACACTCGCCGACTTGCTGTGGCCGGTCTTCCTGCTGCTCGGCGTCGAACACGCGCATATGGTTCCCGGCGACAACCCGTTCTTGACCCTCTGGCTCGACGATTATCCGTACTCGCACAGCCTGCTCGCACTGATCGTCTGGGGCGTGCTCTTCGGCTATCTGTACAAGGCGAAAACGGACGACAAGCGCGCGGCGCTCGTGATCGGATTGCTCGTCGTGAGCCACTGGGTGCTCGACTTCGTCACGCACCGGCCGGACATCCAGTTGTATCCCGGCGGCGCGAAGCTCGGACTCGGCCTGTGGAATTCACCTGCAGCGACAGTGATCGTCGAAAGTGTGATGCTCATTGGCGGCGTCGGGATCTACGCGCGGGTCACGCGCGCCCGGGACGGGATCGGCCGCTGGGGACTCTTCGGACTGGTCGTGCTGCTCGCCGGCTCGTACGGAACCACACTGTTCACGCAGGCACCGGCCGACATGCGGGCGGTGGCGATTGGCGGCATCATCTTCGAGGGGATATTCGTCCTGGTGGCGTGGTGGGTGGATCGCCACCGCGAGGCTACATCAGGTCATCCAGTACCTCTATGACCTTCTCCATCTCCTCGACCGTGTTGTAGCAGTGGGGCGATAGCCGAATCGAGCCTTCGCGCAGGCTGCACACCACACGCGCGCGCTTCATCCCATGATACGCCTCGGCGGGCTTCGCCGGCGCGATACAGAGAATCGCCGAGCGGTGGCCGTTCTCCGTCGGCGACGTGATCCGTACGCCGTTCTCCTGCGCCCATTTCACGATCGGCGCGTGCGTCGCCCGCGTCACCTCGGCGACGTCGCGGACGCCGACCTCGAGCAACAAGCCGAGCGACGCCGTCATCCCGACGAAATCCTGATAGGGCAGCGTGATCATCTCGAAGCGGCGGGCATCGGCACGGAACGTGGGGTTGTACTCCGTGAGCCGCGAGAAGTCGTCCGTACCCTCGAACGCCATCCAGCTCGTGATGGCCGGCTCGAGCGTCGGAACCAGCTCTTTGCGCACGTATACGAAGCCCGAGCCCCACGGCGACAGCAACCACTTCTGACCGCCGCAGGCGAGGATGTCGACCGGCGTCTCGGTCACATCGAGCACCGAATTGCCGATTCCCTGAATGCCGTCCACGACGAGATAGGTGCCGTTGGCGCGGCAGGCGGCGCCGAGCTTCTGCAGATCGGCGCGATAGCCGTTCGAGAACTGCACGAACGACACCGCAAGCACCCGCACCTTCGGGTCTCGCAGCCGCTGCAGCAGACACTCCTCGTCGGGCCAGCCTTCGGGACGGCAGCGCGCCATCTCGACCGTGATCCCCTGATCCCGCAGCATCAGCCATGGATAGACGTTTGCCGGGAATTCCTTGTCGGAGAGCAACACCACGTCGCCGCGCTTCAGGGGGAGTGCGCGCGCCGCGAGATTCAAGCCGAAACCGGTGTTCGTGGCGAGCGCGATCTCCGACGGGTTTGCATTGATCAGATGCGCGATCCCCAGCCGGGCGGCGGCGAGACCGGCGAACAGCTCGCGATCGGGCAAGAGGTGCGGCGCGGTGCGTTTGGCGGTGAATTCGTCGAGAGCGCGACGGGTACGTTCAGGTATTGGTCCGATGGAGGCGTTGTTCAGATAGATCGTGTCGGCGGTCCAGGGGAATTCCGACGTGCGGAGCGCCTTGAACGTCTCGCGCAGCGCGCGCACGTGCGAGGGATGATACGCGATTTCTGTCATGCTCCCACCACGCGTCCGAAGCCGCGCACGTCGAGTGCGTCGCGCAGGCCGTCGCCCAGCAGATTGAGGCCGAGCACGGCGAGACCGATCGCGACACCGGGGGCGATCGAAACCCACGGCGCGACCCGCAAGAGATCCCGTCCCTCGGCGACCATCGCGCCCCACGACGGCGTGGGAGGCTGCGCGCCGAGTCCGATGAACGAGAGCGCCGCTTCGGCCATGATCGCGCCGCCGATGCCGAGCGTGGCCGCAACAATCACGGGGGCGATCACGTTGGGCAGCAGATGACGCCCGATGATGCGCGCATCCGACGCACCGAGCGCGCGCGCCGCCTGCACGTACTCAAGCCCGCGGGCAAGCAGGACCTGGCCGCGGACGATGCGCGCCATGCCGGCCCAGCCGACGATACCGATGACGACGAACACGACCGGCAGCGACGGCTTCACCGCGGCGGCAATGGCGATGAGCAGCAGCAGGGACGGAAACGCGAGCGTCACGTCGGCGACGCGCATGATCACCCCGTCCAACCAGCGACCGTAGTAACCCGACACGAGTCCTAACGTCACACCGAGCGCCAGCGCGACGCTCTGACTGATCAGACCGACGGCGAGCGACAAGCGGGCGCCGTACAGTACGCGCGAGAGGATATCGCGGCCCTGGGCGTCGCTGCCCAGCAGAAACGCGCCGGAAGGTGGATGCAAGCTTGCAGAGAGATCACCGCGGAACGGATCACCGGGGGCGAGCCATGGGGCGAGCAACGCCAGGAGCGTTAAACCAGCGACTAACCCCAGGCCGAAGCGCGCCCATGGATCACGCGCGAGTCGAGTCCAAAAGAGTGGCGCCGCCATGGGGGTGTCGACTACGTTACTCGGGACTCAACCCCCCGGGCAAGCGGATAAGACCGTGAAGCGCGATACACCGTTCACCCTCGTGCTGGGCGGCGGCGGGATGAAGGGGCTCGCCCACGTAGGCGTGCTCCAGGCGCTGCTCGAGCGCGGCCACCGGCCGACCCGGATCATCGGGTCGAGCGTCGGCGCGCTCATCGGCGCCGCCTGGGCCGGTGGCATGGGCATCGCCAAGCTGCGCGAGATCTCCCTCGATCTGAAGCGCAAGGAAGTCTTCGCCGTGGCGCACGCGGACATGGCGTTCAAGCGTATGCGCTCGCCGGCGTTGTTCAAGCGCGAGCCGCTCGAGCACCTCATCGCCCGCACCGTCGGCGACCTCACCTTCCCGCAGCTCGATCCGCCCGTCGTCGTGAACACGGTGGACCTGAACTCGGGGATGCAGGTCTTCTGGGGCCTCCCTGGGCTCGACGACATCCGCGTCGCCGACGCGGTCTTCGCGTCCTGCGCCCTCCCGGGATACTTCCCGCCGCACGAGATCGGCGGCCGCTTCTATGTGGACGGCGCGGTCGTCTCCAACGTCCCCTTCGACGCGGCGCGCGCGCTCGGCCCCGAGCTGATCGTGGCGGTGGACGTGTCGGCGTCGAGCGTCCTCACCGCCGACGCACAGGACGAAGGCTTCGCCGGTGTGTTCGCGCGCGCCACCGAGATCCTGATGACGACGCTGCTGGAACAGCGCGTACGTACCTGGACGACGCCACCGGTCTACTATATCCAGCCGCGCGTCGAGCACGTCACCATGTTCTCGTTCGATCATCTGCGCGAAGAAGTCGAGGAGGGCTATCGCGCCACGAGCGCGGCGCTCGACCGCGCCGACGAGTGGCCGGAGGCGGGAGACGTCGGCATCTATCCCAAGCGGCGTGTGCTGGTGCGCGTGGAGCGCGAGCGCTGCATCGGGTGCGGCACGTGCCTCGTCCACGGGCCACAAGGAATGTTCGTCCTCGACTCGGACCGCAAGGCCGTCGTGACGCAGCCGGATCAGGAATGGTCGCCGATGGACGGCGGCTACATCCGGCACTGCCCGACCTACGCCATCATCGCTCGGCCGGCCGAACAAACGAGTAACCTGCTCAAATCGGGATGAGCTCCGAAGAGACTTGTGATTCGATGTCCCGCAGATCGCGGATGACACGGTCCCAGTTGTAGTAAGTCTCGATCGCCTTGCGGCCGGCCTGTCCCAGCCGGCGCGCGAGCAGCTGATCGCCGAGCAGGCGCTTGAGCGCGGCGGCGACCGCTTCCGGATCGTCGGGATTCACGACCAGTCCCGTCTCGCCGTCGTGCACCGCCTCGGCCAAGCCGCCCGATTGGCCCGCGATCACGGGCAGGCCGCAGGCGCTCGCCTCGGCCAGTGCGACGCCGAACCCCTCGACACGGGAGCCGTCGTCGCGGCGCGACACGCCGACGTACGCGTTCGCGATGTTGAACACGGCGGGGAGCTCCGCTTCCGGCACGTTGCCAACGAAGCGCACGTGATCGGCGATCTTCAGCTCCTCGGCGAGGCGTTGATAGTCCTTGCGCTTCTTCCCGCTTCCCACGACGAGATAGTTCACGTCCACTCCATCCTGCCGGCACTGCGCCACGGCACGCAGCGTCATATCCACGCCCTTGTACGCCTCCAGCCGCGCGACCGTGAGCACCCACGGCGCCTGCCCATTGATGTGATAGCGCGAGCGGACGGCGTTCGTGTCGATCCCCGGCCGGAACTGCTCGGGGTCGGTCCCGAGCGGCACCAGCCGCACCGTCTCTGCGAGCGGATCGAGTCCGAGCTCTCGCAGCACCTTCTGCGCCTGCTCGCGCGTCCATTGGCTGTTGGCGACGACCGCGACTGCGGCGCCAAACAGCGCCTTCGCCGTCTTCCGCGCGAAGCGCGAGTGATGGATCGCGTGCAGCTCTTTCAGGAGGTCGCCGCCATGGACGAACACGCCGTACTTGGTTCCGACGCGCTCGTGCATCCATTTCGCCGGATAGGTGCAGGGCCGGATCGAATCGCACCAGGCGAAGCGCGGCTTGTGCTGGCGCGCGAGGCTGGCGACGCGGCGCGACCAGAACAGCAACCCCGCCAGATTGCGCAGCGCCCTGCTCGGCACCGGCAACCGGTCCACGACGGCGCCGCTGAAGCGCACGTCGGAATCCTGGGAGTCGCGATGTTGGCCCGTCGAGACGAGCAGCTCGCCGCGTGGATAGCGGCGCGTGACCTCGCCCATCATGCGAGCGATGCCGGTCTGCATCGGCGGAAATTCGCCGGTCAGGAGAAAAGTCTTAGCGACGGCGCCCCCCCTGTCGTTCCCATAAGAAAGCATACTTAAAGAACACCGACGCCGCACTCATCCCGGCGTGAATCACGCCGAGTCGGCCGTCGAAGATGCTGCCGTGAAGGATGTACTCGCGCCAAAACCGGAAGGCGGGACGCAGCGCGACGTCGCTCAACGACGCCCGATGCCCCTGAGCCGCCAGATCGGCGGCGCTCACCCGGCTCTCCGCGACGATGGTATCCAGGTGATGCCGCAGGTCTGTGTAGGGCGCGTGATCGAGCTCGTTCGTCGCAGGCATGTTCCAATGTTAATGAGGCGTGATGGCTTCGCGGTAGACGCGTGAGACGTTATACTGGCCTCGATGCACGTCGTGGTGGCATCCCATCACCGGCTCCCGGTCGAGGGCTACGGCGGACCACAGCGCGTCGTCGTCGCGCTGGTTCGCGGGCTTGCGGCGCTGGGCCACCGCGTGACGCTGCTCGCGCAGCCTGGAACCAGAGTCCCCGAAGCCGCGAAAACAATAGAGGTCGCGCCCCGGCTGTTGAAGGACTCCGGGGTCGATCTCAAGACATTCATCCCCGAAGGCGCCGATATCCTGCACGCGCACTTTCCCCTGAAACAGGCACCGCAAGGGGTGCCGTTCGTGCAGACACTGCACGGCAACTGGAAACCAGATACGCCGCTCCCCCCGAATACGATTTTTCTCTCGCGCGATCACGCCAAACGCCACGGCAGCACGATCTTCGTCCACAACGGGCTCGATCCCGCCGAATACATCTTCCGGCGGCGCAAAGAGGAGTGGGACTTGTTCCTCGGCAAGCTGCACCGCGACCGCGGCTACCACTGGGCCGTGGACGCCGCGAAGCGCACCGGGCGCCCGCTCATCATCGCGGGCGGCTGGCGGCCCACCTTCACGGGCGGCATCAAGTACGTCGGCGAAGTCGGCGGCAAACGCAAAGCGGTGCTGCTCGCACGCGCCCGCTGCCTGTGGATGCCGGCGCAGTGGGACGAACCGTTCGGCCTCCCGACGATCGAGGCGCTGTTCTCCGGCACGCCCGTGATCGGCACGCGGCGCGGCGCATTGCCCGAGATCGTCACACCCGCGGTGGGGGTGTTGCGTGACACGCTCGACGAGCTGATCCTCGCGGGCGACAAGGTCAGCGCGCTCGACCCCGAGGCCTGCCGGGAACGGGCGGAGCGCAACTTCACGCATCTGGTGATGGCCGAGAACTACGTCCGCATGTACCAACACGTGCAGCGGACGGGCGACCTGCCCGCGAGCGTCAAGTAAACCGGTCGCTGGTTCGGCTCCTCCTCTTCGCCGGGCTGCTGCGGGTGCTCGCGGCGGTCTTCAGCGGGGGATTCCTGGCGAGCGACGATCACCATGTCGTCATCGGAGCGGCGGACCAAATCGCCAGCGGCGTGGGACTGCCGGTGACGTTCGAGCGTACGTCGTTGTTCCCCGGCGTCATTGCCGCGATCATGACCGTGGCGCGTGATATCGGGGTTCACGATCCCGGGATCGAAATGTTGCTGGTGCGGCTCCTCCAGGCCTGCTACTCGCTGCTCGTCGTCTACTTCGTCTATCGTCTCGTCGAGCGGTCGCTGGGACGTGAGAGCGCCATCCTGGCTGGCCTGCTGGCGGCGGCCTTCTACGCGATGCCCGTCACCGCCGTGCACCAGCTCGAGGAGTCCGTGTGCCAGGTGCCGTTGCTCGCGGCATGCTGGTGGTGGCAACGCACGGAGGACCGCCATGAGCGACCGGCCGTTTGGGGGGCGCTCGCCGGTGCGGCACTGGGAGGAGCACTCATCCTGCGTCTCCCTCTAATAGGGTTCGTCGGCGTGTTCGTGTTGCTCGTGCTGCTGCGGCGGCACCCGGTCACATCGCTGGACAAGCTGGCGTTTCTCGGCGGTCTCGCACTCGTCGTTGTGCTGCAGAGCTACAGCAACGCCCTCATCAACCATCAATGGGGCTACTCATTCGAAGAGCGACTCGGGCCGATGCTGCACCTCGGGCGCATGGCGGTCGAGTCGGATGGATATCCGAACAATCCGCCGTGGCATTACGTCCTGACGCTGCTCGCGGCGCTGATTCCACCGGCCTCGATTCTGCTGCTGGCCGCGGCCGTCAAAGGCGGACGCCAAATGCCGCCGCTCGGACTCGCCACGCTCGCGTTCCTCGTGAGCCACAGCCTGCTCGCGAACAAACAGGAGCGGTTCCTGCTGCCGATTCTCCCGGTGCTGTTCATCGTGATCGTCGCCGGGTTGCCGTGGCTCGAGGAGCGGATCGGCCGCCCGGTGTACCGGGGCATGTGGTGGTATTTCTGGATCGTGAATACGGCTTTGCTGGTGATCGTGACGTTCAGCTTCTCCAAAAAGGACCGCGTGGAGCCGCTGCTGACGATTTATCGCCGTCACGACGCGAGGGGAGTGCTGGTCGCGCAGTACAACCAGACCTTCAGCGTGCCGGAGTACTATTTGGGAAAGCCGGAGCCGGCTGTGGTCGTGGTGGAACGGGGACAGGACGCTGAGACGTTGGCGCGGGGATTACCGATCAACTATGTGATCATCTACAGCGACACGCCGGAGACTGATCGCGTATCCCTGGCGGGAGCGTTGCACCGCAATCTCACCTTGCTCACCCAGATCCAGCCGAGTCTCACGGACCGGCTGGCACATGCGATCAATCCGCGCCACAACCGAGCCCATACGGCGATTATCTACACGATCTCGTAGTTGCGAAACTCGAACGGCCGCACGCCTGTCAGCCGCTCGATCGTGTCGGAGATATAAAGCCGGAGGTGGGCCGGCTGGAAGCGCGCGGGCTCGATGATCGCGGGCGGCTGCTGGACGATCTCGGCGATCCATGCCCGAGCTGCCGTCGGATGCCTACCCGCAAAGCGGCGCAGCCCGGGGATCCACTTTAGGGTGCCGCGCTTGAGCTCGCGATCGAGGCGCTCCCTCGCCCACGGATACATTTCCTTCGTTACCTCGATCTTGTCGCGCATCGTTTGTGCGGGACGCGCATAGCCGTAGTGGAACATCTGCGCAGCGGTGGGGCGTGCGCGGATCTTGCGAAAGCTCGGTCCCACGCGGAATCCTTGAGCGTCCAGGTACGGCCGGATGTCGTGGCCGAACCGGATACAGCGAACTTCTCGGGCATACCACTGTCGATTGGTCGCGATCCGGTCGAAGCCGCCGTAAAAGTGCAGATAGTTCACGAGCACCCCCTCGACTCGCTCGTCCGCGTCACACTCCGCGACCGCTTGCTTCAGGATCGTCGCGCCACCGTCGTGCAGGACTTCATCGGCTTGGATGTAGATGCCCCATGAGCCGCGACACGCGTCCATCGCCCGGTGCGTCTGGACCGCGAGCATGTCGCCGCCTTTACTCATGTCCCACACGCTGTCCACGATCCGGATACGCGGGTCGCCGATCCCGGCCACCAACTCCCGCGTGTCGTCGCTGGACTTGCCGACGTTGACGACGACCTCGTCGCAGGCCGCGAGCACCGAGTTGATCGCGGCGACGATGGGAAAATTGAGCTGCAGAGCGTTGCGGACCAGCGTAAAGCCGGACAGCAAGTCAGCTCCGAAACTGCAGGTTGTACAAGCGGCGGTACAAACCGTCGGCGGAGAGGAGATCACTGTGCGTCCCGCACTCCACGATGCGGCCCTCTGCCAGCACCACAATGAAGTCGGCATGCTGCACCGTCGCCAATCGGTGGGCGATCACGAACACCGTCCGATGCGCCATCAGCCGGTCGATCGCCTCCTGCACGAGCCGCTCGGATTCGGTATCGAGCGCGCTGGTGGCCTCGTCGAGGATCAGGATCGGTGGATCGCGGAGCAACGCGCGGGCGATCGCGATGCGCTGCCGCTGGCCGCCGCTGAGCCGGGTGCCGCGTTCGCCGAGCAGGGTGCTGTAGCCTTCGGGCAGCCGCATGATGAACTCGTCGGCGTTCGCGGCACGCGCCGCGGCCCGCACCTGCTCGAGCGGCACGTCTTTCAAACCATAGGCGATGTTCGCGAGCACGGTGTCGTTGAGCAGCACCGTCTCCTGTGAGACGATCCCCATGAGGCGGCGCAGCGACGTGCGCGTGTAGTTGGTCAGCGGCACGCCGTCCATCAGGATCTCGCCGCGCGTGGGCTCATAGAATCGGGGCAGCAGGTCGACCAGGGTCGTCTTCCCCGCCCCCGAAGGGCCCACGATCGCGACGACCTGGCCCCGCTTTACTTCGAGCTCCACGTCGCGTAACACCGACTCGGTGGGCTCGTACTCGAACGAGATGCCCCGGAACTCGATGCGCTCGCTGAACTCCGCCGTCGTCTCGCCGGGGCGGTCGACTTCAGCGGACGGCAAGTCGAGGACCTCGAACACTCGCTCCGCGGAGGCGACGGCGGCGGCCATGATCGCCGGATAATTCGACACCGATTTGATCGGCGACATCAGCCGCAAACTGACGGCGAGGAAGGTGATCAGGACAGCGGGATCGAGCGTCGCGGCGGCGCCGAGCGCCAGGCGCGTGCCGACAACGAGGATCAGGACGATCATCACCCCGCCGAACACCTCGCTCACCGGACTCGTGAGGCTGGAGTAGCGGTTTGCGCGCAGCACGCGCTTGCGATAACGCTCGGCGAGCTCACGGAACCGCCCCAGCTCGAATGCTTCGGCCACGTAGGCGCGCACCAGTTTCGCCGAGGCGATCATCTCGCCCACGTGACTCGTCACCTCGCCACGCTCGGCGGCGAGCTCGCGCGAGCGGCGCCGCAGGCGATTGATCATCGGACGAATGATGAGCAACAGCACCGGTGCCAGCAGCAGTGACAGCAATGCAAGTTTGACGGAAAGACCGAACAGAATCACGACGTAGACGATGATGACGACGACGTTTTGCAGCAGCGATGCGAGCGCCGCGCTCACGGCGGTCTTTACCTGATCGGTATCGCTGATGACCCGCGCGATCGTCTGACCGGCGCGCGTCCGCTGGAAGTAGCCGAGCGGGAGAGTCTGCAGGTGCCGAAACAGCCGGATCCGCAGGTCGCGGACGACGCCTTCCTGAATCGCCACGCTGCCGAGGGACGCGAGATACGACGTCAGGTTCTTGAGCAGCAGCGCCACCAGCAGCACGATGACGACGTTGCGGAGCGCGAGCTCCGGTGTGCCGGCCTGGAGGAAGGGGCCCGCGATTCTGTTGAGCACCGACTCGACGTGCGAGCCGCCCTCCGCGGGAAGCGCCGCATTGCCGAACAGAGTGCGCAGGAACGGGATCAGCAGGACGAACGTGAACCCATCGAGCACGGAGGAGATGACTGTGGCCCCGATGGTGGCGGCGAACAGCAACGAGTAGGGTCGCAGCAGCGAAAGCAGCCGCGCGCCGCCTCCCCCCTTGCTCATTAGCGCGAGCGGCGCGGCGTGAGCAGCGCCACCGGCAGGATCATTTCCTCAGGAGTGGCGCCGCCGTGCAGGAACGCGCCGCGGTAGCGTGCCTGATACTCTCGAAGTTTCGTCGGATAGACGAAGAAGCGGTCAGCGGTCGCGAGCAGCAGCCGGACGCCGAGGCCCTTCGCCGGAAGTCCGTAGGCCTTCAAGTCCTCGACCATGATGGCGGCTTCAGGATCTTCGGCGCGCAGGTCCTCGCCGAACTTGTACCGGAGATTGGCGGTGGCGTCGCGCTTCGCGAACACCGTCGCCGGTGTGTTGCAGTGGATCGAGCCGTGATCGGTCGTGAGCAGGACCGGCACGTTGCGGCGCTCGGCCTCCTCGAGCGCGGCGAGCACGGGGGAGCGCTCGAACCACGTTCGCGTCAGACCCCGCAGCGCGTCGGCGTCGCGCGCGACCTCGTAGAGGATCGCATTCTCCGAGCGGCCGTGCGTCAGCTGATCGATGAAGTTAAAGACGAGTGCTGTCACGCCCGGCTGTGCGAGGTGCGCCGGCAAGCGCCGCAAGAGATCCGCGCCATCAGCGGCGGTGAACAGCTTCTCGTACCGCACCGGCACGTCTTCGCCCACCAGCTCGCGCAGCTGCTCGGTCAGCAGCTCGGCCTCGTGGGCGTTGAGACTCTCTTCGTCGCTCGGCGCACCCCACCAGTCCGGGTGCCGCGCGGCGATCTCCATCGGAAACAGACCAGAGAAGATTGCATTCCGGGAAAACGGCGTCGCCGTCGGCAGGATGCTGTAGTAGTGCGATTCCTCCACGTCGAACAGCGGCGTGATCAAGCCACGCAGCACTTCCCACTGATCGAGGCGCAGGCAGTCGATCAGAATGAACACCACCCGTCCCGTGCGCTTGAGCGCGGGCACGAGGAACTCGGCGCCGACATCCACCGACAACGGCGGCCGATCGCGCTCCGGATCGGCCAGCCAGCGCGGATAATGTTTGACGATGAAGCTCTGGAAGTCCTTGCGCAGGCTCTCCTGCAACGCGCGCAGCGCTTCAGCGAGCCCGGGCTCGTCAGCCGCGGCGAGCCGTACCTCCCACCGCGCCAGCTCGGCTACCAGCTCGCTCCACTCGCGCCAGGCGAGCGCACCGCCGCGCCGGCCCTCGAGCTCGCGGAAGCGCGTGACGAAGTCGCGCGCCAGGCGCTGCTGGCGGATGCGGTCGCCTTCGAGTAAGCGCGTGACGACGGAAAGCACCTGGCGCGGATGCACCGGCTTCACGAGGTAGTCGTCGATCTCGGTGCCGATGGCGTCGCGCAACAACCCGTCGTCCTCGCTCTGCGTCACCATGACGACGGCCATGGCGGGATCGATGGCGCGGATCTCCGGCAGGAGCTCGAGACCGCGGCGGCCCGGCATCTGCTCGTCGAGCAGCACGACGCTGTACGGCTGGCGCCGCAACATCGCGAGGGCGTCGTCGCCGTGGGCCGCCTGCGCCACCGCGAACCCCTGCTCCTCGAGAAAGCGGCGGTGCGCGGCCAGGCCGTCAACTTCGTCGTCAACCCAGAGGATGCTCTTCGGACGAGGCATGTTCGTAGCAAGCTAGTCCCGCTGGCGAAGCCGGGCAACGCGCGACTACATTGGCCGCGTGTTGCGCGTCCTGTGCGTCCGGTTCAGCTCCATCGGCGACGTCCTCCTCACCACTCCCCTCGTGCGCGCATTCCACCGCCGCCATCCCGACGCCGAGCTGTATTTCGTCACCAAGCGCGCCATGGCGCCGCTGGTCGTGGAGAATCCGTATCTCGACGGGGTCATCGAGCTCGAGCCGGGCGGGCGAATCATCGACCTCGCCCGCCGGCTGCGGGACCTCCGGCCGACGCATGGACTCGATCTGCACGGCAGCCTCCGCAGCTCCGCGCTGCAACTCCTCGTCCGGTGCCAATGGTCCGGCTACTCGAAACGGAAGCTCGCTCGGACCGCATTGATCGCGGCAAAGATCAACATCTACGGAACGCACCTGCCGGTACCCGAGCGCTACTTTGAGGCGGCGCGCGCGCTCGACGTGTACCCCGACGGCGGGCCTCCAGAGTTTTTTCTCGCGCCCGCGGCCCGAGAGCGCGTCGCGCGTTGGCTCGCCGAGCGTGGCCTGGACCGGCGGCCCTTTACGGCGCTCGCGCCGGGCGCCGCGCACGCGACCAAGCGCTGGCCGATTCGCCACTGGACCGCGCTGGCGGAGCAGCTGCGCAACATGGGATACGGACTCGTTGCGGTCGGCGGTGCCGACGATCGCGAGCTCGCAAACCAGTTGGGCCCCGGCCTTCCCAACGCGGCGGGGGAGTTCAACCTGCATGACCAGGGCGGCCTTTCCCGCCCCCCACGCGGG
>JACXTT010007491.1_pt1 | contig 15365 bp, 13 predicted proteins | sample 9270951 | NCBI WGS metagenome assembly JACXTT01 (sample SAMN15532306, study PRJNA645909) | rock metagenome | isolation source: weathered quartz diorite | place: Puerto Rico | collected 2017-06-21 | reverse complement strand
CCCGTGAAGGTCAACGTTCGCATCATTGCGGCGACAAACAACAAGCTAAAGGAGGCCGTTCTCAAAGGCGAATTCAGGAACGACCTCTATTTCAGATTGAACGTCATCCGTCTTGAACTCCCGCCGCTGCGCCAGCGGCGCGAGGACATTCCTTTGTTATGCAGCCACTTCGTCGATAAATACCGCGAGCGATATCAAAGTAGTGTGCAGGCCCTGCCGAAGGATTTGCTCGAAGCACTGATGCGGTACGACTGGCCGGGAAATATTCGTCAGCTCGAAAATGTGATCAAGCGGTACCTGATTCTGCCTGACCGCGAAGTTCTGTCGGAATTGCGTACCACCGAGCAGGAGTCGGCTCCGCCTGCAAGCACTGTTGTGTCGTTGAAGGAAGTCGCCAGACACGCGGCGGAAATCGCCGAGAAAGAAGTGGTGCTGCGGATGCTCGAGGAGACGGGCTGGAATCGGAAGGAATCGGCGCGGCGACTGAGAATCTCTTACAAGGCGCTGCGCAACAAGCTGAAGAAATGGCAGTTCACGCGTCAGAAGACGCAGCCGGAAGAAGTCAAGACGCTCGTTAAGAGTGCTTGACGTCAGGAGTGCGGAGGTTTTTCGGAAGTCAGGACGTGCTTATCGATCAGAGTCCCATCGGGTTTGAGAATCCGCACGAGCACCCAGGCATCGAGGTCTTCCGCAGAGCGGATATTCGCCCACCCGGTTCTGAGCGCGACATCCTCTTTCATCACCTCGGGCGGAAGCTGAACCTTAATCCGCACCGGCTGGTTCGCGTTTAAAAAGAACCGGAAGGTGGAATCCGTCGACGCTACAATCCCTTTGGAGTCCACGAAACTCGCTTCCATCGGTTCGCCGTGATCCGTGAAAAGATCCAGCGTTGCGGAAACAGCCCTCCTGGACGTCACGGTAAAAATCGTTTCGTAGCGGGAAGCGCTGGGACCCAGCAAGATCTGGCCGAAAACGATCGTCGGTACGTGGCGGACTTCCTCATTGGATAAAGCGGGGCTCAGCAGGAACGCCAGCAGGAACGAAGCAGTTCGCAGCATCACTTACCCCGGTAGACCACATCCCAGTAGTCCTGGATTTTGCCGGCGTCGTAATCGCGCAGAAACGGCACAATCGGATGCACCAGACTGGTGGACCGGTGCCCCCACACATTGGCGGGGTGTGTCCTCCCGTATGTACCGAAATACGCTCGAACAAAAACGGCATCATCCATAAGGGGAAGGGCGTGAACGTTCTTCATGAAAGCCGCCCACGACGGCGTTCCGAACAGGTAGAACTCCACATTTGATGTGTAGAAAGTCGAAACCGGCATGGTATGCGATTTGAGAAATTTCGCGACAGAGGCGAACGCGTGAGCTCCGCCGAAATCACCAACGATGGGAATGAGGCGGTTCTCGACTTCGAACCTTTTCATCCAATCGAACAGTTCGTCCGACGAGAGATAGTTTTGAAAATGCCCGTCGCGGTCGGTTTGCAGCAGCAGACTTTCAAACGTCGGATAGCTCATCGCGTTGCCGCGGCCAATCGATGAAAATCGCAAATCCAGGTTCTCTTTCCAGAAAGTGCGGTAGGTGTACTCGATCTTCTTGAAGTCGTCGCTGCTCAAATCGAGCTTGTATTTGTCGGTGAGGATTGCTCTCACCGCCTTGAGATGACGCTGGAACAACTCTTCACTCGACGGTGCGAGCCGGACTGCCTTCAGAATGTCCTCGAATCCCGCTCCGCGACGTATCACGGGTTTGTCCTTCGCAAACAGAAGAGCAAGATAATCCGATCTTGACGAAGCCTGCTCGAACATCGCCTTGAACAGCAAATGCTCGAGCATGTTCTGCCGCCGGATGTCGATAATCACGGCTAGTGATGGCCGCGTCTGAGCAATGTAGGTAAAGTTCTGGTCGGGCCCAACGCCGATGTACACACCTCCGTTTCCCGCATGGGGACGAAGATCATCGACGACGTGCTCGTACGAAGTCTCGTTCGAGATGAAGTTGTCCGAATCGAAGTAACCTTCGGGTTCCGACCAATCCCGAATGTAGCCGGCGAACTGATCGGCAGAAACCTGAATATTCGCTGCTGCAAGCGGCTGCTTGCGGGAGCCGGGCAAGACGAAGATGACGGTCAGGACCGCGACGAAGAGGATCAACGCCAGTTTTTGTATTTCCTTGCTCACAACTGCGCTTCACTATAATACAAACCAATGGGTGCTTCGAGCCGGCTATTCATCATTCGTCCTGCCACGGTGAACGACATCGGCAGCATTTGCGCGTTTGCCGCCGAATTCCTCCTTAAAATGCGCGGGGACGTTTCGCCGAAGGAAGCGCGACAGGTTTTCCAGTACGTCCTGAAGCACCCCGACGCCGGAATCGTCGTCGTGGCGGAGCACAGGGAGGGCGTCTGCGCGTACGCTTATGCAACCTATGAATGGCGATCGGAGTTTGGAGGCGAGACGATGCACTGCGTCGAATTGTTCGTTGAGCAAGTGTGGCGCAATAAAGGGGTCGGCGCCAGCCTCGTCCGCTCGCTCCTGCAGAATGCGCGCCAGCGCGGCATCCGTCGCGTCTCGGCCGAAGTCCATCCTGGCAATTCCACGATGGAGCGGATTTTGGAGTCCTCCGGCTTTGATCCCGAACATCGAACCGTGTGGGGTTTCTCGGTGTGATCTGGACCGCAAACAAGCCGTCGAACTGGGACCGTCAAACAGCGGTTATCCTGGCTCCAGGCGCCGGCGCCGGGATGAACTCACCTTTCATGGTTTTCTTTCACAATGAACTGGCTCAGCGCGGCTTTGCGACGGTGAAGTTCGACTTCGAATACATGGAACAGAAACGGCATGTGCCGGATCCTCAACCGAAACTGCGCGACCGTTACCGTCAGGTGATCGAAGAAGTGGCTGCGGATCTCAAGCCAAAGCGCATCGTCGTCGGTGGCAAATCCATGGGAGGGCGAGTGTCGTCTTATATTGCCGGCGAGATGGACATCGTTGCCGGACTGGTGTTCCTCGGATACCCTCTACATCCGCCCGGCAAGATGGATCAGCTGCGAGATGAGCATCTATACAGTCTCATTCGTCCGATGCTCTTTATCAGCGGAACCAAAGACACACTTGCGCGACGGGACCTTCTTGAAAAGGTCGTTGACAGGATTGGCAATCGCGCGACGCTCGTCTGGATCGAAGGCGGCGACCACTCTTTGAAAACAGGCCGCAAAGACCAAACATCACTCACCACCGCAGCCGACGCGATCAGCGCCTGGATCCGGCGTTAGTCCAGGGCTAGACCCGCGTCCGGACGCCTTCGAGTGCCGCAGGGACGTACATTCGCGTCGCATATTCCTTAACCATGCGTCTGGCGCAGAATCTCGGCACGATCGATCGCAGGCTTTCCTTCTGCATTTGAATCCAGCCGTGAGGCAGACCCTGCTGATCGCGATCGTAGTAGAGAGGGACGATCTGCTGTTCCAGCAATTGATACAAGGCTTCGGCGTCCGCGTTGTCGTCGTAATGAACATCGAGGTCCTCGGGTGGATCGCCGATGGCCCAACCGTTGTTGCCGTTATAGCCTTCGTACCACCATCCATCCAGTACGCTGACGTTCAAGACACCATTCATCGCCGCCTTCTGACCGCTGGTTCCGCAAGCTTCGAGCGGAGGTCTTGGATTGTTCAACCAGATGTCCACGCCCTGCGTGAAAAAATGTGCGGCATGCATCTCGTAGTTTTCGACGAAAGCGACGTGGCCGGCCATGCCGTTATCGACGGCCAGCGAGTAGATCTGATGAATGAGGTGCTTGCCATGTTCGTCGGCCGGATGCGCCTTGCCGGCGAAAACGATTTGGACAGGTTTCCAGCGATCGAGCATCAATGCGCGGATGCGGTTGATGTCCTGGAAAATGAGCGACGCTCGTTTGTATCCGGTGAAGCGCCGGGCAAAACCAATCGTGAGTGCGTCGGGATCCAGCAGGGTTCCCATGGCGATCACCTGTCGCGAGTCGACGCGATCCTCGGACCATCGCATACGCGCCCGCTCACGAGCGAATGTCAACATCTTGCGCTTCAAGAACTGATGGACTTCCCAAAGCTCCTCGTCCGGAATATCGGTGATGCGATTCCAGAACGGGACGTCGTCATGTTTCTCGACCCATTCCGGACCCAGATACCGGTCGAACAGTTCACCCAGTTCAGACGCGATCCAGGTGGCGGCGTGAACGCCGTTCGTCACCGATGTAATGGGCACCTGATCCTCACGGGAGTCCGGCCATACGACCTGCCACATCCTTCGTGTGACACGGCCATGGAGATGGCTCACACCGTTGCGCCCTTTCGAAAGCTTCATCGCAAGAACCGTCATGTTGAAGGAATCGCCGAACTTGCCGAGGTCCATGAATTCCTGGCGCGTTAGCTTCAATTCATCCCAGTATCCGGCAAAATGTTTTTCCATCATATGGAACGGAAAGGCGTCGTGACCTGCCGGAACCGGCGTGTGCGTCGTGAAGATCGAAGCACACCGCACCTGCTCGGCGGCCTCTTCGAACGAAAGACCTTCCTGACCGAGCTCTCGCGCCCGTTCGAGCAGCATGAATGCGGTATGACCTTCATTGGCATGCCAGACGGTCGGGTGAATCCCGAGGGCGCGTAGAATGCGAACACCGCCAACTCCCAAAACGATTTCCTGCCGAACCCGGTGTTCTTTGTCGCCACCGTAAAGACGAGCAGTCAATTCCCGGTCTCCATGAGTGTTTTCGTCGACGTCCGTATCCATAAGGTAAAGCGGCACGGACCCGAGGTTGACCCGCCAGACGACAACGAAAACGCTCAACGAACCGACATTCAGTTCAACAAGGAAACGGCCTTCTGCGGTTGCTGCACCAGACTCGATTGGCGCATTTCTCCGCTCAAGAAGTTCATAGACGTCTTCTTGCCAGCCCTCCGATTGGATTCGTTGATGAAAATAACCCTGGGGATAGACGAATCCCGCACCGACCAGCGGAATTCCGAGATCGCTGGATTCCTTACAATGATCGCCGGCGAGGATGCCCAGACCGCCGGAATAGATCGGAAGGGAAGAGTGAAGTCCAAACTCGGCGGAGAAATATGCGAAACGCTCTTTAGCAATGTCGGGGAACTCCCGCGAGAACCACTTTCCGGACTGGGTCCCATTGCGGTCGAGGTTCTTCATGGTGACCTCGTATTCGCGAAGAAAATCGGGGTCCCTCGCGGCCTGCTGTAGTCGCGGCGTCGCGATTTCGTTCAAAAGTCTGACAGGATTGTGCTGCGTGATTGTCCACAGCTGGGGATCAAGGCGTTTAAAGAGCTGCCTCGCTCGAAAATCCCAGCTCCATTTCAGGTTATACGCAAGTTCTTCAAGCCTTTGGATTCGATCCGGGATCGCAGAAAACCGTCGTGTTTGCATTTGTTCAGCCAACCACCCTCCCCGAAATCATACCAGCAGACGTCCGGTTTCAAAACTCTTGACAAGATAGGAGAAATGCGTGATCTTAGGCGCCTTATGGACGAACAAAGGATTGTTCGCTTCGCGCGTATCATATTAGTAGCAGTATGCTTCCAACTCCTTGTCTCTGCAGGGCTTGCCCAGAACTCCAACCAATTTGAGAGCGTTTTAATCGCAACTCCGAAACCCTACGACCGCGTGATTCAGGGCGTTGAAGCCCTTGGCGGTAAAGTTAAGTATCAGTTCGACTTCGTCGACGGTGTCGCGGTTGAGATCCCTGTTCGCTCCCTGGATGATCTGCGAAAGTTTGTTGGACCCAAGGCTCTCGAGAAGGACGTCATTATCCCACATCCCGTCACCGCAACCACTCTGCACGATGCGAATAATGGAGGACTTCAGGTCGAAGGGATTCCGCACGGAACCGTCGCTTTGGCAAACGGAAATTCGAGCGCCATCGGTTTGGGTGGGCCAGGGGACCATTACATTCCCAACTTTGCCGGCTCGGATATCGATAAAGTCCACGCAATGGGCTTTACCGGAAGCGGAAATATCACAGCAGTCATCGACACCGGAATCCGGCCTGGGTTCGCCGCTCTAGGCGATTCTGTGATCGGCGGCTTTGATTTCGTCGGTGATGGTCTCGGCTTTTCGAACCTGGCGAATGATGGCCACGGAACGTTCGTCGCCACGTTGATTTCCGGCAAAGCCCAGTTCAACCTTTCGGGCAGTCCGCTGCTCAAGGCGATTTCAAGTTACGCGCCGGATTCGTTGATCGATGGAACCACCATCACGTTCCTGGGCAGCGCCCCCGACACACAGATTTACGCAGTTCGCGTATTCGGCAAGGATGTTAATGCCGGCTCTCGAGTGTCCACCATCATTGCCGCCATTCAACACGTTATCGCCAAAAAACCCGAAGGACTGAATATCCAGGTGTGCAACTTGAGTCTCGGCAAATCGACTCTCCAGGCGCGTACGGATCTCCTGGACAAATCTGTTGACGGCTTGTTGGCTGAAGGGATCATTCCGGTCGTTTCCGCTGGTGACGCCGGCTCGGCGACACTCACCATTGCCAGTCCCGGAAGTTCACTAAGCGCCCTCACTGTCGGCGCCGCTAATTTTGCGAGAAACGAGCGGATCCTGCGCGACGTTGAAAACGGCCCCGGCGTCGGACTGCTTTGGCGCCCGACGATCGGCACGCAAACCGCTTATTTCAGTTCCCGTGGTCCCAATGCCGACGGCAGACCCGACCCGGACGTCATCGCGAGCGGTTTCGCAAACATCAGCCAGGGATATGCTGGAACATCCGAGTTGAGCATCGCGAACGGCACAAGTTTCAGCGCTCCCATCGTCAGCGGTGTGGCAGCGATTCTCCGCCAGGCATTTCCGAATGCAAGCGCGACCCAAATTCGAAATGCCATCATTGCTTCCGCGGATAATTCGTTGCTCAGTGATGGCTCGACCGAACTCGACCAAGGCCATGGTCTGATTAACGCCAAGGCCGCCTACGATCTTCTCAACAGCGGGAAAGTCTCCGATCAACTCCCCGAACCTAATTCACCCGCTTCGGAAGTTCGCGCCAACATCGAAAGTACTACGGATCTCGTCGTCCGCGGTGGCAGCATCACGGATCAGTTGCGCGATCTCAGACCTGGAGAGCGTAAGGATCTGCTCTACGACATTCCGAAAGGGACAAAGCAGGTCGTCGTCAGCTTAAACAAATTTCGGGCTTCGTTACCGAACACCAGCCAGAATGCGCTCTTCGGCGACGATATCCTTCTTTTTGTCCACAGCGCCAAGACGTCCGCCTTCAACCAGAACGGGGATTACTTAGTGTCAACATTCACGACCGGCGGCCGGTTCGCGATCGACGATCCCGAGCCTGGAATTCTCAGAGTATCCGTCAATGCCGATTGGTCGAACGCCGGAACGGTCTCCGCCGATGTAAGCGTGAGTTCAACACTCGAGAAACAGATACCGATCTCAACGGCCGGCACGATTTCGGACACCCAGACGATTCGGCTTCCGATCGAAATCCCCAAAAACGTGGGGATCGCCACATTCCAGCTTGCATGGAATCATGGATGGGATCGTTATCCAACGAACGATCTCGACTTGATTCTGCAGGACCCGGCGGGCAACCGCATCGTGGTGGGTGCAACCTTCGATAGTCCGGAATTCGCGAGCGTCAAGAACCCACGGGCCGGCAGCTGGCTGATTATCATTGAGGGATTCGATCTGCCGACTGAAACCGACGATTTCGCGCTGACCGTTACCTTTAACAACAAACCCGTCAATTACTGAAACCAGAAGCGAATTCCAAAGCGATCAGCGGCGCGTTCGGATTGTCTTCATGTTTGATATATGCGAAGACATCCACGCCGTCTGACGCCCAGCGGCGAATGCGTTCCTGCCACTCTCCACGCCGGGCTGAGTCATATTCCGTCCGGCGCAGACGCACGTAAGTAAACGGTGCGGTCACTTCGAGCGGCGTCGTGTGATCGTCAGCATCGTGGATGCAAAGGGCGGCGCCATGATGACGCAGGATTCGGTAAACCTCCGGAATGAACCACGAATCATGGCGAAACTCGAACGCCGCCGGGATTCCTTTCGGTAACGTTGAAACGAACAGCTCGAGTTTCTGGACGTCGCATTTGAAGAAGGGCGGGAGCTGGTACAGGATCATTCCAAGACGGTTCTCAAGGCCCAGGACCACACCAAGCAGGTAACTGAGCGCTTCGGAAGGAATCTTCAATCGCTCCCGATGCGTGATTTGCTGCGATGCTTTCAAAGTGAAGCGAAAATCATTCGGGGTCGCGGTTTTCCAGGCCTCGATCGTTTTAGCCGTAGGCATCCGATAGAAGGTGTAATCAATTTCTACGCTGTTCAATCGTGTGGCGTAATACTGAAGGAATTGTTTGTCCGACAAATCATCCGGATAAAAAATGGGCCGCCACTCTTTGTAGCTGAATCCCGACGTTCCGAACCATATCCGCGCCATCGGGTCATTATGCCTCGGACGGGGGCTGTGCCTGGAATTATCTTGAAAGCGCCTCCGCGCGGAGTCTTATAAAGTCGTTGATGTGAGCGGAATAGAACGCAATACATTAGGTGAGACTTCCACGGCGTGCTTGTCTGGCCGCGGCTGAAACCCGTGCTGCGTTTGAAACGCAGACCGAAACCCTGCAAAATCTCGCGGAAAACCGAGCAAATTTGCACCTGAAATACCAGAGTTTTCAACAGCTCGCCGCTGGGCGGACGAGGCCCAAGTCGCTAAAAAGGTGGCTTTTATGGGCATATTTTGTGAATCCGGCCGTTTTTTCACAGGGTTTTCCACAACTTCTGTGGAGAAGATATTCTTTGTCGCGCTTGAGAAGAAAAGCGATCCATCTCATAATGCGGACGTGGGGACTTCCGACAAGTTTAACCGGCCCATGCGCGATCTGCGCATCTCCGTGACAGACCGCTGCAACTTTCGCTGCACGTATTGCATGCCGTTCGACGAGTACACCTGGATTGAACGGAATCAGGTTCTGTCGTTTGAGGAGATCACCCGGTTGACACAAATCTTTGTTGGGTTTGGTGTGGAGAAGATCCGGCTAACCGGCGGCGAACCTTTGGTGCGGCGGGATCTTCATCGACTGGTCCAGAATTTGCATAACATATCTTATGCGACATTGGATATTACACTCACTACCAACGGCGCCCTTCTTGCCGAACAAGCCCCCGCCCTCTATCAAGCCGGCCTCCGCCGAATCAATGTCAGCCTCGACACTCTGCGTGAAGACCGGTTCCGGGAGATGACCCAGCGAGGAGATCTTCATGACGTTCTTGCGGGCATCCAGGCGGCAAAGCAGATCGGCATAAATCCGATCAAGCTGAATGCTGTCGTGATCCGTGGGACCAACGACGATGAAATCATCGATCTGGTTCGCTATGCACGCGACAACGGTTTCGAGATGCGCTTCATTGAATACATGGATGTCGGAAACGCCAATGGCTGGACGCTCGAACGCACTGTGACCAAGCGAGAGATCCTTGATACGGTCCACTCCGCATTTCCCGTTCGCGAGATTGGACGCGCCAACGGCAGTGCCCCTGCGGTGGATTACGAATTTCTCGACGGCGCCGGCGAAATCGGGATTATCGGATCCGTGACGGAACCGTTTTGTTCGACGTGTACACGGGTGCGGCTGACTGCCGACGGTCGTCTCGTGACTTGCTTGATTTCGGAAACCGGCTTTGACCTGAAGGCGATGGTGCGAGGCGGTTCCAGTGACGAAGAAATCGCGAATGCCATTGGCGGAATCTGGACCTCACGCGCGGATCGATTCTCCGACGTCCGCTGGGAGACCCTGAAATCCGGATCCGGCTACCAGCCACAAGCGCACAAGAAGATCGAAATGATCACGCTTGGCGGCTGAAGCAGTTCATCATCTCCAGATTACTATTATTAACGTAATAAAGGATTTGCTTAATCGGGCAAAAGGCGTCGAGCTGAAACGTCGACGCCTTGCACTTGGCTGAAGCGCTTAGTATTCGCTTTCGGAACCGGCCGACGCTGCACCTTCAGAGTCGTCAAGCTCATCTGCCGCATCGAAGTCGATATCTTCCTGTACCGCGCTCTCCATCGACCCGGACGACCTGAAATGGAATTCTGACGATTCCTCGACCTGCGCAACTACTGCAGGACCTGGCCCTGCGGGGAAAACCTCGCGGGTTTCGGGCTGTTTTCGGGTGACGGGTTTTCGTGCAGCTTTCGCGGTTTTCTTTTTGGCGACAGCCTTTCTCGCGGGTTTAGCCGCCTTCTTAGCTACTTTCTTTTTCGCCTGCGGTTTCGCTTTCGCCTTCACCGCTACTTTGCGTTTCGAGGCCGAAGTTTTAGCGGATTTCTTCGTCTTCGCTGCGGTCTTTGCGGACTTCTTCGCAGCGGTCTTTTTCGCCTTTTTCTTTGCGGGTTTCGCCATGTCGCAGCTTCTCCTTATTCGCGCGTAGTCGCGGCAGTACTTTCCTATATTCCGTAATTGTTTTCCACTACAATCCTTGCAGTGAACTGCAAAAACGCTCTCTTCCCCGCGATCTTGATTTTTTCCGCCTGCTCTCGCCTTGGTGCAATGTCTCCGGAGATGCTTGGACAGGCAGAATCACGATGGAATGCGGCGAACGTTTCTTCATACCGGCTCGTCATCGAAATGCAGGGCGATCGAGTGGAGAAGGAGCGGTTTGAGGTCAAGGTTCACGATAATCAGATTGTCTCGACAAAGCGAAACGGGCAGGACTTGCAGGCCGCGCCGGGTCAGGATTATTCGGTCATTGGTCTGTTTCACATGCTCCATCAGGAACTGGATCTCGCGCAGAAACCGACTTTGCTGGGTGCGCCTGAAGGCTACACGGCTTATCCCATGGCACGCTTCGATCAAGAAACCGGACGTCTTATAGAATACCGAAGAACCGTGGGCGGCACATCGAACACGATCGATATTCAAGTGCTGGAGTTCGCGATCCCGTAGGCGATCCGCGTCACCAGGCGGCCCACTCCTAGAACAAATTCAGAATGGGATGACCGATATAGTTGCCGGTCGACGGAATGTATTCGAAGCCGCGGCCAAGCGGATCATCGTGAAGAGTCTTGGTGTAGTCGATGCCCAGCGCGGAATAGATCGTGGCCGCGACATCTTCCGCATAAACCGAGCGGCCTTCGGACCAGCCGGGATCCTCGACGAACGCGCCGTCCGCCGTGGTTTTACCGATCACGCGTCCACCGACTACACCGCCGCCGGCGATCAACGTGGAATGCACGAAGTAATGGTCGCGTCCCGCCTGCGGAGTCAGGTTCCCCACGGTTCTGCCGAATTCGCCCTTCGCGACGATCAACGTTTCATCCAGGATCGACCGGCCATTTGAACCGGGTGTATCCGCGAGGTCGCCGATCAGGTTGCCCAAGCCAAGATCGAGTTGTCGCGCCGAATTGTAAATGCCGGCATTCGCCGTGTAGATGTTCTGATGATTGTCCCAGCCACCGAGATTGATCTGGATGTAGCGCGTTCCCAGATTTGATGCCAGGATATTTCGAGCTGTGACGCACGCGTTCCCGAAGCCCGAAGTGCCATATCGCTGTTGATCTGTGGTTGAAAACCTGAAGACGCTATTCACGTTCGCGTCGTACATGATTCGGCGGGCGGACGTGTAATAGTCGGCCATCTCCTCGAAGTCCAAGCCATACGGGGACCCGGTTTTCCGGAGTCCGGTATCGAGGGTTTGCAGCAGGTTGTAGCGGGCCGTGAACGGGGCTTCCTGATCGGAATTGGTCAGATTCGTCAGTCCGTTGACGTTCGGTGTGACGTCGAATGGCGCATACCTTCCCGAAAAATAGCCCTGCCCCTGAAGACTTCCACCTCCATTGAGTGCGATGAATCCCGGCAGTTTCTGGGCGGCCGTTCTTTGCGACTCAAATTCATAGGCGACGATCGATCCGAGATTCGGCGCAATCTTGCCGGTCGCGCTGGTCGGACTTCGAGCAATTTGAGTCCATGTTTGCAAAAGTTGGTGCACCAGCGCTGTCGTCTGGCAACTTCGGATGATCGAGAACCGGCTTCGTCCCAGTTGGTCTGCAAGAGTGGGTAGAAGTCCCGACGGGAAATCGATCCCGTTAATCGTGGCAGGAGTGAAGTTCGCGGGTGTCCACGAACCGACTTTCAGGTCCAGAGTATCGACCTGACTGGGGGCACCCGTGAGAAGAATGAACACCACGTTCTTTGCGGAACTGACCAGAGTGGCCGACGAAGCGTAAGGGCTGCTCTCACCGAACACCTTCAGCGGCGGCATGAAGTAGCCGGTGACGCCGCTGGCCGCAATCTTGAAAAAGAACCGTCGGTCGATGATCGAATGCATAGTCACTTAATAGTTGAAAAGAAAATCCAGTTTGTTCAAAAGAACCCATTGCAAACTCTCGGTCGCCGCACGAACCGTCTGGCCGCGGTACGTATTCAAGAGCAGCGTCATCTCATCGGGTGTTGGATTTCGCGAAAGCGTGTACTGGAACAATGCGCTGATCAGTGCGGACGGGTCCGATGTCGCCGAAAGAATCGCGGACACTGTCGAACCGGTGTTGTTCTGATGAATACGGCTCATGACAACGGCGCTATTCATCATGTTCAGCGACTGCAGCAACGACCCGTCATTGCGCCGGAAACTCGTGTCGCGATCGCCGCGTCCGAACGAATTCAGAAATTGCCCAGTCGCCGCGTTTCCTCGTAACGGTTCACGTGGTTCCGGAAGTTGCATCGCCCAAGTGACGGCGGGCAGGTAGTCGAACGTGAAAGCAGTGCCGATTCCCGTCGCCTTCTGAACGGCGTCGTTCACCTCTTCTGCGTCCAGCCGCCGCACGTATTTGCGGGCGTAGTACGGAACGTAATCGACTTTCCACGCGCCCGGATAGGTTGACGACAGGGCGTACGCGTTTGATTTTGCGATCAGCGAGATCAGCGCGCGAATGTCGTACCCGTTGTCTCTAAACCAAACCGCCATTTGGTTCAGCAACTCCGGATTCGTCGGTTGCAGGGACCATGCGTTCGGCGGAGGGTTGTTCGGGTCGAGTCGCGCCGGGTCGAATGAATTTGCCGGGGACACAAACCCCTCGACCATGAACTTCTCCCAGATGTAGTTCACGATCGCCCGTGAAAACTGGATATTCGGTATCGTTTGCCTCGCCAGCGCCTGGCGTCGTGATTCGTTGGCGCCCACGCCTCCGTTTGCCGGCATCGCGCCCATGCTCATCATGAACGGATTCCGCGGGTTGACCAATGCGATACCGTTGACCGGCTGGCGTGCGCTGCGGTTGCCGGTTGTCGTGTTCAGACGATAATCACCCGTTGCGAGGTCGCTGACGATACGCTTGATGGCCGTTGGATTTGTGGAAACCGTCTGCGTCGTCATTTGGACTCGCGCAAAATATGCGGCGAGCCCCCACATGTTCATTCGCGTCTGCTTGGATCCCCACAGATTCACACTGTCGAGATGACGTGCGCCGTCATGGCACAGGAGGCAATCAATCGCGTTGACACCGAGGAATGTCGATGCGAAGTGGGCGGCTTGTCCGTCATAGTTGTCCTGTGCCGGACCACCTGGAATCAACCCGCCGATGACCCAATTCGCTTGCCCGGTTTCAAAACTGTCTCCGGTGGCGGTGATGATCTCGCGCGCCATCACGTCGTATGGTTTGTTGGTCGCGACGGCGTCCTTAATGTAGAGATAGAAGGCGTCTCGCCCCTGAACATATCGCGTGACATTGGTTGAAACGGACGTGTTCTTGAAAAGATCGCCGAAAAACATCGTCCATTTGTCGACGAATTCCGGAGTCCCGATCAGCGAATCCACCAGACGGTCGCGTTTCGACGGATCCGAGTCCGCGAGGAATATGTTGAAATCATCCGGTGTTGGAATGCGACCCGTCAAATCCAGCATCGTCCGGCGAAGAAACTCTGCGTCCGTCGCCAGGGGCGCCGATGGTATGTGCGCGGCGGCCATCCTGTCGAAAATGGAGCTATCGATGAAGTTCTTGCGAGGCATCAGATTCGCATCGATCGTCGAAGGCGCTGCGGATAAAGCGTAAATGTGGTTCGCCACTTTCGAAGTCATGGCGGACCGCTCCGCATAACCATCTTCCGATTTGAATCTGAATTTTGCCGGACTCTCGAGGTAAGTACAGTCCGACACAGTAACCGCTCGACGTGATTGACGTTGGCCCCCAGCGACTATAATGCTGGTAACCGGGATCAGAATGAAGATGACGGCCAGAGCCGCTCTCCATAGCGCCCGTTTCCTCATTCGGCCTCCTAGCGCATGTTATATAGCAAAGACACGGGGAAACCAATTTTGTTTAAGGTCGGCGCCTTAAGCTTGCCGATCCTATGAATTATCCCCGTCGATCAGTCCACCCAACGCGCCGAGAATCGATCCTTCCTCGCGCCGCCTTCCTCCCAGATTCGGAGCCGAGGCGACAATCCGGTTGGCTAAGCGGCTCAGCGGTAAGGACTGTAGCCACACTCGTCCGGGACCACGAAGCGTCGCGAAAAAGAGTCCCTCGCCACCGAAGATGGCGGATTTGATATTCCCCACAAATTGAATATCAAAATCGACGGAGGGTTGCAAAGCCACTAAGCAGCCCGTGTCGATTCTCAGCACCTCTCCGGGCGCAAGCGTGCGTTCGACTATGGCTCCGCCCGCATGGATGAAGGCATATCCGTCGCCCTGCAGCCGTTCCATGATGAAGCCCTCCCCGCCGAAGAAGCCCACACCCAGACGTCGTTGAAATGCGATCCCTAAACTCACGCCTTTCGCCGCGGCCAGGAAAGCGTCCCGCTGTGCGATCAGTTCCCCGCCGATGTCCGACAACCGGACCGGTATGATTTTTCCGGGATACGGCGCACCGAACGCGACAACCTTCTTCCCCGCCCCCCGGTTCCAAAACACCGTCATGAAAAGCGATTCACCCGTCAGCAACCGTTTGCCGGCGCCGACGATCGCGTCGAGGAATCCACGCTGCTGGTTCGATCCGTCGCCGAAGATGGTTTCCATCTGTATGCCATCCTCCATGTACATCATTCCGCCGGCCTCTGCCACCGCCGCTTCATTCGGGTCCAGCTCCACCTCGACGTACTGCATGTCGTCGCCAAAGATTTTGTAGTCCACTTCGTGCATTGCCGGCACGTGCCCCTCCTCATTGATGCGTGGCAATCATATATGATGTTGGCCTTTGAAATTCGATGTCGTTATCATCGGCGGCGGCGCCGCCGGCCTCATGTGCGCGATCGAAGCAGGTAAGCGGCGGCGCCGTGTGGCCATCCTCGAAAACCGCACTGTTTGTCGTAAGCAGATCCGGGTTCCAGGGCGAGGGGGTTTG
>JACXTT010007490.1_pt1 | contig 15366 bp, 11 predicted proteins | sample 9270951 | NCBI WGS metagenome assembly JACXTT01 (sample SAMN15532306, study PRJNA645909) | rock metagenome | isolation source: weathered quartz diorite | place: Puerto Rico | collected 2017-06-21 | reverse complement strand
ATGACGCGGTCGAGTTACACTACCTGCTCGCGACCCTCGACGACTATCACAATTACCTGTGGCGCTATTACCGCCAACTGGAAAAGGAGCAGGCCGCCATTCGCCAGGAAGCCTCGGAGTGAGTACGGAAGGACGCTGAAAGGGGCGAGCTGCTGAGGCTCAGCGGTGCGGTTGCGGCTGGAGGACCCGTCGAACGACGTCAGTGAGTTCGCGCGCGGAATAGGGCTTGTGGAGAAAGGCCTTCGCCCCACTCCGAATCAGTAACGCGCCTTTCTTTTCCGAGATCGAGCCGCTGCAAAAGATCACCGGCACGTTCGGATCAAGCTCGCGCAGGTCCTGAAAGATCTCCTCCCCCGACCGGCCCGGCATCTTAACATCCAGCAGGACCACCGCGATGCGCTCACGCTCCAGCTGAAAGACTTCCAGGGCGCTGGCGCCGTCTTCGGCTTCCAGGACCACGTAGCCGGACTGCTCCAAAGTCGCGCGCGCGACCACTCGGAGGATCTCCTCATCGTCCACCACAAGAATGGCCTGGCCGGTACCGGACGGCACCGCGTGCGTGGGCGGCTCGGCAGGCGACAGCTCCACCGGCGCGTCCTTCTCGACCATGCGCGGCAAGTCAATGACAAACCGGGAGCCCCGCCCGGGCTCGCTCTTGACAGTGATGGTACCCGCCAGACGGTTCACGAGCGACTGGACCACCGTCAGGCCCAAGCCGATCCCTCGTCTTTCCTCCTTGGTCGTGAAGAACGGCTCGAAGATGCGCCGGGAGAGTTCGGCATCCATACCCACCCCGGTATCATTGACGGTCAATCGGACGCACTCGCCGATGTCCTCTTTCTTCACATTCCTCAGTTCGACCGTTAACCTACCCCCATGCGGCATCGCATCGCGCGCGTTGGTGCAGAGATTCAGTAGAATCGTCCGGATCAGACCGGGGTGGGACTGCACGGTCCACAGATCTGGGTCGGCCTCCAACATCACCTCGATCCGCGGATCGAGCGTCCGGCGCAATCGCCTGACTATCTCCTCCGCGATGGGCTTCAGGGCCACGGGATAGAATTCGCCCTTCGATTTCCGCCCGATGGCCAGCAACTGCCGGACCACCTCGGCGGCTTTTCGGCCTGCCTGCCCGGCCGTCGCCACCAGCGGGGCAGCCGGATGGTCCGCACCAAGTTTCGTCGCCACCAGCCACAGGCTCCCCATGAGGCCGTTCAGCAGATTGTTGAAATCGTGCGCGAACGACGCGGCCAACTGGCCAACCGCCGCCATCTTCCGGGACTCGCGCAGGTCGGCCTCCATCTCCCGTTGCTCCGTGACATCCCGCGCCAGCACCAGAAGGGACGCGCCCTTGCCTGGCTTCTTATCGAGCGGCGCCGCCCACACCAACACCGTCCGTGCACCCCCCTTGAGCCCGGCCATCTCCACTTCGAGCGAGCCCTTGTGACCCCCGCGCACGCGCTCGACATAGCTCCGGAAAGTCTCCCGGTGCTGCGGAGCGAAAAACGCCGACAGCGCGCGGCCAACCACCGCCTCTGCCCGTTCCGCCTCAAACAGGATCAGGCCCGCTGGATTGACCTCGCGCAGCGCGCCGTCGCCGGCCACGACCAGCACAGCGTCGGGCCCGGCCTCGAAGAGGGCCTTCCAGCGGGTGTCGCTCATACGTTCAGCCATGGCGTAGGGGCTCGGTCGGAGCGGGCAGGCCGATCTGCACGCATTCGACGGGCTCCTTCACGCCCCGAAACTCCAGAAACGCCGCGTGCGTGTGCGGAATCCCATTCGCGTCGATCCGGTCGAAGTCTTTTTTCTTCATAAGGATGGTCCCGGCGGGCGCGTGCCCGCACAGCCGCGCCGCCAAATGGACCGGCCAGCCGAAGATGTCGGGACGCTCGTGTTTCTCCTCGCCGACGAAGCCGCACACAACCAGCCCGTCGCACAGGCCCTGCCCGAAGGGCATGGGTAAATGCTGGTAGGCGTGCTCCTTTTCCAGTTCCAGGATCTTCAACGCGCACCGCAACGCCTGGGTCAGCCGGTCGAACCCCTGAAACGACGCCATCAAGCCGTCGCCGGTGAACTTGACCACATGACCCGAAAATTGCCGCACCACCGCGCCTTGCTGGGTCAGCTTGTGATTCAGCTCCTTGAAGAACATCTGGGTGGTTGTCGTCTCGAGCAGTTGGGTCGAGCCCCGCACGTCAGTGAAGAGAATGGTCCGCGCGGCCAGTTCCACGGAATGTTCTCGGTCGGAGATCGCCTGCGCTGCGTCCCTGATGGAAGAGGAGCTAAGCAACTTGCGCTTGGCCAGCACCTCCTGCAGCGCGGCAAGAAATCGGGCCTCGTCCAGTGGACGTTCCAGAACGGCGTCGAGGCCCCCGGCAAGGACCCCCAGGGTTTCGATTTCCCCCAAGGAGGCGCCGGACGAGGTGATCACCATGATGGGCAAGCGCGGGTGCGCTTGCTTGAGCGCGCGGCAAAACAAGAGCGGGTCCACATTCGGGTAATACAGGCTGAACACCACCACGTCGGGGAGCGAGTCTTCTACGCTCTCCATCGCCCTCCACACGGACAAGGCGAGCTCGGGCGCCGGATAGCCGTGCTGCTCCACCAGGCGCGCGAGGGCCTGCGCGCCGTGGACGTCGGAGTCCACAATCAACACTCGTGCGTCATTCGCCACGTTCACGCGCTCCACGATCCGCGGCCCTGCTGCTCGGTCAGGATGTAGCCGACCTGAATCGCCAACGCCAGCCGCTCGAGGTCCACCGGCTTGCCCATGACATCGACGGACCCCAGGTCCAGCGCCTCCTGAAGCAATTTGTCGTCCTGGCTGCCGGTCAGCAGAATGACTCCGCCGGTAAACTTCCTTCCCCGCAGCCGCCGCAACACTTCGACGCCATTTATGCCCGGCATGTACACGTCGAGGACGATCAGCTGGGGGGCCTCTTGTTCTACCATTGTCAGCGCTTGCTGGCCGTCGGCGGCCACCCGGACTTTATACCCCCGCAAGGACAGGAAGCGCTTGAGCAGATCACGGATCTGCGGCTCGTCGTCCACCACCAGGATGAAATCCCCATCGTCCGCGGCGGCCAGGGCCGCCTGCGGGGCTCCCGCGGGCGCAGCGGCTTGAGCGGGCGAGGTCGCTTGGGCCGATTGCTGGAGCGTCCGCTCCATCGCTTCCACCAGGATATCCAGCGAGAGCCTCTTGCTCAGAAAATCCACGACGCCAAGTTGCCGGGCCTGCTGCTCCAACGCATCCGACCCCCACGCCGTCAGGATCATCACGGCGGATTGCGGATCGATCATGCGAATCTGCTTGAGCACCTCGATGCCGTTCATCTCCGGCATGCGGAGGTCCAACAGCGTAAAACGGGGGCGGTGCGTCTTGAACAACTCGAGGCCATCGCGACCGTTCAACGCCGTGAGGACTTCGTGGCCGTGACGGGCAAGCACCGACCCCAGCAGATCGCACATCAACCGCTCATCGTCCACCACTAGGATTGTCGACATGGCCCTCCCCTCAATGCGATACGCTCGATGGGCCACCTGGTATCGGCAGGCGAACGATGAAGGTCGCGCCCTGTCCCACGACGCTCGCGCAGGTCAACGCGCCTCCAAGCTCCGTGACGATGCGGTGGCTGATGGTCAGCCCCAGGCCAGTCCGTTGTCCCAACGGCTTGGTGGTGTAAAACGGGTCGAAGATCCGAGGCAGGTGCTCTGTGGCGATCCCGGGTCCGTCGTCACTGACGCGGACCTCCACCCATGGCCCGCCCTGATCCGAAACAAGGGTGGTGCTGACGGAGAGCATGCCGCGCCCATGCGCCTCCGCCATCGCCTGGCTGGCATTCGTAAAGAGATTCAGGAAGGCCTGAGACAGATCCTGGGGATCGGCCAGGATCGAGGGGAGCGCCGCGTCGAACTGGGTCCGCACCGTCACCTGACGCATGACGAAGTCATAGGACATCAGGTCAAGGGCCTGCTTGACCAGATCGTCCACGCGGCAGAGCTCGCGGCAGGCCTCAGCGCGTCGCGCGATTCCCAGGAACCGTTTGACAGTGGCCGAGGCCCGCTGGGTGGCCTCGCGGATCGTCTCCAGATCGCCCTTGAGGTCGTCGTAGCGACCCTGGTTGATCTTCTCCCTGGCCAGTTGGGCATACCCGCTGATGATGAAGAGCGGGTTGTTCAGTTCATGTGCGACCCCGCTCAGAAGGGTGCCCAACGCGGCAAGCTTCTCCACCTGCTGAAGGTGCTGCTCGACCCCCTTGCGCTCGGTCCCGTCGTTGATGATTCCGACGTAATGGGTCACCCGCCCCTTCGCGTCCCGCAACGGAGAGATCGTCAACTCGTTCCAGAAGGTGCTGCCGTCCTTCCGATAGTTCAGCAACTCGATCCGCAGCCCGCGTTCCTCCTTCAGCGCCTGGTGGATTTCGGCCACCGCACTCGGATCGGTGCCGGCCCCCTGCAGGAAGCGGCAGTTGCGCCCGAGCGCTTCGGCGGCGCCATATCCTGTTAGGCGCTCGAATGCAGGGTTGACGTAAATGATGGGATTGTCAGGCTGGCGCGGATCAGTGATGAGGATGCCGACACTGACCGAGGCGATCGCCTCGTCCCGCACGCGGCGGAAGTCCTGAACAGCTTTCAATGACCGGCGTGGTGGCTTAGGTGAAGCGCTAGTCACTGATCACCTCTACCCGATCCAGATAGCAAGACAATTCATTCACGCGATTCCGAATTTCAGCGGCATTGCGCTGTTTGGCGGCCTGCTCGAGCGTGGCGCCGATCTCGGTGATGACGTCGAACCCATAGCCGCCGCCGGCCCCTTTCATGCTATGCCCCAGAACCCGCACCGTCTCGAAATCGCCCTGCTGCACGGCGTCCAGCATCGCGGCGATGTCCTTCCGCCGGTTCTCCAGGAAGCCGGGGATCAGCTCCGCGATCTCGGGGTCCACGCGGATGATGGTCTTCTCCGCCCGGTTGTCATCCGCCTTGGCCGTCATTTCGCCACGCTCATGGTGTATTCCTGGATCGCGTTCAGCAGGATCGACTTCTTGATCGGCTTGGTCAGGTGGGCCGTGCATCCCGCGTCGAGGCTCTTTTGGATTTCTTCCTGCAAGGCAAACGCCGAGAGCGCGATGATCGGCGTCGACGGGCGCCCGATTTCCTTCTCCCATTGCCTGATCCTTCTGGTGGCGGCGTAGCCGTCCAGAACCGGCATCTGCATGTCCATCAAGACAAGGTCGAACCCGCGGGCCCTGAATTTCGCCACCGCGATGGCGCCGTTGTCGGCGAGATCGAGGTGATGGGGCGTGTGCTTGAGGTAGGACTGCACGAGCAGCCGGTTGTCCTGAGAATCTTCGGCCAGGAGAATCCGCAACGCACGCTGATCCCGCGCCGGCGCCGACGCGGCGTCCAACGCTGGTCCAGGCGCAAACACGTGACTCTTGTTCACAGCGGCGGCGATGGCGTCGAACAATGCAGCGCGCTTGACCGGCTTCACGAGATACCCTGCCATGCCCAGCTCTTGAGACCGTATCTTGTCGCCCGCCCGCGAGTCGGAGGTGAGCATCATGACGGTGACGCTGGTCAGGTTGGGGATGGCACGAAGACGCTCCGCGACCTGGAACCCGTCCATCTCAGGCATGCGGCAGTCGAGCAGCACCAGGCGATACGGATCGCCTGACTCTTGGGCGCGCACAAGTTCTGCCAGCCCCTCCATGCCGTTGGGAACCTCGACCACCTGCATCCCCCATGCGGTGAGGATCTCCTTCATGATCATCCGGTTGGTGGCATTGTCGTCCACCACCAGCGCCCTCATCCCTTGTAATTCCGCCGGCGGGACAAGCGCGCGAAGCTTGGGTTCCTCTTGCACTCGAAACTTCGCGTTGAAAGAAAACGTGCTGCCTTGGCCAACAGTACTGGTCACCCAGATGCGGCCGCCCATGAGTTCCGCCAGTCGCTTGGAGATAGTCAGGCCCAGGCCGGTCCCCCCGTACTGGCGGGTGACTGAGGAGTCCGCCTGCGTGAAACTCTCGAAGATGACATCCAGTTTGTCCGCCGGAATGCCGATGCCGGTGTCGGACACCGAGAACAGCAGCACGCCGGGTTGACTGGCTTCCGGGTCGTTCTGTACCCGCAGGACGACCTCACCGGACATCGTGAACTTGAGCGCGTTGCCCATCAGATTCAGGAGGATCTGCCGCAGGCGGTGCGGGTCGCCGACCAGATCGCGCGGCACATCCATCATGACCTGACAGGCCAGCTCAAGCCCCTTGTCATGGGCGACCATGGCCACCAACTCGGAGGTCTTTTCGATGAGTTCAACCAGATCAAATTCGACGTACTCAAGCGTCAGGCTGCCCGCCTCCACTTTGGACAAATCGAGAATATCGTTGACCAGAGTCAGGAGATTGTCGCCGGCTCGCCGGAAAATCCGCACGTATTCATGTTGCTCCTTGTTCAAAGGGCTCTCCAAGAGCAGATCGGCCATGCCGATGATGGCGTTCATCGGCGTGCGGATCTCATGGCTCATGTTGGCCAGAAATTCGGACTTGGCCCGGTTCGCTGCTTCGGCCATTTCCTTGGCCTTCTGGAGATCCGCCTCCGCTTGTTTGCGCTCGGTGATGTCGCGGGCCACTGCATGAAAGCCTTCAAAGCGGCCATGCTCGAGTATGATCTGCACGTTCTGGCCAATCCACATTTCGCTCCCATCCTTGGCCAGAACGGGCATTTCAAAGTACGTGCTTGGGGTTCGCCTGACGAACTGCCACCCGTAAAATCGTTCGGCAGCCTGTCGGTAGTCCGGGCGGATCAGGTCCAGGTACCGCTGGCCGAGGAATTCTTCCGGGGAATACTGCAGCAGGCGGATCGCGGTGGGATTGCAATAGGTGAATCGGCCCTCGGCATCGGCTCTATAAATGATGTCGTGGGCATGGTCCACCAGGTGTCTGTACCGCTGCTCGCTCTGGCGCACCGCTGCCTCAGCCGCTGTCGCGCGGGCGGACTCCTCCTCCGCGGACGCCCATTCTTTCCGCAACCGCGCGGTGATCCACAGGAGGAAGCTGACCACCGGCACGAACACCGCGGCTCCCGCCAGCCCCAGTTTCCAGAGGATCGCCTGAATAGGCGCCAGGATGTCGCTCCGGTCCATGCGGACCAGGATCCCCCAATGCAGGCCTAAAAAGTTTCCGCGCTGTTCGGTCTGGGCGTAGCCCGTGACGACGGGCACATGCCGCCGCAAATGCATCTCTTCAACGTAGCCTGGCTGCGTCGTGCCGACAAACAGAGCCGAGGGAAGTCCCATGACTTTCAGGTTGACCATGCCTTCCTGCCGCAGGAACGAATCCACGATCAGGTCGCCGTCGCGGTTCATGAACTGCCATTCGATCCTGCCGGCCGGTCCTCTCTGGGCCTGAAACGCTCGAACCGTCCGCTCGAAGACCTGCTCCAACTCGGTCATCCTCACTCTCGTCGAGACGGTACCGAGGAACTCCCCCCTGGACCCCTTGATCGGCGCCGTAAAGGTCACCGCAAAGGCGCCGCCCCCATACTCCGAAGGTTCGGCGTCCTCCACGTAGATACCGCCCCGCGCCCGCACTGCCCGGAACCATTGGCGCCTGCTCCGGTCCTGGCCCACGCTTGCCGGGTCAGTGGCCGCCACAATCCTGCCGCCAGCATCCGTCGCACCCAGCCAGAGATAATAGCCGTAGACTCCTTTGTGGAGGTTGAGGTACCGGGTCATGGCTGCAACGTTGCGCGTGCGGAAGACAGGCGAGTGAGCAAGGACCTGGATATCGCCGTACCGCTCAAACAAGACAGTGTCCAATTTGTCGGCAATGTCGGCGGCTGCCAGGGCTAGGCTTTCCCCGGTCGCGGCGATCAGGTAGTGCTCAACGTAATGGAGGGCGACACCCCCTACCGCCAAGGTCACCAGCACGAGCACGAGTATGATGACCGGCAACCACGCGTACAGTTGGCGGCTCTCTTCTCTAGGCATGGTCGTCTCCCTCTTCCTGTCGCGTCCACGTCATGGGCGCCGAGGATCGCACGAGGAGGGTTGGCTGGGGGACCAGGATTCGAACCTGGGTATGCGGATCCAAAGTCCGCAGTCCTACCACTAGACGATCCCCCAGCGTAAACTTGGAATGATACAGAAAATCCTGTGCAGGAGCAAATTTTACGCATGTTTGGCGGGGGTTAGAGCGGTTGGCTCAACGGCGCGTGACGGCGCAGTCTAGGGCGTGGAAAGGATGCAGCCCAATTGGATCGTCAACTCCAGCCGCTCCAGGTCCACAGGCTTGCCGAGGATATCCACAGATCCCAGCTCAAGGCCCTCTTGCAGCAACATCTCATCCTGGCTGGACGTCAGGAACATCACTCCACCCGCGTAGTTCTTCGCCCGCAATCTTTTCAGCACCTCGATCCCATTCATGCCCGGCATGTTCACGTCCAGCACGATGAGATCGGGGTTCTTCTGATCAACCAAGGCCAGCGCCTGTTGGCCGTCAGATGCCACCCACACCTGATAGCCGCGTGCGGACAAGAATTTCCTGAGTAAATCCCTGATCGGCGGCTCGTCGTCCACCACCAGGATCGAACCTGCTTCCTGCGAGCGAGACGGAGCTTTCTGGGCATCTGCTGATTGCGATGGATGCGCAGGCGACTTGACCGGCTGCTGCATGACCCGCTCCATCGCCTGTACCAGGACATCCAGCGACAGTCCTTTGCTAAGAAAATCATGGGCGCCCATCTGCCGAGCCTGGTTTTCCAAGTCAGCACTGCCTGCTCCCGTCAAGACAATCACGGCAGCTCCAGGATCGAGGATGCGAATCTGCGTGAGCACTTCGATTCCGTTCATCCCGGGCATGCGGAGGTCCAACAGCGTAAAACGGGGGCGGTGCTTCTTGAACACCTCGAGCCCCTCGCGGCCGCTGGTCGCTATGAGCACCTCGTGGCCGTGGCGGGTCAACACCGCCCGCAGCAGGTCGCAGACCATGCGCTCGTCATCCACTACCAGAATCGTCGCCATGCTCAGACTCCTTGCCGCCCAAGTGGCGAGTCTAGCACCTCGCGCACCTTGCGCGCCAGCGCATCCGGGGTGAAAGGCTTCTGCAGAAACGCCGTGCCTGGGTCGAGCTCCCCACGATGGACAATGGCCTTGTCGGTGTAGCCCGACATAAAGAGGATTTTCATGTTGGGACGCGAGGGCTTCAGATGTTCCGCCAAATTGCGCCCGCTCATCTCTGGCATGACCACGTCGGTCACGAGTAGGTGGATCGGCACCGTGTGCTGCTCGCTTATCTGAATGGCGTGCTTGCCGTGGATCGCCTCCAGCACCCAGTATCCCCTCTCTGCCAGGACTTGACGGACCAGTCGCCGGATTCCCGGATCGTCCTCCACGAGCAAGATAGTCTCGGAGCCGCGGACGGCTCCGGCGGGGACTACGCCAGGTTCGACCGTTTCCACCGCTCCTTCGACCCAAGGCAGGAAAATCTTGAATGTTGTGCCGCGGCCGGGTTCGCTATACACCCAGATGTTCCCGTCACTCTGCTTGACGATGCCATAGACAGTGGAGAGCCCCAGCCCCGTCCCCTTGCCCACCTCCTTGGTAGTGTAGAAAGGCTCGAAGATCCGGGCTTGTGTTGCCGCATCCATGCCGCAACCGGTATCGCTCACCGCCAGCATCACGTAGGGGCCCGGGATGACAGAGACGTGCTCACGAGCATAGGCATTGTCCAGCTCAACGTTCGCGGTCTCGATGGTGAGCTTCCCGCCATTGGGCATGGCGTCACGGGCATTGACGGCCAGATTCATAATGACCTGCTCGATCTGCCCCGGGTCGGCATGCACGCGCCCCAGTCCCGGCGCCGGCATGGTGACCAGGTCAATGTCCTCGCCGATCAGCCGTTGGAGCATCCGATCCATGTTGGTCAGGACGGCGTTGAGGTCCAGTACTCTGGGCTGGAGCACCTGCTTGCGGCTGAACGCCAGGAGCTGCCGGGTCAGTAAGGAGGCCCGCACCCCAGCCTCCTTGACCTGCTCGACCTCGCTCCGCAGCGGGTCGTCGGCGTTGAGCCTTTGTAGCATGAGTTCGCTGTAGCCCAGGATGACCGTCAACATGTTGTTGAAGTCGTGGGCGATGCCACCGGTGAGCTGCCCGATCGCCTCCATCTTCTGGGCCTGGCGAAGCTGCTGTTCGAGGAGCAGCTTGTCCTGCTCTGCCTTCTTGCGCTCTGAGATGTCCCTGATGGAGGCCGTGAAAGACGGGACACCACCCATTCCGATTGTGGTGATGGAAAGCTCGACAGGAAATTCGGACCCATCAGCCCTCATAGCGGTGATCTCAATCCGCTTGCCGAGCACTGGACCTTCGCCAGTCGCGAGGTAATGGGCCATGCCGCGATGATGCTTCTCGCGGAGGGACGGAGGAATGATCAATTCCGCCATCGGCTTGCCTAGAACAGCCCCGCTCGCGTAGCCAAACGTGGTCTCAGCCGCTGGATTGAACTCGAGGATCAGCCCGTTGTGATCAATGGTAATGATGCAGTCAAGGGCTGATTGAAAAAAGGCCGCCTTTCGAGCCTCGGTCTGCCGCAGCGCTTCTTCCGCACGCTTGCGCTCGGCCTTCTCCTTGGCTTCCTGCAAGGCTCGCTTTACTGCGGACACCAAACGGGCGGGCCGCGGTTTCAACACATAATCGGAGGCGCCCTTCTTGAGCGCATCAATCGCTGCTTCCTCACCGACTGTCCCCGAGAAAAAGATGAATGGCGTGTCGGGACGTTTTGTATGTGCAAGAGCCAGTGCAGACATTCCATCGTAAGTAGGGAGGGTGAAGTCGGAGATGATCAGAGCCCATCCGCCTTGGTCAATTGCGGAAGCAAAGTCGGTGCTGGTTTGGACACAGACGATCTCGCAGTCCAAACCTTCAGCAGCCAGTCGTGCCCGAACGAGTTCTCCATCCGTTGGATTGTCCTCGAGGTAAAGAATCCGCACCGGCTTTTCCATGAATGCCATTATCCCGAATGGAGAGTCATTTCTTTGCTTTTCGTACGCTCCCGGGCGGGGGCTCGTTGATGACCGCCCAGAATGCGCCGAGCTCTTTGACGGCCTCGATAAACTGCTGGAAATTGACCGGCTTCACCACGTAGGCGTTCACGCCCAGTTTGTAACTCTCCACCAGGTCCTTTTCCTCGCGCGAGGAGGTGAGGATGACTAATGGGATCGTCTTCAGCTTGTCGTCCTTCTTGATGGTTCGCAGCACCTCGAGTCCATCCACCTTGGGCATCTTCAGGTCCAGCAGCACGACGGCGGGATCGTTGTCGGCACGCATCGCAAACTTTCCGCGGCGATACAGATAATCCAGCGCTTCAGCGCCGTCGTTGACGACCACCACTTCATTGGCCAGATTGTGTTCATCGAGCGCGGTCAGAGTCAGTTCGACATCCTTGGGGTTGTCTTCAGCCAGCAGAATCCGCTTGAGTTCAGCCATCGTAGCTCGCCTCCTTGCGAGCAGGGAGTGAGAAATAAAAGGTTGCGCCGACATCCACGGCTCCTTCGGCCCACACCCGGCCTCCATGGCGATGAATGATGCGCTGGACATTCGCCAGCCCGATGCCGGTGCCCTCAAACTCGCTCGCACTGTGGAGCCGCTGGAACACTCCGAAAAGCTTATTCGCGTACTGCATGTCGAAGCCGGCGCCGTTATCGCGAACGAAGATTGCCGTCTCGTCCTGTGCGACCCCGTCGCATCCGATTTCGATCCGGGCTTCTTCGCGCGCGCGGGAGTATTTCACAGCGTTGGCCATCAGATTCACCAGCACCTGCCGCAGCATGGACGGATCGCCGTGCACCGTGGGCAGCATGCCGATTGTCCAGGCGATGCGCCGCCCCTGTATGTCGTGTGCCAGATCGTCCAGCACACTCTTGACGACCTGATTGAGATCAACTGTCGTCAGTCGCAGTTCGACTCTTCCCACCCGCGAAAAGGCGAGTAAGTCGTCAATTAAGGTGCCCATCTGCCTGGCCGATTCGGAAATCGTCTTCAGATACCGGCGCCCCTTCTCATCCAGTGTGGAAGCAACGTGCTCCTGAAGCAAGTCCGAGAACCCGTCAATATGGCGCAACGGCGCGCGCAGATCGTGCGAGACAGAGTACGAAAAGGCTTCGAGCTCCTTGTTGGAAGCCTCGAGTTGAGCGGTTCGCTCTATGACCCGTTGCTCAAGCTCGTCGCTGGACTTTTTGAGCGCCACATTTCGTTGTTGAATCTGCGCGAGCATCTCATTGAAGGCACTCACGAGAATGCCCATCTCATCCTTGCTGTCGGTGACGGCGCGTACCGAATAGTTCTTTTCGCTGGAAACGATTTTGGCCGTCTCCACCAGATGGAAGAGTGGTTGAGTGACGCTTCGTTGGAGTCTCGACGAGATGAAGAGTGCGACCGAGGAAGAGACCAACAAGACGACAATGCTGATGCCGAAGTACTGCCAGATGCGGGCTTGCATTTCCTCAAGATCGGACTGGATGTAGAACGTGCCTATATGCTCCCCCTTGAACACGATCTTCCGGCACAAAAACAGACCGTCACTCTCAAACCAGTGGCCATCTGCATGACCGGCGAAGCGTTCAAGAAGTGCGACGGATCTTTGCTTGTCGCTAAGCCCATACGTGGCGAATGCCTGATTGTCGCGCTTGTATATGCCGGCGGAGACGATGTGCGGATCGTCCTTCAGCGCCGCCAAGGTCTCTGTTGCGGAGGCCTCGTCGTTGAACAAAATGGCTGAGGCGCTATTGGTCCCAATGATGCTTGCCCGGACTGAGAGCATGCGAATCATGCCCTCCCGGTAGGCGAACAACTCATAGGTGAGAAACGCGGCGCAGGCAAGCAGGAGGGCAGTGCCGCTCGCAAAGACGCTCATCACCGTTAATTTCTGCCGGATGGAAAGGTCGTGGAATGCGCGCATCTGATTCAGTTTCCCGTCCGTGACTTGTCGCTGACGATCCTGGCTAATTTCAGAAGCTGTGACCCCATTTTCAGCCCTGCGCGCTCCACGGCCTCCACGTTGACGTTGAAGTGCACCTTCTGGTCCTCCACCGTGAACGCGACCATGCCTCCGCGTTCGGCGAATCCTTCCATATCGCTGACCGTCAAGACGGTGTTCTTTTCAAGCACCTTCAGGATGTGCGGCAAATGGCTTTCCTCAGATGAGCTGAGGAAAAGAATGTGGCTGTTCACCGCATCATGGATTCCCACGAATCGTTTGACGGCCAGTTTCTTGCCCATGACGGTTTTGTCGCGAATGGTCTCTTCGAGTACCGCTCCGAAGGGGTCCTCGCCGAGCACGCCGATGATCAGCGAATTCTCGCTGCGCTGGAATGCGTCGTTCGGCCACGTGATGAACTTGGCAAAGTTGAAGAGGAACGCCGCCTCCACCTGATGCATCGTCGGTGCTGGGGATTCTGCCCTGGCGACCACGCCACCGCTGACAGCGCCCCACAGCGCGAGCATCAGACAGAGGCACACACACAGGTAACGTCGCAACACGGCCGTCAGTAAACCCATACGATCCTCGCGTAAAAGGCCCGTGCCAATTCGCTGCGAGTCGGCGCCGCCCCGAACTCTGGATGATCGTGATCCAACAGGTTGTATCCGATCAGCGAGAGCTCGACGCCTTTCATGAAGGCCCAGCCGAGCCGCGTGTCCAACGTGACATAGCTCGACACGTTCGGAGAAGGCAGCGCGCCGATCACGCGCAGAGCGGCATCCCATTCCAGGTTATGCGGCAGATTCATGGCCGAGCGCGCCGAAAACTGGTGTGCCGGATCGTTGCCAGCGGCAGCGATGTTGCTATCGCGGCTGTCGGCTTTGAACCCCAGTTTCTCCTTGAGGTAGTTGTAGCCGGCACTCAGCCGCCACCAGTCGAGCACGCGGTAATTTCCCCAGGTTTCCACGCCGTAGGTGTACCCCTCCATCTTGTTGGTGAGCACGGGAGCACCGCCCGGTCCCGGCTCTATGCTGCGCAGGTCGTCGTACACGTTGTAAAACGTGGAGATCGAGAGCGACGCTTGGGGCGCCGGCTGCGCGCGATAGCCGACTTCATAGGCGATCAGTTTCTCCGACTTGAAATCCGGCCCGCCGTTGAGCAGGAAGAAAGGGGGGCTGCCCGGGGCAAATAATTCGCGATCCAGTCGCGAAGGCGTCCGCACCACGCGCGAGACGGCCGACCACAGAAGCGCGTCATCGCGAAACTTCCAGGCAAGTCGCGCGTTGGGCTGAACTTCGAGTCCGGTATAGCTGTTGCTCTCGAGCTTCACGCCCAGCGTCATGTTCAGGCGCTCGCGGAGCGCGATGCTGTCTTGGAGGAAGCCGTTGGCCAGGCGGAGAACTTTGACATTGGGGAGAAACGCCAGCACCGCGCTGTTGGTGACCGCGTCGTGCATCAAGCGGTAGCCCCCGCCCCAGACGATATCGTTGCGCGAGCCCAACTGGAAGCGGTGTTGCGCCTCAATATCATACGTGTCGAGAAGCTCACCGAAGGTGCCGGGGAAGACCCGCCGCGTTCTGTCGAAATAGCCCAGGACCTGAAGGGCCGACCCGTCTTGCAGCGTCCTGTTCCAGCGTGCCAGTAGATTTGCGCCCGAGATCGACTTATTGTCGCCCACCTGCGCGATCGTTCCGGTATAGCCATCGCCCTGGAGCGTGAGCGCATCGCTCCCCCGGCCCCAATCTGTGCGGAATCCCACTTGCGCCTTCTTCCACGCATCCTGTACGCCCGTGCCGTCCCCTTTGACCGTATTATCGCGGTCGAAGCCCTTGCCATAGACGCGGAGGGACCCGTTCTCGCCCAGCTTGGCGCCGTAGCGCACGCCGGCGCCGCGTTCTTCGGTGCCCTCACCGAGACTCACCAGCGCGCCCGTGGTGTCCTGTGAATGACGCGTAATGATGTTGATGACGCCGTTCACGGCGTTCGAGCCCCACAGCGTGCCGCCCGGTCCGCTGATGACTTCGATGCGCTCGATGTCTTCGATCATTGTGTCCTGGACGTCCCAGAACACGCCGGAGAACAGCGGCGTATAGACGCTGCGCCCGTCAATGAGCACGAGCAGCTTGTTGGCGGTGGTGCTGTTGAAGCCTCGTGCCGTGATGGCATATTGACTTGAGTCCACGCGCGCGACCTGGAGGTTCGGCGCCAGGCGCAGGATCTCCGGGATGCTGGTGTATCCGGACCGGCGGATGTCTTCGCGCGTAATGACGTACACCGCCGCAGCCGCGTCGCTCAGCCGCTCGGGTTTCTTCGATACCGAGGTGACCTCGACGTTCATCAGTTCTTCAAGGCTCAGCTCAGTAAGTTCACTGGGGGACGTTGCGGCGTGGGAGGG
>JACXTT010007489.1_pt1 | contig 15366 bp, 11 predicted proteins | sample 9270951 | NCBI WGS metagenome assembly JACXTT01 (sample SAMN15532306, study PRJNA645909) | rock metagenome | isolation source: weathered quartz diorite | place: Puerto Rico | collected 2017-06-21 | reverse complement strand
CGGCCGGGGCGGCGGCGCCTCATCGAAGGCTTCGTCTTCCTGACACGATGCCACGTCCGGCATCAACGGACTGATCGCCAGGGCCAGCAACATTGCAGGAAGAAAGGTACGCATATTTGCCTCCTGATTTTGACGTTTGGCAACTTTACGCCACCTTTTTTGCATCGTCAAAAGCCCGCCCATGAAAAATCCGCCGCGCCAAGGTAGAATGGCTGTTCAAACGAAATCGGGAGTCCCGAAAATTTCGAGTTGAAGGATCTGAAGTGCCGAGCGATCTCACGAGCCTCGAAAGCTGCATTGCATGCCGTATGCGCCGCGACGGCTGCGTCTGTGCCCAGGCGCCGCGTTTGCGAATCTCGACGCGCCTGATCGTCGTCATCCATTCCAAGGAATGGCGGCGTACGACCAACACCGGGCACTTTGCTCGCCTGGCCGTTCAGGATGCCGAAGTCCGCCGCCACGGCTTGCCGCACCGAACCGTCAGCAGCACTGGCATCAATGCACTCGCGCCGTCCACGCTCGTGCTCTTTCCCGGCCGCGGTGCAGTACCGCTGACCAGCCAATACATCGCCTCGTTGCCGCGCCCGTTGACGCTGCTGGTTCCCGACGGCAACTGGAATCAAACCAAGAACATGATGGGCCGCGTTCCCATGCTCCGTAACGCTCACCCGGTCCGGCTCGACGGGCCAAGCCTCGATCTCCAATGCTTGCGCCGCAACCGTTGTGCCGACCGCATGTCCACTTTCGAGGCGATCGCGCAAGCTCTCGGCATCCTGGAAGGCCGCGAGACTGAAGAGCAGTTGCTGGCGTTCTTTCGGTACTTCCTGGAACGGATGGTTCACAATTCAAGACGGGGAACGCGCCATCATTTCGTAGCCGCAAGGTAAACGATCTTTCCCTGCCATTGGGTCTCTATCTCGGTGCGGTTCAATCGTTGCCGATGTCCGAATCGTGGGTCAATGAGTTCGATGTGTTCCAGATGGACGCGAAGGGCCAGGACCGCGTGCCCACCAAGACCAGGCAGATGTATGCAAGCGAGAAACGGCTCAGTGCGGCCAATGCACGCGTCATAGGTAGCATCGGCGACGTGGGCGACGAATTTGGGCGCTGCTTTCGCGGACAGCGCATGGGCAATCGAGGGGGCATCGGTGCCGAGATAGTTGGTGCCGGCAAGATAGGCCATCTCTCCTTCCGAAGCTTCAATGCCGTAATGGTGGAGCAGCATGGCTGCTGTCGCCGGCGAACAGGTCCAGGCAGATGATTGTTTGAGACAGCCGGCTGCGTCGGGCACATTCTGCCATGTTGACTCAGCGGCGAATCTCCACCACAGCCGGCCACCGGAGTCGAGCATCACAATAACCACAACCAGGCCGACCATGACGCCCAAAAATCCCGTGCTCGTCGAACGTCCGCGCGAGGTCCAGACGACGCCGAGGAGCAGCATCGCCATGATACAAGCTACGAAGGTCACGCCGCCGATGTGCCAGAAGGCGTCGCTGACAGCGGCGTGGATCGGCATGAAGTACGACACGGCAAGAAACAGGACGATCGCTACCGCGATGCCGATGACAGCGCGAAAGACGCGCAATGGCAAACGGTTCAGAAAGCGGCCGCCGGCAAGCGCGGCCAAGGTTGCCGAGAGAGGCAGTAGGATGTCCAAAAGATCGAGATAGACGGGTCGAATCATTCTATGATACCAGCCCGTCAATCGCCTCCCAGCCCGTCATGGTCTGGGCGATCTCGCGCGGCAAGCCCGGAATGAGTCGGACTTCGCCCATTTCCATCATGCTGTGCAAGATGGTCGCGATCACGTTCTGGATGCGGATCGGGCTCGAAGCGGGGTCGCCGGCGCTGGCGTTGCTGCGGCCGATCACCTGGCCCATGCGCAGGCCGCCGCCGCTCATCAGCAGCGGGGCGAGGTTGCCCCAGTGGTCGCGGCCGCCCTGGCGATTGATTCTCGGCGTGCGGCCGATCTCACCGCAGACCACCAGCAAGATCTTGTCGTCGAGGCCGCGGGCGTAGACGTCCTCGATGAACGCGGCCAGGGCGTGATCGAGCGGCACTCCCATGTAGCCGAAGCCTTCGCCGACCGGGGCGTTGTTGACGTCGGCGTGCATGTCCCAGACGAAGTTGGTCGTGACGGTGACGAAGCCGGCGCCGCGCTCGCATAGACGGCGTGCGAGCAGGAGCAGTTTGCCGAGCGACTTGGCATTGTCAACGTAGTTGTTGTAATTGTTCCAGCGGCGGTCGATGTTCTGCGGCTTGACCAGCTCCGCGGTGTCGTAGGCGGAGACGAGACGCGGGTCTTCCTTCGACAGGTCGAACGCATCGGCGACGCCGCCGAGTACCGTCGTCAGGGCTTGCTCGCGGACACGGTCGATGCCGTCGGCGGTGGCGCGCTCGGCGAGCGACCATCGCACCTGGTCGAGCTGGTTGAGCAAGCTGCGGCGATCGGCGAGGCGGTCCATCGGCAAGGTTAGCCGCATGTCGCTTTGCAGGGTGCTGCCGGTGGAGGGGTCGAACGGCGCGTAGCCGTTGCCGAGCATGCCGGTGGAGGCGAAGCGGCCAAAGGCTTGCGTGCCAGCCTGCGTGGTCGAATCGACCGCGCGCGGCAACAGCAGCACGTTGGTCGGCATGCCGGATTCAGGGTGATTGCGGCCGGCGACGCGCGAGAAGATGGAGCCGAGATTAGCGCCGAAGGTATCGCGACCGACGACCGGCTTGATGTCGTGATTGCCGTCGCCGGGGACGTAGGAGCGAACAATGCTGACCTTGTCGGCGAGAGCGGCAAGCTTGGGGAAGGTGCCGCCGAAGGTGACGCCGGGGATGCGTGTCTGCACCTGGCCGGTGACGCTGCGGATTTCGGAGGAGGCGGTCATCTTCGGATCGAACGTCTCGATCTGGCTCGGGCCGCCGTGCAGGAACAGGAAGATGACGGAGCGATCCTTCAACACAGGCCGGCGCGGTTCTGCGGACGCCTTGGCTTGCAGCAGATTCATGAGCGACAGGCCGCCCAGCGCGAGGCTGCCGACTTTGAGGAATGATCGGCGATTGAATCGGTCGTCACGATCGAAAAAGGTCAGCATCGAAGGTCCCCCCGGATGGATGCGTGAAAAAGGTAGGCTGAGAAAGTTTATACCACAATGTCATCGGCAATGCGAGCGAAAAGTATCGGTTATTTTTAGTGTCGCAGGTAACGCCAATGGTCGGGCAGTTCGATCAGGAATGGTCCGTCTTGCTGTACCGCTTCGCGAATTGCTATTGAAAACGATGCTGCATCGCCGGCGCGCCGGGCCGGGATGCCAAAGGCGTGGGCGAGTTCGAGAAAGTCGGGGTTGTTCAGGTCCGTGTCGCGATAACGCTCCTCAAACTTGAGGCGCTGCAAATGCTTGATCGCACCGTAGGCGTTGTCGTTGTGAACGATGATGATCATGCGCAGCTGGTAGCGTGCTGCCGTCGCCAGCTCTTGACACGTCATCACGAAGCCGCCGTCGCCAGAGAAGCTGACAACAACGCGCTCCGGCAATGCCACCGCTGCGCCTACTGCGGCCGGAAATCCCCAGCCGAGCGCGATGTAATTCGAGGGATAGAAGAACGATCGCGGCAGGTACGCCGGGTAATCGGTGTGCATGCGATACGCCATCTCACTGGCGTCGGTGAAAAGGACGGCATCGTCAGGCAGTTCCGCTCGCAGCGTGTCAATCAGCCATTCCGACGTCGCACGTTTGGCGGCGTGGGCGATCGGCCAGAGGTCGCTCCAGCCCCCTTCGTTCCCAAGCGGAGTTCCGGAACGAGGAGGCAATTCGGCGAGGATCGCTTGCAAGGCTTCTTTCGCGTCGACGACGATGCCGAACTCGACGGGATAGTTCATGCCGATCTCGCCCGGATTCACGTCAATCTGGATCAAGCGTTTCGGCACTTGCAGCTTGCGGAAGCCGGTCATGACCTCGGTGAAGCGGCAGCCGACCGCGAGCATGGCGTCGGCATGTTGCTGGGCCACCCTGCCCCGTGCCGAGCGTGCATGTCCGAGCGAGAGCGGATCGCGTTCATCAAGAATGCCTTTGCCGTTCAGGGAGGTGAGGACGGGACAGTTCAAGCGTTGCGCCAACTCGCGCAACTCAGGTCCCGCGTTCGCCCAGACGGCGCCGCCGCCGGCGAGCAGGACAGGGCGATTCGCTTGCGCCAAAAGTGCGGCGGCATTGCAAATTGCCGATTGCAAATTGCAAATTGTCGAGCGATTCCTGTCTGCCAACTTGCAATTTGCAATCTGCAATTTGCAATCTGAAGTCATCAAGTCCTGCGGCAAGATCAGCGCTGCCGGCCGCGGGCGTCCGACGGTCATTGCTTGAAACGCCCGAGCGACCATGTTCGGTATCTGCTGATTGTCCATCACGGTGCCGACGTATTTGGTGCAGGGCCGAAAGATGCTCTCCAGGTCGATCTCGTGATAGTTGCCGCACTCCTGGCGCAAGCGATCGTGATTGACCTGGCCAGTGATGAGGAGCACTGGCACGGAATCGGCCCACGCCTCACCGATGCCCGTGAGGGCGTTGGTCGCTCCTGGTCCCGCGGTCGTGCAGATGACGCCGGGTTGGCCGGTGACGCGCGCGTAACCGTCGGCGGCGAAGGCGCCGGCTTGCTCGTTGCGGATGAGGACAGTGCGAATCTTCCCGTGCCGCTCGATGGCGTCGTAGATGGCGACCGTGTGCGAGCCGGGCATGCCGAAAATGACGCGCACGCCGGCGGCATAGAGTGATTGCACGAGCAGGTCGGCGCCGGTCATGGGGGCAGTCTCCGCATCGAGGGACTTGGGTTATTGTATCTACGTGTTGGCTTGTTCAATCCAATCGGGTCGGGTATGTCGCCACGCCAAACCGGTAACCCCTTTTACTCACCAGCAATTGAATAAATGGGTCCGTGGCGCAACTCCTGAATGCTAATTGTCTTGCAGCCGTGAACGCCCTCCCATTTACTCATCTCGGCGACGGAGAGGGGGCAGCAAAAATGGGTTGCCTTGCGCTTGCAACCAATACACACACCCACTCGCACCCTGGGTGGGACCGGCGTTTCCGCCGCACGCATGGGGGAATTTTCTTTCGCAACTGACATTGCGACGGCTCTCCTGAACAATCGCATCTGTTTGGAGTGGCCTTGAGTACGCATTACCTGAGCAGTGTGCTCGCCTGACGTACCGCATGACGGTAGAATGACGACAACTAGGCGCTGAACTCGAGGTGCCCCTTTGAACTCGGAGAAATTCACTCCCGGTTTTCGGCTGTCAGCGGTCGATATTTGTGTCCTTTTGGTCGGCGTACCAATTGCCATCGTGCTGTGGACGATGACTTGGTGGTGGGGGTTCATTGTCGCCTTTGTGTTGGGCCATTTTTTCTATTTTGCAATGTATTCCGTGTCGCACGCCCCTTGGAGCTTGCCTGGACTGGCGTCTTCATTGCCCTGTGCATCGGCACGATTGCTTTGGGTGTTCCAGACTGGCCCACGACAATTGCGATTTCACTTGGTATAGCCTTTGCCGTCGTGATACGAGAGATGTTGAAACCATCGTATCATGGTGTCGGTTGGCAAAGCGTTAATCCCGAATTGCCCGCCTGGTGAGAGTCGCATGTACGTGGAAGATCAGGCAGTGCGCCGGTAGGTAATCATTCTGAAAAGAGCTAATTCCCATGAACCCACCCGTCATGACCGTCCAGCAACATATCCTGGAAGAGCAGCGCCGGCTGCGGCCCGGCGCCTCGGGTGATTTCTCCTGGCTGCTTTCCGGCATCACGCTTGCCACCAAGATGATCGCCGCCCAGGTGCGCCGCGCCGGGCTCATCGATATCGCCGGCGCCGCGGGCGGCGGCAAGAATGTCCAGGGCGAAGTCGTTCAGAAGCTCGACGTCATCGCGAATCAAGCTCTCTTGCAGTGCCTCGGCAATCGCGGTAATGTCGCCGTCATGGCCTCCGAGGAGAACGAGGAGCCGGTCATGGTTTCACGCGATTGGGAGAACGGCACCTATGTCGTCATCTTCGATCCGCTCGATGGGTCGAGCAACATCGACGTGAACGTTTCGGTCGGCACAATCTTCTCGATCCTGCGCCGCACGCCGCAGCCGGACAATTATCGCACGCCGATGGAGGACGTGCTGCAGCCGGGCCTCAAGCAAGTCGCGGCTGGCTATGTCGTCTACGGTTCCTCGACGATGTTCGTCTATACCGCGGGCAACGGCGTCAACGGCTTCACGCTCGACCCAGCCATCGGCGCGTATCTCATTAGCCATCCGAATATCACGATGCCCACCCAAGGCTCGCTCTACTCGGTCAACGAAGCCAACGCCGACAGCTTTCCCGAGCCGTATCGGCGCTATCTCGCCCATCTGAAAAGCGGGGCGACGGGCCGGCAGTATTCGTCGCGCTACATCGGTTCCCTGGTCGCGGACTTCCATCGCACCCTCCTCAAGGGCGGCATCTTCCTGTATCCGCCGACGGCATCGCATCCCAAGGGCAAGCTGCGGCTCATGTACGAAGCCAACCCGATCGCCCTGCTGGCCGAGCAGGCGCAAGGGGCCGCCACCGACGGCACGCAGCGCATCCTGGAGAAGAAGCCGCAGAGTCTGCACGAGCGCACCACGCTGCTGGTTGGCGGACGGGCGGAGATGGATTTGTTGCATCAATTCCTGCGTTCGTAGGGACAAGCTGCCAGCTTGTCCCTGAGCGACCCGACAACTCTGGATGCTCTTGGGACAAGCTGGCAACTTGTCCCTACGATGATCGATAATCGAACCAACGTCGCGCTATCTCTTGGGGAGTTCTGCCGTGTCGAAATCGCGAATCCTGCTCGTTGCAATCTTCATCCTGGCGGCTATTGGCGTCGCTCGCTTCATACCCATTGATGCCCAGGGAACCAAAGCGGGAGCCGCGACGGCGCCGTCATGGATCTGGCTTGGCGAAGCACAGCCTGACCAGACCCTCTACTTCCGCAAGGAGATCAGCCTCGAATACCGCGTCGTCAGCGCCCGGCTCTACGGCACCTGTGCCAATCAGATGACCGTCTACGTCAACGGCAAGGAAGTTATCGCCAGCGACGACTGGGAATCGCCCGTCTTTCGCGAGATCACCGACGCCTTCGTCAATCCGACCGTGGTCGGCCAGCCGGTGCGCAACGTCATCGCTGTCAAGGCCCACAATAGCGACGGGCCAGCCGGACTACTGTTGCGCATCATCCTGCAGAACTCGAAGAAGCAAACCATCACGCTCGTTACCGATGGGACTTGGCGTGCCTCCGAATCGGCCTCCAAGGGTTGGAATGCTGTCGATTTCGATGACGCGGGTTGGAAAACGGCCACTTTCGTCGCCAAACTCGGCGGGAAGCCGTGGGACAAGGTCAACGAGACCGCGCTGCAAGGCGTCGCCAAGTTCAAGAAGCCGACCGCCACGCCGATTGAGCTGATCAGGGCCAAGAAGGACTTCAAGGTCGAATTGCTCTACTCGGTTCCCAAGGCGACGCAAGGCTCCTGGGTCAGCATGACTGTCGATCCAAAGGGGCGACTCATCACGTCCGACCAGTACGGCAAACTCTACCGTGTCACGCCGCCGGCGATTGGCGGCAAGGCCGACGACAGCAAGATCGAAGAACTTCCCGTCGCACTCGGCGAAGCGCATGGCCTGTGCTGGGCGTTCGATAGCCTCTACGTCGTCGTCAACGAAGGCCGCAAGTACAAGCCGCGCGGACTGTGGCGGGTTACCTCGTCGAAGAACGACGATGTGCTCGACAAGAAGGAACTGCTGCGCGAAATCGACGGCAACGGCGAGCACGGACCGCACGCCGTTATTCCTGGACCGGACGGCAAGTCACTCTACGTCGTACACGGCAATCACACCAAACCAATAAAGACGACCAGTACCACCGTGCCGCCGATCTGGGGCGAGGACTTTCTGACTCCGCGCTTGTGGGACGCCAGCGGGCATGCCAAGGGCATCCTGGCGCCGGCCGGCTGCATCTACAAGACCGATAAGGACGGCAAGGACTGGACCCTCATTTCGGTCGGCTATCGCAATCAGTACGACATCGCCTTTAACCGCGACGGCGAGCTGTTCACCTACGATTCCGACATGGAATGGGACATCAACCTGCCGTGGTACCGCCCGACGCGCGTTTGCCATGCTGTCCCCGGCAGCGAATTCGGTTGGCGCGGCGGCACCGGCAAGATGTACGATTACCATCCCGACAACCTGCCCCCCGTCGTCAACGTCGGCCCCGGCAGTCCCACCGGCATGGTCTTCGGCTACGGCGCCATGTTCCCCGCCAAGTATCAGGAAGCCCTCTTCTGTTGCGACTGGAGCTACGGCAAGCTCTATGCACTCCACTTGAAAGAAGACGGCGCGTCGTACACCGGCGGGCTAGAGGAGTTCCTCAACGGCTCGCCGCTGCCGCTCACCGATATCGTCGTCAGTCCCAAGGACGGCGCCTTGTACTTCACGATCGGCGGACGCAGCACCATGTCGGGGCTGTATCGCGTCACCTACGTCGGCAAGGAATCGACTAATCCGCCCAAACCCGGAGCCCCCGCGGCGTCGCCGTGGCGCGAAGCGCGCAAGAAGCTTGAATCGCACTACGGCAAGAAGGACGCAAAAGCCGTCGAGACCGCTTGGCCCTACCTCAGCCACGAGGATCGCTTCCTGCGTTACGCCGCTCGTACCGTGCTGGAATTCCAGGATCCGGCGACCTGGCAAGATAAAACCCTGGCCGAGAAAAACCCGATCGCGCTGACTCATGCGATCATCGGACTGGCTCGCGCTGGCGACAAGTCGTTACAGCCGAAGATGCTCGAAGCCCTGGAGCGGGTCGAGTGGAAAAAACTTAGCGATGCGCAGAAGATCGATTACCTGCGTGCCTATCAGCTTATCTTCGTTCGCACCGGCGCTCCGGAGGCCGCCTGGAAAGACCGCGCCGGCAAGCGCCTAGACGCTTGGTATCCCGCCTCGAATCGCGACGTGAACGCCGAACTTTCCAAGTTGATCTCGTACCTCGAAGTGCCCGGCGGCGTCGGCAAGACTCTGGCCCTCATCGCCAAGGCGCCGACCCAAGAAGAGAAGATCGAATATGCCCTCGGCCTGCGCAGCGTCAGCACCGGCTGGACCCTCAAGCAGCGTGAAGAGTATCTCGACTTCTTCCACAAGGCCGCCAACTATCGCGGCGGCAACAGCTTCCACGCCTTCCTGCGCAATATTCGCACCGATGCCATCAAAACATTTTCGGACGAGGAAAAGGTCCAGCTGGCGACCGCGCTCAAGAGCGTGCCGACCCCGGCCACGCCGAAGTTCACCTTCAAGGAGCGACCGCTGGTCAAGAAATACACCGTCGATGAGCTCGTGCCAGTGGTTGAGAACGGCCTGACGGAGCGCAACTTCGATAAGGGCCGCAATCTGTTCGGCGCGGCGAAGTGCTTCGCCTGCCATCGCTTCAATAACGAAGGGGGCGGCACCGGGCCGGACCTCACTATCGTCTCCGGTCGATTCAACGCGCGGGACCTTCTTGAATCGATCATCGAGCCGAGCAAGGTCATCAGCGATCAGTACGCCGCCATCGTCGTGACCACGACGGATGGCCGACAGGTCGTCGGCCGCGTCGTCAACCTCTTCGGCGACACCATTCAAATCAACACCGACATGCTCGATCCGAACAAGTTGGTCGGCGTCAACCGCACCCTGATCGAATCGATCGAGACGTCGAAGATCTCGATGATGCCGGAGGGCCTGATCGATGGCTTGCAGCGCGACGAGATCCTCGACCTGGTGGCGTACTTGTATTCGCGCGGGGATCGCAATCACAAGATGTTCAAGCGCGATTGACCGACTACTTCTTCTTGTCCCCGTCGTCCGCCTTGTTGATCCGGCGGATCAGCCTCCATGCGAATACCAGCGACAACAAATAGCCGAGCGTACCGGGGATCGACACGCCGCCGAAGGCCGGCTCGGCGGCATTGGCGTACAGCAGCGACGACCCGAGAAAGAATGAGGCCGACAGCAAGCCGAGCGCCAGGCGGTGGATCGTCGCCTCCAGCCGGCGATTCTCGTACTTCAGCTCGAACGTGCCGTTGCGCATTCGCCGCAGGATTTCCGTGATGTCGCGCGGCAAAATATCGATCAGGCGGTCCCAGTCGCGATACATACGGTAGACCTTGCGCAGCACGCGATCGAGCGACAGCTTGTGCTTGAGCACCTTGACTTGGTACGGCTCGATCAGGGCCGCCAAGTTGAAGTTCGGATTGAGCAGGCGCGACGTGCCCTCGAGCATCGCCAGCGTCTTGAGCATCAGCGCCAATGTGCTCGGTAGGAGAATATGGTAGCGGCGGATGATGTCGGTCATTTGCTTCAGGGCGAGGCTGAGGTTGAAATCGCGCATCGAACGCGTGGCGTGTTCGGCGACGAAGTTGCTGATCTCCGCGCGCAGCCCATCGCGGTCGAGATCGGGAGGGACGGAGCCGAGTCGCATGACACAGTCGGTCAGCTCGATGGCGTCCTTGCTGATGATGGAGATGAGGAGCGACTCAACTTCTTCGCGCATGGTCTCGTCGAGGCGTCCGACCATGCCGCAATCGAGGACGCCGACGACGCCGCCGGGGAGCATCATGAGGTTGCCTGGATGCGGGTCGGCATGGTAGAAGCCGTCGCGGAAGATCATGTCGAGATACATGTTGGCGCCGCGCAGAGCGAACTCGTTGAGGTCGAAGCCGGAGCCGCGCATGCCGGGCACGTCTTCGCCCGAGACGCCGATGAGCATCTCCATGGTCAAGACGCGCCGGCTGCACAGGTCGGGAAAAACCGTCGGAAAATGGACGTGCTTGTTCTTCTCGAAGTTGGCGGCGAATTCCTCGAGGTTGCGCTTCTCGGAGGAAAAGTCAAGCTCGTTGAGCAGCGTGCGGCGAAACTCGCGCAAGGTGGCGGTCGGCTGGTAGGGGCGAATGTACGAGACGTGCTTTTGGGCGAGATCGGCGAGGACGCCCATGATGTCGAGATCGCCAAGGATTTTGTTCTCGATGCCGGCCCGCTGCACCTTGACGACGACTTGCTCACCGCTGTGCAGCTTGGCCTGGTGGACCTGGCCTATGGAAGCGGACGCCAACGGCTGATCGTTGAACTCGGCGAACAAATCGTCCACGCTCCGACCGAGTTCCACGCGAATCGAATCCTTGATGATGTCGGGTGCGTCGGGAGGAGTGTGTGAGCGAAGCTGGGACAGTTCGGCGGCCAGACTCGAGCCGACGATATCGGCGCGGGTGCTGAGCATCTGGCCGAGCTTGATGAAAGTGGTGCCCAGTTCAGTGAGGGCGAGGCGGATGCGGGCTTCCTGCGTGAGCTGGCCGAGGCGTTCGCCGTCGAAACTGGTGAGCCGACCCTGAATGAATTCGTAGTTGAGCCCACCCAGCCAGTCGGCCAGACCATAGCGTCCGAGAATCGCGATGATTTCGCCAACGCGTTTGGCGTTGCGGTCGAAGCGGGAAAACATGGAGCGGGTTCCCGAAAACTCAGGGGCGAGCGCAGCGCACCCCTGGGCTTCTCAATTACAGGTTTTGCGCGGGTAGCTCATTTATCCTATCTCCAGTGCTCCCCGTTGCAATCTGCCGTGCCGCTTCTTACAAACTAAGAAGAGCCTTCGCGGGAGAGTTCATGGCAATCTTGAGCAAGATGTACTTCAACGCCGTCTTCGGCGCTCTGGGCGGGCTGCTCGGCTGGATGCTGTTCGGCGTCCTCGGCGACCGGAACCCGAGCAACGATAAGGCGTTTCTCTTTCTCAGCTATCTCGATCTTAACCTGCTGCTTGGCGGGGCGACCATCGGCGGCTCGATTGGGTATTTTGTCGTCAGCGTCGAGGCGATTCGCGATCAATCGCTGGTTCGCTTCTGCCGGCTCGCGTCCTACGGCGTCCTCATCGCTCTTTTCGGCGGCGCCATTGGCATGTATGTCGGTGATCTCATCAACACCGCGATCATCGGCCTCTTCGGTCTGATCGGCATCGTCCTCGGCGACTACCCCCTCGTCAATCTCGTCGTCGGCACCTTTGCGCGCGGCCTTGGCTGGAGCCTGCTCGGTGTCGCCATCGGCGCCAGTGAAGGGGTTGCGGCCCGGTCGCTCGGCAAGTTCAGTTACGGCGCTCTGGGCGGACTGCTGGGCGGGTTCATCGGCGGCATCTTCTTCCAGATTTTCTACTCGTTCCGCGGCGAGGGCGGCGGTTCCTCCGCCTGGAGCGCCATCGGCCTGGTCATCGTCGGCGCCTGTATCGGCTCTCTTTCCGCCCTCGTGCAAACCGTGTTTCTGCCTGCCAACATCAAGGTCATGCGCGGCTGGCAAGAAGGCCGCGAGTATCCGCTCGATAAGCCCGACAGCCTGCTCGGCCGCGACGAGCACGCCGACATCGCGCTCTTTCGCGATATGAAAGTCGAGAAGAAGCACTGCTACATCAAGCAAGTGAGCGGCAAGTACTATCTTGTTAACAACGGTGCGCCGCCGGAACTCACGCTGGTCAACGAGGCGCCGGTGGCGACCCAAGTCGAGCTGAATGACGGCGACCGCATCCAGCTCGGGAGCGTCATCCTCAAATTTCAGTTGCGGGCCGCGATCTTGCGGACCAAGAAGCGATTGCCGGTGGCGGCGCCAGCGTCGGCGCCGAGCGGGACGTGATCGAGAAATTCGGTGCAATGGATCGAATTCGGTTGATGGAATTCTGGAATTCGAATGGAGTCCGCTGATGTGGTTCATTTCCCTGGTCTTCAAGAACGTCTGGCGCCGCAAAGTGCGTTCGATCCTTACCGCGACCAGTATGGCGATTGCCGTCTGCGCTGTCATCGCCATGCTTGGCACTGCCGAGGGATACGAGAAGTCGCTTGGCGATCTCTACGAGGCACGCGGCACTGACATTGTCGTCGTGCAGTCCGGCAAAGTGCAGCGCATCGCCAGCTACCTGAGCGAAAGCCTCGCCGAGCGCCTCCGCAGCGTCACCGGGGTGCGCGACGTGGAGGGGGCCCTGATTGATATCTACGGCCTTTTTCCGGAGGTGAAGATGGTCTATCTATTCGGCGTCAAACCCGACAGCATTCTCATGGAAGAGTCCAAGATCCGCGCTGGACGCCGACTGACCAAGGACGACAAGCGCAAGCTTTCCATGGGAAGCATGCTGGCAAAGAACCTTGGCAAGAAACTGGGAGACAAGGTTGAGATCTACGGCCAAGATTTTGAGATCATCACGATCTACGACAGCTTTAACCTGCTCGAAAGTAACGGCGCGGTGATCCCGCAAAGAGAACTCCAGGAGATCATGGGACAAGATCGCAGGGTCACCACGTTCTTAATCCTGCTTGAGGAGTCTTATAAGACTCCCGCCAAGGTCGAGGAAGTGCGCAAGCGGATAGAAGACCTGCGCTCACCGGAGGGTCATATCCTCAACATCGATGTGCAGGCCACGCGTGATCACATCAAGTCCAATTCGGAAACGCAGATGCTCAAGGGGCTGGCCTGGACGTCGTCGATGATCGCCATGATCATCGGTTTCGTCAGCATGCTCAATACCATGATGATGTCGATCAGCGAGCGTATCCGCGAGATCGCCACCTTTCGAGCGATCGGCTGGCGTAAATGGCGCGTCATGCGCATGATTATCCTGGAGTCGCTGATGCTCGCCGTCATGGGCGCGCTGCTGGGCGTGCTGACGGCTCTCCCCTTGATGGAGTTTCTGTCCAACTTCAGCGCCACCAGCAGCACCGTCGTGAACCGCGCATCGCTCGAGGTCATCGGCAAGGGCGTCGGCATGGGCTTGATCGCGGGCTTCCTGGGCGCGCTCTATCCGGCGTTTATCGCAGCCAACCTAGCGCCGGCGTCGGCGCTGCGGCATGAATGAGCGTCACGCAATCAAGGAGATTTCCATGAAGTATTCCGTGGTAATCCTGACGGATCATGGGGCTGCCTGGCTTCTCGCGATAGCCGGGCTCCTGATCGGCGCCGGCTCAGCTCGTGCCGACCTCGCAGAATACGTCAAGAAACCCGACAACTCATTCGACTGGAAGCTCAAGGAGAAAGTCGAACATCCTCTCGGCTCTGTCTACGACCTGCACATGGTTTCGCAAACCTGGCAGGGCATCAAGTGGGAACACCAGCTTCAGGTCTACGTTCCCAAGGGGGTCAAGCCGACCGAGACGATCTTCCTGTGGAACCAGGGGGGAAAAGCCAGCCCGACCAGCATCGCCCTCGGCATGGAGATGGCCCGCAAGATGAATGCGCCGGTGGCCTTTCTCTACGGCATTCCGAATCAGCCCCTCTTTGGCGGCAAAAAGGAAGACGCCCTGATCGCCGAAACGTTCGTTCGCTACCTGGAAAGCAAGGACGAAAGCTGGCCGCTCCTCTTGCCGATGGTCAAGAGCCTGGTCAAGGCGATGGACGCTTTGCAAGCATTCGCACAGCGTGAATGGAATTTCGTCATTCGCTTCTTTGTCGTCTCCGGCGGCTCGAAGCGCGGCTGGACGACCTGGCTGACCGGCGCCGTGGAGCCGCGCGTCAAGGCCATCGCCCCTTGTGTGATCGACACGCTCAATATGCAGGCGCAGTTGCCGCACCAGCTCAAGTCGTATGGCCGTTACAGCGAGATGATCGACGATTACGTGAAGCGCGATCTGGTGCCGATGCCGAAGACGGAGCGGGCGATGAAGTTGTGGAGCATGGTCGACCCGTGGGTCTATCGCGCGAAGCTGACGATGCCGACGCTGATCTGCAACGGCGCCAACGACCCGTACTGGACGGTGGACGCGCTCAACCTTTACTGGAACGACCTGAAGTCGCCGCGTTGGGTGGCGTACATTCCGAATGCGGGGCACAATCTGATCGAGAAGACCGAGATCGGTCTGCCCGACCCGACTCGGATCGCCAACACGCTCGGCGCCTTTGGGCGTATTCAAATTCACGGCCTGAAGATGCCGACGATTACCTGGAAACATGATGACTTCGACGGGAAGGCACGGCTATCCGTGCAGTCCGATCCGATGCCGAAGGTTGCGCGCATTTGGTCGGCGGACGCAGCGAAGCGCGATTTCCGCAAAAGCAGATGGGTGTCGAAGGCCGCGACGATTGGCACGGAATCGATCACCGGCTCGCTCGACTTGCCGGCGGAGGGCTATCGGGTCTTCTATGGCGAGATGGAGTACCAGCTGGAGGGGATGACGTATTATTTGAGCACGCAGATGCGGGTGATGGAGAAAAATTAGGCTCATCCGGGGAATGGGTGTTTTCTTGCCGTCCGGCGTTTTTCGTGGTATTCGGCTGGTGACGACCCTCTCAGGAGAGCTAAAGGTCAAGATCTGCTGACCCTCAGGATGTGGCATT
>JACXTT010007488.1_pt1 | contig 15369 bp, 13 predicted proteins | sample 9270951 | NCBI WGS metagenome assembly JACXTT01 (sample SAMN15532306, study PRJNA645909) | rock metagenome | isolation source: weathered quartz diorite | place: Puerto Rico | collected 2017-06-21 | reverse complement strand
CATTTCTGGCCGCCAGCCAGGCACTAGTCGCCTGGGCCCATTTTCGGTCGCGCGTGGCGATTGGGCGACGATCGATCCCTTCTGCCGTTTTCTCCGGCATCATTCGTTGCATTGAATCCATCGCAAGCTCCGCGAATAATAACCAGGTGACTGCTCGCGAGCGAGTGAAACAGTTGATCAAGATTTGGCCGACGGTTTATCCCGGCGCCCATTGCGAACTGGATTTCAAGAATCCGCTCGAACTGCTCGTTGCGACGATTCTCTCGGCCCAATGCACGGACAAACGAGTGAACATGGTGACCCCGGCGCTGTTCGAAAAATACAAAACGGCAAAAGATTATGCCAAAGCGCCCCAAGCCAGATTGGAAAACGCAATCAAGTCGACCGGGTTTTTTCGAAACAAGGCCAGAAGTATTCGCGCTGCGATGTCGGTGATTGCGGAGAGGTTTGGCGGCAAGGTTCCATCCACCATGGAGGAATTGCGCGAATTGCCGGGCGTTGGAAGAAAAACCGCGAATGTCGTTTTAGGAAATGCGTTTGGGAAAAACGAGGGAATCGTTGTGGATACGCATGTGGCGCGTTTGTCGCAACGGCTTGGTCTGACCAGGCAAAAAGATCCGCAAAAGATCGAGCGCGACCTGATGGAGCTTGTGCCCCGCGAGCATTGGACCGACTGGAGTCACTGGCTTATCTGGCACGGGCGGCGGCGTTGCTACGCACGAAAACCGGATTGTTCGAACTGCGAAGTTTTCAGATTGTGTCCCAGCGGCAAAGTCTTTGTCCGGAGAGGAATCGCGGCAAACCCCCGGAAGCTTATTTAAGAGACTGTTGAAAAACTCAACTATGTCGCGCGAGTTTTATGGAGTGCGGCGACATGTCGCCGCTTTGGAAAGCGCGGACGCGTCCGCGCACCCCAAAACCGCTGCTCGTGCGTCATCTCGATGCGTTGGGATGGAGGGACTGCGTGCATGGAAGATGTCGGATGTTGTGGAGTGCGGCTCCGAGGCGGGATTGATTTTCCCGCCGACCTGAGGAAAATAGTGCCTGCAGCCCCATGCAGCAGATAAGCGCATTTTCACGCCCTCAAACTGTTCCGGCTGTCCCAACTACTGTCCCGAAAAAGAGTTTGTGGATTCTCGACAGTTGGCGCGACCTGCTTTTCTACGTCGGGACTCCTCTTTTGCTTGTGCCCATGTTTGCGCTGGCCCAGGCGCGTTGGAGCGCGCAGGACATTTACCTCTTTGTGGCGGCCTTTGGTGCAACTGGACACCATTTGCCGGGAATGATCCGCGCTTACGGCGACCGTGCGCTGTTCGAACGATTTCGTTGGCGCTTTATTTTCGCGCCCATTTTTTTGGTCGCGGTCTGCGTCGCTTTTACGTGGTGGGACCTGAAAGGACTCGTTTTAGTGGTCTTTTTCTGGGGCGTGTGGCACGGAATGATGCAGACGTACGGGTTTTGCCGAATTTACGATGCCAAGGCCGGTTCGTTCGCGGCGCTCACGCGTCGGCTCGATTTTGCTGTCTGTGCCATCTGGTTTGCCAGCGCCGTGCTGCTTTCCCCCCAGCGCATGGCTGACACACTCGAGACCTATTACGCAAGTGGCGGACGGTTTATTCCTCCGGTACTCCTGCACGGCGCCCAGGAAATCATGTTCGCAGCCGCCATCGCGACTTCAGTCCTGTTTTTGGCAAATTTCGGGCGAATGTGGGCGGTCGGGAAGCGACCAAATCCGGTTAAGCTGGCGCTACTCGGGACCAGCATTGCCTTCTGGTGGTATTGCAATAACGGAGTGACCAACATCCTCGCCGGGATCGCCTTGTTCGAGGTATTTCACGACGTCCAATACCTGTCGCTTGTCTGGATCTACAATCGCAGCCGCGTGGAAAAAGACCGTTCCATCGGTGGGTTCATGCGTTTTGTCTTCCGGCGCAGCGGCTCTCTGGTCGGACTCTATATCGGCCTCGTCTTTGCCTACGGTTCGCTCGGGTACCTTAAGGAAACAGATATCGAGATAGTTCGGCGGGTGCTCACCGGTGTCGTAGCTGCCTCTGGGCTGCTCCATTTTTATTATGACGGGTTCATTTGGAAAGTGCGCGACCGCTCGACCCGGGAGAATCTTGGACTAACTGGCGGGAACACGGTCGCTTCGGCCAACCCACTTTTGCCCAGCTGGCTGCTGCACGGTCTGAAATGGGTGGTGGTATTTGTCGTCCCCTTGAGTGCGCTTTGGATTGGACAATCGCGAAGCACGACTCCGGAGATAGTGCGTGCCGGCCTGGCGGTCCAGGATGTCCCGGAGAGCACGCGCGCACGAGTGCGGTACGGCGATGCTTTGCAGAAAGCGGATCGTTTCTCTGAGGCGGGAGAGCAGTATCAAGACGCTCTACGCGTTAGCCCCACGGCGGAAAGGGCGCATTACGGATTGGGACAGGTTTTCCTCGCCGAATCGAAGTTGCCCGAAGCTGAGAGCGAGATGAAACAAGCGCTGCGCGACGATTCGCGCAATGGCGACATTCATTCAGACTATGGTTATGTCCTGGAGGCCCTCGGCCGGAAAGACGAAGCCCGGTCTGAGTACGAGAAAGCGATAAAGCTGAACCCAAAATCAGGGAAGGTACACTACAATTACGCAATGTTTCTGATGTTTAATCGAGAGCTCGATCAAGCGATCGCAGAGTTCGAGACGGCCCTTTACCGGGAACCGAACCACTCTGAGGCGCATTACCATCTCGGCCGCGCGCTCTATTTGAAAGGCGACCTTGAAGGGGCGAAAAAACATTACGTGGAAACGGCCCGGCTCGATCCGAAAGCGCCGGTCCACAACAGCCTCGGTGTCGTTTACATGAAACTGGGAAAAACCCCGGAGGCCATCGCCGAATTTAATGAGGCACTGCGTCTGCAGCCGAATGATACCGACGCGGCGGAAAATCTCCGTTATGCTTTGAGTAAAGGCGGAAACGGCGTCGCGCCGCCGCGCTGAATTGGTTGTCGCCGGCTGTGTTGCATCTTGATCTGGATGGCGCCTGGCGCCGCGACCAGCTTTCATTCCAGACTCTGGACGCAACGAAATGGGGACCGCCGCTGCGATTTTCCGCGCCCGCGCGTTTGATTGAAAAGTTCTATCGTGAGTACGAACGACAACTTGCTCCGTTTTTACTTTACGGCTCGGGCGACTTTCATTATCTGAGCGCGCTTTGGATTCGGCGTGTCTCGTCGCCGATCGTTCTTGTTTCGTTTGATAATCACCCCGATTGGGACGTGCGTCCGCCGAGATGGGGCTGCGGCGGTTGGGTAAATCGGGCCCTTGAATTGTCGCCAGTGCGGCGCGTCAGCATCTGGGGTTGTGGAAACTTTGAATGCTGGTGGCCGCGGCAAATATTTGGAAATTTACGGGCCGAGCGCGCCGGGAAACTTGAAGTGCATCCGTGGGCAGATGACCGGCCGCTGAAAGATCGACAGCGCCGCGGTGCAATTCTGCGCGACAATTGGCGCGAACATTTCGCGAGCTTTGTCGACAATCTCCGCGGTGCCGATGTTTACGTTACCATCGACCTCGATTGTCTTCGAGCGGGCGAGATGGCAACAAATTGGGAGAACGGCCGCTTTACCATTACCGATCTCGTCTGGGCGCTGGCGAAATTGCGGAATACGAGTCGAATTGTCGCCGGCGACATTTGCGGCGCTTTCTCCAAGCCGGCTTACGCGCGGTGGAAACAACGGTTCGCGTCGGAAATGGATCACCCAAAACTGGGTTGCCCGGACCTGGCCACCGCTCAGGCGCTAAATCACGCCGCCATCGCAGTACTCTGGCCGGCGCTAGTGCCCTGTCTCGGCAATAGCTAGACCCTCCGGGCGGCGTGGCTTTTGCCTACGTGCTGCGTTGCTCGTCGGTCGCAGATGCACTGAGATATGATCCCTCTTCGCGCCTTGCACATAGCCAGAATCCGCAGCCGCAAATATATAGTTATTTCCGAGACAGGGCACTAACTCAGGGAAACAAGCACGATCCCGGCGCTGATTAGCAATGAACCGATGATCAACTGAAGCGACAACTTCTCGCGCAGAAAAATAGCAGCCGCGATGGTAATGAGGACGACGGTCGATCCTTGAATCGGGTAGAAGAAGCTAAGATCGAAATGTTGCAGCAGGCCGATAGTTAGGAAAAATGAGAGCGCGAGGGATAGGACCGCGGCGGCAAACAACTTTAGGATTCGCGGATTCGTAAAACCGAACCTTGTCGAGCCCTCCATGGCGTGTTTGAGAAGAAGTTGGCCGACCACGGTGGCGGTCACTTCAAGCGCGAACACGAAAATGGCGATGAGCGTTTGCTCAGCCATCAGAGCTTCTCCTCGATTTTCGCGACCGGCTTGCCTACCACGGCCAGCCCGAGGATGACAATGGCGATTCCACACCAGCGTCGAACCGGAATACATTCGGCGAGAAAGATCCAGCAGCTGAGCGGCACGAGGACGTGCACGACATTGGAAAGGGGAAAAGCGACCGAGAGCGGAACATACTTTAGAACGTTGATCCAGCAGATGAAGCTCAGAATCACCAGGACGATCGCGCACCATATCCAAATCGTCGCGAGCGAGAGTAGTCCAGTCCATTCCCAGCCGGCAACGCGCTCAGTTCTGGAAGCGCCCACCTTCAAAAGCGTCTCAGAAGCGGTCACAAACAATATGTCCAAAACAAGCATCAACCACGGATCGAAGAGAAGTCGTGGGGCGCGGTTCATCACGCGCTATTATCGGCACGAAACTATTTTCGCAAAGCCGGATCGGACTTTGCCCACGCAAACGGCGGCGCAGTAAATTGTAACGTCAGATTGAAAAAGCCGCGCGATACACGGTCGCTCGCCAGAGATTACTTAGGAGACTGTTGAAATACTGGAGTGGGGCGTTGCTGTGGATTTTGGCGTTGGCCAACGCGCGAAGGGTAGTGCCGATATCCGCAGCGACCTCGGGCAAGCAGCAACGACGGCCAGCGCCAAAATCGACGCAACTCTCGACAGCGCGAGGCAGAAGGGCAGCTGGCCGCGTCGCTCGGTCGTTATCCCGCAGCAGCGGGACGGGGATGCGCCGTCCTCGCTTCTTGCCATCCGCCCTTCTGCCTCTACGCGCGATCCACCCCAGTATTTCAACAGTCCCTTAGAGTTCGTTTGCGTTTGGGAAGCGGCGCAAAACGGGATCGTGCCGGGTCGGCTCCAGATATCTCAGAGCGTGGCGGAAAATCGGGTTCAAAAACGCTCGCGTATGCATCACATAAAGGTCGAGCGGCATTAGCCTGCAGCCAAGGTGCAGTTTTGGGTCGTAGTTTAGTGGACCGCTGCAGTACTGCTTGAGGCCATGGTCCATCGCCCAGGTGAGCACGTCGCGGAGAGTGTAAAAATAAAGATGCAGATCGAGCGCAACGGTGTAATCCAGGCCGAGACATTCATCATAAATTGTCCCCTCGTGGATCATGCAACAGCTAAAGGCAATCGCCTTGCCTTGCTGCCGCCAGATGAAAAATCGCACGCGTTCCGGCATCCTTTCTCCGAGCGCGCGAAAGTATTCTTTGGTCAGTTGTTCGAACTTCATGGGCGAACGCTCGTGCACCTGGAGGTAGAGCGGATAGATTTCATCGAGACAGTGGGTCACGTCGTTCGTCACCTCCATCTCAATCCTGGCCGCGCGTTCCGTCTTGCGAAATTTTCGACGTAAACCCTTCCGCGTAACGTAACCAAGCGTTGCGAGATAATCGTCAAAGCTGGCATGGTCGAGCGATAGCTTCGTCATCGGCATGCTCGGAACACGCGCATACCCATTCGATGAAAAATCGTCGAAAGTCGGTCGATATTTCGCCGGAAAATCCTTCAGCACGACCAAACCGGCCCTGTTTTCACGGGCATAACTCCTTAGGCTGGCGTGCAAAGCCTCCGCCACCCACGGCTCGTCTTTCGAATTGCACGCACCCAGATGGCCCTCGCCCGCGGCACAGCCAACCATCAGCACGCGCATGGTCAAAAAACGCGGAAACTTCTTGCGGATAATATCGACAATCGCCCGCACCCGGGTTGGGACTCCTTCGACGAGATTTTGTCGAACAAAAAACATCGGCTGCACGGCCAGGACGTTTCCGGCCGAATCCTGCAGCGTCCAATAGCGATATTCAAAATCGTTGGCTAACGTTTTCTCAACAATTTCGTAGAATCGATGGTCCTTGCATTTGCCTGCGAATGCGCGTTTCCAGGCCCCGAAACCCTCCAGTTCAGGTCGATCGACGACTTGTGCGGTAAGGCCATGAGGCAGTGATATTTTCGCAGTTATCATGACACTGGGCGGGTTAAGGCTGCCAATACGAGACTACCAAATAGATCGACCCTGGCCGTTTTCTCAAGCTCGGCGCAAGAAAAATTGTGTCGGTTAGCGCCCTACATTTTCGGCCTGGGCAGAGACTGATTCCACTTTGAGTACGCCACTGCGAATATGAAGATCGCGCTGCGGATTTGGGATCTCAATCCTGGCGGCGGTCAGATGCTTGTGGATCAGGTAATTCAGGTCGCTTTTAAATCGGCGCGGCTTGAAACTCATCTCCTGACTCCAGACGACCAGCTCGAAGTCAATCGTGCTATCGCCGAATTTATCCAGATAAGCATTCGGGGCCGGGTCGCTCAAGGTGGCTGGATGCTCGCGGGCTGCAGCGATGAGAGCATCCCGCACTTTGTTGACATCGCTGCCGTAGGCCACTCCCACCGGCACACGAAACCGAACCCGCGGATCACCATAATGCCAGTTCGTGACGGGTGAATCGATGAACTTCGTGTTCGGCACGATCATCGCGATATTGTCGTTGGTCATAATTACTGTGCTTCGGGCGCGAATTTGCTGCACCTGCCCGACGATGCCTGCGACTTCGACCCGGTCGCCGATGGTGATCGGGCGCTCAGCCAGAATGACCAGACCGCTGATGAAATTGCTGGCGATGTTCTGCAACCCAAAGCCCACGCCGACGCCCACCGCGCCGGCAAAAACCGTCAACGTCCCAAGACGGATCCCCGCGCTATCGAGGACAATGAAAATTCCGACGATCAGAACGATGTTGCTCACGACCTGGGCAATGGCGTATTGCAACGAGCGATCGAGTCCGCTTTTAGTGAGGAATCGATTGAAAAGGAAACGCTTGGTGCGCGAGGACAGCCAAAAGACGGCGATGAGCAGCCCGATCAAAAGAAAAATCTGAAACAGGCTGAGCGACACACCTGGCAATGGTGCGCTCCACGAAAGCGGGATGCCGGCGGCATTGATCGCGGTCACGATGAAAAACACCAGCGCCGCCAGGCTCAGGACGGTGGTGAGGATCGCGATTAAATTATTGTCGATCTTGAATCGACTGAAGACGCGCCGGACGGAATCGCTCTGCAGTTCCCGGGCGACGAGCAAGCCAATCCCGAAAAAGACGACGAAGGCAACGAGCCCGAGGAACGAGACGTCGTGTCCGGCGATGCGTAGCAATGGCTTTTGAACAAGGCTCCAGTCCATCGGTTCTAGTCTGGGCGCGTTGTGGCCAACCGCAACCAGGAAACGAACAGAAGCGGTCGCCGCGGCGGCCTGGCCGATTTCAAGATATGGCAACCGGAGCGGTTGCCATACAAATTTCGAGATTTATCCGCTGGCGGCTTCGCCACCCTGCTGCTTGGCGCGTTCTTTAATGTAATTGATGACGTCGCCCACCGTCTGCAGTTTCTCGGCATCTTCGTCCGGCACTTCGACGGAAAACTCTTCTTCAAAGGCCATGACCAATTCCACGATATCGAGTGAATCGGCTCCCAAATCCTCAATGAATGAAGCCTGTGGGGTAACCTGTTCGGGATTCACCCCGAGTTGCTCGACAATAATGTCTTTGACCTTCTCCTCGATTGATTTTTCGGCCATAAAAGTTCGTTGGTTAGCGCGCAAGGTTTAAAGCGCCAGCGCAGCATGTGCAAGTAAAAGAATTAACCCGCTTGTCAATCAATTTCACCGCTATCGGACTGATCCGGGGCAGCCGCGAACGCTTGAAGTATTTCCGGATATCGCAGCATTGAGTTTACTTCGCTGCCGCTTGGCGTAGAAAGGAAGCGTGGGTGAGGCTTCGATTACACTCGACGAGCTGCTCGACCTGAAAATGTTGCCCGCGTGGGTGAATGAGCCCGCATCGGCTAAGAGTTATCCTTCCTACGAATACGCAAACGAACGCCGGCAGCCATCACGTGATCGGCGACCGCCGAACAGGCGTCGACAGGAGAGAAAGCGTCCACCATTTCAGGCAGGCAAACACAAACAAGGACACGGCCGTTCGTTACGACGGAGCCAATCCTCGCCGGAGGACCAGTCCGTCCGACCGGCGGACAAGGAGGCGGCGGGCTGGCCCCCCCGAACCCGGGACCGGCACCGCGAAGGTCAACAGAAGGCTCTGCCGCGCTTTGCCACCCAAATCAGCGTCCGTTTCTTGCCGCATTCACCCGCCTTGGAAAGCGTGGTTACGCAAATCAAGGAGAATCCGATTGCCTACTCGGTCTTCGCTCTGGCGCGTCTGTTTCTCGCCAAACCTGAGCGGTACGATGTTCGCCTGACCGCAACCGCTGAAGCGTCGGTCTTTCAGCTTGGTGAAGATGGTCCCGTTTCGCTGGATCGCCAATACCTCGAGCGCAACGCATTTCGTCTTGCTCAGTCGCGTTTTTACACGCTCGAGGTTACCCAGAGTGAGCCAATCAAGGGGAATTTCACCAATGTCGCACGCTGTAAACTAAGTGGCACGGTTCTCGGCCCGACGAATCATCACGATTATCAAAAACGCCTGCGCAATCTGTTCGAACGGCGATTTAGCCGGCGAATGAGCTTTGCGGACTATCAACGTCAGATTGAGATCGTGAGTGAACCGGTGTTGGTCGAACAATGGAAAGAGGAGGCCAGCAAAATCACAACCTATTCGTTGATCAATGCAGAAGTTCCGAAAACCTTTGCTTCCGCCAATGAAACGGAACGTCACTTTCAGGAAAATTACTTTCCCGGTTTGATCCGCACGATAAGGGAACTGAACGTTGATGGTCCAGGCAGCCGGTCCCTCTCGGATCGCGTATTGCATCGATTAATCGAGGATGAGTGGTCTCGCGTATTCCGCTCGCCTTCGCACATGATGCATGAATTGGCGGGACAATTTCGTCAGGCTGGTCTGCACATTTTCCGACATCGGCATGGAATGCTCTTTGTCTCGCCTATTCGCGCGCGCCCGCTCGTCCAGGATGGTGCCGCGATCTCTCCATCCGTGAAACGCATCATCGAAACATTAGCCGGAGCTCCTCGAATCAGTCGCAAGGAGCTTGCCGAGAAATTGATTGTTGATCCGCCTGGCCAGGATCCAGAGCGGGCGAAGCTGACGCTTGCCGCCGACCTGCATTGGCTCGTCCGTGAAGGTCATGTGATTGAATTCAATGACGGCTCTCTCGATTTGCCGCGAGGGAAAGCGAAGCCTGTAGAAGCTGCCGTTCCCGGGACAAGCGATGGCTCCGCCGCGCTTGCGCGGGATGAAAAACAATTAGCAGCTTCGACAGAGTCGAGCTAAATCGCGCCGGCTGCTTTGAGAGCTTTGTAGGCGCCGTTTTTGTTAATTGTCTTCAATCCGCGGGCGGTCACGCGGATGCGAACGAATTTTTTCAGCTCCGGCACCCAGATACGGTGCTGGTGCAAATTGGGCGCGAAAACGCGGGACACGTTTTTGGTCACGTGTCTCCCGACGCCGCCTTTTTTCTTGGCCATGCCGCGCCGGTGGATCACGCTACCTCGCGTGGCGGTTGAACCTGTAATTGCACAAATTTTCGACATGAACTTGAAAAAGAGCCGCGCAACGTGCCGTAGAGCGCTACGCTGGTCAAGAAAATCTTGCCCCGGAAATCTCGTCGGAGTTGAACGGCGCGAGCAAGAAATAGTCAAACTTAATTCGCGCCTGGCCGCGCGCTGGTGCAAGATTCCGAAATATGTTTTGGCATGACGCAGAAAAGTAATAACAAGTTGCGGATTGGAATTGTTGGGGCTGGCGGAATCGTGCGGAAGCGACACTTGCCGGCACTCAAAACTAACCCGGACGTCGAGATTGTTGCTGTCTCAAACTCGACCTACGCAAGCAGCGAAAAGTTTTGCACCGAGGAGTGCCCCCACGCCACGCCGATGCGAAACTGGGCCGATCTGCTGGCGCTTCCCGATCTCGATATTATCTGGATCGGTACACCGCCTTACATGCATTCGGCCGTGACTATCTCCGCGCTCGAAGCAGGCAAACATGTTTTTTGCCAGGCCCGGATGTCGATGGACCGGGCTGAGGCGGAGGAGATGCTCGCAGCCTCCAAACGTTATCCGCAGCTGGTCACTATGCTCTGCCCTCCGCCGTACGGAATGCGGGCCGACCTTCTGGTGAAGAAATTGCTGGCTGAAAATTATATCGGGCGCCCGCATCACGTGCGATTGCAGAGTTTCACCAGCGCTTATCTGGATCCCGATGCGCCGGCACACTGGCGTCAAAGGATCGAAATTAGCGGGTTGAATGTGCTCACGCTCGGAATTTATGTGGAGGTGTTGCAGCGCTGGCTGGGTGCCATCCGGGGCATTTTTGCACGCGGAAAGATCCTGACGTCGCTCCGCCTAGGGTACGAAGTCATTATCCCAGAGGTTCTTACCGTGCTCTGCGCGTTTCAAAGTGGCGCAGAAGGCGTCCTCGAATTCGGCGGGGTAAACGCGCATGCGCCGGGAGATCGCCTTGAAATTTATGGTGACAAAGGAACACTCATTTACGATTTCGTTACCGATATTGTCCAGGTCGGCAAAGTCGGGGAGAAAGAATTGCGTGTAGTCGATCTGACACCGGATTTGGTGACGGAGTGGCGAGTCGAAGAAGATTTTATTGCGGCAGTGAAATCAAAGGGCGGAATCCGGCCGCATCCTGACTTCGAAGATGGCGTGCGCTACATGCGTGTTGTTCAGGCGGTAGCCGACTCGCGTGCACGCAATGCCTGGGTTGAGGTCAAAGCCTAGCTCTCTCTGACCCGAGCGAGTGGCGGCGCTTGATCGCACCAAGGATTCAAAGTGCAGTCGCGGCGCGTTCCAGCGCATAACCGATCAAGCCGGTTGCCGGCAGGGTGAAGATCCAGGCCCAAATGATTCGCTCAACCACTATCCATTTCATGCCGCCAAAACGCTTTACCGCGCCGACGCCTATGATTGAAGTCGAGATCACGTGGGTGGTCGAGAGAGGAATGCCATAGTAGCTGGCGCCTTGAATGATTAATGCGGCGGTTGTTTCGGCGGCAAAGCCGTGGACCGGCTGTAACTTGACCATGCGATGGCCGAGAGTGCGAATGATTCGCCAGCCCCCCGCGGCCGTTCCCACGGCCATGGTCAAGGCACAAAGAACTACGACCCACCTCGGGAGCATGAACGTAGGTGTTCGCAGGAAACTCAGCCACTCAGGCAGGTTATCGAACTGACCGGCCTTGGTTCCTGAAAAGAGAGCGAGTGTGATGATGCCCATCGTTTTTTGCGCGTCGTTCGTGCCGTGACTATGTGCCATCCAGGCTGCACTCAGGATTTGCGCCCGGCCGAAAAGCGAATGAACGAAGTGCGGCGTAAAGCGGTGTAGCGCGACAAGGAGCAAAAACATCAGCAGTCCGCCAAAAACAAATCCGGCGACCGGTGAAGTGATCATAGGGACCACAACTTTTGGCCAGACCCCGGCGTTCCATTTTATGACTGACCAATTGCCGCGGGCCGTGGCCAGCGCCGCTCCGCAAAGCCCGCCGATGAGCGCGTGACTTGAGCTGGACGGCAGCCCGAACCACCAGGTGGTGATATTCCAGGTGAAAGCGGCAATCACCGCGCATAGCACGGTGGACATTGTCACCACGTTGGTATCCACCAGGCCTTTGCCAATCGTCGAGGCCACGGCACCGCCAAGCAGCGCACCGGTCAGATTGAAAAACGCTGCCATCGCGATTGCCTGCCTCGGGGTCAGAACTTTCGTTGAAACAACGGTGGCAATGGCGTTGGCCGCGTCGTGAAATCCGTTGCTGTATTCAAAGACGACCGCCGCAACCACGACCGCGATGAAAAGGAACATGTTGCTCTTCCGCTAGGTGGCAGGGTTTACGAATATTTCAACACCGTCTGGAGAACAATGTTGCCGGCGTCCCGGCAGCGGTCGATCACCTTTTCCAGTAAATCATAAAGATCGCGCAGAAAAATGATGTGTTTCGGATCGTAATTGCCTTGATAAAGGTCGCGCAAAAGTTGCAGTTCCAGCTCATCGGCTTCGCCTTCGATGGTTTGCAGTTTCGCGTTCATTTCCCGGGCGGTGCGAATGTCCATGCCTTTGCGCAGTTGTTTCACCATCGCCAGCACTGCCTCCGCTGCCTGATCCAACAGCTGAACCTGTTTAGCGAAGCTCAGCTTCGGCAGGTCCTGTGGGCATATCAACATTCGTTCGCCAATTTTCTCGACTGTTTTCGGTATCTTATAAAGGGCGGAGCCGAGTGCTTGAATATCCTCGCGTTCGAGCGGGGTCACAAAAGTCTTGGAGAGCTGTTCGGTCAGTTCCTGCGTGATTCTCTTATCTTCACGCCGGCTTTGGGCGAAAGCGGCCAGGTCGCCAAAAGAGTCTTTGTTGTCGATCCTGGCCAGAAGATCGACCAGATGATGCACGCTGGTGTCGGCTTGCTTTGCGCTCGCCTCCAGCAAATCATAAAATTTTTCGTCGTGCCCGAGGAATCGTCCGATCGAAATCATAACAATCCTCGGTTGTAGCCGGGGTCGCTGGCCCCGGCCAGCAGTTTTTCGGCACGCACCAGCCGCGGTCGGCGACCGCAGCTACAGTTACAGCAGTGTGCCGCGCAGAATGAGCAGCGCCACGTTGAAATAAATTACTAATCCGGTGACATCGACCAATGTCGCCACGAACGGTGCAGAGGACGCCGCCGGATCGAGTCCGCAACGCCGCAATAAAAATGGGAGCATTGCGCCGCTGATCGTTCCCCAAAGCACAACTCCAATCAGCGCGACGCCCACCGTGATTGCGACCAGCCAATGGTATCTCCCGTAATCGAAAATGTGGAGGTACTGCCAGAGCGAGATCCGGAAAAAGCCGATCGTTCCGAGGATCAAACCGAGCGAAAACCCGGAGACGAGTTCCTTGCGCACCACCCGAAACCAATCTCGCAGGCCCAATTCTCCCAAAGCCATCGCGCGAATCACCAGCGTGGTCGCTTGCGAACCGGAGTTGCCACCGCTGGAAATAATCAACGGCAGAAACATCGCGAGAATCGCCGCCCGTTCGATTTCGGTGTTGTAACCCTGCATCGCGGTCGCAGTGAGCATTTCGCCCAGAAAAAGCAGAATTAACCAGGTCGCGCGTTTCTTGATCATTCGCAGAAACGGAATGGTCGTGTAGGGCTCGTCCAACGCTTCCATGCCGCCTAGTTTCTGGATGTCCTCGGTTGCCTCCTGCTCGGCGACATCGAGCATGTCATCGACGGTCACGATCCCGACCAGGACGTCGTTCGAATCAACGACAGGCAAGGCGGTGCGGTCGTATTTCCGAAACACGTTGAGCGCGTCTTGCTGCGAATCATTTACCTTTAACGCCACGAACGTGTGATCGCGAAAGTCTTTCACCTTCGCGTCGAGCGGACGGAGTATGAACTCACGAATCCGCAGGTCGTCGATCAGCTTGCCGCGATCGTCGACCACATAGACAATGTTCAGCGTTTCCCTGTCCTGGCCATGTTCGCGCACGTACTCGAGCACGTCTTTCACCGTCCAGTCTTCATGAATGGCGATGAAATCAGGGGTCATCAGGCGGCCGACGCTGCCTTCCGGGTAACCGAGCAGCGCTTGCGCGACGCGGCGCTCCTCCGGGGTAAGCAGCCTGATTAGCTGACGTGCCGCTGCGCTCGGCATTTCCTCGAGGAGCGCCGTGCGATCGTCCGGCGACATCTCATTCAAAATCCCGACGCACTGTTCGTGGGCCATCGCTCGTAACAATTTCTGCTGCGCTTCGACATCGAGATATTCAAAGACGTCTGCCGCCAGGGCGGCCGGTAGCACCCGGAAAATGATGACCTGGTCATCCTCATCCATGTCGAGAATCACCTCGGCCACATCAGCTGGCGGCCATTCCCGAAACATGTCCCGCAACGCGGCAAAATTGCGCGTCTCGATCATGCCCTTGATTTCTGGAATGAGGATTTTGCCAACCATAACGTCTCAAACTGCAGTGGCGTTTCTAACACTCACCCTTGCTGCGTGCAATGCACCGTTCGAGGAAGGAAGGCACGGAGCCATGGAGCCATGGAGTGATGGAGTGATGGAGTGATGGAGGAGCGGAAAAGGCGCACCGACATCGATCAACACTCCATCACTCCATCGCAGCTCGCTGCTTGGCACTTGGCATTTGCCGGAAACGATTCCATTATGAATATGGATGACCTCCGTTGCGACGTGTTCCTTGATTCAGCGCGAGATCGGTAGTGACGGCGTTTGCCTGTTGACGTTCGATCGCCCTGAATCCGGGGCCAATATTTTTGATGCCGCAACCCTCAACGAACTAAAAGAACACCTCGATGTTCTCGAGCGTGAGAATTCCTTGCGCGGGCTGATCATTACCTCGGCCAAGAAATCGATCTTCATCGCCGGAGCCGATCTCAAAACACTTCTAAAACAAGCGCAGAGCGACGAGCTACGCGGATTTATTGCCGAAGGCCAGCGCCTGTTTAACCGCATCGCCGCACTCAAGGTTCCAACGGTGGCCGCCATCCACGGTGCCTGCGCCGGAGGCGGGTACGAGATCACGCTTGCCTGCGATTGGCGGGTGGCATCGGATGATCCGGCAACGCGAATCGGCTTGCCCGAGACTACGCTTGGTTTGGTGCCGGCCTGGGGCGGATGCACGCGGCTGCCGCGTTTGATTGGAACTGAACGCGCGGCCGAAATAATCTTGAAGGGTAAACTTCATTCAGCCCAGGAGGCGTTGAACTTTGGCCTCGTCGATCAAATCGTCCCGCGAGACCAGTTGCTTATGGCCGCGCGGAGGAAATTAGGCGAAGGGAAACGCAAGACCTCGGCGCCGGGAAATGCTGATAAGGAACTTCCAGCGCCACGCGAGACCGGAAATCCTGCTCCGGCCCGCGCTCTCGGTCTCGTGACCCTGGGGTCGACGAATCCGGTTGACGAATCTCTTCGCCTCGAGCTCGACGCGATTGTCGACCTTGGTAAAAGCGAATCGACCCAAAATTTGATCCGCAATTTTTTCCTTTCGGAAAAGTACAAGAAGGGAAGCTCGAATGTCCCGGCGGAAAAAGTT
>JACXTT010007487.1_pt1 | contig 15369 bp, 11 predicted proteins | sample 9270951 | NCBI WGS metagenome assembly JACXTT01 (sample SAMN15532306, study PRJNA645909) | rock metagenome | isolation source: weathered quartz diorite | place: Puerto Rico | collected 2017-06-21 | reverse complement strand
TGGTGGTGAACGGGCCGTTTGCCAGGGTAATGGTCGATGGGAAAAATGTTCTTCTCTTCAAAGGGGCCGAGGAGAATCGCGTTCAGGGCCCGCGCCGAGTCCAGGTCGGTCCCGAATGGCTTCTCGACAATCACCCGCGCGCCTTTGGCGGCGTCCGATTTTCCCAGTTGCTCCACAACCAGCCCGAACAACACGGGCGGGATTGCCAGGTAGTGCGCCGGACGCTCGCTGCGCCCGACTTCGCGGCGGATGGCGCTAAACGTGGCGGGATCTTTGTAGTCGCCGTCGACGTAACGCAGCAGGCTGCACAGCTTGTCGAAGGCGGCGCGGTCGACCCCGCCGTGTTTTTCCAGACTGTCGTGAGCCCGGGCGCGGAACTGGTCGAGGTTCCAACCGGACTTGGCGACGCCGACGACGGGCGCATCCAGAGTGCCCGCTTCACCATAGCCTGTAGCGACGGAAAGATTTTCTTATATGCCAGGTCGCCGGTTGCGCCGAAAAAGACCAGAGCGTCGGAATGGGAATCGGTCATGATGCCTCGTCTCAAGCGGCTTGTTTTCCGCCCGGTTTCTCGATGTGCCCGCCAAACTGAAACCGCATCGCCGATAGCAGCTTGTCCTGATAGTCGGCTTCGCCGCGTGAGCTGAAGCGCTGGTAAAGGGCCGCGGAGAGAACGGGCGCCGGTACGCCTTCATCTACGGCGGCGTCGATGGTCCAGCGGCCCTCTCCCGAATCCGACACCCGCCCCGCAAACTTGGAAAGCGCCTGGTCTTCGGTCAATGCGGCGGCAGTCAAATCGAGCAGCCAGGATGCCACCACACTGCCGCGACGCCATAGCTCGGTGATATCGCGCAGGTTCAGCTCGTACTGGTAATGCTCCGGATTCCGCAGCGGGGTCGTCTCGGCGTCCACCGTGCTCTGTTGTTTGCCGATGTTGGCCCGGCGCAGGATTCCGAGTCCCTCGGCGTAGGCCGCCATCAAACCGTACTCGATGCCGTTGTGGACCATCTTTACGAAGTGGCCGGCGCCATTGGCGCCGCAGTGAAGATAGCCCAGCTCCGCCGTGTTACCGTCGATCTGGTCGCGTCCCGGCGTTCTCGGGATGTCTCCGGCCCCGGGCGCCAGCGTCCGAAAAATCGGATCCAGGCCCGTGACCACCTGCGCTTCGCCGCCGATCATCATGCAATAGCCTCGCTCCAGGCCCCACACCCCGCCGCTGGTGCCGACATCGACATAGTGAATTCCCTTCGAGGCCAGTTCCTTTGCGCGACGGATATCGTCGACATAGTACGAATTGCCGCCATCGATGATGGTGTCGCCGGGCTCGAGGTGCGGCGTGAGATTGGAGATCGTTTTGTCCACGACCGCCGCCGGCACCATCAACCAGACCGCTCGCGGCTTCTCCAGCTTGTTCACCAGGTCCCGCGGATCAGACGCTCCCACGGCTTTCTCCCGGACCAGCTCGTCCACTGCGTTCACTGACATGTCGAACACCACACACTCGTGGCCTCCCCTGAGAAGCCGCTTCACCATGTTGGCGCCCATTCGTCCAAGACCGATCATTCCGATTTTATTTATGTGCATGATGTAATTCCCTCGTATGCTTGTTATTGATTCACACACTCGACGCTTGCTCTCAGCTTTTTCATTCCTGCCGCCACGCCTTCGCGATCCCCAAACACGGCCGACCCGGCAACCAGAACGTTAGCTCCCGCCGCAAACGCGAGCCGCGCCGTGTTGGAATCGATTCCTCCGTCCACTTCCAGATCGCAGCCCGGATTGAGACGATTGATCATCTGGCGCACGGTCGTGATCTTCGGCAGAGTTGTATGGATAAATGATTGATGTCCAAATCCCGGGTCCACGGTCATCACCAGCACCTGGTCAATCTCGGGGAGGATCTCTTCCAGCACGGCCGCCGGCGTCGCCGGATTGATCGCGACCTCGGTACGTTTGCCGAGCGCCCTGATGTTGTGCACGGTGCGATGCAGGTTAAGGTTGCCCTCCCAATGCACCAGAAACGAATCCGAGCCCGCCCGGGCGAACTCCTCTAAGAATGTATCCGGGTCTGTGATCATCAGGTGCGTCTCGAGCGGGAGTTCGGTCACGGGCCGCAGCGAAGCCACGATGGGGACCCCCATCGAGATGTTCCGAACGAAAAGGCCGTCCACGACGTCGACGTGGATCCGGTCGGCCCCCGCCTCCACCTGGCGGACCTGCTCTCCCAAACGGGCAAAGTCGGCCGCCAGGATGGATGGCGCGATCTTGCCGCAAATGGCGTCATGCGGCACGAAGGCTCTCCTCGAAGATATCCACGAAACTCGCGGTACCGGCGGGCGATGTCGTTCACCGCGTCTTCCCGCGTGATTTTCTTCGCGCGCCAGTCCACAAGTGGATTCCAGAAGCTTGTACGGCCCACGGCGAAGCCGATGAATCCGGGGACGCCGGAAGCCGTCGCCAGCCACTCGTGTACTTTTTGGTCGTTCTCGCCGCGGCCCAGAATGATACAGCCGACCTTGTTACGGCCGCCTCGGCGGGCCACCTTGACGATGTTTTCGCAGTCGGCTCGGCGATCGAGGCCTACGATTTTCCAGACGTCCGGCTCCACGCCCGCGTTCTGTAACTGCTCGATGGCCTCCCCCATCAGAGCCGGGCGAAGCCCGAGATCGTACGCTTTCTTGTCCCCCTCGAGCCGCGCGAGCTGGGCTTTCTCCGGCGGCACCAGCAGTTCGAACATGAACATGCTGTTGCTCTTCTCGTGGAGGTAGTCGGACAGCTTTTTCAATCGCGCCGCTTGCCGGATGTTGAGGGCGCGGTCGCCCTCCGGGTTGTAACGCACCAGCACCTTGCAGAAGGTCGGTTGCATGGACTGGATGTGATCGGCGAAATCTTCGCCATACTCAAAATCGAATTCGTCCTGTCCGCTTTTTTCAGCCGGGCACGCCGTCGTGTAGCCCCGGCTTCTGGCGCTCCGGAGAATCGCGGAGCCGAACTGCTCATCAACCAGAATGCCCGCCTTCCGCTCAGGCACTCCTGCCCGGAGCGCCGCCAGGAACCCGTCGTAGATGAGGTCTTTGGACGCGGCGATTTGCGCGGTTTGGTCTGCTGTCAGCGTGCCGGTCCAGCCGAATAGCTTCGTCTGGAACGAGCCGCGATGATCGAAGGGCAGAATGTAAAGAGGCTTGTCATATCCCAGGGTCTTCATGCCTTCTCCTTGTATTTGCGGTAGCGGCGAATCAAGGTGTTCGTCGAGCTGTCGTGATCGAGCTTGGGTTCTCCCTCGCTCTCCAATTCCGGAATGATTCTTTTCGCCAGGACCTTGCCCAGCTCCACTCCCCACTGGTCGAACGAATCGACGCCCCAGATCGCGCCCTGCGTGAACACGGAGTGCTCGTAGAGTGCAACCAGCTTGCCAAGCGTCTCCGGTGTGAGCCGCTCGGCAAGGATGGTGTTCGACGGGCGGTTGCCCTCAAAGAGTCGGTGCGGGACCAGCCTGTCCGGTGTGCCTTCGGCCTTGACCTGCTCGGGGGTTTTGCCGAAAGCCAGCGCCTCGGATTGGGCGAAAACGTTCGCCAGCAGAATATCGTGATGGCTTCCCAGCGGGTTCAGTGTCTTGCCGAAGGCAATAAAATCGCACGGAATGAGCCGCGTCCCCTGGTGGATCAGTTGATAAAACGAGTGCTGGCCATTGGTTCCCGGTTCACCCCAATAGACAGGACCCGTCTGATAGTCGGCTTGGGAGCCATCCAGCGTGACGTGCTTGCCGTTGCTCTCCATCGTCAGTTGCTGGAGGTAGGCCGGGAATCGTTTCAAATATTGCTCGTAAGGCAGCACCGCAATCGTTTCGGCGCCCAGGAAATTGGTGTTCCAGATGGTGAGCAGTCCCATCAGGACCGGCAGATTGCGTTCAAACGGCGTCGAGAGGAAGTGCTCGTCCATTTCATGGAAGCCATCCAACATCGCCCGGAAGTTGTCCGGACCGATGGCCAGCATGGTCGAAAGGCCGATCGCCGAATCCATCGAGTAGCGCCCGCCGACCCAATCCCAGAACCCAAACATATTGGCCGTGTCGATGCCGAACTTGGACACTTCCGATGCGTTGGTCGAGACGGCCGCAAAATGGCGGGCGACCGATTTCTCGTCCCCGCCCAGGGCCTTCAGCGACCACGCCCGAGCGGTCTCCGCATTGGTCATCGTCTCCAGCGTCGTGAAGGTTTTCGAAGAGACGATGAAAAGAGTTTCCGCGGGATCGAGATCCTGGACCGCTTCCGCGAAATCCGTGCCGTCGATGTTGGAAACGAAACGGAATGTCATGGAGCGATCGCTGTAATGCTTCAGCGCTTCGTAAGCCATCACCGGTCCGAGATCGGACCCGCCTATGCCGATGTTCACGACGTTGCGAATACGCTTGCCGGTATTGCCCTTCCAAGCTCCGCTGCGGACGCGGCGCGAGAACTCGGCCATCCGGTCCAGAACTTCGTGCACATCCGGCACCACGTTATTCCCGTCGACTACGATGGATGTTCCGCGCGGCGCGCGCAGCGCCACATGGAGCACGGCCCGGTTCTCCGTGCGATTGATCTTCTCGCCCTGGAACATGGCCTCGATCCGCTGCCGCAGGCCGGATTCTTCCGCGAGTTGAATGAGGAGCTTGATCGTCTCGTCAGTGACGCGATTCTTGGAGTAATCGAGATAAAGGCCCTCCGCTTCGGCGGTCAACCTCCGGCCGCGATCGCGATCTTCCGCGAACAGGTCTCGCAGATGCAGCTTCCCGGCCTTTTGCAAATGGACGCCGAGGCTCTTCCAGGCGGGCCGCTCCGTGAGCCGCCGGTCAATAAGTGGTTTGGCAACTGTCCCCATATACATGCTCCTTTTGTCTGATTAGCTGGCTTTCTTGAGCGCCGCGCTCTTCGCTGCGATCACATCCATCAGTTCTGCCCATGACTTGACAAACGCTTTGGCGCCATCATCCTGGAGTTGAGCCGCCAAAGCATCCACGTCGAGGCCGGCTTTCGCGAACTGGGCCAGCGCTTCTTCCGCGTCGCCGCCGTCCGCCCGCAGGGCCGCTCCGGCCTCGCCGTGCTTTCCGAAAGCGTTCAGCGTGGCTTCCGGCATCGTGTTGACGGTAAACGGCGCCGCCATCGCCTTGATGTACAGGATGTCCGATGCTTTCGGGTCCTTGGTCCCAGTGCTGGCCCACAGCAGACGTTGGGGCCGCGCTCCAAAATTATAGGCTCGTTGCCAGCGCTCCGAGCTGAGCAGATCGCGATACGCCTTGTACGTGCGCTTCGCGATCGCGATTCCGAGCTGATTCTGCAGCGCGGCGGGCGTCTTCCCGGCGGCGGCGGTGTCCCATCGGCTGATGAACACCGACGCCACCGAGCCGACGTTGGGATTGAGTCCGGAGGCGATGCGACGCTCGATCCCGCGCAGGAACGCCTCGGCCGCGGCCACATACTGCTCGCGCGAGAATAAGAGCGTCACGTTGATGGGAATGCCGGCGAAAATCGCTTCCTCGATGGCGGGCAGACCCTCCTTCGTGCCTGGGATCTTGATGAAGAGGTTCGGCCGCGCCGCGCGTCCGTACAAGTCCTTGGCCTCGGCAATCGTGCTTGCCGTGTCGTGGGCTAGCAGCGGGGATACTTCCAGCGAGACCCACCCGTCCACGCCGTTGGTCCGGTCGTGAATCGGCCGGAACATGTCGGCGGCGCGGGTGAGGTCCTCCAGCGCCAGTTCGAAGAACAGCCCTTCACCGGATTCGCCCTCCAGCAGTTTCTGGCGGATGGGCGCGTCATACGCGGCGCTATTTTTGATGGCATGGTCGAAGATGGTCGGATTCGAGGTCAGCCCCGTCACCGAAAGATCGTCGATGTAGCGCTTCAAAGTGCCGCTGTCCAGCAGATCGCGAGTGATGTTGTCGAGCCACAGGCTCTGGCCAAGATCGTGTAGTTGTTGTGTCGGTTTCATATCTCACCTCAGCTCACTGGTAAAGTTGCATTCTCGGTTACGTAACTCCATCGTCTGGAAACGCTTGTAAGCTCGCGCAGCCAGCCGAAAGGGGCATTGGAGAGCATACTCTCGGTGCATCGCCATCGCCAGTTGCCTTCTGTACGGCCTGGCACATTCATGCGGGCCTCAGCGCCCAGGTCCAGCAAGTCTTGCAACGGAGCGATCGCGAGGGCAGCGGGCGACGACCACGCCAGGCGCATCAATGCCGCGGCGACTCCGCTGCTCTCTCCCGAGGATCGGCCCAAATAGTTCAGGACAACTTGTTTCTGCTCCTCCGTCAGCGCTTCGAACCAGCCGCGCGTCGTGTTATTGTCGTGCGTCCCCGTATAAGCGGCGGCGTTGTGCACATAGTTGTGCGGCAAATGCGGATTCTCTGAATCGCCGTCAAAGCCGAACTGCAGCACCCGCGTTCCGGGCAACTGGTAGCGGTCGCGCAGGGCGGGCACATCCGCCGTGATCATACCTAAATCTTCCGCGATAAACGGCAGGCCGCCGAATTCCCGTTTCACTGCCTCAAAGAAATCCGCGCCGGGACCGGGCGCCCACTCGCCGGACTGTGCGTTCGGCGCGCCGGCAGGCACGTGCCACGCCGCGGCGAACCCCCGAAAATGATCCAGACGGATGACGTCCACGTGCGCCAGCAAGGCGCGCAGGCGGTCCAGGCACCAACGATACCCGCTGCGCCTGAGATTCTCCCAGTCGTACATCGGATTGCCCCAGAGCTGTCCTTGCGCGCTGAAGTAGTCGGGCGGCACTCCGGCGACAAAACGGGGCCGTCGTCGCTCGTCCAACTGGAACAGCTCCGGGTTGGCCCACACGTCGCTCGAGTCCGGGGACACAAAAAACGGCAGGTCGCCAATCAGCCGCAAGCCCCTGGCGCGAGCGTACTCGTTAAGGCGTGTGGCTTGACGGAACAGGACGAATTGCGCGAAGCGCACTTTCTGGAAGTCGGCATCCAGTTCCAGGCGGGCCTGGGCCAACGCTTCGGGGACCCGCTGCACCAGCTCAGCAGGCCAGTCGAGGTAATAGGCTCCGTTGTGTTGGATCTTCAGAGCGCGGAAAAGCGCGTAGTCGTCAAGCCAGTGCGACTGAGAGTTGCAGAACTCCTCGTATGCCGCGAGCAGATCGGGACGCACGCGGCAGAAATTGAGCCAGGCGATGTCAATCAGCGACCGCTTGAATGTGGCGACCGCATCGTAATCGACGAATTCCGCAGGAAATGTCCGGCCTTCGCAATCGCTCGTTCGCAGCAGCCCATCCTCAATCAGCGCGTCAAGGCTGATCAGCAGCCAGTTGCCCGCGAACGAAGACAGCGCTTGATAAGGAGAGTTCGCATATCCCGTAGGCCCCAGCGGCAGCGCCTGCCACCAGCTTTGGCCTGCCTCACTGAGGCGGTCGATCCATGTGAAAGCGGCGGGTCCTACATCGCCGATTCCGTACCGCGAAGGCAGTGAGGTAACGTGCAGCAGGAGGCCCGCGCCGCGGTATTCAGGCGCAAATACCTGTTTCATGATCCCGCTTCCTCCGAAGTCATAGCCTTATTCACGATCGCCTCGGCCTCGGCCAGGATTGTGTTCAGGTGCGCTTCGCTCTGGAAACTCTCCGCATAGATCTTGTAGACGTTTTCGGTGCCCGAAGGCCGGGCCGCAAACCAGCCGTTCGCGGTGGTCACTTTCAGCCCCCCGATTGGCGCGTTGTTCCCCGGCGCGCGAGTCAACCTGTCTTTGATCGGTTCGCCCGCGAGCGTCGATTCCACCACAGCGTCCGGTGATAGCCGCTGAAGCTTCGCCTTTTGTTTCGGGGTAGCTGGCGCATCGATTCGCCTGTAATGGGGCACACCGAACTCCGCCGTCAGCTCACGATAGTGCTCGCCTGGATCCCTGCCCGTACGCGCGGCGATCTCCGCGGCGAGCAGGTCCATGATCGGTCCGTCCTTATCGGTGGTCCAGACCGAGCCGTCGAACCGCAGGAAGCTGGCTCCTGCGCTTTCCTCACCGCCGAAGCAGCACGAGCCGTCGAACAGGCCCGGCGCGAACCATTTGAACCCGACCGGCACTTCAGACAGCCGGCGTCCCAGCTTCCTCACTACTCTGTCGATCATGCCGCTGCTCACCACCGTCTTGCCTACCGCCGCGGTCGCCGGCCACGCCGGCCGGTGGGCGAGCACGTACCGGATCGCGACCGCCAGGTAGTGGTTTGGGTTCATCAATCCTGACGAGGGAGCCACGATGCCGTGCCGGTCCGAATCCGGATCGTTGGCAAAAGCCACGTGGTATTTGTCTTTGAGCTGCACCAGTCTTGCCATCGCATAAGGGCTAGAACAGTCCATCCGGATCTTGCCGTCATGATCCACGGTCATGAAAGAAAACGCCGGATCCAACCGCGGATTCACGACTTGAATGTCCAGGCGGTAGAGCGCGTTGATCGGCTCCCAGTACGGCAAAGCCGCGCCGCCCAAAGGGTCCACACCCAGCGTGAGTCCGGCGGCGCGAATCGCGTCCATGTCGACGACATTCCCTAAGTCCCGTACATACGGCAGCACAAGGTCCTTCTTGTGCGTCGTCGAGGCGTTCAAGGCCGCTTTGAATTCCAGGCGTTTCACACCGGCGTTGCCGCCCTGGAGCAGAGCGTTGGCGCGATCTTCGATCCAGCGCGTCACGTCCGTATCCGCTGGGCCGCCGTTCAAGGGGTTGTACTTGAAGCCGCCGTCTTCGGGAGGATTGTGCGAAGGTGTAATCACGATCCCGTCCGCGAAGCCTTGCTTGCGGCCGCGATTGTAGACCAGAATCGCCCGCGAAATCACTGGCGTTGGAGTGACTCCGCCGTTGCGCTGAATAATCGTTTCCACGCCATTGCCCGCCAGCACTTCAAGCGCGGTGCGTTGGGCGGGAGCGGACAGTGCATGCGTATCCTTCCCCATGAAGAGCGGGCCATCCGTGCCGTGAGCAATCCGGTAATCGCAAACAGCCTGCGTAATGGCCAGGATATGAGCTTCGGTGAAAGCGCCAAAAAACGGGGACCCTCTGTGTCCACTGGTTCCGAAACTGACCCTCTGGCTGGGATCGGAAACGTCCGGCCAGCGTTGAAAGTAATCGCGCTCCAGGCGGGTGAGGTCGACCAGCATCGCAGGGGGCGCGGGCTTGCCGGCAAGCGGTGAAACGCTCGCGCCGGCGTGTGTTTCTACGGCGTCGGGCAAGGTTTCACCCTCCAAATGTCCGTCGCGTATTCCGCGATCGTACGGTCACTCGAGAATTTTCCTGAACCGGCTACGTTCAAGATGGCCTTCCGCGCCCAGCTCTCGGGGTCCGCATACAGCTCGCCCAGCCGTTCCTGCGCCTGGGTGTAGGCCGTCAGGTCCGCCAAGTGCATATAGTAGTCGCCGTGCGTTAACAGGGCGTTACGCAATGGCTCGAAAATACCGGGCTCGCTGGGGCTGAAGTGGCCGGAAAAGATCAGATCCAGAGCCTCGCGGATCTCAGGCTCGTTTTCGTAATGCCAGTGCGGGTTGTACCACCCCCGGCTGTTTGCGACCTGTTCCGCGGTGAGGCCGAACAGAAAGAAGTTCTCCTCCCCGGCTTCCTCCGCCATCTCGATCGTCGCTCCGTCGCGTGTGCCGACGGTCAACGCTCCATTCATCATGAACTTCATGTTGCTCGTGCCGCTGGCCTCATAGCCGGCGGTTGAAATCTGGTTCGAGACATCACAGGCGGGTATCAGTTGCTCCGCCAGCGAAACGCAGTATTCAGGCAGGAAGACCACCTTGAGACGGCCCCGCACCGCCGGGTCTGCATCGATTGTGGTGGCCAGGTTATTGATGAACTTGATGATGCGCTTGGCCAGTTGATAGGCCGCGGCCTTGCCGGCGAACAAAAACGTTCGTGGGGCCATGTCCAGGTCCGGGTTCCGGCGGAGGCGGTTGTAGGCAACCACAATGCGCAGCGCATTCAACAATTGCCGCTTATATTCGTGGATGCGTTTGACCTGGGAGTCGAAGATCGTCTCGGGATCAACGGCGATGCCGGATGCCGATTTGAGCCAGTCCACAAATCGTACCTTGGCGTCGCGCTTTGCCTGGCGGAACAAACGGCGAAAGCCCTTGTCTGCGGCTAGCGGCTCCAGTCTGCGTAGCTGGCTGAGATCGGTGATCCATCCGTCGCCGATGGCTTCGGTGATTATTCGCCCAAGCGACGGATTCGACAACAGCAGCCAGCGCCGCGGCGTCACTCCGTTGGTCTTGTTGTTGAACCGCTCGGAAAAGAGGTCGGCCAGGTCCTTCACCGTCGTAGTTCTTAGCAGTCCTGAGTGGATGGCAGCCACACCGTTGGTGCTGTGCGAGCCGGCAATCGCCAGATTGGCCATCCGGATCTTCCGCCCGGCTGCCTCGTCGACCAGGCTCACGCGCTGAACCATTCCCTCGTCGCCGGGGAACTGCGTCCGGACCGAATCGAGCAGGCGGCGATTGATCTCGAAGATGATTTCCAGGTGCCTCGGCAGCATCTCCGCAAACCACGCCAGCGGCCACTTCTCCAGCGCTTCGGGGAGCAGCGTGTGGTTGGTGTAGGCCACTGCTCTTCGCGTAGTGTCCCAGGCTTCGTCCCACCCGAGATGCTCGTCGTCGAGGAGTATCCGCATCAACTCCGGGATGGCCATGGTTGGATGCGTGTCGTTAAGCTGAATCGCTACCTTCTCGGGAAACGCGCTCCAGTCTGAGTTGGTCCGCCGGAAGCGGCGCACCAGATCGGCCAGCGAGCAGGCGACGAGAAAATACTCTTGCACGAAGCGCAAGCCCTGACCCATGCTGGTGGAATCATCCGGGTAAAGTACGCGTGTGAGCGACTCCGCTTCCAGCGTCTCGGCGACGGCGCCGACGAAGTCGCCGTGGCTGAATGCCTGAAAATCGAAGAAATCGGACGCTCCCGCCGCCCAAAGCCGCAGCGTGTTGATGTTCTTGCCGCCGTAGCCCACTACGGGCCGGTCGAAGGGGATCCCAATCAGGCTGGATGGGCGTCCTGGGACGCTGCGCAGCGTTCCGGCGCGTACTTCAAAGGAGCAGTTCAGTTTAACTTCCACGCTTTCATGTGGGCGCGCTACCTCCCAAGGGTCCTGGCGGCGGAGCCAGTTGTCTGGCTGCTCCCGCTGCCAGCCGTCCTGAAGAGTTTGTCTGAAGATGCCGTACTCGTATCGCAGACCATAGCCCATGGCCGGCAACTGCATCGTGGCCATCGATTCGAGAAAGCAAGCCGCCAGCCGGCCGAGTCCGCCATTACCCAGCGCGGCGTCAGGCTCCTGTTCGAGCAGCTCGATCCAGTTGAGGTTCTTCAGGCGGACTGCGTCGCTCACCAGAGGACTAAGCAGCAGATTGGTCACATTATTGGCCAGCGACCGGCCGATGAGAAACTCCATCGACATGTAGTAAACGCGCTTGGGGTTTTGGCGTGCGTAGGTGTTTTCCGTGGTTGTCCACCGCTGTGAAAGCACGTCCCGGCCGGAGCGGGCGAAGGCCTCAAAACGATCGCGCGCGTCGGCGCCGGCCATGTCAATCACGTTGTCGAACAGAAGATGGCGCTCATACAGGCCGCTGTCCGACCCGGCTAAATGAATCGGGCCGCTGCTGTACTGCTCCAGGAGCTTCGAATTTCTTTCATCTTGCTCCGGCGTCTGGGGATTGATCAGTTGCGATGTGCTCATTTGATTTTTCCTTGGAATGCGGGCTACGCGCGGACGTGATGAGTGTCGTTCCACAAGCGGATCACCGGCCGGGAGAGATCCTTGTCGTATCGCACCGCACTCAAGCTCGCTGTGCTTAAGAGGAAGGACAGGCTGTGCAAGGATGGTTCGATGCCGATCCAGCGCGCCGCTAACATCCGGATGAAGTGTCCGCTTGAGAAAAGCAGCACGTTCCCCTGAACCTTTCGCACACGCTCCCATACGTTGTCAGCCCGCGCCAGTACCTGAGCGGGCGACTCGCCTCCGGGAATGCCGTCGCGGAACAGCTCCCAACCTGGACGCCCTACACGGATCTCCGCAGTGCGGAGCCCTTCGTAATCGCCGTAGTTCCACTCTACGAGGTCGGGGTCGACTTCAGCCACCGGCCCGAATCCAGCCAGTGCGCACGTCTGCCTGGCGCGCTGGAGAGGGCTCCTAAAGACCTTGGCGAACGCCAGTCCCTTCAGGCGGTCCGCTAATCCCCGGGCGTTGCTCTTGTGGAGTCAGTGGCAGATCCGTCAGGCCAGTATGCTGACCCGTGACGGTCCACGCTGTTTCGCCATGCCGGGCGATGTATATGACAGGAAGATGGTTGTCCATACTTTGTGCGTTCGTACCGTCCCTAACGCCGCACTGCTGTGTGCGCCGAACGGTGAGAACCGGCGTCATTCAACAAGAGCACGGTTAGTGGTGATTTGTTGCGCTGAAAAATTCACGTCACAGTCGTATGGTTGACCGGCGCGCTGTGGCGCCAACGCCTTGGATCGGCGAACGATGCAAGGAATTGCTCGTGACGGATCGCAATACCGTCCTTCGCCAGAGTTTCGCGCCATGGAACTCCTCCGAGTCGATCGAGATTCCATCCATGTCCCAAAGCACCGCCCGCATGCACAGATCGACGCTCCGCGGAAACAGCGGATGGCGTAGGCTCGGGCAACGTGGACCGCTTAATCGTACCGGCGACATTGCGCGCCAGGCAGGTTGCCGCCAAAAAAACGAACATTGCCGTTCACGACGCGCTCCAAAACGACTTCGCCTTGCCGTGTGCAAAGCTGGCTTCGAACGTTCAATTTTGTAGCCCCGCTCACGGTGGTGACAGCACGCCGCGTTTCACTGCCCGATGTGTAAGTCTGCACCGTTGTTTTCAAGATCAGAAGATCGGCAAAGCTGCTGGCGTTGCGATCGCCGCTGCGAAGCACTTGTTTGAAGCGCTTCGTCTTGGCCGATTCATCCACGAGATGTTCGTAAATCGCGACTCTGAAAGCGGGCTCGAGATTCACTCCATTGCACGGCAACTGAGTGCCTGCCAACTGAGCCTGCCCGCCCGGCCGAGGGTTTCGCCCCTGAACTTTGGGCGAGGAGCTGCATTTGAAATGCAGCAAGGAGTATGAGGACTAGGGGCTTCATTTCTTGATCTCCGAAGGACTCTGTTGTGTGATGTGCGCACCCGCGGCCAATAGCTCGTCCCTGAGAACCTGGCCTTGACCCTTGTTCATTTGGAAAATGGTTCCGTGAAGTCCTCCGCTTGGGTCGAGATACTCCACTGTCACGGTGTCGTATTTCTTATGCGAGAACAATGCGATCACCCGCCCGCCACCGAACGGGGTTGCCGCCCGGCCCAGGGCCACAGGTACGCCGCCCACCTGTTGGTCCTGCTGGTCTTGGAAAACGTCCTCCCTCTTGAATCAGGAGGTTTCCGGTGGCGTTGTTCGAGATGCTTTCAAGCCCCAGTATATGCGTGACACGCACCGGAGGACCCGCGGCTGAACTCGGACACGTGCTGAACCAAACCAGCACCATCAGACACCACCCCGCCGGACCCTTCAGGAAGTGAGAATCCCGTCTGAAGTCGGATGGATACAGCCTCTGAATCATTTCTTCCCCTTCCTGGCCGGATCTACCGGGCGTTACTTCGCTTTAGCGAATCTACCGTAGCTGCGTCCGGCGGCCCAATCCGGCCCCATATCCAGGAAGAGACGTTCCCTGCCTGTTTTGTTGGGGAAGGATTCGGCCACCGCAAAACTCAGCCACTACGGCAAAGGTCTGAATTCCGCGGTGACGGGAAGGCCGCGATCGCGCCAGGCCCGCAGGCCGCCGGCCAGCGGCCTGACGTGCTCGATCCCCCTTTGCCGCAGTGCCAGCGCGACGCGCGCGCTCGTGAACTCACCCGGAGAATTACAATAGGAGAATTACAATAGAGGACGATCTCCTGAGAAGGTGCTATTTTTACATCCCTGTATTGCTCAAGCCTCCGGGGGTTTATTCTAACCGCGCCGGGAATCGCCATCCGTTCGGGGAATCGCGTCGGCCCTGCAAATCCACGATCAAAACGTCTTCGCCTCCTTCCAGCTTGGCTCTCAGTTGCTCTGGCGTGATCCGTGCGAGTTTGAATTGACGCACGAAGCGCAGCCAGTTGGCGAATCGGTGCGCGAGATAGAGGCCGAATCCTGCTGCGACTGAAAACATCAGAACGCCTCCCATCCGCGCGACGTGAGAGGCAACGCGGTCTAACTGATCGCTGAAGACGTAGCCGGGAGATGCGTAGGTTGCGGACCAGAACAGGGCCCCAAGGGCATCCAGGGCCATGAACTTCAATGGATTGATACGGGCCGCTCCGGCCAGCGGAGCTGAAACCGCATCGAGCCCTACCACAAACTTGGAGAAAAGAAGCGTCCTTACCTGGCACACCTCACGTTGCGGTTACGGTCAATCGACTAGGCTAGCCCCCTTCACGGTGTGGGCTCCAGACTCACACCCAAAAAAAGTAAATGTTGCACCTAGCCAATTGACACCGTTCGCGACGGAGTGCTAGGCTGCCTCACAAGTAGCGGGGTTTGAGTGAGAGGTCTGCTGAATGGTGGTGAATATGGGTTTTCCTCGTTTGATTTCCCAGCGCGTTGCGCTTGTGGCTTCCCTTCTTCTGTTCACGTCCTTCCTTGACGCACAGACTACCGCCGTGGCGGAAGTCAACGGAGTGGTCTCCGACTCCTCGGGCAAGATTATCGTGGGCGCCCTCGTGACCATGACCGAAACCAGCAAGGGCGTAGCCCGAACGGTCGCTACCGACAATGACGGCCGCTATGTTCTGCCCAATCTTCCGGTGGGTCCTTACCGCCTGGAAGTAAGCTCGGCGGGATTCAAGAAATACGTCCAGCCCAACATCGATCTCCGCGTCGGTAACAACATCCAGATCAACGTGACAATGGCTATCGGATCCGTCACTGAGTTCGTCGAGGTTCAAGCCGTGGCCAACCAGGTCGAGACTAAAGAGAACTCCATCTCCAACGTCGTCGACCAGCAGCGGATCAGCGAACTGCCGCTCAACGGCCGCCAGGTGACGCAGTTGATCATTACCCTGGGCGCCGCTGCCTACGGCGACGCCGGAGACACCGGCAGCAAGACCTTCTATAGTTCCACCCGGATCTCGGTGGCCGGCGGTCAAGGCAACGGCACGGCCTACCTGCTCGACGGCGGCGACAACACCGACGCCATGTCCAACGTGAATCTGCCGTTCCCCTTCCCTGACGCGCTGCAGGAGTTCAGCGTTGAAACCAGTGCCGTTTCGTCCCGCTTCGGGATACATCCCGGCGCCACCGTCAACGTCGTCACCAAGTCCGGCGGCGACGACTGGCACGGCAACGTGTTCGAGTACAT
>JACXTT010007486.1_pt1 | contig 15369 bp, 13 predicted proteins | sample 9270951 | NCBI WGS metagenome assembly JACXTT01 (sample SAMN15532306, study PRJNA645909) | rock metagenome | isolation source: weathered quartz diorite | place: Puerto Rico | collected 2017-06-21 | reverse complement strand
GCCGCCGATCATTTCGGCAATCGAACCCGTCACCACCACGGCCGGCAAATCCGGATCGAGCGTGGTGTAGGCGCGCTTCATGGCGCCCTCGGTGCCTTCGCGCCCCAGATTCTCTTCGGCCAGACCGGTGACAACGATCGGCAGTTCATGCGGTGGCAAGGCGTCGGTGTAATGCAGCACCGAGGTTACCGGCAGGTTTTCGCAGCCGACCGGACCATCGATGACCACTTGCATGCCCTTGATGGCGGTAAATACGTAAACCGCACCCCAGTAGCCGCCCGCGCGATCGTGATCGAGAACCAGCATCAGATCATCTCCTCGGCTTTGGCTTTTTTCTGCATCTTGATGACCTGGCGCTTGGTGTACTCCTTGAACTCGGGGCGATCCACCGGCACGTTTTCCCAGACGCCGGCGGCATGGCCTTCGCCTACACCGTCAAAGAATTCCTTCATCTGCTCGAATCGCCCCTTGTTGGCCAAGGCGGAATTGATTACTTGCGCCAGCGAGCCGGCACCGGCTGGTCCCATCAGGGGGCGCGCCGAAATCAGGTTGGTGAAATAGAGCGCCGGGATGGTGGCTTCCTTGGCGGCCTGCACGATGGGCGTGGTGCCAATCGTCAAGTCCGGCTTGAATTCGCGCATCGCGGCGAGATCCTGTTCCAGCGAGGAGCGATATTGCACATGCACGCCTTTCGCCTCCAGCCATTCGCGGTCGGCATCGCTCCACTGCGTTTTCGGGCAAGCGGTGCCGACATAGCGCAAATCCGCGCCGCTTTCGACCAGCAGGCGCGCCACCAGCAGCTCGGAGCCCTCATAGCCGCTCATGGTGATCCGGCCTTTGATCGGCATGGCGGCAAGCGCGCCCTTGATGGCGGGCAGGATGCGATTCTTGGCGGCGTCGATCTTGTCCTGCGAAATATTGGCGGCAACGCCGATCGCCTGCAGCCAGGCTTCGGTTCCGTCATGTCCCACCGGGGCGGAGCCGACAATGGGACGGCCAGCGGCGCTGAATTCGCGCAGGCTCGCCGTATAGAAAGGATGGATGGCCGCAACGGCCGTGCAGTCGAGTGCGCTGTAGAGTTCGCGCCATTCGCGCGTCGGAACCACCGGCCCGGCGGCCAGGCCCATTGGCTCGAGCATCATGCCGATGGTAACGGGATCGACCGGGAACATTTCACCGACGAGCGATATGGTGGGCTTGTCACTGCGACCACCGCGCGGCGCTTGCACCGGGCCCTGCTCCGCCTCGGTGCGCGCGTACTTGAGCATGGCGCCGGCCAGGACGTCTTTCGCTTCGGCATGGGTCGGCACACCAAATCCCGGCACATCGATGCCGATAATGCGAACGCCATTGATCTCCTTCGGCAACAGTTGCAGCGGTACGCCGCTGGCCGTGGGCACGCATAGATTGATGATGACCACGGCATCGTAAAGCGCTGGGTCGGCAACCTTGTGAACAGCGTCGCGTATGTCCTCAAACAACTTGCCGGTGACCAAAGACTCAGAATTGAACGGCACATAGCCGACCGTGCGGCGCGCACCGTAAAAATGCGATGTAAAGGTCAAGCCGTAAACACAGCAGGCCGAGCCGCTCAGGATCGTCGCGGTACGACGCATGCGCAGGCCGACCCGCAGTGAGCCGAACGCCGGGCACATCGATTGCGGCTGGTCGTGCGGTCCCTTGGGATAATCTTGCGCATATTGGTCGAGCGTTTCGCTTTTGCCGGCGGCCTTGGCCGCCGCCAGCAACTCGTCCTTGCCGGAGTGGCAACCCAGACCATCGCCTTTCAGCGCATCGGGATTGCTCACAATCGGAATCACTTTATTGCTCATGACGGGAACCTGGCTCGTTCGCGATATCAGACGTTGTCGTAGACCACTTCAAGGGTCGCCTTGGTGTTTTCCGATTTGCCGCACATATCGAACTGGGTTGCCGGTTCGAGCACTACATCGCGCCCCGTGATGTCGGCAGAGAAAAGGCCCAGCAATTGATCCTGGGTCAGCGGGGTCGGACGTACCGGTGGAGCCGCGCCAACGTTTTCACCCAGTGTTTCAAACAAGGAGGCCCACTGCGTGCCGGGACGCCCGATGATTTCGTAGCTGGCACTCTTGCGGCGGATATCCTCATGCGCCGGAATTGCCGCCAGGACGGGAATGCCGACGCGCTCGGCGAAGGCGGCGGCTTCGCCGGTACCATCGTCCTTGTTGATCACCATGCCGGCCACGCCGACGTTGCCGCCAAGCTTGCGGAAGTACTCAACTGCAGAACAAACGTTGTTCGCAACATAAAGTGATTGCAGATCGTTGGAACCGACCACGATCACTTTCTGGCACATATCGCGGGCTATCGGCAGGCCAAATCCGCCGCAGACCACATCGCCGAGGAAGTCGAGCAGTACATAGTCAAAGCCCCATTCATGGAAGCCCAGTTTTTCAAGCAATTCGAAGCCGTGGATGATGCCCCGACCTCCGCAACCGCGACCGACTTCCGGGCCGCCCAGTTCCATGGCGTAGACGCCGTCGCGCTTGAAACAGACATCGCCGATCTGCACCGCTTCGCCGGCCAGTTTCTTCTTCGAGGAGGTTTCAATGATGGTCGGGCAGGCGCGGCCGCCGAACAACAACGACGTCGTATCGCTTTTCGGGTCACAGCCGATCAGCAGCACCTTCTTGCCCTGCTGCGCCATCATGTAGGAGAGGTTGGCCAGGGTGAAGCTCTTGCCGATGCCGCCCTTGCCGTAGATGGCGATAATTTGCGTCTCCTTGGTCACGGGAGCGGTCGAGACAGCATCAGGCGGCACGGCTGCTTCTGCCCGCAGGCGTTCTTTGAACTGGATAGGCGAAGTTGTCGTGGAACTCATGAGTAATTTCTCCAGTCGAGGATCATCTTCAGGCAGGCAGGATCGCCAAATGCAGTGCGGTAGGCCGCGTCGGCATGCTCGGGCACCTGGCGGTGGGTAATGAGGCCGGCCAGCGAGAGGCGGCCGGATTCCGCCAACTCCCTCACTGCGACCAGATCGTGCGGCTGCCATTGGGCAGCAACGCGAATGCGCGCCTCGCGCATGAAAGCGGGCGGGAAGGTGAAGGAGAGGGGCGTGTCGTAAAAACCGGCCAGGACCACTTCGCCGCCCGGGGCAAGGCGACTGATCAGGCTGTCGAGGATGCCGGCGTCACCGCTGACATCGCAAATGGATTTGTAGTTGCGGCGCGAATCCTGCTCTGGATCAAGCACCTCGTAACCATCGGCACCATCGCGGCGATCGGGATTGGTTTCCCACACCAGTGGCTTGCCACCGGCAATGACGGCCAGGCGTGCGATCATCCGGCCGAGCACGCCATGACCAATGATGAGATCGGGTTGTTGCCCGCTTTCGCTTGAGGTGCAGTGATAGGCCGTTGCAGCCAGGGCCAGCAACACACCCTGCTCACCCAGATTTTCCGCAATGGGCAGTGCCCTTGTACCCGGCAGAACCACGCGCGATGCGGCGCCTCCGAACAGGCCGCGGACATCGCCAAAACATTTTGCGCCCGGCACAAACACGCGATCGCCCACCCTGCCGCCCGACGATTTTCCGGCGACGCTGATGCGACCCACCGATTCGTAGCCCGGCACCAGGGGATAGCCCATACCCGGAAAGTTGGGCATGCGACCCGACCAGAGGAGGCGTTCGGTACCGGTGCTGATGCCGCTCCATTCAATGTCGACCACCACATCCTCGTCTCCGGGTAACGAGAGATCGAGATGGCTGAGTACCAGTGTTTCCGGTTGTTCCATTACGACTGCCGTGGCGTGCATTCAAGTCCTCCGACTTGTTATCGTCTGGTTTTGATCGGTTGGATCACCAGTTGATTGTGTCAATTTACTCTTACTATTTAACATGTCAAGCCTAACTTACAGTTGTCGATATGGCTTCACAGCGCGGGTTGGGTCCGCATCAGACTTGTTTGCAGTGGCAGCGCAGTAGGGATCATTCGGGGCGGTTGAAAGTCCGCCTGACGCAGCAATTCCCCCAGGCGCTGCGGACTTCGTGCCCGCCCCCGGCCCATTGCCAGCAGGTAAAACCCGAAATAGGCATCGGCCACCCGATCGGCACCCGGTGTATCCGCCATCGGCTCCGCGATCAGCAAGGTCCCGCCCGCTGGCAACGCCTGGCGCGCCGCGCGGAGGATCGTCAACGCACGCTCGTCGTCGTGGTCGTGAATGACCCGCACCAGAGTGATGATGTCGGCGCCTTTGGGCAAAGCGTCGCTGAGAAAACTGCCGCCAACCGCGGTGGCTCGCCCGGCCAGCCCGGCGGCGGCGAAACGGGCGCGTCCTCGCTCGGCCACGGCCGGCAGGTCGAACAACATCAATTGCAGATCCGGGCAGCGTGCGCCAACGGCTGTCAGGAACGTCCCATCGCCTCCGCCGACATCGAGCAGGCAACGATGCCGATGCAGCGGATAGGCATCGATAATCTCTTCGCCCACCAGGGGCTGCGAGGCCGACATCAGGGCGGTATAGGCGGCAATCCGTTCGCTGGAGAGGGTCACTGGACTCCCTTCCCCTGAATACGGCCAATAGGCGGCGAGTGCGGAGTCCTGCTGCTGCCCTCTCAGCAGCGCAAGCGGATCGCGCAAATCCGCATACAGCATGCTGTGGTGTTCGACCATGGCAGTCAGGGCTGGATTGCCGACCAGCGGTGCACCAAGCGGGCCCAGGCCAAAGCGGTCGTCACGGCGCCGGGACAGCAAGCGCAGGGCCACTGCCGCATCCAGCAAGCGCGATGTCGAGTCGACCGTGAGTCCCAGTCTTGGCGCCAGCAAATTTACCGTTTGCGGCCCCTCGGCAAGAATATCGAACAGGCGCAGGCGCACGCAGGCCAACAGTATCTGCGAATAGACAAATCCGGCGCAAAGATCGAACACTGCGCCTGCGCGGCGCATGGCGATTGGACGCGTCAGGGGAAACAAGGCTGCCCATCGATGGAAACGCCGGCTCGCCAGCATTCCATCCCGCCACGCACCCCAGCGCTCCCGCCACGAGGGATTGACCGCCACGGAATTCATTTACCGAAGATTCGGCCGCCGTTGGCCCTGGTAAACAATCAGGCCGCGCGCCGTTGCAATTGTTTCGGCAGCAGACCGTCCGCCTGTGCCTGAATGAGCAGCCGCAACTCGCCAGCTCCACGGCACGCCGGGATCGATTCAATCGCGCCTGCAACCAGGTAATCGAGGCGTGCGATCGCACCTTTGATGCCGAGCTCAACCGCCGCGCTGGGTCGCCCCAGCGCCACATCACGTCCCACCGGCTTACCCAGTTCCTCGGCATTGCCCGCCGCATCGCGAATATCGTCGGCCACCTGATAAGCTTCACCGAGACGCTCGCCAAGCATTCGCCACGCGCCAGGATCGGCACCGGCGGCGGCGGCACCGGCCATGGTGGCGGCGGCGAACAAGGCGCCGGTCTTGGCCTGTTGGTAAGCCGACAGCGAAACGCGCGGCTCGCACTCCCACGCCTGTCCTGCAACGATCCCCAGTGGCATGCCGACCGAGCGCGCCAGGATCAGCATCAGTTGCGGCAGTCGTTGCGGGTGGCCAACCACGCCCCGAGCCAGCGTATCGAATGCCAACACAATCAGCGCGTCGCCTGCAAGCACGGCCAGGCGCTCGCCATAGGCACGATGCACGGAGGCCTTGCCCCGGCGCGTGGGAGCATCGTCAAAGCAGGGCAAATCATCGTGCACCAGCGAGGCGCAATGCATCAACTCGATGGCCGCTGCGGCCGCATTTGCGACCGCTGGATCATCCTGATCGCAGGCGCAGGCAACAGCAAGGCAGAGCCTCGGCCGAATTCTTGCGCCACCGGGAAAAACCGCATATTTGACCGCCGCCGCCAGTAGTGGCGGACAATCGGAAGTACTGACGCTGGCCACGGCTGCTGCAAGGGAATGTTCAACTGCATTACCCAAATACTGCTCAATTTGGTGATCGCCATCCATGATGAACCTCCCAACGCAGCGTTAAAATCGACTATGTCAATTTAACTTGACATTATTAATGTAAATAATCCTATACACTTGAATCTTGGGAGTCAAACGATTTTTGGGAGCCGGGCGAAATGCGCACGCAGCGGGCAGTAGTCGTGGGCGCCGGCATGGCCGGACTGGCGGCAGCGATCGACCTTGCGCGTCGCGGGATCGACGTCCTGGTTGTGGAAAGCGCGCCCCATGCCGGCGGAAAAATGCGCGAAACCGTCAATGGAGACGAGCGCATTGATGCGGGGCCGACCGTATTCACCATGCGCTGGATTTTTGAGGAATTATTTGCCGACGCAGGTTCCAGCCTCGATGACTACCTGACGCTGAAATCTGCCGAGATATTGGCGCGGCATGCCTGGAATCAGCGGGACTGTCTTGATCTGTTTGCCGACAGACAACGCTCAGCCGACGCCATCGCCGCCTTCGCCGGCCCCGCAGAGGCGCGCGGCTATCTTGCCTTCTGTCAACGTGCTGAAGCCATTTACGATGCACTTGAGCACCCGTTCATCCGTTCTTCACGACCGAGCATGCCGGCACTGGTGGTGCGGTTCGGCATTGACGGGCTTGGCAATCTGCTCAAGATATCGCCCTTCAGCAGCATGTGGCGCGCCTTGACAGGGCACTTCAAGGATCCCCGGCTGCGCCAATTGTTCGGCCGCTACGCAACTTATTGCGGCTCGTCGCCCTACCTAGCCCCCGCCACCTTGATGCTGGTTGCCCATGTGGAACAGCGCGGCGTGTGGCTGGTCGAAGGCGGTATGCAGCGCGTCGCATCCGCTTTGACCGGGTTGGCGACACGGCGCGGCGTTTGCTTTCGCTTCGGCGCAGCCGTCAGCGAGATCAAAGTTGCCGGCGGGCGCGCCAGTGGCATCGTATTGGCCAGTGGCGAACACATCGATGCCGATATTGTCGTGATGAACGCCGACGTATCGGCAATCGCCGGCGGGCGCTTTGGTGCAGCCACACGCGCTTCAGTACCGTTGATGTCACCACGCGCACGTTCAATGTCAGCACTGACCTGGACAATGCGCGCGAATACCAGCGGCTTTGCGCTGCTTCGTCACAATGTATTTTTTTCCGATAACTACGCAAGCGAATTCGACGATGTTTTCCAGCGCACAAGGCTGCCTGGCACACCCACGGTATATGTTTGCGCACAGGATCGTAACGATGATGGAACACGGACCAATGCCGGCGCCGAGCGTCTGCTTTGCCTGGTCAATGCCCCCGCCAGCGGCGACGTCCATACCTTTGATGCGGAGGAGATCGCAATATGCGAATCAGCGACATTCGACCGGTTGGCGAAGTGCGGCCTGACACTGACACGGGACGCGAGTTGGACCACGATAACCACGCCCAACGATTTCGAGCGCCTCTTCCCGGGTACGGGGGGGGCCTTGTACGGCCGGGCATCGCATGGATGGATGGCCTCGTTTCAGCGTCCGGGCTCAAGCAGCCGGATTCCGGGCCTCTATCTGGCAGGGGGCAGCGTGCATCCGGGGCCTGGCATCGCGATGGCCGCGATGTCGGGTCGACTGGCCGCGACGGCAGTGCTGGCGGACCTGGCTTCAGGCAGCCGGTCCCGCCTGGCGGCTACGCCTGGTGGTATGTCGATGCGCTGAGCGATGATGGCCGCCACGGCATCACCATCATTGCCTTTATCGGCAGTGTCTTCTCGCCGTATTACGCCTGGGCACGTCGCCGCGGGAGCAGTGATCCCCTGAATCATTGCGCCATCAATATCGGCCTTTACAACCCTGGCCACAAGCGCTGGGCGATGACAGAGCGGGGGCGCGCGCAAGTCCGCCGCGAGCAGCACTTTCTCGGCATAGGCCCCAGTTCATTTTCCTGGAACGGCGCGTGCCTGCGTATTGATCTGGACGAAGTTACCGCGCCTCTGCCTTCGCGAATTCGCGGACAGCTGACCCTGCACCCTTCCGCAGTCATATCCCATCAGGTTGCCCTGGACTTGGCGGGAATGCATCACTGGCGGCCGATTGCCCCCTGCGCGCGCGTTGAGGTCACGTTATCGCACCCCCGGATTCGATGGAGCGGATCGGGATACCTGGATTCGAACTACGGCAGCGAGCCGCTGGAGAAGGCATTCCATCGCTGGGACTGGTCGCGAGCCACCGGCGCCCAAGGCAACAGCGTGGTTTTGTATGATGTGGCGCGTCGCGGCGGCGACAATTTTTCACTGGCGCAGCGATTTCATCAGGATGGGCACATTGAGGATATTGTCCCCCCGCCTGCTGTCGCGCTTCCTGATTCGGCGTGGCGCCTGGCCCGAGGAACCCGAGGGGATTCAGGGCAATCGCCAACACTGATACGCAGCCTGGAGGATGGCCCGTTTTATGCCCGTACTTTGCTGGAAAACGGCATTGATGGGGAACGGGTAATGGCTGTCCACGAAGCGCTTTCCCTGGATCGTTTCCGATCACCCTGGGTACAAATGCTGCTGCCCTTTCGCATGCCGCGTCGAGCCTGAATCCGGACGCCATTATTGCGGCGGTGTCGACTCATCGGCGCCGGTTTTCCTGCGCGGCTTGCGATTGCGCCGCAGGGACCAGAGCTCAAAAAAAGCCAGCCCCAGCACAGTGCCGAAGACCAGCAGCATTTCGACCAGACCCATATTGTTTGCAATCATTTGCGTAGCCCTCAGCGGTTGAATCACTGCAAGAACCTTACGTTTTATCGACAAGAACAGATGCCGCCGATCGATGGTTCAGAGCAAGCCCGCCCTTATTTTATCGGCAAGCAGAGCAGCAACTCTCGCGGGTTCGACCTCGTGCAGCAGGTGCCCGCCATCCCAGATCTCGACGCTCGCGCCCGGCAAATGGCCCGCGATCACATTTCGCAAGGGAACCAGGGGCACCCAGGCATCATTGGCGCCGAGCACAAAATGCAATGACACGGCAAGGCTGCTGGCATCGCGAAGAATGCGCGCCAGATCGGCGGCAGCCATGAATCCCATGGTGCCGCGCACATGCTCGGCATTGCGAAACAGCGCGGCGTAGCGATCGCGTTGTGCCGCCGGCACCGCCGACTGTGTTGAATCGAGCAGGCTGCCCACCAGACCGGTGCGCGCGCTCAATGAGGCAATCAGGGACGCGAACATGGGCGATGTAGCCAGCGGCGTTACCCAGGGAGCGATCAGCTCGGTATAGCCACGCGGTGGCGCGATCAAGGCGGGATTGAATCCGACGATGACGCGCGGCGGCACGGGCGTGCGCAGCGACCAGCACAGGGCCAGCGGAGCCCCGGCAGAATGACCCGCCACCAGGACCGGTGGCGGCAACTGCAGCGCGCGCAGCAACTCATCAATATCGCTGGCGATTTGCGGCAGGTTGAGGACTGCGTGCGAGGCGCCACGCGTAAAACCATGCCCGGGCAAATCAGGCGCCACGACGGTGGCATTGGCCGACAGGGCCGGAAACAGGTCTGCCCAGGAATGCGCGGAAGAACCCGAGCCGTGCAACAAGAGCACCGTTGGCCCGGCGCCACTGACTTGCACATGCCAGTTAAGGTTGCCGACGGTCAGCGATCGGCTGCAGGCGCGATTGGGCCAGTCCGACGGAATTCTCGCCAGATCGACCTGACTCATCTCAGTTCGGGCCCGCAGAACGGCCGAGTTGTTCGCGACGCTCCATTCTTTCCAATCGTTCGAACAGTTCGATCAGCCAGACGGCACGATCATGGATATTCCACCACGGCACTTCTCGTGCCCCGGATTCCTCGCCTGTTGCAGCCGAAACGGCTGCCATGGCCGCAACCGCATCGACCAGAAAACGGGTTTCCGGCAACGGTGCCGGCGAAGTGGCATCATTCGCGACCGCGGAAGTCACCAGGGCACGGGTCAGCAACTGCGCCTTGCGCGCTGCCGGCACCACGGCACGACGCGATACCGAGTCCATCCCGTTGCGTTCAACCTCCCGGCCGATTTCGGCATACAGGAACCTCGCGGCATTGATCCCGGGCTGGCATGACGCAGGCAATTGCGCCACCCCTTGCGCCACCTGACCATACAGCACATCGGCCGCCTGCAACAGCCGTTGAATCACCGCTCCCAGTTGCGGCGTAAAAACCGGCTGGCGCAGCCAGCCATCAGGTTCAATGCCCACCTCCAGCAGCCATTGCCCTGGCAAATAGAGACGTCCGTTGCGCGCATCCTCGCCAACATCGCGCGCGATATTGGACAGTTGCATGGCCACCCCCAGATCGCAGGCGCGCGCCGCCGCCTGCCGGGACCGGGTGCCCATCAATACCGCCATCATCGCACCCACCGTCCCGGCAACGCGGGCGGCGTAGGCATTCAATCCCGAAAGGTCATCGTAGCGCCGCCCTTGGGCATCCCACTCGAAGCCTTCCAGCAACGCTTCCGGAAGCACACGCGGCAACTCGAATCGTGCAATCACATCCGCAAAGGCGCGATCAGCCGCAATATCAAGCGGCCGCCCTTCATAGGCCAGATGAAGACGTTCGCGCAGGGAATCAACGGCATCAGTCCGCGCGCCCTCAAGATCGACCGCGTCGTCAGCCAGACGGCAGAATGCATAAAGGGCCGAGGCAGGCTCGCGAACACGCCTTGGCAACAATAGCGACGCGGCAAAGAACGTTCGAGAATTTTCGCGCAACATGGCGCGACAGACCGCAATATCCGTCGCTGCGGTTTTGCGCGGGCTAAGTGAAGAATTTTGCATCGGGAGCCACCGTATCAAGCACTCTGGCTGAAGACAACACACCTGGCACACCGGCGCCCGGGTGCGTACCGGCGCCGACCAGATAGAGATGTTCAATATCCTCGCTGCGGTTGTGCGGCCGGAACCAGGCGCTCTGTGTCAATACCGGTTCAAGGCCAAACGCTGCGCCATTGATGGAATTCAGCCGATCATGAAAATCCCGAGGCGTGAGCATATGCGAGCTGATGACCTCATGCTCCAGTCCGGGCAGAAGTGTATCGCCCAGCACCTTGGCAATGGCGGCACGGTAGGGTTCAGCACGTTCCTTCCAATCGGTGCCGCTGCCCAGATGCGGCACGGGGGAAAGGACATAGAAAGCATCACAACCAGGCGGCGCCAGGGACTCATCGGTCGCGGTGGGTCGGTGCAGGTAGAGACTGAAATCCTCAGCCAGCACCTTGTTTTTAAAAATATCCTCCAGAAGTTCACGGTAACGTGGCCCGAGCAGAATGGTGTGGTGCGCGATTTCCGGATACTGGCGGCGCGTGCCGAAATACCACACGAACAGGCCCATCGAATAGCGCGACTTTTCAATTCGCCCGTTGGTCCATCGACGTCGCGCCGCAGCCGGCAGCAAATGTCGATAGGTCCAGGCCGAATCGGCATTGGAGACGACGATATCGGCGGCAATCTGTTCACCGCACGACAATCGCACGCCGATTGCTCTCCGTCCCGCCAACATGATCTCGGCCACTTCTGCGTTGCAGCGCAAGGTACCGCCCTGCCCTTGCAGCAAGCCGACCAGGCCATGCACCAGGCGACCGGTGCCACCCATTGCAAAATGCACCCCCCAACGACGCTCAAGAAAAGCGATGAGGGTATATATCGACGTTGTTGAAAAGGGATTGCCACCCACCAGCAGCGGGTGGAATGAAAGCACGACCCGAAGGTCGGGATGCTTCACATATTTGCAAACCAGGCTATAAACGGTGCGATAGCTTTGCAAACGCAACATGGCCGGCAACACCCTGGCCATATCGGCCCAGGAATTGAAGGGCACATGGCCGAGCTGCTCAAAGCCGACTTTGAAAATTGCCTCGCTGGCCAGCATGAATTTTTCATAGCCAGCCACATCGGCCGGCGCAAATTTGGCAACTTCGGCGCGCATCGCCGCCGCATCGCCGGTGTAATCAAAATTACGGCCATCGTCAAAACGAATCCTGTAAAAAGGCGAGACGGGGCGCAGTTCAACGTCGTCAGCAAGATTGCGGCCACAAAGTTGCCAGAGCTCTTCAAACAGAAATGGCGCAGTCACAATGGTGGGACCCGCATCGAAAGTGAAACCATCCTGCCGGTAAACATAGGCGCGACCACCGGGCGCATCGAGTTTTTCAAGCACCGTGACGCGATAGCCGCGCGCGCCCAGCCTTACCGCAGCGGCCAAACCGCCAAATCCGCTACCGATGACGATTGCATGCGGTTTTTTGATTTCTTGAGGGTGACTGACCACGGGCATATCCGGATTTTTCATTTTCGGTTTTTCAGAAAAGCTCGCAGCGACAAAAGCAACGGTTGACAATTCACGAAGGCGGCAGGGAGTTTCGAACCATTTGCGACAGGATGCCAGCATCCGCATAGGGCAAGGGCAGGTAACGCGCGCCCATTTGGACGGCAAGGTTCCGCCCGGTTTCCTGCGGCATCGGGGAGGTATCAATCAGCAAGGCCTGGATGCGCTTGTCGCGCATCATTTTCGCTGCCGCAGCCGCTTCGGCTTCGGCGCGCGCACGACCCGGACTGCCATTGCGTGCAACGTTGGCCCGGCCGTCAGTCATGAAAACCACCGTTGGCGTCTCGCCACGCCTTTGTGCGCCATCGGCCAGGCCGACGGCAGCATCGATCGCCGCGGTCAGCGGGGTACCGCCTCCTCCCGGCAAGCCGGCGAGACTGCGCTTGGCACGCACCAGGGAGCGCGTCGACGGCAGCAGCACTTCGGCGCTACTGCCGCGAAAGGCAATAACGGCTACGCGATCACGGCGCACATAGCAGTCGGCCAGCAGCAATTCGACGGCGCCCTTCGCTTCGGCCATGCGATGCAGAGCAGCCGATCCCGAAGCATCAACGACAAAAATAATCGTGGTCTCGGCACGCTCCTTGAAACGGGTGACATGAAAATCCTCCTGACGAATGTATAGGCGCTTTGGCGCCTTCGCGGAGCCTTTCTCGCGTTGCGCAAAGTCCTCCTGCCGCCTCAGACGCTGCCAGGGCGCAGCCGCGCGCAGGGTTTCGAGAACATTCAGGCGAGCACCGCCGCGCGGCACGGCACGGCGCGCGCCGATCGGCCTTCCACGCATGGCGGACTGATGCAGCGTGCCCGCCCTACCGGAAGACGCCGAGCGGCGCTTGCTTGCGCCGGATTTGAGCTGGTTCAGAAGGTCCGCAGGAATCGCGGCTTTCGCGGCTTCAAGGATAATGTCGTCAAGCAGCTGCTCGATTTCACCATCTCTCGTTTCATCATTGTCGGGATCAGACGTTGGCAGTTCCTCATCAGGAACTTCCGGTGCCGACTCATCAGCGGAATTTTCTGCAGCAGGCGGGGCGGACAGCATCGTGGCACGTGAGGAAAAAACCAGCCGCGCCGCGAGGGCTGCATCCGCCTCCGAGACCACTCGTCTGCCATCCAGCGCCGCCGCCGCGCGCGCAACGCGCATTGCAAGCAGCGAAGCGCGCATTGAGGAAATCCCAAGCGACAGGGCAGCACTGCACAGGGCTGCAACGAGCGCAGGGTCGATGCGGACTTCAGCCAAGATTTCTCGGGCAGCGGCGATTTCATCACGCTCGAACAGCGCGGCGCTGCTTGCATCACTGACCGGGACCGCCGATAGATCAAGATGGAAGGCGAGACGATCGAGCAGCGCCGCAGGCGGTCGCTCGCTTTCGTCGGCTCCTTCATCAAGCAATACCGCACCCAAACGAGCCGGATTGCACAGCACCACGCCGTCGCGCTCGGTAGCCACTTCACCGCTATCCAGCACCGCCCCGATCCGTGCGGCGGTGCCGGCGCCGAGCCGCTCTGCCATCGCTAGCAGGATGACGCCCCCGTCGGATTCGGCAAGTATCCCGCGTTGCGCAACCGGCTTGCCGGCAGAAAGTGTCGCCGTCAAATCCAGTCCGCCGAGCAAGCGGCTGTCGCTAATGTGGCTGGGCACGCGCCGCACGGGCGCTTGCCCGGGCAGGAGCGCAGCAAGGGCGTCAATCCAGCGGTCTCGCACCGGCCCGGCGAATGCTCTGAGCGAGACACCACCAATTCCGGACGGATCGACCGCAAACAGGGATGCCGCCAGAATTGCCTGATCCCAGCTTGAAAGCTCAGCCGTTTCGGCGCTCCGCATGATTGCTCAATGCGCCTGTTGCGGGATCGACCCGAACACTTCCTCGATGGCCCTTTCAACCCGCACAGTGGAGCCCGCTTCATCCAGCGGGTCGCGGCGCAGGCGGTGGCGAAGGGCAGGCGCCGCGATGCGGCGCAATTGTCCGATGTCCACGCGGCCCTTCCCATCCAGGGCAGCCAAGGCACGCGCTGCACGCATGAGGGTCAATTCGCCGCGCAGGCCGTCCGTACCCAGTTTCATGCACAGGAGGGTAGCCGATCTCAGTACCGCGTCGTCGACTGCCACCTTTGGAAGGCGCGCGCGCGCCGCAACAATCTGGCGCCGAATCCGGTCCTCCGCCTTTTTCCATTCCGCCGCGAACGCCTCGGGATTGCGTTCGAATGCGTCACGTCTTCGCACGACGTCGATGCGACCTTCGATATCCTGCGGCGTCCTGACTTCAACGGACAATCCGAAGCGATCAAGCAACTGGGGGCGCAATTCGCCCTCTTCCGGATTGCCGCTGCCGACTAGAACGAAACGCGCGGGGTGGCGAACGCTTAATCCTTCCCGCTCGACAACGTTCTCACCTGACGCGGCGACATCGATCAGCAAGTCGACAAGGTGATCTTCGAGCAGGTTTACTTCGTCGATATACAAAAAACCGCGATGTGCTCGCGCCAGCAAACCAGGCTCGAATACTTTTTGGCCCTTGCTGAGCGCAATTTCAAGATCGAGGGCGCCCACCACCCTGTCCTCGGTGACTCCCAGCGGCAAGTCGACGATTGGTACGGAAATCATATGGGATTTCAGCGGCTTTCCCGCAGCACGCCTGGCTTGGCAATCCTCACAATGGCTTTCGTCGGCAGCCGGGTCGCAACCATAGCGACAGCCGCTGATGGCGCGCATCTTCGGCAGTAAACCTGCTAGCGCCCGTACCGCGGTCGACTTGCCGGTGCCGCGATCGCCAAACACCAGCACACCGCCAACCGAGGGATCCGTCGCTGCGATCAGCAGCGCGAGTTTCATTTCGTCCTGACCAACAATTGCAGAAAACGGAAACGGCTGCGACATGCCCTCATCCTCAAATTCATTAGCGTTTTTATATGCCTGAAATTGTCCTGTGATTGCGGAAGCAAGGCAAGCGTTTCTGGTGGCCCAGACCCACGGCGGGCAATTGCGCCACATGGCCATTGCGCCGGTCGCCAGCGCAAATTGCGAGGCGCGAACAGCCGCCAATCCCGGAAATGACAAAGAGCGTGCGCTTGTGCGCAGAGTGGACGGGACTCGCCCACATGCGGTG
>JACXTT010007485.1_pt1 | contig 15371 bp, 13 predicted proteins | sample 9270951 | NCBI WGS metagenome assembly JACXTT01 (sample SAMN15532306, study PRJNA645909) | rock metagenome | isolation source: weathered quartz diorite | place: Puerto Rico | collected 2017-06-21 | reverse complement strand
GGGAACCTTCACTGTGCCGTTGTGGCTTCCCAGCGCGGTGATGGAGCGCGTGATGTTTACTGTGACACAGGCGCCGGAAGCGGGACAGATCCATATCGGAGGAGTCCGGGTGGACACTTCCACCTCCGAGCGAATTCAATCATGGAAAAAATCAATGGAGTATTTCTATCGCTCCCCGATCTGGGGGACGGGGGTCACGGGAGGGCCGTATTTCATGGACGCCATGTACCCACGGATCCTGGTGGAGACGGGGCTGTTGGGGGCGACAGTCTTTGCGTTCCTTCTGTGGTCGATTTTCCGCGCTGGGCTGATTGCATATAGGCATGCCGTTGACCCCTTCCCTAGAGGCGTCGCATTAGGTTTCCTGTTTGGCTTCCTTGGCCTGCTCGTCCATGCCGTCGGTGCGAATACCTTTATCATTGTCCGTATCATGGAGCCCTTCTGGCTGTTTGCGGCACTGGTGGTCAGGAGTCATTTGCTCGCTCAGGTAGACTACGCCGCAGGTAACACGTTGGGAATTCAGCAAGCGGCTCAGGTTGTGGAAAGCCCCACGATGTCCCCAACGGCTGGAGCCAGGCCTCCATGGCGACAGAGCATGATGGATCGTGCCAGAAGGCAATGAAGTACGCGGATTTGGACGAACTGGAGTGGAGAACCTTCGATGAACGGAGCCTTGCCTGGTATTTCCTCTCCTAGACAATCATCACTCCGGTGGCTTGTCCTTCTGTTCCTAGTGGCCCTTGTCGTACGTATGGCCGCAATCCACTGGTTTGCCGAACCACCCCAAAGGGACGAACTGGATAATCATCGGATCGCTGTGAACCTCATCGAGGCGAAGGGTTATGCCATAGACCCTGGCCATCCGACGACGTACCTCCAACCGGTTTATCCCGCCTTTATTGCCTCGATGTATGCGATCTTCTGGAAGGATTACCGAGTGGTCTGGTACGTTCAGGCGCTTCTCAACGCTTCCCTGGTCTTTCTCATCTTCTCTCTGGGACGGATGGTATTCTCCGAAACGGTTGGACTTTTGGCCGCTGGAATATTCGCGGTATACCCGTCCTACGAGATTGTCACGACTCTGTATCGAGAGAACCTCCTGATCCCAATTTTGCTTGGTGTTTTCTATTGCCTTGTCCGAGGACTCAGAGAAGACCGGAATGTTTTCTTTTCCCTGGCGGGGTGCTTTTCCGGGCTCCTTCTTTTGACTAACTTTGTTTACTTCTTCCTGCCGTTGGCCTTCCTTTCGCTCAGTCTTCTGGATCGACGACTCCGCCCACATTTGCGGCAGCTTGTCAGTGTCGTTCTCGTTGCGATGGCGCTGTGGCTTCCCTGGCAGATGCGTAACACCCTCTACCCTGAAAGTCATGCGGAAGAAGACGCCTACAAACATTTCACCCTCATGTTCGGCCACTATCCGGTGCTCTCAGGAGAATACTGGTGGGCCCTCTCCGATATGGTAAAGCTCGAACAGGAGCGGGAGCAGGCGCGAGAGCTTCTTCAGCGGCGGGAGCAAGCCGCCGCAGACCTTCCGCTCGAGGACCGGATCGCAAAGGACAAGCGGGACCTCATCGAGCGGATACTGGATCGCCCGGTGGCATATCTGAAATTTGTCCTCAACCGCGATCTGATCTTCCTCCTTTCTCCGCCCGCTGGAAGCTCGGTGTTGCGTGGCGTGCATCCCACGCTTGCCTTGACGGTATTCTGGATCAATGCGCTGTTCGTGGGCACAGCGGTCCTGTTCCTACTGCGAACGTATTGGAGCGATGCGTCGGTATTCCCGATTGTCGGGACGCTCGCCTACTTGCTGGTAGTTTATGGGCTAGTGCACGCGATCCGGCGGTACGGTTATGTCATGGAATCGGCGTGGTGTGTGTTCGGAGCAGCGACACTTTACGATTGGGGGACACGCTATGGATGGGTGTCCTGGCGGCGTTAGGCGAACACTCAAAAAGGCATGGTATGCGCTGTGCGCTGATCGGCCGTATGCGTACATCGGACGGCTCATCGTGCGTATTTTGCCGCAGTCGTTTCAGGTACGTGTGCGCGATGAGTTTTTCACTGCAAGAGGGCCCACCGGGATGTTCGCCGACATCGTCCGTGCCGAAGTGAACAGGCGGCATTACTCAGCGGACACTGAAGAGGTTAGGAGACACGCCAGGGAATTTTTTTGGGGATCGACACCGGGGAAGCGGTGGCACGATCTCGGCAAGGAACGATTCCGGGATGTGGATGCCTATAACAGGGAGTTCTTGGGCCCTCGGCGGCCACTCATTCGCCACCTGTCGGATCTCCTCACTACCACAGAAGAGTACCGGACGATTTGTGAAATCGGGACAGGAAATGGAATGTTTCTCTGCGCGCTCTCTGAAGAGTTTCCCTCCATCAGACGGTTCATCGGCATGGACTTCAACAAGGAACAGATTTTAGAGAATCAGGTTGCATATAAAAATAGCTGCCTAGAGTTCCTTCATGGGGAAGTCAGAGATTGGATCCAGAGTGAATGCGTGGATGGCACCATTTTTGTCGGGTGTGAGACATTTGAGTTTTTCACGCGGAAGGAATTGGAGGAATTGTTTCGGCTCGTCAGGCAAACCGTCAAACCGGCGGCGATCGCGATCTTTGCGTTAGTTGAATCGGGTTCGCTCGGGAATGGTGTTTCGCAACCACGGGGAAGTCTGGCATTCAGCCACGATTATCCTTACTTGTTGGCGCGTTGTTGCTATCAAATTTTTGGTCTGAAAATCCAGCGTGGCTTTCCATACGACCAGGTGTCCGTGCTTGCCGTCGCATCGTCAGGAGGGGGGTAGGATTTGGGGAGCGAAGCGCGCGCTGAAGGCGTCAGCATCATAGTTCCTGTGTATAACGAGGAGGGAGGGATTGGTTCCCTCATTGAGCAACTCCTTTCCGAAATGGGACGGACGGGAATGTTGTTTGAGCTCATCATCATCGATGATGGCTCGACCGATCGAACGCGTGAAAGGATCGACGCATATACAGAAAAGGTTCGAGTCCTGCGACACGAAGAGAACCGCGGATACGGCGCGGCCTTGAAGACAGGGATCCATGCTGCGCGGTTTCCCATTACGCTCATTATCGACGCGGATGGAACCTATCCTACGGAAGAGATTCCCCGCCTTCTGGATGGGTTGGACGAGAAGACTGAAATGGCGGTTGGGGCGAGGACCGGTCCCGATGTGAATATGCCGTTTGTCCGGAGGCCGGCTAAATGGTTGTTGAAGAGGCTTGCAGAGTACCTTTCGGAACGGGCAATTCCAGACCTCAATTCAGGCCTGCGCGCTTTTCGACGTGAGACCGCGTTAAGGTATATTCATATTCTCCCCAACCAGTTCTCCTTCACGACGACGCTCACACTAGCCTTTCTCTCAGAGGGACGTGGCGTCCGGTTCATCCCGATCAATTACCACAAGAGAGTCGGACGGTCGAAGATTCGGCCTTCCGACGCACTCAACTTTCTGATTCTGATCGTTCGCACGATCACGTATTTCAACCCGTTGCGTATCTTTTTGCCGGCGAGTCTCTTCATGTTGCTTCTGACCCTCGCCCGCATGAGCTACGACGTCTTCGTGCTCGCCAATCTGGCCGACACCTCCATCATCCTTTTCGTTGGGACCTTCTTGACGGCGGCCATAGGGATTCTGGCGGATCTTATCGTGAGAAGAAGATGATCTCGCGAAAAGAGAGCCATCTCGAGCGTGAAATCGAACTCCACAAACGCCTCGCTGCCAATTACGCACTCCGCTACAGGGATGCTTTTTCCCAAGCGTTCCAGGAGGAGTGGAACCGAGCATTGTTCGCAATGAATTGTGTGCGGGCTGATCGAGTTCTGGAGCTTGGCTGTGGAACCGGCGGCCTGCTTGCTGACCTCACGCAGAAGTATCGTTTTGTGGTCGGTTTCGATGTTTCACGGGAGATGATACAGGCGGCGCGGAAGCTAGGCACGCCACTGGTCACGGGCGATGGCTCGGCACTGCCGTTTGAGAACGCCTCCTTCGATCTCGTGGTCTGCCGGGGCGTGCTGCATCATGTTGCGGATCTTCGGACTACACTTGTTGAGATACACCGGGTTTTGCGCCCGAGCGGAGAACTCATCCTCTCCGAGCCCAGCAACGATTGGTGGTTAGTACGGACAATGCGGAAGCTCATGTACCGCTTCTCCGATAAATTCGATAAGGAGGATGAAGGTTTTCTGTCCGATCAGCTCCGGGACCTCATCGAGGTGACTGGCTTCCGGGAGATACGGATGGAACGGTTTGGCTACAGCGCCTATGTCCTCGCGGGGTTCCCCGACCATCTTCCCGTATTGCGCTATGTCCCTTGGAATGTTGCGATTGCTCGTTTACTCATCCGGCTTGACCGTCGCTGGGCGTGTACGCCGGTTTTCAATCGGATGAGCCTCCAGATTTTCGCTTCTGCTAGGCGCCCCTCTTCTGATGAACCAGTATAGGCAGATCGTTTCAGATCGGCTGGGAACCAGGTGACGTGGTTGTGCTGAACGAGCCGGGCGCCACGATTTCGAAACGAATCATGCGGAACACCGCATTTAACGCGATGGGGCGTCTTTGGCTCATCGCTACCAATCTATTTCTGACCCCGCTTATCCTGTCCTACCTGGGCCAGGATCGTTTCGCCGTCTGGGCCCTCTTCTGGTCTCTCACCCAGTACTTCCTCTTGCTCGACATGGGAGTGGGCTCCTCGCTGGTAAAGCACTTTGCTGAATACCAGTCGAAAGATGATACGGCGGCAATCAATCGAGTTCTTGCCAGCGCGCTTTTCTTCTACCTCGCGTTAGGGGCTGTGGTCGTCATTTTACTTTGGCCCGTGGTTGGGTGGATTGCCTCTCTCTTTTCCATTCCTGAAAGTCTCCGCTCAGAAGCTGTTCAGACATTTCAGGCCGGTCTCGTCGTCCTTTTTTTTATGAACCTCGTTTCCATCTTTGATGGCTTACTGAAAGGGCTTCAGCGGATGGAGCTGGTCAATGTAGTTCTGGTCGCCGTGTCCATTCCCAATCTTCTGGGATCATACCTCGTGTTGCGCCTTGGATGGGGGCTCAGGGGGTTGGTGATGGTGGTCGGCATCGTCTATCTCCTTCAACTCATTTTCCTTGCCATTCAGGCCAAGAGATCATTCCCGCTTTTGACCTTGAGAAGTCATAGTCTTAAGCCTGATACCATCAAGGTTCTCTTTAGGTATGGAGTCCGCTTGCAGATTTCCGTAATCGCTAGTCTGATCAGCTATCAAGCAGACAAGATTTTACTCGGATTATTTGTACCGCTACGATATGTCACTTACTACGATCTCGGGGCGAAAGTCTCCTATTTGCTGCACGATCTTCCCCATATCATGCTGGGGGCCGTATTTCCAGCCGCTTCCGCGCTTGCGGGAAAGGATGATTACAGTCGGCTCTGGGTGATGTTTGAGCGGGGAACGAAGTATCTTCTTCTCTTTACAGTCCCCAGCCTGGTCGGCACCTGGTTGACCGCGCATCTGATTCTTCAAGTGTGGCTCGGCCACGTGTTATCTGACATTCACCTGGCGATCATGTTGCTCTCGACTGGGTATTGGTCGGCAGTGAGCATGGGTATGGTGACGACCGTCGGTGCAGGGATCGGGTGGGTGGGGCCTCTCATGCGGGTTTCTTTGATTCAAGGCGGGCTCAACCTCCTGTTGTCCATCGCGTTGATATTCCCGTTTGGTTACGTGGGTGTCTTGATCGGGACCACGGTTGCCCTCATCCTGAGCAATGGGTATCTGTTGGTTCTCTTTTGTCGAGAGTTTAAACGGTCATGGAGCGTCCAGTTACGTCAGGCGGGCGTTATTTTTCTTCTGAACGTTCCTCCGGCCGTCGGTTCACTGCTTTTTCTTGGGTGGGCCGCAGGCTGGGTGGGGGAGGGCGAACGTGGACCCGCGTTGCTCGCACTTTTCAGCTGTATTATTCTGTATGCGACTGCGTATCTCATCACTATTCGGCTGTCCGGCATCCTTGATCATCGTGATTGGGAGCTGTTGGGCGATTATCTGCCGGTAATGCGGGGGCTCATACGGAAATCCTGATGACTAATTCTTTCGCTTTCCGCTATGAGGCACCGTGCTTGTAGCTCAAAAAGCGGTAGGGCCGTGAAAGATAGGTTTATCAGGCAGCTGATCCGGTTTCTCTCCGCGCTGTCGCAGATTGCGCGAGGACGGAGGCCCCAGCCTGTTCCAGAGTCAGTTCGCCGGATTGTGGTGTTTCAGATGAGCGGGGTCGGAGATTTGCTCCTGATCACGCCGGCACTCCGGGCTCTCCACCGCTTGTATCCTATGGCCGCTATCGACATCGTGACGTACAGCCTCAACAACGCGGCGTTCCTTTTTCGGTTTCCCTATATGAGGGAAGGGTGCGAATTTCTTCTTTTTGATCTGGAGTTAAGGCGGGTTGTGGGCGCTTCGTTCTGGCGGGCTTTCATGAAGCCGATCCGTTTCATGCGGAAAACGCCGGTAGATATTTACATCAGCTTTCACCATGCCTGGCTTCCCCAGTGGTACCTGTTAGAACTCTGGCTGGCGGTGCGCTCGAAAGCGAGGTTTCGAGTGGGCATCAATCCGGACTATGTATCCGACCACGGTGTCTTTGATCGATCCGTTCCCGAGTCGTTCCTGGACGGTCGGCACTACCGGCCGTTTTTCCTTGACGTGGTAGGCCTTCTGGGCGACTGTGGGAAGGATCTCACTACAGAATGTCCGCTTGTACCTCAGGAGATTGAAGCGGCACGGGACCGCATCAGGCGCGCGATGCCCACTCGCCACCGCGTGGTCTGTCTTCATGTCGGGGCAACGCATTTTGCGCAGCGTTGGCCTCTTGACCGGTTCAGGGAGTTGGCCAAACGGCTCGTGGCGGAAGGGTGCGGGATCGTGTTGGTGGGAACACGCGGCGAGTACATTTTGACCGAGCAGGTCGTCGAGGGGCTTCCCCATGGAAGCTACCTGAATACGGCAGGCACTACGGATCTCTTCCAGATGGCGGCCTTGATTGATGCCTCTCACCTTTTCATTGGGAATGACTCGGGGCCGATGCACGTCGCGATCGCGCGACGACGTCCGACGATCGGACTCATCGGGCCCGGCAAGCCCCGGTATCACCTCTATGAGCTGAACGAGGCCGTGATGCTCCTGAATCCCGTCCCGTTCAACTTCCGGAATCAAAAGGACGCCGCCTTTCCCTGGGCCATCACGGTGGACGAGGTCTATACGGCGGCGAAAGACTTACTGAAATGAGGCTGCTTCTCATCGTCAACGAGTTCCCACCCCAACAGTTCCGCGGGACCGCCATGGCCACGGCCTCCTTGGCCCAGGCCCTCACCAAGCGCGGGTGGGCGGTGTCAGTGATCGTGGCCCGCTCCGATGGGATCCCGTCCAAAGAAACGGTGGGGCAGGTCCGGGTCCATCGCCTGCGCGTCTGGCCGCTGCCTTTCGCCGGGACGGTACAGCGACTGCTGCAGATTCTTCTGCTGGCCAGGAAGATCCGTCCCGACTTGGTGCAGGGGCAGGCGGCTTCCTGCGGGCTCTTCGCGGTTATCGTCGGCAGGCTGCTATCAATTCCTGCCATCACCTATATCCAGGGGATGGATTTTCATGAAGCCGGGCGGCTTCGCCGGAGGCTTGAGGTGGGCCTCGCGATCCGTCACGCCACCAAGACCCTTGCCGTCAGCGATCTTTTCGCGACCGCGATCAGTCCCTACGCCACCGGTCCGGTTGAATCCCTCCCGCACGGCTATCAGCCGGAACGGGTTCTGCCGGAGGTCGAAGAGGCCGCCAAACTGATGCTGAGAAGGACCGGACCGAACCTGCTGTTTGTCGGGCACCTGGAACCGGACAAGGGCGAAACCTACCTCCTGCAGGCTGTTGGCGCACTCGTCAAAGACTGGCCCGGGCTGACGCTGCACATGGTCGGCGACGGCCCGCAGCGCGCCGAACTGGAAGCCCTCGCCTCCCGGATCGGCATCGCCTCGCTCGTGAGGTTCCATGGCTGGCTGTCGCACGCAACCGTGCTGGCCCTGATGCGGCAAGTCGATCTATTCGTGCTCCCGAGCGTGATGGAACCCTTCGGGATTGTGGTGGTGGAGGCGCTCAACGAGGGCTGTCCGGTCGTTGCTACGACGGCCTGCGGCAGCGCGATGGCTGTGGAGCAGGGCCGGAGCGGCTTCGTTGTGCCGCCTGCCGACTCTCAAGTCTTGGCCGAGGCGATGCGCACGATCCTCGGCGACCCAGCGTTGAAAGAGGCCATGCGCCAAGGAGCGAAGAGGGCCGGAGCGACGTATCGATGGGACCGGATCGTCGAGCGGTTCGAGCGGGTCTACCGGGAAGTGTTGGAGACGCGGTGACGCTCTCTATCCTTATCGTTAGCTTCAACACCAAGGGGATGTTGGAGCAATGCCTTCAGTCCATACGTCGCTACCCGCCGTCCGAGTCCTACGAAGTCTTCGTGGTGGACAACGGTTCAAGGGATGGCAGTCCGGAGATGGTTATGGAACGGTTTCCGGATGTGCAGCTGATCCGCAATGCAGAAAACCGCGGATTTGCCGCGGCGAATAACCAAGCATTGCAGGTCGCTAAAGGGGAAAACATCCTTTTCCTCAATTCGGATACGGAGCTGGTCAAACGATCCCTTGATCCACTCATTAAACATCTCGATGGACACCCCGAAGTCGGTATTGTCGGCCCCACCGAGCAACTGCCAAACGGCCATCCGTATCCTACGATCTGTCCCTTTCCGAACCTCTTTACCATATTCCTCAACCACACGGGCCTGCGAAGCCGGTTTAATCAGAACGCATGGATCAATCCCTATCGGGTTCTTTGGGAGAATGCGCGAGCTACAGGTGATGCGATCGCAGTGGATTGGCTCTCGGGAGCGGGCTTGATGGTTCGCCGAAAAGTCTTGGAGCCGATCGGTTTCTTCGACGAGAGGTATTTCTTCTATATGGAAGAAACAGATCTCTGCAAGCGTATCAAGGTCAACGGATGGCAAGTCGTTTTTGTGCCGACTGCCGTGATCATTCATCACGGAGGGCAGTCCGAAGACAAGGTGCGATGCGGTCTGCTCACGCTCTCGGGGACCCTCGGCGAACTTCGCTACTTTACGAAACATCGACATGTGGCCGAGCTCTTTCTGTTGAAATGTCTCATTCTCGTCGAATTTCTTCTCAAGTTGCTTTTCGCCACGCGCCGTGACCCGCGACGGTGGGCGTATCGGGAGGTTCTTCGGGCTGTCGTGGGGCTTCGGCAGTCGCAAATTACAAAGGAAGATCTTTGCCAACGGTAAGCGTTGTCATCGTCTCGTATCGGGTGCGTGACTTCCTGGAGGCATGTTTGCGATCCATCGATGAAAATAGCTTGCCTGGTGAGACTGAAGTCGTCGTAGTTGACAATGCGTCCGATGATGGGACGGTGCAGGATCTGACGCCCCGCTTTCCGGAAGCGCGGTGGATGCAGAACGCGGAGAACTTGGGTTTCGCCACGGCAGCGAATCGAGGGGCCATTGCGGCTTCCGGGGAGTATCTCCTGATGATGAACCCGGATGCGAAGCTCCTGCCTGGGGGGCTTGAGTGCCTTTTGCAGTTCGTTCAAAAACGCCCGGAAATTGGCGTGGTCGGACCGCGGTTACTGCTGTCAGACGGCAAACCCTACGTCTCTGCGACTCCGTTTCCTACCATCGCCTCGGTCCTGCTTTACGAAACGAGGCTTAATCGTGTATTCACGCACTCTCCCATCACCCATCCCTACGAGCGGCACCTCCAACACGCAGAACCGTTTCCCGTTGATGCCGTCGAGGGGTCTTGCTTTTTAGTGCGCCGAAGAGTTTGGGAAGCAGTGGGAGGATTCGATAACCGCTATTTCTTTGGCTTCGAGGAGATGGATTTTGCGTGGCGTGTACGTCGTGCGGGGTGGGAGATCTGGTTCCATCCGTTCCCCGTGGCCGTTCATCACCATTCCGGGTCCACTGGCGGGAAACGGCAAAGTGCCTTGGTTCTGGTTTCCGTTGGGCTTGGGCAGCTTTACTTTTTGCGCGAACATCAGCCGATCGTCTACGCTATACTGCGCTCGCCGCTTCTCGTGATCTTCACCATCAAATGGGTTCTTTGCTTCCTTCTTGGCCGTACCGGGCAGAAAATCGCGTTCCGGGAAACGGTGAAGGCGCTGATGGCGCTTCGCCTGCCCTGGATCACGGCGGAAGACCGGAGGCGATGGAAATGATGGTTGAATGGGCCAAGCGTTGGCTCCGTTGGGAGGAGGCTCAGCCCCCTCAGGGCTTGGTCGCACGTCTCCTGCGTCGGTACCTCCTCTGGAACAATGATTGGTACGGCTCCCACGCCATTCGCTACCTCCCCATCGCGAGTCTGCTCCGGCGTCTGCCGCAAAACCGGCCGCTCCCAGTCCTCGAGGTTGGCTCGGCAGATCGCGGCTTGGCTCCCTTTCTCAGGAGGAAGGTCGTAGCCGTTGATTTGCACTTCAATCGGGAGAACTTGGCACGGGCCGTGGGCCTTCCGCTTCCTGTCTTGGGGAGGGTCGAACAATTGCCGTTTCGTGATGCGGCATTCGAAGCCGTAGTGGCGGTGGACCTCTTCGAGCACTTACCGCGGTCCTTGAGAGGTCCAGCGGCGCGAGAAATGGCACGGGTGGCGAAACACTGTATGATCATAGCGGTTCCCTGCGGTAAGAGAGCGGCCGAAGCAGAGGAACGGCTCGATCAATACCACCAAAGGCGGTTTGGGATTTCCAACCGTTGGCTTGTTGAGCACCGCAAATATGAGTTGCCTGAAACCGAAGAGATGATGCAGTTGCTTCGGGCGATTTCGCCACGGGCAAAACTCACGAACCTGGGGAATGCCCCCTTACCATTCTGGTATGGCCTTGAGGCCTTGGAAATCGCGGTTCCCAGAAACTACTTCCGCAGGGTGCTGACTGGCTGGATCGTGAGGCTGATAAGCATGTGGAACGCAAAGAACCCCTATCGGCGAATCTTCATGCTTGAGTTGCTCGCAAAAACGAGTCAGGCCTCCATGGGCCTTCCCCTGGCGCACGCGATGCCTGGCGCGGTCAGATGGGAACGGCTGCTCCAGTACCCGGAGAGGTCTTTTGTGCGCCACCGAGCGGAGACCGCTGGGCCGCTCAGTTTTGCACGGATGTCCCCTCATCCAGACCGCTCTGCCAACGTCTCGATCGTTATCCCGACGCTGGATGCGGATCGGGGCGGGTATCTCCCGCGACTGCTCCAACAACTCGAGCAGCAGACGTACAAAGAATGGGAACTCTTGCTTGTACTGGGAGACAGAAGACAGGGACGGGCAATCAACGCGGCGGCTGCTCTTGCTAAAGGAAGTCTTCTCCTGACGTTGGACGATGACACTGAGTTGGGCTGTCCTGACTCAATCGGACGGTTAGTGGCAGCCATTGACTCCGATCGCACAATAGGTTTGGCAGGTGGGATCAACGGGATTCCGAAGGACGCAGCTGCTTTCGTCAAAAGAGTGATGCATGAGGTGCCACGCCGATCAACTCCAGCTATTACTCAGATAACCGATTCTGACCTTGCGGAACACCCCTTGCTTTTGATCAACAAGGAAGTATTTTTCCAAGTAGGCGGTGAGAATGAAATGATTCCCCGTGGCCTGGATCCTTATCTTAGGGAAGCGTTTCGCAAGGCGGGTTATCGGGTGGTGGTGGTGCCAGGGGCGGAATACTCCCATCTTCCGCCTTCGAACTTCACCCTGCTCATGAAGCAATTTTATCGAAATGGCAAGGCGGCAGCTTTTGTCAATCGGCATTATCCGCAATGGGCGATCGAAACTCCTTCCATGCACGGTCCTTTTCGGTTGCATGTGGCGTTCCCCTCGCGTGTAGTCCGTTTTCTGTTTCGCCAAGGGTACGCTCTACTGACAGGTAAGCTGATTTGGTTCTTGTGTGAGGTGGTATACGCCATGGGTTTTCTTCACGAATGGCTGTTTCCCACTGAACAGAGGTGATGGAGAGCCTGCACATGACTGTTCCTAACGGGGTGGAAATCGTTGTGGTCGATGGCGGGTCTCGAGACGGACTCGTGAAGCTGCAAACCCATTTGCGTTGGAGATGAAATAGAGATGCCTTGGAGAAAATGGCATAAGCAATTGAAGTTTTGGAGTCTGACTGTGATTCTGTGCGCCCTGGGTGTCCTGGCTGCCCTGACCCTCAGCCGGTTTTTCGATGCGTTCTATGCAAACACCCCTCGCGGCTACGAACCGAAGGACAGTGCCCGGGAAAAAACACTGGAGCAGAAACCAGCCGGTGAGACCGACCGGTGAGGAAGGGCTAAGGCATGTGCGGAATTTGCGGATTTAGCGGATCTCGGGACGATGAACGGTTGCAAAGGATGATCCGGAGTCTTGTGCATCGGGGGCCGGATGACGAAGGCCGATATGTGGAAGACGCCGTGAGTCTGGGTATGCGTCGGTTGAGTGTGATTGACGTGTCCGGAGGGCGCCAGCCTATTTGGAACGAAACCCGCACCGTCTGTGTGGTCATGAACGGAGAGGTCTACAATTTCCAGGAACTGCGCGATTGCCTGATTGCCCAAGGACACCGGTTCGAGACCAAGTCGGATACCGAAGTGCTGGTGCATCTGTATGAAGAGTACGGCGACGCCTGCGTCGAGCATCTGCGCGGCATGTTCGCCTTTGCGATCTGGGACCGTGAGAAACAGGTCTTGTTGCTTGCCAGAGATCGACTCGGGATCAAGCCCCTTTTCTATGCTCTGCGGAACGGACGGTTGTGGTTTGCCTCGGAAATCAAAGCCCTGCTGGACGGCGGGGTACAGGGACCGCTAGATGCGCAGGCGCTCAAACAGTTCCTGACGTTTCTGTACGTGCCGTCTCCTTTTACGATTTTTGAAGGGATCCGCCAGTTGCCACCGGGCCATATCCTGACCTTCGCATGCGGTCGGTTGAGCCTGCGGCGGTATTGGACGCTGAAGCCCGATCCGGAGGCGGCCGCGCTGGGAGGGGAGGAGGCCGAGGAACGGCTCCTTACGCATTTAAAGGAAGCGGTCAGGCTCCATCTGATCAGCGACGTCCCGCTGGGAGTGTTCCTCTCCGGAGGTATAGACTCCAGCACGGTGGTGGCCATGATGCGGGCCGTATCGAGTGGACCGATCAGGACCTTCACGATCGGGTATGGTCCCGAGGACGAGTCGTACAATGAGCTGGCCTTTGCGCGTGAAGTCGCGAATCGGTTCGGCACGGATCATTACGAGCAGATTGTGAAGCCGGACGCGGTCGATCTGATGCCGCGCATCATCCGGGCCTTTGATGAGCCGTTCGCCGACGCTTCCGCCATTCCCAATTATCTTATTTCACAGGTCGCCCGCCGCTCCGTGACGGTTGCGCTGGCCGGCCATGGGGGAGACGAGTTGTTCGGGGGATATCCCCGGTACTTGGGCCAGCAATTCGGTACGTCCTATGATCGGCTTCCGATCGGTCTTCGCCTTGGCGTAGCGGCGGCCAGCCGATGGATCCCGGAGTCCACACATTCCGATAATTGGCCGGGGAGGGTTCGCCGGTTTCTGCAAGCGGGCGGCTCTCCCCCGGATGAGCGTTATCTGCGCTGGGTCACGTTCCTCCCGCAGGAGTGGGGAGAGAACCTGTTCACGCCCGAGTTCCAAGCCCTGGCCGGTGGTGAGAAGCCCGAGACGGCGTATTGTCGTCTGTACAGAGAATGGCCGGTTTCCGATCCGGCCGAACGGGCGATGGCCGTTGATATACAGACGTATCTGCCGGACGATCTGCTGGCGATGGGGGACCGCATGAGCATGGCGCATTCGCTGGAGGTCCGGGTGCCGTTTTGCGATCATGTGCTGGCCCAGTTCGCCATCGGGCTCCCTGCACGCGAGCGGTTCCGCCATCGGCGTCTGAAGTCGTTTTTGAAGCGGACGCTGCGCGCGTCCCTGCCTGATGACCTGCTGCACCGCCCCAAGCAGGGGTTCATGGTCCCCCTGGCACGCTGGCTTAATCGCGATCTGAAAGCGATGGTTCGAGAACTGCTCTCCGAGGAAATCGTCGGCCGGCGCGGCTACGTCCGATATTCCTATGTCCGCTGGCTGCTGGCCGAACATGAATCGGGCCGCCGGAACTGTACCGACCAGATTTTTGCGCTCCTGGCGCTGGAAATCTGGCAGCGGACGTGCGTGGAGGGTCACCCGGTGTGAAGATCCTGCTCGTGGCCGAAGTATCCATCGTGCAGATTATCGGAGGAGCGGAGAGAGTGCTGCGTGAACAGGCGTCGGGTCTTGCGGCCCGCGGCCATGCGGTCCGAGTCCTGACCCGGCTTACGGAAGGGGAAAAGGAAGAGCAGGTCGCTGTGGGGGGGATCTCGGAGACCCGCTATCCCGTCGACCGGCGGACTGCGGTGTCGTTTTTTATATCGTCGGCGCGTAACGCTCGTCGGGCCGGCGTTTCGCTCGCGCGTGAAAGCCGACCCGATGTCCTGCTCATCCATCAAGCGCTGCCGGGTCTGGCCACCGCCGGATGTCTCTCCGGAGTTCCCTCTGTCTATACGTGCCTTTCACTTGCGCACGAGGAATTTGATACGCGGAATCGGCTGCCGTCTGGTATAGGGGGACGGATGTGGCACCGTTGCCAATCTCTGGTCAGGCGAAGAATCGAACGGGCCGCGCTGCACCGTGCCCGGCGCGTCGTCGTGCTGAGTGATTTTATGAGACGGCGCATCGCCGAGTGCCATCGGGTTGAGGCCAAGCGCATGCTTCTGATCCCGGCCGGCGTGGATACAAACATCTTCTCGCCGCTTCCGGATTACCGTTCGTCCCGCCCCGCACTTGGCCTGAAACGCGAGCAATTTGTCCTGTTTACGGTCCGGAATCTGGTTCCTCGCATGGGTCTCGATGCTTTGCTTCGTGCGATGGTTCGGCTGCGGCAGACGGTTCCTCATATTCAGTTGTTGATCGGCGGGAGCGGCCCTCTCCGGTCGGAACTGGAAACGCAGGTGAAGACGTTGGACTTGGAAAGGTGCGTGCGGTTCCTCGGGTTCGTACCTGAAGACGTGTTGCCCGAATACTATCGCACCGCCGACGTGTTCGTGTTACCGACTGCCCAACTCGAAGGCTTCGGGCTGGTCACGGTCGAAGCGCTGGCTTCAGGAACTCCAGTATTGGGAACCCCGATCGGCGCGACCAATGAGATTCTGGGTCGACTGGATGCTTCCCTGTTGGCGATGGGGCCTGATGCGGGGTCGCTGGCAACCGGCATCGCAACGCTGTACCGACGCTTTGCAGCCGATCCTGCAGCGCGCGCACGGCTTGCCGAGGCCGGGCGCACTCTCGTGCT